>WNGA01011618.1_pt1 | contig 11975 bp, 10 predicted proteins | sample 5400061 | NCBI WGS metagenome assembly WNGA01 (sample SAMN13153366, study PRJNA577476) | soil metagenome | isolation source: 100 cm soil or saprolite under grassland replicate 2 | place: USA:California | collected 2016-06-15
CAGGCCGGCCTGCAGCGCGCCATCGACGACCTCGACGCCCGCAAACGCCGCCTGGTCCGCGCCCTCGCGCTCAACGACAGCCTCGACCACGACGACGAGCAGGCCACCCTGGTCGTCGACGAACTCCGACAAAACCTGCGGGAACTCGACCGGCAACGCCACGCCAAGCTCCAAGAACTCGCCGCCCTGGCCGACCAGCACGACCAAGCCGACGCCGTCGAACTCCTCGACGCCCTCCCCATCGCCGCCGACGGGCTGCCTGAACTGCCCGAACCGGTGCTACGCGGGCTGTTCGCCGCCTTCCAGCTCCACGTCGACTACGACCGGCACGCCAACTGGGCCACCGTCCAGGTCACCCTGCTGAGGGACAACGCCGCCGAACTCCAAGCCGTCGCCCGCCACGCGCTGCGCATCGACCAGCCCACCGGCACCAAGGACCGGGACACCCCGCCAGGGGACGCCCAGCCGACGACTGTTACCCATGCTTTGGTCGTACCGCCGGAGATCGCCGTGGCGACGCCGGCGGCGACCATAGCCTCCAGCAGGCGGCCGGTGGTCGCATCCAGCGTGCCGCCCTCGATCAGATCAGCCATCGCGAGCCGGCTCCGCGAAAAAGACCTGATGGTGACCAACGGGCCATCCGGGGCGATCGGCGGCACATGGAAACGCTGGCCGCCGGGCAGTCGCGCATCGACCCATGGACGTGCCTCATCGATGCGGAGGCCGAGCGGCGCCACCACCCGCTGCACCAGGCTGCCCAGGGCAGCGGTGGAGGGCAGTCGCACCGAGGTCAGCTCCAGGCGACCACGCCGATCGACCCAGACCTTCTCCGGCCCGTTCACCAGCACGTCGGTGACGGTCGGATCGGCGAGCAGTGGCGCGAGCGGACCAAGGCCGGTCAGTTCGTCGGTGACGGCCCGCACGGTCGCGGCGAAGGTCGCCGCCGGCAGGACGACGCCCTCGTCGCGCAATGCCGCCGCGACCACCATCTGGAGGTCGCCCGGCGTCGCCTCTGGATGACCCGTCGACCAGAGCCGGCGCTGGACGCGGTCGACCAGCGAGGAACTCACCTCGGCGGGAACGCTCATCGCTTCACGACCGGCGGGAACGGCACCACACGATTGGCCAGCGTCACCATCGCTTGCACGGCGGCGAGGTCCTGACGGTCCAGCAGGACCATGCCGTCCTCCGCGGCGGCCGCCAGCTCGGCGGGCGCGGCCGGGACGAGCCCCCAGAGGCGCTCCTCGAGGGCGGAACGGACGTCGCGCGTCGCCAGGGGAGCGCGAGCCTGCGCGCCGGTGACCACGGCGCCACCCGAGTGACGGTCATGGCCCATGGCCACCCAGGCGTCCAGCTCCGACTGGAGCGCGCGAACCGCCGCGGTCTCGGAACGGCCGACGGCCAGCAGCACGTCCGCTCGGGCCACGACCGCGTCCACCTCTGCGCCGCCCTTGACCGGCAGGTCGATCACGACCAGGCGGTAGGTCGAGCGTGCGGCCTCGACGACCGCATCCACCACCCATGGATCCGGCAGTGGCTCGGGGAACCCGTCCGCCAGACCGATGAGCGGCAGGACCGAGAGACCTGGCATGGGCTCGTTCAGTGCCTGGACCAGTGTGAACCCATCCAGTGCGGCCGCCGTCGGCGCCAGCGACGACCAGGTGCGCACCCCCGGTGCGAGGTCCAGGCGGAAGGCGAGGCCGCCCGACAGGTCCGCCAGCAGCACGGGGCGAGGTCCCCAGCGAGCCCAGGCGCCGGCGAGATGGGTGGCCACGGTGGTGGCGCCCGCCCCTCCATGGACACCGCGGATCGCGATCACCAGCGTCGGCGCCTCGACGTGTCGCGGTCGGGTGACGGTGGCGACACGTGCCAGCTCCCCGGGCAGGTCGGCGGCCCCGTCAGGCCAGGCGAGCAGGCCACGAGCGCCAACCGCGAGCGCGGCCCGGAGGTCCCCTGGACGGCTGTCGTCGCCAATGGCCAGCAGCGGCACCTGGGAATTCGACGGGACGTGCGCAAGCAGGCCGCAGCTCACCAGCGCCGCCGCGGGAGCGCTGGCGAGTGCCGCCCCGAGGCTGGCCGGATCCGGCTCGGCCAGGATCGTGCGCCAGCCGGCGAACGTCTCGATCGCATGGCGGAGCGAATCGGCCGTCCCAGGGTCCTCGTGTGCGATCACGACCAGGGGCGAGAGATCACGAGCGGTGTCCAGAGCCACAGTTCTCCTCCGATCCAGGGGTAGAGGGCATGGCAGGTCAAGGGGGTGACCAGCGCCCTGGGAGGCCGGCTCGAATCAGCGCGAACCGGCCACACAAGAATGGGCCTGCCGTGACCGCGGAGGAAGGTGGTCGGGCAAGAATGTGGATAACTCGGCGCTGCGGCTGGCCCATGTTCGGCCGGTGAGCGCGCTGTCCACCTTTCGGATCGTCAACGAGGTATTCGCGCGCGCTCGAGATGAATTGTGGAGACCTGGCCGCTGACCGGCTGTGGATGAAGAACTCCACGATCGCTCTCGGCCACGTAAGCTCTCGCTCGGAAACCGGACGACTCAGCTCGACCGGCCGAGGCGGCGAAGTCCGCCCGCCGGCTTGGGTCGTCGTCTGGAGACCGCCAGACCTGTAACCTAACCCAGCGTGACGCGGTCTAGACCGCACGTCTCCGATCCACCGAGCAGCGCTTCACCACGGTCGCCGGGCCGACACTGACGTCGATGTCGACGTTGACCTCTCCCGTCGCCTGGGTATGTAGCCACCACGAGGTGCCAGCAAGCAATGAGTATCGCTTTCGTCTTTCCAGGCCAAGGAAGCCAGGCCCCGCGCATGGGCCTGGACTGGGCAAGCTCGTCCGAGACCTCCGGCGATCTCTATGGCTGGGCCAGCACGTGCCTTGGTTGGGACCTGACGAAGATGCTCGAGAGCGCCTCTCCCGACGAGCTTCGCCAAACCTATATCGCACAGCCAGCGATCTTCGCCGTTTCGGTGGCCGCCCTGCGAGCACTGAGGGGCGCCGGGATCCGGCCAGCGTTCGTCGCCGGGCACTCCCTGGGGGAGCTCTCGGCCCTGGTCGCCGCCAGGGCGCTGTCCTTTGAAGCCGGCCTCACGCTTGTCGCCCGCCGAGCAGAGGCAATGCAGCGTGCCGCGGACGCCCGGCCGGGATCGATGAGCTCAATCCTCGGGCTCTCGGTCGAGGGCGTCGAGATGGCCGTCACCGCCGCTCGCGACGGCGACGTTCTGGCGATCGCCAATGACAACGCCCCCGGCAACGTGGTCGTCTCTGGCGAATGGCCCGCACTCGAGCGGCTGCCGGTGACCGCGAAGGAGCTGGGCGCCAAGCGGGTGGTGCCGCTGAGCGTCGGCGGCGCCTTCCATTCGCCGCTGATGGCACCCGCCGCCGACAGCTTCCGATCCTTCCTGTCGGCCGCACCGCTCCGCGACCCGGCCATCCCGGTGATCTCCAACGCCACCGCCGAGCCGGTCACCACGGCGGAGGACCTGCGCGAGCTGCTCGCACGCCAGCTCACCGGGCCGGTGCGCTGGACGGAATCGGTACGGAGGCTGGCCGATCTTGGCGTCGACACGTTCATCGAGGTCGGCCCGGGAACGGTGCTCTCCGGGCTGATCAAGCGCACGGTGCAGGGGGTTCAGGTGCTCTCCGTGGGGGACGCCAAGGGTGTGGCGGAGGTCGTCGAGGCTCTGCGGGAGCGCGGCGACGGGACGTCGGGTAACGGTGGCGATCAGGGGGAGGTGGTGGTGCTCCCCGAGCGCTTCGCGGTCTCGCCGAGTCACGGGCGCTTCTACCCCGCTGCCCTCTCGCGATTCACCGACGAGGGGCCATACGTCGAGCGGGGCGACCTGCTGGGCGAGGTCCGCAACGGAGCAGCCAGCATCCCGGTCCTGAGCGCCTTCCGCGGCCAGGTCATGGCGCACCTGGCGTGGGAGGGCGAGCTGGTGACACCCGGCCAGATCCTGCTCAGCCTGCGACCGTTCTAGCGCCATCGGGAGCTTTCGTGATCGAGGCGACGTCAGCGTTGCGACAAATCGAGACCTGAAGGGACCGGAACCGTCGACAGCGACCCACACGATGGTCCGGATGAGAAAGGAGCTGTAGTGGCCGCCGAGATCGTAGGACTGGGGACCGCCGTGCCCCCGTACGTCCTCACCAACGCGGACCTGGAGCAACTGGTCGACACCAATGACCAGTGGATCACCGAGCGCACCGGGATCAAGGAGCGTCGGATCGCTGGGCCCGCCGAGTCGACCGGCTCGCTGGGCAGGTTGGCCGCCGAGCGAGCGCTGGCCGTGGCCGGCCTCGGCCCCTCCGACGTGGACCTGCTGGTGGTGGCAACCGCTTCACCTGACCACCCGCTGCCATCAGCGTCTTGCATCCTGCAGCTCGAGCTGGGCATGAACCGCTGCGCCGCCATGGACGTGATCGCTGGCTGCGCCGGATTCGTCTACGCGTTGGCCACGGCCGCTCAGTTCGTGGACTCCGGCGCGGCCGAGACGGCCCTGGTGGTCGGCGCCGAGACGCTGTCGCGAATCGTCGACTACGCGGATCGGTCCACCTGCATCCTGTTCGGCGACGGCGCCGGCGCTGCCGTGCTGCGCCGGGGGGAGCGTGGCGTTCGCGCGTTCTCGCTCGGCTCGGACGGAACGCGCTCACGGCTGCTGATGACCCCCGCCGGCGGTTCCCGTTTCCCGGCAACCGCCCGAACGGTCGCCGAACGCAGGCACTACATCCTTATGGAGGGCCGCGAGGTCTTCAAGGGCGCCGTAACCGCCATGTCCGCCTCCAGCCTCGAGGCGATCGAACGCTCCGGCCTGCAGCCCAGCGACATCGACCTGGTCGTCCCGCACCAGGCGAACCAGCGCATCATCGAGGCCACCGCGCGGCGGCTCAAGGTCCCGATGAGCGACGTGGTGATGAACATCTCCCGGTACGGCAACACCTCGGCCGCGTCCATCCCCATCGCCATCGCCGAGGCGTGGGAGCAGGGGCAGATCCGACCAGGCCAACGCCTATTGCTGACCGCGTTCGGTGCTGGCCTCGCCTGGGGCTCGATGGTCCTCGACTGGACGCTGGCACCGCCGGACGAGCGTCCCCCCGAAGAGCCAACCCGCTCGGCCATGCCGATCGTGCGCGGGCTGCGCGACGGGTCGCTCTGGGACAGCGTCGACCTGATCGAAGCCACCACCGGCCGGCTCCCCGCCGATGCCGCCGGGAGCGCGCCGTGACCTCCGCGACCAACCTGCCGCAGTCAGACCCGGGCCCAGGGCTCCACCAGGACGACGGGCGCGAGCTCGAAGGCCGGACGGCCCTGGTCACAGGCGCCTCAGGCGCGATCGGCAGGGCTTGCGCGGTGGCGCTGGCCGGCCAAGGCGCGCGGGTGGTCGTGGCGTGGTCCAGCGACGAGCAGGGCGCGGCCGAGACCGCCGACCAGGTCAAGGCGGCGGGCGCCGAGGCCGTCCTCGCTCAGGCGGATCTGACCGAGCCGTCGGCGGCCAAGGAGCTGGTCAAGGCCGCTGGCAGCGAGGGCGTGGACATCCTGGTGAACAACGCTGGCGTCACTCGCGACGGTCTGCTCCTGCGGATGCGGGACGAGGACTTCGAACGTGTCCTGGAGGTGAACCTGGTGGCCGCCTTTCGCTGCACCCGCGAGGTCCTGCGTGGGATGCTCCGGCGACGCTGGGGTCGGATCATCTCCATCTCGAGCGTAGTCGGCCTGGTCGGAAACCCTGGCCAGGGGAACTACGCCGCGGCGAAGGCCGGCCTGATCGGCCTCAGCCTGAGCGTGGCTCGAGAGGTCGCCAATCGGGGTATCACCGTCAACGTGGTGGCTCCGGGCTACGTCCCGTCGCGACTGACCGAGGCGATGAGCGAGGAGGCCAGGCAGGCCATCCTCGGCGCGATCCCGGCCGGTCGCATGGGGACAGCCGAGGAGGTCGCAGCCGCCGTGCGCTACTTCACCAGTGAGCCGGCCGGCTATATCACCGGACAGGTCCTGGCAGTCGATGGCGGCATGACCATGGGAGCGTAACGGCTCGGCTGAACGCCTGGTTCAGGGGGCAAATGAGCCGAGGAGGATAGCTGTACAGCATCGGCAGGCAATCAACGGCGAAGTCGGTAAAGTGCCTGCACCCAACAGCTAGCACGAAGGAGAAGGGCAAGATGGCGCAGTCGCGCGAGGAAGTCGTCGACACCATGCGGGAGGTTCTCGCCTCCGAGCTCGGCGTCGACTCGGACAAGATCACGGCCGACGCTCGCTTCAAGGAGGACCTGGACGCCGATTCACTCGACCTGGTCGAGGTCGTCCTGGCCCTCGAAGAGAAGTTCGGCATCGAGATCCCGGACGACGAGATCGCTGGCGTCAAGACCGTCGGCGAAGCGGCCGACCTGGTGATCTCCAAGCAGACGGCAGTGGGGTAGGAACGTGCGGCGCGTCGTCGTCACTGGAATCGGAGCCGTCACCCCCGTCGGGATCGGGGTCAAGGCGTACTGGGACGCCATCACCGCTGGGCGCTCTGGCGTCGGCCCCCTGACGCGGGTCGACCCTGAGCTGGTGCCATCCAAGGTGGCGGCCGAGTGCACCGACTTCGACCCGACGGTGGCGCTCGGGGCCAAGGAGGCGCGCCGGCTCGACCGCTCCAGCCAGTTCGCCATGACCGCGGCCCGCGAAGCCTGGCAGGACTCCGGAATCGAGGGCAAGGTCGACAAGGACGAGACCGGGGTGCTGTTCGCCACCGGCATCGGCGGGATCAGCTCCCTGCTCGCGAGCGAGAAGGTGCTGCACACCAAGGGGCCCGATCGCGTCTCCCCCTTCACGGTCCCCCAGCTCATGCCCAACGCCGCCGCAGGGCAGATCGCCATGGCGCTCGGCCTCCGCGGGCCGAACTTCTGCACGACCACGGCCTGCGCCGCGTCCAATCACGCCATCGGTCTCGCCTTCCAGGCAATCCAGCTCGGCGAGGCCGACGCAATGGTCGCGGGTGGGTCCGAGGCGGCGTTCGTGGACATCGCGCTGGTCGCGTTCGCGCAGATGACGGCCCTGTCCACAAAGTTCAACGACCGGCCGACGGAGGCCTCACGGCCATTCGACTCCCTGCGCGACGGCTTCGTGATGGGCGAGGGCGCCGGTGCGCTCATCCTCGAGGAGCGCGAGCACGCGCTGCGGCGGGGAGCGACCATCCACGCGGAGATGATCGGCTTCGGCCAGTCGGCCGACGCCTTCCACATCACCGCGCCGTCGGAGGACGGGAGCGGGGCCGCCCTCGCCATGCGCCGGGCGCTGCGTTCGGCGCGGATCGAGCCGACCGACGTCGGCTACATCAACGCCCACGCGACCTCGACACCCACCGGGGACGTCTCCGAGGCCAGGGCGATCCGGCTGGCCTTCGGGGAGCACGCGGACCGGCTCGCGGTCTCGGCGACCAAGTCGATGATCGGCCACCTGTTCGGCGCCGCGGGCGCCGTCGAGGGAGTTGCCACCGTGCTGGCGCTCCGGGACGGCATCCTGCCGCCCACGATCAACCTCACGGACCCGGATCCCGCGTGCGCGCTGGACCTGGTGCCGAACGAGGCTCGCAGGGCGGATGTCGAGGTCGCGTTGTCCAATGGGTTCGGGTTCGGCGGCCACAACGCGGTGGTGATCTTCCGGCGTCACGAGGGCTAGACCGCCCGGACGAGCAATCAGGACACCGTCCACGGTCGGGCCGGTTCCAAAACCCGCGGCTCGCTGCTACAGGCGTTGCGAGCGGGAGAGGGCGGTCACCATCACGCCGAGGACCAGCAGCGCGATCGCGGCGGTCGCCAGCGCGGGAACCGGGGCGGCCATCAGCCGCTGCAGGATCGGGGCGGAGTCCTGGGAGTCGCGTCTGGCGCTGGCCCCGCCGGTCACCGGCAGGACCTCGGTCGGGCCGGCGGAGCTGGCCCGTGCCACGGAATCGCGCCCGAGCTTCGGCGCGTTGGGCGGCACCTGGGTGGCGAACCCGTAGGCGAACATGGAGCGGACGTCGTTGTACATGTGGTCGGTGCCGAGCGCCACGGCGATCAGGGTGCGCCCGCCCCGGCGCTGGGCCGCGACAATCGTCGAGTGCGCCGCTACGGTGTAGCCGGTCTTGATGCCGATCGCACCGGGGTCTCGCCCATAGCCCACGAAATGGTTGTGGTTGGAGATGACCTGGACGTGCCGGTCGGGCCAGCGGTACGGGGTCGAACGGGCCGCCACGATCTCGGCGAGCTCCGGGCGGGTGAGCAGCGCTCTGCCGAGGATGGCGAGATCGGCGGCGCTGGCCCGATGACCAGGCGCGTCGAGGCCCGACGGGTCTCGCCAGGTGGAGTCCGTGCAACCGAGGCTGGCGGCCTCCGCCTGCATGGCCGCGAGGAAGCCGGCTCGGCCACCCTGCGGGTAGGCACCGGCGAGTGTCTCGGCGGCGTCGTTGGCTGAGACCATCAGCATGGTGGTGAGCAGATCGTGTCGGCGCACCCGCATGCCGGCCTGGTACCCGAACCTGGTGCCGTCGACGTTTTCGGCCGCCTTGGACACCTTGAAGACCTTGTTGGCAGGATAGACATGTTCGGCGACCAGCGCGGTCAGGATCTTGGTCGTGGACGCGATCCGCACCGGCTCGTGCAGGCCGCGTTGCCAGAGGACCGCGCCCGTGCGGGCATCGATGAGCACGCCCGTGTGGGCAGTGACCCGGGGGGATGGGCGGGCGGCTACCGCAGGAGTTGCGGTTACCACCGGAGCCGCGGCCAGTGCCATGACGAACAGTGCCGCCGTGAGCGGCGCGCGCAGTCGGCGTAGTGGGAGGGAACGCACCTCGTTAGGCTGCATGATCCCGAGTATGAAGGGCAACTGCCTTGGATGCGACGACCGCTGCGAAGTTCCCTAACTAGAATTCTCTCGGATTAGGACTAGTATGGAAACTTGTCCTAAACCTGATCTCTGGAGGCAGCCAGTGGGGGCACATCTACCGGAACCCCGGCACAGCCAGAGGCCGGACCCGGGAAGCGGTCTGGACGGGAGGGAAGCAGGGGCGCCAGGCGCCGGGGAGGGAAGCAGGGCGCCAGGCGGCGCCGGGGAAGGTGGGCGGGAGCGTCAGCGGCGCGCGGCGAGGCTCTATCGGCAGAGCGCGGCGGCAAGCGCTGCGCGGCGCCACACGAGATACGGCGCCTGGCGCAGGGCACGGATCAGCTCATACGGCTGCGACAAGGAGGGATTGGCCCTGCGGGGCGGGGGCGCCGGCCGCCGGGTGGGAGTGGCCCGGGAGGCCGGCGTCGCCGCGGTTTCCTACCCGGCGACGGCGCCCGCGACCGTCGCACGGGGGGTTCGCCGGGGAAGCTGCGACCAGCCCTTTCGACTTGGTGAGCATCCCTGCTGCGTGGACCCCGTCGACCCGGCCCTTCGACCGGGACACGGGGCCCAGCGGCGATACCGCAAGGGTGACACAATCAGCGGCGGTTTGCCGCCACTTTCCGGCCAGGGCCTCGGCTCTCCATCCAAATAGCCGGCTTTGCCCTACCCTGACCGGTGCCGCAATTCGCCGTTCCGCGTAGCCCTCGTAATCCACAACACGGACATGCGTCTTGTTTTTCTTTCCGGATCTTCTACCCGAGACGGTTACTTTGGAAGTGGTTTTGCATTGTGATGCCGAAGACGGCAATCTCTCCTCCACGCGTCGGGTCCCCCACTCGTCTCGCACCAGGACCAACTCGACGCGATCTGGCATGGCCGTGGCGCGCGGGACCCGGCTGGAGCAAGGCAGGACGGTGCACCAATGAGCCAGTCGACAAGCGGTAGGCATCTGGCGAGCCCGCCCGGGCGGGGCCCGAGTGATCGAGGCACGACCGGCCGCTCGATCGCCCTTGTCGTGCTGATCATGGTGGTGGCCCTGGCGGGCGGGTTCGGCGCCTACCTGTACGTCAACCGACCGTCGAGCGCCGGGAACTGCGGCTCGGGAACGCTCACGCTCCAGGTGGTGGCGGATCCCGACCAGTCCGGCCTGTTGCAGCAGGCGGCGCGGGACTACGCGAGCACCAAGCCGGTGGTGAACGACCGCTGCGTCGCGGTCAACGTGCGCGGCCTCGACTCGCCGGAGGCGACGGCCGCTCTCGGCACCGGCTGGACCGACCAGGCCGCCGGGCCGCGGCCCGACGTGTGGGTGCCGGCCGCCTCGACCTGGGCGTCCGAGCTGGAGCTCCAGCTCCAGCAGGCTCGCAGCCCTGACATCCTCCCGGTTGAGCGGCCGAGTGTCGCCACCTCCCCGCTGGTCATCGCCATGCCGAAGCCGATGGCGCAGGCGCTGGGCTGGCCGCGGCGCCAGCTCGGCTGGGGCGACCTCTCCACCGCGCTGCGCAACCCCGCCGGCTGGGCGGCCTTCGGCCATCCCGAGTGGGGCTCGTTCAAGCTCGGCAAGACCGACCCGAAGCTGTCCGAGGCGGGCCTCGGCGCGCTGCTGGGCGCGGGCATCGCCGTGGTCGGCCAGAACGGCCGGCAGCCCACCCAGGCGGAGCTGGCGAGCAAGGCCCCTGAGCTCGGCTCGATGATTCTCGAGGTGTCGCGCTCCCCCGGCGACGAGACCGACACCACCAGCACCCTGCTGGCGAACCTCCAGCGCGCCGACGAGGCGGGCAAGGCCCTCACCTACATCTCCGCGGTCCCGCTCACCGAGAAGTCGGTCTGGGACTACAACCAGGGCCGCCCCATCGATGACCCGTCGCTCGGCACCGAGCGCCCGAAGCCGAAGGTCCCGTTGGCGGCGATCTACCCCAAAGAGGGCACTCTCCAGGCGGACTATCCGTGGCTGGTCCTCCGCGAGCCCTGGGTCGATGACGCCAAGCGCGCGGCCGCCAGCGACTTCCTCCTCTACCTCAAGTCCCCGACCGTGCAGGGCAGGTTCCAGGCAGCCGGGTTCCGCAGCGCCCGCGGGCAGCCAGGGGCCGAGATCGACCCGGACTCCGGGTTGCTGCCGGACCAGCCGAAGCGCGTGATGGCGACGCCGGGGCCCCTGGTGCTGGGCGCGACGCTGAAGGCTTGGGACCAGACCAAGCGGATCGCCAACCTGCTGGCCGTGTACGACGTGTCCGGCTCGATGGGGGAAGTCGTGCCCGGGACAGGCGGCAAGACCAAGATGGACCTGGCCAAGCAGGCCGCGATGGCCTCCCTCCGCCTGTTCACCAGCGAGAGCGACGTCGGCACGTGGGAGTTCTCGACCAACCTGGACGGCAGGCGCGACTACCGGCAGGCGGTCGCGATCGCTCCGGTGGGCAGCAAGGAGCCAGGCGGCGGGACCCACCTCCAGCGGTTGCAGCAGCGCCTCGTGAGCCTCGCCCCGACCCACGGCGACACCGGGCTCTACGACACGGCGCTGGCCGCCTACGACTACGTCAAGCAGCATTACGCCCCCGACCGCCTGAACCTGGTGGTGCTGTTGACGGACGGGCGCAACGACGACCCCGGTGGCGGGATCTCCCTCGAGCAGCTCGTCCAGCATCTGCGCGACGGTCAGAAGGGCGATCGCAAGGTGCGCTTCATCTCCTTCGCCTATGGCAAGGACGCCGATCTCAACGCGCTCAACCAGATCAGTAAGGTGACCGGTGGCGCGGTCTTCGCTTCGCCGAATCCGGCCGATATCGAGCGCGTCTTCGTGACGGCGCTGGCCAACTTCTGAGTATCGGGTTTCACGCCGATTCGGCTTTGCGCCGAGGCTGAAGCCATCTCCACAGACCTCGCCTGTCGGGCAATAGCCATCTATCAATATGTCTAGCAAGTTCGGCCACAAGGACAGAGAGCACGGTGGCCTGACGCTGGACCCGGCAACCACCGAGCGAATCCAGCCGGCGAGGCGCCGCCTGGGCGGGCGGCGCCTCGCGCTTCTCCGGTCGATGCGGCCGGCACGAGGCCCCGCATGGCGCACGCGACCTCCCGCGGGTAGTCTCCCCGCGGAGGCGTCCGGGTCCTGGTGGGCTCCGCGGTCTTCAAA
>WNGA01029574.1_pt2 | contig 11975 bp, 9 predicted proteins | sample 5400061 | NCBI WGS metagenome assembly WNGA01 (sample SAMN13153366, study PRJNA577476) | soil metagenome | isolation source: 100 cm soil or saprolite under grassland replicate 2 | place: USA:California | collected 2016-06-15
GCCACCAGATGCAGACGACGAGCAGGAGCGCGGGCAGCACGGAGCCCCAAAGGTTCATCAGCCAGACGGGGCGCGTCGGCTCGCCCGCCGTCCGGACGCCCGTCGCGCTGACTGCGGCGTACCAGGGAACGGTCGCGAGTGCGAGCCCCGGCGGCTTCACGGTGTACAGGTGACCGTCGTGGCGCGCCGTGTCGCCGCTTCCCAGCTCGCCGATCTCGCCGATCGTCTGGTCGATGTACGGCACACCGTCGCCGAGCGCTCTGACGAGCGCCCAGTGGGCGTTCTGGTTCCAGCCGTTCACCTGCAGCAGCCAGCCGAACGCGATCGACAGCGAGAGCAGCGAGAGCAGCGCCCAGCGGCGGTTCGCGGCGGGAGGAAGCCGCACGGGCGCCGCTAGATCCGCGCCTGGCGCGGCGAGAGCAGGATCGCCGCCAGCTCCAGGTCCTCCGGCGTGTCGATGTCGAGCGAGTCTCGCTCCGTCATCACGTAGGCGCGGACGTCCCCCCCGTAGAGCGCGTCGCCGAGCCGCTCGGGACGCAGCGCGAGCACCGCCGGGCCGTTGCGCGCGTACAGGCGCCGCTGTTGCTGGCGGGTCGCCGGCTGCGACCGGACGGTCAGCCGCCCCGAGGGCTCGAGCTCCATCAGCGCTTCGGGGTCGTAGCGATGCGGCACCTCGACGACGCTCACGACGGAGTCGGCGCCCGTCTCGAGCAGGAGGCGCACCGCCCCGTCGATGTGATCGGCCCGGCGCAGGGGCGACGTCGGCTGGAGGAGGACGAGCACGTCGGGCGTCCCGAGCTCGCGAATCGCGTGCCGGATCACGTCCAGCATGGGCGTCTCGTCCACGGCGAGCTCCTTCGGCCGCTGCAGGACCTCGGCGTCGCGCGCGGCCGCCGCGATCTCGTCGTCGTCCGTCGAGACGACGATTCGCGTCACGGTCTCGGCGGCGCGCGCCGCGTCCAGCGCCCACTGGAGCAGCGGCCTGCGCGCGAGCAGGGCGAGGTTCTTGCGCGGGATTCCCTTCGACCCTCCGCGTGCCGGGATCAGCGCGACAACCTCCACGACTCGGAGAGTCTCACGCACGGCTCAGCCCACGTGACGGTTGGCCCGCTAGCGCAAGATCCGCGAAGCGGAGCTTGCGCTAGAACGTCATGCGCTTGTGGATCGAGAGCGGGCGCTCGGAGAGGATTGCCGCGATCTTCTCGCCGGCGTCGCCGGAGCCGTAGATCGGCTCGTGCCCGTACGGGCCGTGCTCGACCTGCGCCCGGATCGCGGTCGCGATGTCACCGCGGTCGTAGCCGACGTCGATCACGTTCGAGCCGCGGTCGCGCCCCTCCTGGCGCGTTCCGATGTTCACCGCGGGCGTGCCGATGAACGACCCCTCGCGAATCGCCGACGACGAATTGCCGACGATGCAGGCGGTGCGCTTCAGCAGCTTGATGTAGTCGTCCGTCGGCAGGTTCTTGAAGAAGTGCAGCCGCGAGTCGTCCTCGTGCTCGCGGAACTTGCGGATCCCGCGCGCGATGTGCTCGGCGCCGGCGTCCGCGTTCGGCCAGAGCACGACGGCGGGGACGCCGACATCCTGCACCGCGCGCAGCGTCTCGTCGATCTGGCGCTCGCCGTCGCCGTACTCGGTCGTCACGGGGTGCTGCGACACGATCAAGAACGGCTCGTCGAGCGAGAAGCTGCCCCCGACGCCGAAGCGGAAGAGGTCGCTCAACCCGTCGCTCCCGTCGCGCAGCACCTCGGCCACGAGGTCCATGCGCGGGCAGCCGACCATGTGCACCGACTCCGGCTCTTCGCCCATCTTCACGATCCGCTCCGCGGCTCCCTGCGACGCGGGGAAGTGCACGTGCGCGAACTTGGTCACCGCGTGCCGGATCGACTCGTCGATGTTGCCCGAGACCTCGCCGCCCATCGTGTGCGCGAGCGGGATGTTCATGTACGTCGCGGCGAGCGCGGTCGCCATCGTCTCGAAGCGGTCGCCGACGGTGATCACGACGTCGGGCTCGAGCCGCTCGAACGCGGTCGGCAGCTCGAGCAGGCCGAGACCGGTGGACTTCGCCATCGTCCCGGGCGTCTCGCCCTCGATCAGCATGAAGACGCGCTCGTCGGGCTCGAAGCCGTCGCGCTCGATCAGGTCGAGCACCGTGCCGTACCGGTCGAGCAGCGCCGACGCGCCCACGACGAGCTGGAGCTCGAGCTCCGGGTGCGCCTCGATCGCGCGCATCGCCGACTTGATCGACGAGTAGTTCGCCCTGCTTCCCACCACCACGCAGACGCTCCTCACGCGAGCGCGTCCTCCGTCACGACCGTGTCCGCCGGCAGGTCGATCCGCGCGGTCCGGCCCACGACGTCGTCGAGACGCGCGGCCGGAATCCCCGTGCCGGGCTTCTTCGCCGCGACCATCTCGCGCGCGATCGTCGCGCCGGCCGGGATCTCGGCGACCGTCACGACCGACTTCTCGAAGACGCGCTTCATCTCCGCGACCGCTTCGAGATCGTCCTTGTCGACCGGGTTCGCCAGCATCGTCTCGATGTCACGAATCCCCTCGACGAGATCCTCGAGCTCGTCCGGCTCCATCGCGAACGCGGCATCCGGCCCGTACATGTACTTCGAGAGCGTGAAGTGCTTCTCGACCACGACCGCCCCGAATGCGACCGCCGCGAACGCGGCGTAGTTGCCGATCGTGTGGTCGGAGAAGCCGACGGGCTTGCCGTAACGCTCGCGCAGCTCCGCCAGCACGTTCAGCCCCACGCGCTCGGGAGGTGTGGGATACGACGACGTGCACTGGAGCATCGTCACATCGTCGCCGGCCGCCGCGACCGCCGCATCGAGCTCCTGCCACGACGACATGCCCGACGTGAGGAGCACCGGCTTGCCCGTGGCCGCGACGCGGCGCACGAGCTCGAGGTTCGTCACCTCGCCCGAGCCGATCTTGTACCGCCGCACGGCGAGCTGCTCGAGGCGCTCCACCGCCTCCACCGAGAAGACGGAGCAGACGAACTCGATCTGGACGCGGTCGCACGCCTCCTTCAGCGTCGCCCACTGGTCGTCCGTGAACGCGGTGCGGCGGAAGTAGTCCCAGCGCGACTCGCCCACTCGGCCGCGACCTCGGCCATGCGAATCGCGTTCCCGAGGCTCCCGTCGTGATTCATCCCCACCTCGGCGATGACGAACACGCTCGCGCGCCCCTCGCCGGCGTCGAAACACAATCTCGAGATCGATGCAATCACGCGGGCCGATGCTAGCTTCGACGTGTGAAGGACTACGTCAGCGAATACTTCGACCGGAACGCCCAGGCGTGGGTCGAGGCGGCGTACATCGGCGGGGTCAAGTTTCCGGTCGGGCCGGAGCGCGTCCGGCTCGCGCTCGAGGGCGTCGCGCCGGCGCTCGGCGAAGGTTCGAGCCTCGTCGACCTCGGCTGCGGCGGGGGACAGCTCTGCGTCCACGCCGCCCGCCTCGGCTGGCGCGCGGTCGGTGTCGACGCGGCCGCTGCGATGATCGAGGAGGCGCGCGCGAACGCGGGTGACGCCCAGGTCGACTGGATCGTCGCGGCCTACGATCAGTCCGGGCTCGGGGACGGGGCCGCGGACGCCGTCACCGCGTTGGGACTGATCGAGTACCTCGACGACGACGCGGGCCTGCTTGCCGAGGCGGCGCGCCTCCTCCGCCCGGGCGGCCGCTTCGCCGTCTCGTGCCGGAACCGCCTCTACAACCTGCTGAGCGCGAACGACTACACGCAGGCGGAGCTCCAGGGAGATAGTGGCTCAGAGCCACAAACTCCCGAGGCGCCGCGACTGCTGGACGAGCTTCGAGATGCGCTCGGCGGCTCATCCGACGACGAGATCCACGCAGTTGCGCTGTCGCTCGCGGATGCGGCCGAGGAGCTGCGCGCAGCGGTGGAGGCGGATCGCGCCGAGCCGCCGCCGGAGCTCCACGACCACGTGCGCGCGTTCGAGCGGGGACGGCGGCAGCACACGCCCGCGGAGCTGGCGAAGGCCGCGGCGGAGCACGGATTCCGGCATGTCGAGACGCTTGCGCTCCATCCGCATCCGCTGCCGCCCGCGCTCGAATCGCTCGCACCGCGGACGTACAACGCGCTCGCGCTCGCGTGGCAGCGCCCGCTCGAGCGCTCGCCGGTGGGGCTCGCGTTCTGCACGGCGTTCGTGGGCGTCTTCGAGCGCGCGTAGTGCTGGGGATCGTGATGTACCACTACGTGCGCGACGGCGCGCGTGTGCACGCGCGGACGACGGCGGAGCTCGAGGGGCAGCTCGACCACATAGCGCGCGCATACACCGTCGTCGGCCTCGATGCGGTGCGGACGCGCAGCTGGCCCGACGACGCGTGCCTGCTCACGTTCGACGACGGTCTCGTCGAGCACCTCGACGTCGTCGCGCCGGCGCTCGCGCGCCGTGGCATGACCGGCGTGTTCTGCGCGCCGGGAGCGGCCGTGGTCGAGCGGCGCGTCCTCGACGTGCAGAAGTCGCAGTTCGTCCTTGCCGCCTCGGACGACCACGCGGCGCTGGCGCGGCGCGTCTTCGAGCTCGCCCCGGACGAGGACGAGGCGGCGCTGCGAGAGCGCTGGACGCTGCATCACCGCTACGACCCGCCCGAGAAGGTGCTCGTGAAGCGCCTGCTCCAGGACGGCCTCCCGGACTCGGCGCGCCGGCGCGTGCTCGACACGCTGTTTGCCGAGCTCGTCTCGGACGACGAGCACGCGTTCGCGGGCGGCCTCTACCTCGACCTCGACGGGGTACGCGAGCTCCGCGCGATGGGCATGGAGCTCGCCGGCCACGGCTGGGAGCATCGCCGGCTGGCGCTGCTCGACGAGGCCGGGCAGCGCGAGGAGATCGACGGCTCCGTGAGCCTGCTCGAGGCCGCGCTGGGCGAGCGGCCGCGCGAGTGGGCGATGTGTTTCGCCTACGGCAGCCGCGACGAGACGTCCCTGCGCCTGCTGCGCGAGCGCGGCTGCGCGGTGGGCCTCACGACGGAGCCACGCGTCGCAACGCGCGAGGACGACCTCCTACAGCTGCCCCGCCTCGACACCAACGACGTTCCGCTCGAGGTAGTCGAGCGCGCGTGAGCCGACCGCCCACTCGCCGAGCAGCCTGAGGTCATCCGCCGCCGCGAGCTCCGCGGCCGTTCGCAAGAAAACCTCCACCGTCGCCTCGAACGGCCTGTCGACGTGCTCGACGGGCTGGTAGACGGAGCGGAAGGACGTAAACCGTGTCTGACGCGCGCGGAAGAGGCCCCACGCGTGCTTGCGCGCGAGCTCGACCTGCTCCTGCGTGGGCCGCGGGGTCTCCTCGATCCGCGCCAGCCGGCCGAGGTAGTCGTCGCGCGACTCCGAGTCGATCGTGAACCCGCGCCCCGAGTAGAACCCCGTGCCCGCCGTCAGGGCGGGCACGCCGAAGCACGGCAGCTCGAAGCCCGTCGAGCCGCGGATCGTCACGCCGACATCGATGACCGAGAAGAGCGACCACGTGCTGATCTCGGTATCCGGGAGCAGGAGGCGGACGTGCGGCGGCAGCTCTCCGATCGAGTTGCGAATGGCGCGCACCTCGTCGAGCTCGCCCTCGTAACCGTCGCGGCGGAGCTTCCAGACGTTCGACGGGTGAAGCTTGACGACCCAGTTCGCACGTTCGTTCGCGGCCGCGGCGCGCACCGTCTCGACGAACCAGTCCTCCTGATCGCGGAAGAGGTCGTGCCCGTAGAACATGTTCGCGTCCCAGAGCACGTGCGAGAAGACGACGACGGTCGATCGGGAGGGTTCGAGGCCGAGCTCGCGCTGCAGCTCGTCCCGCGAATGCTCGCGCGTCCAGCCCTGGTTCCAGCGCGCGAGGAACGTCGCGTCCTTGTCGTAGCGCCGTGCGAACTCCGCGTCGAGCTCCGCCTGCCGCTCCGGCGTCCATTCCATCTCGCGAACGATCTCCCATGACTCGTCAGAGAGCGAGCGCGGATGGATGCCTTTCGTCGCGGCGGTGTAGCGCTTGAAGACCAGCGTGTCGTCGTCGAAGCCGCTCACGAACTGGATCACGTTCAGGCCGCGCTCGAGCGCGACATCCGACACCGGCCCCTGGTCGGCGTAGTTGCGCTCGTTGAAGACGACGAGCTCGGGCTCGACGTCGTCGAGCAGCGCCTCGGTCGCGAGTGTCGTCCTCACCGCCGCGGGCAGGAGCTGCTCCGCGAGCTCACGCGCCGACGGATCCGCCAGGTCGACGGATCCCTCGTGCCGGTAGCGCGAGAGCGTGGAGAGCACCTGGCGGCCCACGTCGGCTCCGCGAAAGCGCAGCCGCTTCAGGTCCTCCGCGCTCCGCACGCCCTCGAGCAACGTCGCGACGTCGACGTCACCGTCGTGCGGCGCGTACTCGTCAAGCGTGACGAACCGCTCGACGCCGAACAGCTCGAAATAGCGGCGCACGAGCGCGCCATCTCGCGGAACCGCTGCGACGACGTCGAGGCCCTGGAGTTGCAGCGCCTTCGCGATCATCCCCTCGAGCTTCACCTGGAACGTCGAGAAGCTGAGGCTCGCCAGCAGCGCGACGCCGTGAGCGGGGCCGGGCTTCGGCCGCAGCACCTCTCCGTAGCGGCGGCGGAACGACACGAGGTCGCGCTCGAGGACGGCGCGCTCCCGCAGCGCGCGCGCGCGAACGCGAAACGAGGGCCCGCCGCGCCGGTTCAGCGAAGCCGCCACCGAGCGGCGAGTATAGGCACGCGTGCTCGGGCCGATCCTCTACCACGCGGCGCTCGGCGCGGCGCTCGCGTTGCTGCTCTGGACGGTCGGAGTCGGAGTGCTCCGGCTGGCCGGCGCCGCGCTGACCGAGGCGACGTTGCCGCACGCGTACCCGCTCGGGCTCGCGGTCGTGCTGGCGGCGGCTGCGGCGTTCCTCGTCACGCCTTGGCTCGGGATCGTCTCCGTGACGCTTTTGGGCGCGCCGCTCGTTCGCGTCGCGCTCGACGGTCAGGCGGCGCGAAGGAACCTCCGCGCAGGCTTGGGCGCTGCGGCCCGCGCGCTGCCGGGCGCCGTCGCCGCCGGAATCGGGCTCGGGCTGCTGTTGCACGGCCCGACGGCGGAGCGTGACTCCCACGCGTTCGGCGACCTCACGTTCTACGTCGCGAACCAGCTCTCGGCGGCGCAGTCGCTGGTGCCGTTTCGCGACCTGCTGGTCGAAGGAGCTCACGGCACGGTTCCCGAGAGCGGCACCTCGTTCATCGGCGCCGCGCTCTCGGAGGTCCTGCCGCTCGACGCCTTCCTGTTCCAGACCACCACGCTGCCGGTACAGCTGTTCGTGTCGCTCGCGGTCGGTCTGGGGATCGTGCGCCGCCCGCAGGCGCGGTGGCCGTTGCTGCTCGCGCTGCTTCTGGCGACGGCGACGATCTACCCGACTTGGCTCACGGAGAGCCCGCCCGTCACGCTGGCGCTGCCGCTCGCGTTCAGTCTCTTCGCGCTCTGCCGCCACGCTCTGCCGCTGCGCGCGCTCGCCGCGGTCGTAGCCGTGCTCACGGTCGACCTCGTCCTCACGAAGGGACTTGCGCTGGCGGTCCTCGCAGTCGTCGCTGCACTGGCGGTCGTCCGGCATCACCGGAGGCTCGTGACCGCGGGCCGAGCGGCCGCTGCGATCGTGGCCGTCGCGCTCGCGGCCGCCGCGGTGGCGGTGCTCCTCGTTCCGTCCGGCTGGACCGGCCTGATCCACGCGAAGTTCCTGCCCCTGAGCGCGTACCGCGGGCTGCGCGAGCAGCTCGACGTTCGCAGCGTGCAGCAGCTCGCGCCCGCGTGCGAGCTCGCGGGCGAGCTGCTACTTGCGGCCGCACTGTGGCGGGAGCGCCTCGTCGACGCGCTGGTGGTCACGCTCACCGCCGTCGGCGCGACGTGGTTCGTCGGCGGGCACGCGGTGGACATCACGCTCGGGCTCGCGCTCGTCTTCGCGATGCTCGCGTTCGCCGCCGATCCGGACGCGCTCGTGCGGCAGCGCGCGCTGCTTGCCGCTGCGGCGCTCGCGTTCGCCGCGATGGCGTGGTTCCGCGACGTCCTGGGGACGCGTCCCGCGCTCGTTCTCATCGTCTTCCTCGCGATCGCGGCGCGCGGCGCGGTCGCACCGGTGAGCGCCCGCGCCGCCGTCGTCGCCACCTCGTGTGCGGCCGCCGTGACGGCGTTCGCCGCGGTTCGCGGGCTGACAGACCAGGCACCGATCCTGACGCGCGCCGACTACCTCGTGTGGCACGCGGTCCGGACCGTGGTGCCGGATGACGGGCTCGTCTTCACGTCGTTGACAGGCCCTCGCATCACCGCAGACGAGGGCTGGAACTACTACCCCGGAGTCGCCGAGCGGCAGGTCTACATCGCGGGGTGGGCGGACGGCGAGCTTCGAGGCGACGACGCGGGCGTCCGCCGCAAGCTCGCTGTGAATGCGGGCGTTCTCGCTGGAGGGCTCGACCCGCGGCGACTCCGCCTGCCGCCGCGCTACGCATCGTTCTTCGCCGTCGTCCGCCGCAGCGATCGCGTCCCGCCGTCGTTCGGCCGCCTCTATGCGAACGCGCGCTACGCCCTCTACCGAATCCCGCGGAGCCAGTAGGCATGGCGCCGCTCGTCGGAGCAGTGCTCGGGCACCTCGTCCTCGGGCTCGCCCTCGCGGCGCTGGTGTGGGGCGCCGGCGCGGGCTGCGTCGCGGGCCGCGGGGACGCCGTCGACGGGTACCCGTTCGGGCTGCTCGCAGTGACGGCTGCAGCGATTCTGTTCCTCCTGAGCCCGTGGCTCGCGATCCTGGGCGTGCCGCTCGTGGTGTTTCCGCTCACGCGCGTCCGCCCTCGTCGACCGGACCCAGGCGTCGTCGCCGCAGCGGCCGTCCCGGTCGTCGTGCTCCCGGTCGCGTTCGGGCTGATGCTGCACGGACCGACGGCGACACTCTCTTCGGCTGCCGGAGGGGCAGCGCGTGGTCTACCCCGAGGCCGCGTCGAATTTCATCGCGGGCGCATCGACGTGGATTCCCGGGTTCGACCCGATCCTGTTCCACACGACCTCCCTCACCGCGTTCGCGCTCGTCTCGATCGTCGGCGGGCTCCGCGCTCTGCGCCCGCGCGATGCCGTCACGCGCACTCCATGGATCGCGCTGCTCGCGCTGCTCGCGCTGACCGCGATCGTCTATCCGACCTTCCTCGTGGAGAGCGCGCCCGTCGCGCTCGCGGTCCCGCTCGCGTTCGCCGTCTACCGGCTCTGGGACGGTCGGCCGTCACCGGCACGTGTGGCGACGATCGGAGCGGCGGTCGCGCTCGGCCTGCTGCTCACGAAGGTGATCGCGCTGCTCGCCGTCGGGATCGTCCTCGCTGTCGTCCTCTACTCGCGCTACTGGCGCGACCTGGACGCGCGCCGCCGCGCCGCAGCGCTCGCCGCGGTTGCAGCCAGTGCGGGGGTCGTGATCGTGGCGCTTCTCCTCACCGCCGGCTGGTTCCGGCACCTCTTCGATCTTCGCTTCCTGCCGGCGGACGCCGCGCGGGACCTGTGGGATCAGCGGAACGAACGGAATGCGGCCACGGCGGCGCCGGCTTTCCAGGTGCTCGGGCAGATCGCACTGCTCGTCGCGCTGGTCCGCGCGCGCACCGCCGCGCTCGCGCTTGCGCTCGCGGCGTCGATCGCCGCGACGTGGTTCCTCGGCGGCCAGGCGTTCTACATGTCGCAGGCGTTCGTCACCCTGTGGGCTGCGCTCTCCTTCTGGCGAGACCGCGCCGCGCTCGCGGGGCAACGTGTGCCCGTGGCGCTCGCGGCCGTCTCGCTCGGGCTCTGGAGCTGGCTTCAGGACATCTCGGGCCTTCGCGTTGCCGCATTTCTGCTCGCGCTCACGTTCGTCGCATTCCTCGTCGGCCTCACGCCTCGGCCTCCGGCGTTTCCTCTCGCCGCCGCGAGCGCGGTCGCAGTGCTGGCGCTTGGATTCGGCGGTTTCCGGTTGCTCGACGACTACGACTCGTACACGCCCGCCGACTACGACATCTGGCGCCGCGTCCGGCTGGACGTTCCCGCCGACGCGCTCGTGTTCACGAGTCTCACCGGGCGCGAGGTCGACCTCCGCCACGGGTGGAACAACTATCCCGCGATCGGGCGGCGGCAAGTGTTCATCTCCGGCTGGTACGACGGCCGCCTCGTCGCGCACACGGAGGAGCGGGACAGGCGGCTCGCGCTCAACCGAGACGTCCTGCGGGGGAGGCTCGACCCGTCCCGGCTGAAGTACTCGCAGCGGTTCGGCTCGTACTGGGCGGTCGTGGAGACGCGTGCAACCGTTCCGCCGTCGTTCCACCGTGTGTACGCGAACGACCGGCTCGCGCTCTACCGCATCTCATCGTAGAGCGCCAGCGTCCGCTCGACCATCCGCTCTCGGGAGTAGCGCTCGAGTACGCGCGGTCGCGCACGCTCGGCGAGCGCTTGCGCGAGCTCGGGATCGTCAAGCAGCCGCAGGATCGCGTCCGCGAGAGCGCGCGCGTCGCGCGGCGGCACGAGCAGGCCGGTCTCACCGTCGCGCACGTTCTCGACGATGCCACCCACGGGCGTCGCCACAACCGGGACGCCCGCGGCCTGCGCCTCGATCACCGCGAGACACAGCCCCTCGAAGAGCGACGGGAACGCGAACACCTCGAACGAAGCGAGCAGGTCCGGGACGTTGTCTCGCTCGCCCGTGAAGACGACGCGGTCGCCGAGCGGCTCCGCTTTGCGCTCCAGCTCGTCCTGCAGCTCGCCGCCGCCGACGATCGCGAAGCGCACCTCGGGGTGGCGCTCGAGCACGAGCGGCGCCGCTTCCAGGAGCGTCTCGTGCCCCTTCTGCGGAGCGAGCCGCGCGACGTTGCCGACGATCCGTCCATCGAGGACGCGCGTGCCACGCGTGAAGCGCTCGAGGTCGATGCCGAGCTCGATCACGTGCGCGCGGGGGCGCGCGTCGCGTGCGCGATCGGTCTCGGACGTGTAGATCAGGTGCGGCCGCATCGCCCAGCCGAGGCGGTTCCAGAGGCGACCGGCGGGGTTGTCGCGTCGCGGCAGCTCGGGCGTGTGATGCGTGACGACGAGATGCGGTGCGCGCGCGACACGCGCCGCGACGAGCGCCTGCGGGAAGACGTCCGTCACGTGCACGACGCGCGGCCCGAGCGCGCGCAGCCTGCGTGCCAGCCGGCGCGTCAGGCGCGGGCCGTCGAGGTCGAACGCCTCGCCGCCGAGCTCCGCGAACGGCTCCAGGACCGGATCGTCCGGGTAGAGCAGCGACACCTCGTCGCCGCGCGTGCGGAGCGCACGCACCAGCGCGGCGACGTACTCCTCGACTGCGCCCCAGTTGCGCAGTCCGTGGACGAACGCGATCACACGACCACCTCGTCGACGGCGTCCGCGATCGTCATGGCGACCCGCTCCCAGGTGAACTGCGCCGCACGCTCGAATCCGCGCCGCCGCAGCTTCGCCGCCAGCGCGTCGTCTTCGAGCACGCGGCGGAGCTCCGCCGCGAGCTCCTCCGGAGCACAGACGATGCCGGCGTCGCCGACGATCTCGGGGATCGACGTCCCGCCGGTCGCGACCACGGGCGTGCCGCAGGCCATCGCCTCGAGCACCTGGTAGCCGAAGCCCTCGTAGCGGCTCGTGTCAACGTACGCAGCGGCGTCGCGGTAGAGGCCGACGAGCTCGTCGTCCGGGACGCGGCCGAGGTACTCGACGTTTCGCTGCGGAGGGCCGATCCAGCCGCCGGCGACGCGCACGGGCGCATCCAGCTCCGCGAATGCCCGCAGCGCCGCGTCCGTGTCCTCGCGCGGGTCGCCGGAGGCGAGATGGAACACATATGGAGCTTGTAACTCTGAGTTACTAGCTCCCGGTGCCGCGGGCGAGAAGCGCGGGTCGAGGCCGGGGTAGAGCGTTCGGGCCGGTAAATCCAGCGCCTTGCGGGTCGCGTCGGATCCCGTGAACACTGCGGCTGCTCGACGGAGGGAGCGCTTCCAGAGGGCGGACGTCA
>WNGA01010886.1_pt1 | contig 11974 bp, 7 predicted proteins | sample 5400061 | NCBI WGS metagenome assembly WNGA01 (sample SAMN13153366, study PRJNA577476) | soil metagenome | isolation source: 100 cm soil or saprolite under grassland replicate 2 | place: USA:California | collected 2016-06-15
GCCTGAGCAATTCTTGCTCAGGCTCTGAGTTGAAAGTCGAAAGTCGAAAGGACCGGGTGTACGCGCGTGCTCCGGGGCGCATCGACTTGGCCGGAGGGGGGACCGATCCGGAACCCTACGCCAGCGACTACGGTGGGCTGGTCCTCAACCTGGCCATCGGCTACCACACCCACGTGACGATCCGGGCGCGGGGGGACGGGCGGGTGAGGATCCGGGCGCTCGACTTGGAGCGGGAGGTGGAGGGCCCGGCCGGCGAAAAACTGACCCTCGACGGACGCCTCGATCTGCCGGCGGCGATGGTCAACCGCTTCCGCCTGCCGGGCGGCGCGGACGTCGAGACCTGGACCGAGCTCCCGCCGGCCTCCGGCCTTTCCTCTTCCGCTTCGCTGGGCGTGGCCCTCCTGGGCGGACTGGCGAGGTACACGGGGATGGACCTGAACCGCGCGGGAATCGCCGATCTCCATTCGGAGGTGGAGCGCTTCGATCTCAAAATCTGGGGAGGGAAGCAGGATCCCTTCGCCTGCGCCCACGGAGGCCTCCGGCTCTGGCGCTTCGAAGGGGAGCGGACGGTGGAGGAAGAGCTGGCGGTGAACGAGGGCGTGGCCGCCGAGCTGGAGCGCGACCTCCTCCTCATCTACTCCGGTGAAGCCCACCTCTCGGGCAACATCCACAACGAGATCCTGGCCGACTACCGGCGCGGCGACAGCAAGGTCAAGGCGGCCCAGCATCGGCTCAAGGAGGTCGCTTCGCTGGCGCAGGGCGCCCTCGAGGCCGGCGACCTGCGGGAATTCGCCGCGCTCCTCGACGCGAACTGGGAAGCGCATCAGCGGCTCCACCCGAGCTGCGCCACCCCGCGGCTCCACGACCTGATCGCGCTGGGAAAGGCCCAGGGCGCCTGGGGCGCAAAGGTGTGCGGCGCCGGCGGCGGAGGATGCATCGTCTTTCACGTTCCGCCGGAGCGCCGCCGCCAGGTTTCGCGAGCCCTGGCCGAGCGCGGCGCGGTCCTCCTACCTTTCAAGATCGACCGGCAGGGCGTGCAGGTCTGGTCAGGTGGGGAATGCCGGACCTGATGGGGAACTCCCCGAGTGCGCCGCCGAACCGGACCGCTCAACGTCCGGCCGGGGAGAGACGAAGGCTTCTCCTCGCCGGCGCCCTGATCATCCTCTCCGGCCTCTGGGTGCTTCCGGTGTGCGATCCGAGCGAAGCCCGGTACGCGGAAGTATCCCGGGAGATGGCTGCCGGCGGGAGCTGGCTCGTGCCTCACCTCCAGGGAAGACCCCACCTCACCAAGCCGCCGCTGACCTACTGGCTGGGCGCCCTCTGCATCGAAACCTTCGGGCCCCAGGCCTGGGCGGTGCGACTGCCGGTGGCCTTCGCTTTCCTGCTGACGGTGATGATCACCGCGGACCTGGGAAAGCACCTCTGGTCCCGGGCGACCGGCGACTCTTGGGCGGGCTGGGTGCTCCTCTTCTCCCTGCTGCCGCTGGCCGCATCCAGCATCCTGACCTCCGACTCCCTCCTCGCGCTTTTCGAGACGGCGTCCATCTGGTGCGCTTGGAGGTGCATCACCGCCGAGCGCTCTCCGGCCGGCCGCGCCTGGGCGCTCGGATTCCATGGAGCGGTGGCGCTTGCTTTCCTGACCAAGGGACCTCCCGGCCTCCTCGTCCCCGCCGCCTTCGCCATCTTCGCGCTGCGACACCGCCGCCGCTACCGGTCCGGAAGGCTCCTCGATCCCCTGGGGTTCCTGCTCCTCGCCGTCCTGACCGTGCCCTGGTACCTGGCCGTGGCCAGGGCCGTGCCGGGTGTCGCCGCCTACTGGTGGGATACGGAGATCGTCGAGAGGACCCTGGGCGAATCTCACCGGGACATGCCGTTCTACTTCTACCTCCCGATCCTCGTCCTGGGATCGCTCCCCGGAGCCTTCGTTCTCCCCTGGGCGGCGCGCAGTCTGTGGCTCGAGATCCGCCAGGCCGGGCCGGACGCTCCCGCCGGTGAGCTCCTCCTGTGGTGGATCGGGCTCCCTCTCATCGTCTTCTGCGCATCGAGGTCGCGGCTCATCTTCTACGTGCTCCCGCTTTTTCCGCCCCTGGCCCTCCTCTGCGAGCGCTGGCTCTCGATTGCGAGACGTGACCGGCCGCTCCCCGCGCGGCAGGCCATCGCGCTGGCGACGGCGGGGGCGGTCCTCCTGGTGGTGGGAAGGGTCACCGCCCCCTTTGCAGGCGGGCTGCTGAACCTCCTGGGGCCCGATCCACGTCCTTCCGCCGCCGCCATCGCTTCCGACGCGAACGCTTCGGGCCTGAATGCGCGGGTCTTCTACGTTCCCTCGAAGCAGTTCCCCTCCTGCGGGCTCGCCTTCTATTTGCGCTCGACGGTGGAGGCGCTCGATCTGGGAAGCCGGGTGGACGACGAAGCTCCCGAGAGGGACCTCTCACCCCGAAAGCTGCGCTGCGTCCTCGAAGAAGAATCCCGGCCGGGGACGATCCAGTACTTCGCGGTGATCGACCGGAAGTCTGCCCGCTTCCAGGCGGCGTTGGGGAACTCAGCCCGTGGCCGCTGGCTCATCAGCGAGGGGCCGGTCCGCGTGTGGAAGAGGGAGCGCGCTTGAGGATTGCATCGGTCGGGTTTGGCGGAGCCGATCGCCGGTAACTGAGGCTTGGGGCCAGTGGGCCCCGGAGATAGAATGCACTGACGCAGGGGTCTCGCAATAAGCCGGGGGGTGACTCATGCGGCACTGTTCTCCGGATGCGCTCCCCGATTGCCGGAGGGGGTGCTGACAATGGTGGACGGTGGACGGTGGGGATCGGAATTACAGGCAGCTCCCGCCCAGCAAGGAATTTCCCGCCCCGGGGCCCTGGCCGCTACCGCCAGTGGATGACCCAGAAGCTGGGGACCTGGTTCGATCGGTCCCGCCGCCGCGGCCATCGCCGCCGACGCGGCCGCATCGGGCCTGAGCGCGAGGGTGTTCTACCTGCCCTCCAAGGAAGGCGGTCGACCCCAGGGGGTCCCCTGAGGTTCCGGTGGGATTTCAATGGCGACGGCATCTGCGACCGCACAACGGGCACCAACCCAAGGACGGTGTACGTGATCGGCGACAGCGTTCTCATGAAGTTGACGGTCACGGACGACGAGAGCGAGTACGTGGTGAGGCAGTTCCGCGTTGTCTTGGAGTAGAGCTGAGCCGGTCATGTCCGGGGGTCTTGAGGGGAACGAGCAAGGTTTTCTGCAGCAAAAGCGTTCCCAGCACACTTCCCCCTCGTAAAGGTGCGCCGGCGGATCTGGGCGCGGCTCATCCTGAAGCTCTGGGCTGGACGCACGGTGAAGATCCGCGGCTGCCACGGAAGGCCTGGCCGGGCGATCCCGCTCTATCTATCTCTTAAACTCACCCGTTTCCGCAGCGGTGATCTCTGCAAAGGTCGGCGCGCGAAAGAGACTCAATTGGTTGGCGGTGGCGATGAGTAGCGTTACATCATCAGCAGCAAATCGCACGGTAAGCACGCGCTCCGTGCCCTTGAATCGCGCCACCTCCAGCCCCGAAGCCACGTCCCATACTTTGACGGGACCTTCTCCCGACGCTGCGGCGATACGCTTGCCATCCCGCGAAAAGCTAACAGACAGGTAACCGATGGCACTCGTTCCGTAAGTGCAAGTTTTGCGGCGCGTGGCCACATCCCACAAGCCGACAGTGCCATCGGAGCTCGTGGTCGCCAACCGGCGGCCGTCGGCATCAAGCGCGATGCCGGCAATCACGTGCTCGTGTGCGCGAAACTCCACGTCCATTTCGCCGGTCCCTACGTCGCAGACGCGCAGCTTTCCGCTCTCGTTCGCCGAAAAAATTTGCCGTCCGTCATGGGAGAACAGAATCTCGGTCGTCATGTCGATCGGATGTTTCAGCACGTGAATTGGCGTCGAACCGTCGGTCATTCCCACGCGCAGGTACTGTCCCCGGCCTCCCACCGCGAATTTCTCGCCGTCCGGCGAAAATGCAGCGATCGCTTTGTGGGCGCGCGCGCCCTCAACCTGAACGTCGCTGTTCGTCGCGTCGATGCGGTGCCTCCAAACCTTGCCCGATTGACCGGCGAGCACCACCGCCTTTCCAGTGGGCGACGCCGCAAGAATCGTGGTGCCCGGGTCGATGGGAACGCGCGTCGTCTCGCGCCGCGCGCTCAAGTCCCAAAAGCTCAGCGTCGCGTCGCCATTCACCACGGCAAGAAATTCGGCCTGCGGCGACACGGCAAATCCTCGCCGCACGTCGGCAAAATCTCGCGATGCCTCGGGATTCGCGGTCGTCTTCAAATTCCAGATGCGCACGCTCCGGTCTTTACTGCCGGAGGCGAGCCAGCGTCCGTCGGGACTGACAGTGACGCAGTCCACCAGGCTCATGTGACCTTTGAACGAAGCCGTCTCCTTCCACGTGGTGGTGTCCCACAAACGGATTTTCTGGTCGGCGGCACTGGTCGCCAGAATTGGATCCGTCCGCGAAAACGCCAGCGATGAGACCCATGTTGCGCTGTTCGTCAACGTTGTGATTTCCGTGCCTGCCGCGGGCTCATAGATCGCCACGGCGCCGTTCCAATGCGCCACTGCCAGTCGCGCACCATCCGGGCTGAACACGACTTCAGCCGGTTCCCCGCGCGCGGCCATCGTCTTCCGCATCGTCCGCGTCACCGTATCGAAAATCCAAATGCGCTGATCTTTCGTCGCAAAGGCAAATGTTTCTCCGTCCGGCGCGAAGGCCAATCCCGTGACTTCGCGAAAGGCCTGGGTCCACACCTGCGAGGGCGATGGCAGCGCGAAGGACCAAAGCGCCACGTGGTCCGGTCCTGCAGTGGCGAATACTTTGTCTCGTGGTGAGAAGGCCAGGTGATAAACTTTCGATCGAAACCGCGCCCATCCCTTCCTTGTCAGATTTGTCGAGTCAAGAAGCGCGAAGTCAGCAGCCCAGTAGGCCGCGGCAATGATCGAGCCATCGGGCGAGATCTCCAGATCAGAGATGGGGCCGACACGTTCGCTGGCCAGCGTACTCTTCGTCTTCGGGTCCCAGATTTTTACGACTCCGTCGAAATCACCGCAGGCCAGCCTGCCGTCCGGCAAAAACGCGAGCCGATAGATTTCCTGGTCGTGTGTTCCTACTGTGAAGAATTCATCGCTGCGGCATTGCGCCCAGAGAAAACGCCATTCCCAGCCGCGGAAATCGGCCTGGCCGGCCTGCGGCCGGCTTCGGTTGAGCAGTTCCATGGCGTAGCCGAAGTTGTCGGCGTCAATTTCCTCCGCGGCAAAAAGCATTTCCGTGGAGTAGCTCGTTTCACGCACTGCCATTTCACGCGAGTGGGCCAACTGGCTGTTGGTCTCGGCCTGTTGACGCGAGAGTTCGATGCGATAAATGGCGACCGGCGAGCCGATCGCAATCGCAATCAACAAGAGAATTGTCGAAAGGCCGAGGGCAGCGACGACAGGCTTGCGTTTGCACCAGCGCCAGACTTTTTCCGGAGCACTGACGGGACGAGCGTGAATGGATTCCCCTCGAAGAAAACGTCCAAGTTCCTCTGCCACGTCCTCTGCAGAGTGGTAACGACGCGCAGGATCTTTTTGCAGGCACTTGAGCGCCATGGTCTCGAGATCACGCGGCACCGTCGGGTTGAGCAGACGAAGTGACGGCGCCTCGACTTGCAAGACCTGCGTGAGAATGGCCTCGAGATTGTCGGCCATGAACGGTGGCCGCCCGGTGAGCAACGTGAAGAGAATGGCGCCCAGGGAATAGACGTCCGTTCGCGCATCCACCTGGCGGCTTCGCCCGGCGGCCTGTTCGGGCGACATGTAATTGGGCGAGCCGAGCACCTGGCCGCTGACGGTCAAATCCACCAGATCCGAATCCAGGCGCGCGCCCGACCCGGGTTTGAAATCACTTTCGCTCGGTCGCGCCCCACTCGCATCCGAGCTCGAGCTGGCGACTCGTTTCGCGAGGCCGAAATCCGTAATGCGCGGCTCGCCCTCGACATCGATGAGCACGTTCGATGGCTTCAGGTCGCGGTGCAGAATTCCATGTTGATGCGCATGGTGGATAGCGCGGGCGATCTTCTCCACGAGTTGTGCCGCGCGCCCGGCCGGCAGCGGCTGACCGCGGACCAGTGACGCCAAGTCGCGGCCCTCCACGTATTCCATGGAGAAGTAGTGCTGGTCCTCCTGCTGGCCGATCTCGTGAATGGCGACGATATTCGGATGGCGCAGATTCCCGGCGGCTTCGGCTTCCACTCGGAAGCGCTGTACGAACTCGGCATTGTTGAAGCGCGCGTGCAGGATCATTTTCACCGCCACGATGCGGTTCAGTGAAATCTGGCGCGCCTTGTAAACGACACCCATTCCACCACGCGCAATTTCTTCAAGCAGTTGGTAATCGCCAAAGTGGTCAGTCGGCTCTTTCCCGGCACCAAGCACGTCCAAGGCAGAGAGGGCGACCGTTGGAATGGCTGGGGGGGCATTCTCCTCATTGGCCGCATTGATCGTTACCCTCTTGGCCGCGTGCGGCAGACAGTCCAGGCAAAGACCTTCAGCAGATGGCAGCGCGACTGCCACGCCGCATCTTGCACAAGTTGTGGGGCCCCTCGTCATTCTGATCTCTGGTTCCCTCTCTGAGACCCTCCAAGTTTACAAGGGTCGCCCGTCCCCAAGAAGCGGCTTCCACTCGTAGCACTCGTAGTCCTCGGCCCGCTACGCCATTTCTGCACACGAGGAGGTTGCAATCCTGTACCAGCTCCCCGGATGAGATCCAGAGTCCCGGGCGTGGCCGCGGCACGGCGATGACGCTAATGGCAAAGCTTGCATCGTTGCTGTCCGCCGTCCCGTCATTGGCCCGAAAGGTGAAAGAATCGCCTCCGCTGAACCCCGGAGCGGGGGTGTAGGTCAGATCCGGCGCCGTCCCGGTCAGCGTTCCATTTTTCGTCTGCGTCAGCACCTGGTACTTCAGGTGGTCCAGGTCCGGATCGGTCGCGACCAGACGCACCCCCACCGGTGTGTCCAGGGGACAGATCGCAGACTGATCCTGCGCGATCGGGGGCCGGTTCACCCGGTTGTCACCCGGCCGTATCTCGAGGGCCAGCACCGCCCAGTCGACCGGGCTGCTGAAGGATCCATTGACGGCCACCGTGACCGGGATGGGCACCGTCCGATCCTCCAGTGCCGCACCTGCCTCCCCGCCGGCCTCTTGGACGGTATTTAACTACACTCTTCCCTTTTGACAATGGGATTCCCAGCGTTGAGGGCAGGCGACCATGGCCCCGTAGTGAAGCTTTGGTCAACAAAGTCCCTGTGCCTTCGCCGGAGGCCGGTTGCCGCGCGTCGATTCCTGTCCACTCGCCGCTTTCGACTTCGAGAGGGCGCCCGGGGCCAGACGCACCCCGGGCGCCCCCGCTCGGGCCGGCGGAGCCGGCCCCAATCAGAGATCAACTGGCAACTCGGAAGGAAGACTGAAGGGTCAAGGAACTATGTCGACGGAATCCACGCCGAGGATCGGGTCTCCGTCCAGCGTCAGCCCCTTCAGGATTCCTTCGGTGTCCCCCTCCTCGAATTCGGCTGCCTGGGTGTTGAAGTGACAAACGAGGTCGGACAGGCCGTCGCTGTTCACGTCCTCCTCGCCGCAGTTGGGAACCGGGGGATGGCCGCGCAGCTCCAGCGAGTCCTCATCGCCCGTCGCGCCGAAGGTGAGCGAAGTCCTGTCCACTTCGCTCACCGCATCGAAGTCGGCCGTGGAGAGGATGGCCACGGGGATGGAGCCCCGGCTCCCGGGGTTGATGGAATTGAGTCCGAACCCGGGCTTGATATCGATGCTCACGTTGGCTGAGACGATCTCGCCACACACCTGGAAGAAGACGTCGTCGTAGTCCAAGTCCCCGCCGCCGAAGACGTCCTCCCACCCCACCCAGAAAACGTTCTCGGAGATCTGGACGACGTTGGCGTGGACCAGGCCGTCCGGGTTCCGGTCGCCTGGGCCGGTGAAGTACGTTTCCCCCTCCGGGGTGGAGATGCGGAACACCAGCTCGGTCCCGGCGCCGAAGCTGCCCAGGTCGAACTGGTCACCCTCATTCACGTCTTGCGACAAGTAGAGGTCGGTATCCACCGGAGAGGCCAGGCCTACCAGGCTGTTGAATGCCGCGGATTCCCCCCGCAGCACCGTCACCACTACTTCACCATGAAGCTGATCGAGGGGGAGAGCCTGGCGCAGCGGATCGAGCGCTCGAGTCTCGAGCCCCGGGAGGCGGCGGTACTCGTCGAGCGGGTCGCAAGGGCGGTGCATCATGCCCATGGTCAAGGCGTCCTCCACCTGGATCTCAAGCCGGCCAATATCCTCCTCGACGCGAGCGGAGAGCCTTACCTGACCGATTTCGGGCTTGCCAGACGCTTTCGGGGGCAGCGGCATTTGACCCTTACCGGTTCACGGGTGGGCACGCTCAACTACCTGTCTCCGGAGCAGGCTGCCGGCAGGAGGGGAGCCGCCACCGTCTCGAGCGATGTCTACAGCCTGGGAGTCATCCTCTACGAGTGCCTGGTGGGCAGGCCGCCCTTCCTGTCGGACTCCGACCTGGAGACCCTGGAGAAGATCGCGCGAGAATGCCCAGCTCCCCCTTCTCTCCACGGAAGAAACGTTCCACGGGACCTGGAGACGATCTGCCTCAGGTGCCTGGAGAAGGATCCTCGCCTCCGGTACGGGAGCGCAGAGGAGTTGGCGGAGGACCTGCGCAGATTCCTCGAGGGGCTGCCGGCGGTCCGCGCCCGGCCACCAAGCCCCGGGGGCCTGCTCCTGAACTGGGTCGGCCGCCGCCGCCCATGGCGGCGCCCTGGAAAATAGGGACAGTCCCCTATTTTTGTGCTCCGTCCCGTCGCCAAGGCGTGAATAGCGATGGGCACACCCCTCAGTGGCGCTGCAGCTCCAAGGCACCCAGACCGCTCGTTGCAACCGAGTTTCCGTTCACCATCCACTACGCGCATAAGGCCGGCGCAGTCCTGAGGGCCCGCGTCACCAGCAGGAACTCCTGCGTCGATGCACGGCGAGCCAGGGAGCAGGCGTGGGTTATCATCGAGCGTGCCTGCAATGGCATCCGGACCTGGCTCTCTGGTTTGTTCGAGGACGGCTGCAGCAGGTCCTGCTGATGTATTCAACACGCCGACCAGAAGGAGTGTGACAGGCTTCTTCGAGAGAAGTTGAATCGTCCATGACCTGAGCTGCCAGAGTTATCCACCCTGCCAGGAAAGACTCACCCCCACCGCTCGGTACTCGCCGCCTCGTCTGCCCGCGATTTGGAAATCCGGACGGATTTCTGTCCCAATCGCCCCACCTCAATCAGTTCAGAATCGTGAGGCGAGGGACGTAGGTCCCGCGCAGGAATCGACGGTAACCCCCAAGGTGGGGGGCTATCTTTCAAGGAAGGAGCAAAGCCATGAGACTGATCGTGAACGCCGGCCGTTTCCATGGGCTTCTGGGCGCGCTGGTCGCCGTCGCCTGGTTGCCTGCTTGTTCGAGCCTGAGCACGAAGGAAGTGCCGGGCGGGAGCGCATCGGAACTCGGTAGGTACGCCCCGCCTCCTGCGGGAGCAGCCAAGTTACGTGTGAGGATCTCTGCCCTGAAGTGCGAGGGTTCGGCGGCGGAGGAACTCAGGGCGTCCGCCGAGATCGCGGCCGATCAACTCGCCACGCTGGCGGTACTCTCCGGCAGGTTCGAGCTGGTGGAGGACGGATTTGGACCCGCAGCGGGAGTCCAGTCATCCACGGCGGGGGCGGCTGACTACCTCCTCAAGGGGCACGTCATGGGTTGTGGAACAGGCCATCGACTACATCCGCGATAAGGGGACGCCTGCGCAGCGGGAAGTGCTGCGGCAGATGGACCTGACAGTGAGCCGCCTGCCGGTGTCGGTCCTCGCTACCGTCTCGTACATGGGGGAGATGCCCTTGATCCTCCCTGGCGGCAAGCCCGTGATGCGCGACGGACACCCGGTGACGATTCCAGTTCCCAGGGTGACCAGTCTGGCCATCAGACAGTCGTACCCCATGCCCGGGTACGGAGCCGGCAGCCATACCGAGCGCAGTGAGGCCTCGGGGATCATAGCCGAAGTCAGCTACAGGATCGAAGTTAACCCCCGGACATACTTTCCGGACTGCACCGTGGAGCTGAAGGGATTCCGACTCGATGACCCATCCCGGAGTGGCTCCTTCAAGGTCCACCTGGATCTCAGGGTCGGAGACAAGCACCTGCGCTACCCGGCGAGTGGGGAGCAGGAGGTTCGAGTGGGCGCATCCATCGGACTGTCCTCCTTGAGAGTGACCTTCCGGGTCCCGGACACGGTGCGGGCTCTCCTCGGCGGCGAGGCTCTGAACGTGGACGACTACGATGACCTCGCCGCGTACATCAATTCTTGGACCGCTCGCGAATACGAGGGACTTCCCGGAACGGTATTTCACCTGGGCGGTGCGCGGGTGACCTCCCTCTCGCACTTCCAGACCTCCCATCACCCAGGGACACATCTGTGGGTGAACCAGAGCGGGTACCACTATCCATGGGCTACTGGCACCGCCGAACTCAACGGTGCCGTCAGCTCGTTCGATCTGAACTGGGCGGACGTCGAAGTGGACAACGAGTACTCGCTGGCCCTCGATCGCTACCGGACCCATTTCAGGGGCAATGTGCGCGAGTGGGAGAGGAACTGGGAGTTTGACGGCGATTGGTTCGGCCCCGACTGGGACATCCGCGACACGCAGTTCAGTCCCCTCAGCGCGCTCGCCTACTACTGGTACCGGAGGTACATGGACTTCCCCCAAGAGGGGGCGAGGACCGGCCTGGAAAACCGGACCAAAATCTCGGGGATCCGGCTCCTTGGCGGTCCCCTCCACGCCGCTGGCGACGTGACGGTCCCCCAGCATGCCCTGGGCGTCATGGGCTACGGTCACCAGGCCTATGAAGATGAGTTCCCCGTCCTCTGCAAGTCGGGAATCAAGATTGGGCCCAGCGGCACGGCCTTCGGACGTGACGACGCGCTGATCGCCGCGCACCTGAGGGAGCGGGAGTTCCTCCGGCGCGGAAACGCGCCCGTCCTTGCACGGTTGGCACAGACCCTCCAGGTCACCACCGTCACCGGCGATGCCAGGGACTCCGGCACCGATGCCTACCTCGAGCTCGATGTAGGGGGGCGCCGGTGGGAACTAGGGACCGACATGGACGACTTCGAGAGCGGCCACGATGACGTCTTCACTCTTAACGTCGTGTACGAAAAGAAGACCCTCCGGGGCGCGAGTTCGCCTCGGGGGGGCATTTTGCCCAACCAATTGACCGTTTCCTCTTCGGAGGCCTGGATCTCTGCAGACTCCACGATGGGTCCACGGCCCCGTACCAGGAGTGATCGTCTCAGAGTGTGACCTCGAACTTAACATCACCCTGCTCTCCTGAGGGTTGAAGCTCGACCAAGACCGCCTTCCCCGTACGATCGCGCCATGATTCGCCAGGCGGTCTCCCGGTCCTCGCGCCTCTACCGCAGGGACGCCAAGGGTCGCGGCGACGCGCGCCCGCCGGCCTTCTCGCGCGTTCCCGGGTAGCCGGGGATCCGTTCGAGGCTTCCCGGGGCGACGAACCGCGTACGGAAGATGAATTCGAAGACCTCCGCCAGGAAGACCCGGGCTCCCGCGGTGAGGTAGGCGCGGAGGATCTTCCGGTACCTCCCGTCCGGCCCGGTGAAGCACCTGGCAATCGACTGCGGCCGGAGATGGAAGAGGAGTTCCGTCGCCTTCACTCCCAGGAAGAGCCGGAGGGGAGCGAGGCGCGGCGAGTGGAGCACCTGGTTCCGGTAGGTGAAGCGCGAGAGGTCGGGTTGGATGACCCCGGAGGGGTCGGTGGCCCGTCCGGTTGCGGTCCAGGAGTGCGGGGTGAGATAGACCGCATTCAGGACGTCGGGATCCAGATCGCGAAGCCTGCGGAAGGTCCGGAGGAGCGTCTCCG
>WNGA01020443.1_pt1 | contig 11974 bp, 7 predicted proteins | sample 5400061 | NCBI WGS metagenome assembly WNGA01 (sample SAMN13153366, study PRJNA577476) | soil metagenome | isolation source: 100 cm soil or saprolite under grassland replicate 2 | place: USA:California | collected 2016-06-15
GCCGCCCCGTTCAAACGATTCTCTTCGCTCGAGTCAGTCGATCTGGCGATCGTGGGAAGTGCGATCGGCCGAAGTTCTGTCGGCCGAAGTCCGGTCGGCCGAAGTGCGTCCGGCCTGCTGCCGGTGAGCCTCGACATCCGGCTCGTCGCTCTTCGCGCGATCCTTGTGCCGATCGGCGTTCCGGGCGCGTGCGCGATCCTTGTGGCGCTCGGGATCGTCCTTGAGCCGATGACCCTCGACGTCCTCGGTGGTCTCGGGCTCTGTGCCTTCCTGGACTCTGCCTTCGTCCTCCATGTTTCCTCCTTCTCGGTGGGATCTTGCTGTAGTCGAGTACTAGACGGTGATCCGCACCTGGATCTTCCCTCCTTTCAAAGAAAAGTGCAATTCTCCGTCCGTGGCAGGGTCGGTGCGGGAGCAGCTATCCGAGTCGCTGACCGCCTTTCGGTCGGTTTTCGCCAACCCCAATCTGCGCCGGATCGAGCTCGCCTGGGCGGCCTCCGAGACCGGGAAGTGGATGTACGTCGTCGCCGTGGCCGTCTTCGCCTACGCCGCCGGCGGAGCCGGAGCGGTCGGGCTCGTCGCCCTGATCCGCGTCATCCCGGCCGCCGTGATCGCGCCCTTCGCCGCGGTGCTCACCGACCGGTTCCGCCGCGAGCGCGTGATGCTGTTCGCGGACCTGACGCGTGCCGTCGCGCTCACCGGCGCGGCGCTCGCAGTCGTCTTCTCGCTTCCCGCCGGAGCCGTGTACGTGCTTGCCGGCCTCGTCACCGTCCTTTCGACGACGTTCCGGCCGGCGCAGTCGGCGCTCCTTCCCTCGGTGTCGCGCACGCCCGAAGAGTTGACCGCTTCCAACGTCGCCATGAGCACGATCGCGGCGATCGGGAGCTTTGCCGGGCCGGCGCTCGGCGGAATCTTCCTCGCGGCGACTAGCGTCGAGGTTGTCTTCGCGATCACGGCGGGGACGTTCCTCTTCTCCGCTTACTTCGTCGCGCGGATCAGGGCCGAGCCACCGCCCCGTCACGTGCCCGAGCCTGGGGAGGAGGCCCGCATCCTGCGCGAGGCGTTTGCGGGCTTCCGCACGATCGGGGCCGAGCCCAAGCTTCGCCTGCTCACCGGTCTCTACTGCGCGCAGACGATTGTCGCCGGTGCGCTCGGCGTCCTGATCGTCGTCGCCTCGATCCGGCTGCTCGGCCTCGGGACCTCGGGCGTCGGCTACCTCAACTCGGCGTTCGGGATCGGAGGCCTCCTGGGCGCCGGGCTCACGGTCGCGCTCGTCGCGCGTCAGAAGCTCGCCTCCGATTTCGCGATCGGGACGCTGCTCTGGGGCGTTCCGCTGATCCTGATCGGCGTCTGGCCGAGCAAGGCGGCGGCGCTCGTCCTCATCGCGTTCATCGGGATCGGCGATACGCTCGTCGAGGTCGCCGCGCCCACGCTGCTCCAGCGCGCCGTTCCGGACGAGGTCCTGGGACGCGTCTTCGGCGCCGTCGAGAGCCTGATCATCGGGGCGATGGGAATCGGAGCGATCATCGCTCCGTCGCTCGTGAGCTGGATCGGCACGCGCGGAGCCCTGATCGCGACCGGATCGCTCCTGCCGGTGCTCGGGATCTTGTTCTGGAACCGGCTGGGCGCGATCGACCGCGCCTACGCGCTGCCGACGCGGGAACTCGCGCTCTTGCGCGGAAGCTCGATCTTCGCGCCACTCCCACAGGCGCAGATGGAGCGGATCGCACGGGAGCTCATTCCCGTGAGCGCCGCGTCGGGCGAGACGATCGTGCGCGAGGGAGAGACCGGCGACCGCTTCTACCTCGTCGCCGACGGCTCGCTCGAGGTAACGGTGGACGGGGCCACGGTGCGGACGCTCGGCCCGGGCGACCACTTCGGCGAGATCGCGCTCCTGCGGGACGTTCCCAGGACAGCCACGGTCGCCGCCCGCACCGACACCGAGCTGTACGCGCTCGAGCGGGACGAGTTCATCGCGGCGGTGACAGGCCATGCCCCGAGCGCGGAAGCGGCGGATGCCGTGATCGCGCAGCGCCTTGCCACCGCGCGCACCGGGCTCGCCGCGGACTAGGCTCCGTTGTGTGACGGTCTGCACGAGTTGTGGGCACGAGAGCCCTGAGCCGTTCAAGTTCTGCCCCGAGTGCGGGGCAACTGCCGTAGCCGAGGCGCCGCACCGCGAGCAGCGCAAGACCGTCACCGTCCTCTTCTGCGACCTCACCGGCTCGACCGAGCTGGGGGAGTCGACCGACCCAGAGGCGCTGCGGGCGCTCCTGGCCCGTTACTTCGAGCGTATGAAAGGAATCGTCGAGTCGCACGGAGGCACGGTGGAGAAGTTCATCGGCGATGCGGTCATTGATCGGCGAATCGACCCTCGCACTCGTCCGCGACGCGGTCGAAGGCGAGCCGATCGAGCCGCTCGAGCTCAAGGGCAAAGCCGAACCGGTGCCCGCCCACCGCCTGCTCTCCGCGGGGCGGGCCTCCGGGCGAAGCGACGAAACGCTGTTCGCCGGCAGAGAGCGCGAGCTGGAGACGCTGCAAGAAGCGTGGCGGCGCACCCTCGAGGAACAGAAATGCGAGCTCGTCACAATCACGGGTGACCCAGGAGTCGGCAAGTCGCGGCTCGCGGCCGAGTTCCTCTCGGGCGCCGGCGCGCATGTCGTGCGCGGCCACTGCCTTTCGTACGGGGAGGGGATCACCTATTGGCCGGTCGTGGAGGTGGTCAAGCAGCTCGACGGCCTTCCCACCGATCCCGCCGCCGCCGCTTCCATCCGCTCGCTCCTTCGCGAGACCGATGAGGGGACCTCGGCGGAGGAGATCGCCTGGGCCTTTCGCAAGCTGCTCGAGGAGCAGGCGCCAATCGCAGTGTTGTTCGACGACATCCATTGGGCGGAGGAGACCTTCCTGGACCTCGTCGAGCACGTCGCTCTCCTCTCGAGCGGGACGCCGATTCTGCTCCTCTGCCTGGCGCGACCGGAGCTGACAGAGCGCCGGCCGCAGTGGCCGGTCGCGCTTCGGCTCGAGCCGTTGCCGGAGCAAGAGGTCGACGAGCTGATCCCGGCAACGATTGGCGACGAGCTTCGGGAAAGGATCGTTCGTACCTCGGGCGGAAACCCTCTTTTTGTCACCGAGATGGTGGCGATGGCGCGCGAGTCGGAAGGCGACGTCGCCGTTCCGCCGTCGCTGAAGGCGCTCCTCGCCGCCCGCCTCGATCAGCTCGAGACGTCAGAGCGATCCGTGCTCGAGCGGGGCGCGATCGAAGGCGAGACCTTCCACCGCGGGGCGGTGCAAGCGCTCTCAGGAGGCGGCGACGTGACGCCGCGGCTTGCCTCGCTCGTCCGCAAGGCGCTGATCCGCCCCGACAAACCCCTCCTTCCCGGCGAGGACGGCTTCCGCTTCCGCCACCTCTTGCTCCGTGACGCCGCCTACGAGGCGCTTCCCAAGGCGACCCGGGCCGAGCTGCACGAGCGCTTCGCTGCCTGGCTGGAGGAGCACGCCGAGCTCGTCGAGCTGGACGAGATCCTCGGCTACCACCTCGAGCAGGCCGCTCGCTACAAAGCCGAGCTCGGCAAGCCGGACCACGCGTTGGCGGAGCGGGCGGGCGAACGACTCGCGGCAGCCGGCCGGCGCGCGCTCTCTCGTGGAGACGAGGCCGCCGCTGCCGCGTTGTTCGGGCGCGCGCTCGAGCTGACGCGGCCCTCGCGGCTGGATGTCGCGCTCGAGCTCGACCTCGCGAGAGCGGTCTGGCCAGATGTTGAGAAGGCCGCGGCAATTGCCGACGGGGCGGCCGAGCGGGCCCGCGTCGCCGGCGACGAGGCCGGCGAGGCGCTCGCTCGTGCTGCGGAGGCGTTCCACCACTCGTGGTTTGCGCCCAATCCGGATGTCGACGAGCTAGAGACGCTTGCACGCAAGGCGCTACCGCTTCTCGAGCAGGCCGGGGACCACGCCGGCCTCGTGCACGCCTGGTCGGTGCTCGGGTACGGGGTCGCCAACTTCCGCGGCCGTTGGGACGACTGGGCGGAGGCGGGAGAAGAGGTCCTCCGCCACGCCCGGCTCGCCGGACAACCCTCTGCTCCGCAAGCTGCCCATGAGTTAGCACTCGCCTCCGGTTCGAGGCCGGCGGACGAGGCGCTGCGAATGCTTGACGCCCTTCTTCCCGAGAACCCACGCCCCGGGGCGTTGCTGGTGCGCGCCTGGCTGCTCGCGATGCTCGGCCGCTTCGAGGAGGCGTCGCCGATCTTGCGGGAGGCAAACGACCGGCTCCGCGAGCTGATGGGAGCCAACTGGTTCGAGTGGATACCGGCGCAGATCGCGGTCTTTGCAGGCGACCACGAGGCCGCTGCCGGCCACGTGCGCCGGTTGTGCGATCTGCTCGAGGAGCACGACCAGCGCATGTACCTATCCTCAGTGGCACCGATGCTGGGCCGTGAGCTCTGCGCGCTCGGACGCTATGACGAGGCCGAGCGGTACGCGCGGCTCGCACGCGAGCTCGACGTTCGGCGGAACGTGTTGGGGCAGGCGCTCTGGCGGCAGGTTCAGGCGCTCGTTCACGCGAGCCGCGGCGAACACGCCGAGGCGAAGGCAGTCGTTGACGAAGCCGTGGAGCTGATCGACCGGACCGACGGGCTCAACTACCAGGGCGACGCGCTTTGCGACCTTGCCGAGGTGCTCGAGGCCGCCGGTCGTACCGATGAAGCCGCCGCCGCGCTCGAGCAGGCGCTCGAGCGCTATGAGCGCAAGAAGAACCTGGCGATGGTCGCGCAGGTGCGCCCGCGGCTCGAGGCTCTGCGCGAAGAGGCGCCCGCCTAGCGGAAGGGCTAGTCGCCGATGTAGACCGGCGTTCCTACCTCGACGCGGTCGTACAGGTCGATCACGTCGGGAATGAGCATCCGCACGCAGCCGTGCGAGACGGCATGGCCGACCGACCACGTCTCCGCGGTTCCGTGGATCCCGGCCCCGTTGAACAGGCCCATCCAGCGGGACTTGAGCGGGTCCGAGGGCCCCGGTGGAATGACCTGGCCCGCGAGCGAGCCGGCCCACGAGCTCAAAGGGACGTGCCACGAGGGGTCGATCTGCTTGTCCTGGATGGGATAGATGCCCTCCGGCGTCTCGAGACCGGCCTGGCCGACTGCGATCGGGTAGCTCTTCACGAGCTCGAGGTTGTGGTAGACGCGGAGGGTGAAGGCGCCGCGGTCGATCGTGATGTAGGACGGGTATTTGTGCTGGAGCTTCGTGACGGTGATCTTCGGCTTGATGATCCGCGTCGGAACTCGGACGATTCGGCTCGAATGCCTGGAGATGAGCGACGTCCGGATCATGCTGTGCAGGCGGTGCTTCTCGACCTCGCGGCCGTAGCGGGCCTTGACGAGGGTCAGGCGGTCGAAGGTCGGGATCAGCTTCGCGTTCCTGTCGGGACGGTCGAGGCGATCCTGGAGGCGCCTTACGGTGTGCCTGACCGTCCACCACGAGTACCGGATCCGCGGCGTCAGCCTCGCCTTGACCGTGCCGCCGGTGACCTCGCGCCAGGCACGCGGGATGAACCAGCCACGGCGGCTCCTGGACAGGGCCTGGTGGACGAGGGCGTCGAGGTTCACCGACACCCTCGTCTGCCGCGGCGTGAGCACGACCCGGCCGTCGCCGTGACGAAGGACGAGTGACCGGCGCAACGGGCGGAAAGCCTTCTTCAGCTTCGCGCGAGCCGCCTGCGCGTCGAGCCCGCCCACGTCGACCGAGCCGATGTGGACGCCCTTGGCGATGACGTCGTTGTGGGTGCGATCGTAGGCGTAGCCGGCGCTGATCACCGCGAGGGCGAGCACGAAGACGCTAAGCACTCCGGCCAGGATCCATTTGTGGGCGCGAAGCCAATTCATCTGGCCTTTGTACCTATCACAGTTGGAGGTCGGAGGGAAGCCCCTTATCGGCGTTCGAGCGTGCGCACATCGCGGACCAGCAAGACGAGTGCGGTGGCGCCGACGATGATCCCTACAGTGGCAAAGAAGGTCGCGCGCGTTCCGATCGTCGCTGCGACCGCACCGGCCGCCGACAGCCCGAGTGGGATCAGCACGAAGGAGCCGAGCGCGTCGTAGGAGGAGACGCGAGAGAGCTTCTCCCCGGGGATCTCCTGCTGGATGGTCGTGTCCCAGAGGACGCTGAAGGTCTCGATCCCCATTCCCCCGACGAGTGCGAACCCGATGATCGCCGCGAGTGGCAGCGGAAATGCGAGCGAGAGCGGCAGCAACGGCATCAGGAAGATTCCCAACGTTGCGGCGAGCAGCATGCGCCGCGGGCGCAGCCGTAACATCGCGAGCCCGCCGAGGACGAGGCCGATCGACTCAGCGGCGAGCACGCCGCCCCATGGAGCCGCTCCGCCCAGATGGCTCTTGGCTACCACGGGCCCGAGGACGTACACCGACCCGCTGACCGCTGCGTTGACGACGGAGAACTGCAGCACGATCGCCCAGAGCCATGTCCTCGAGCGGAACTCGCGCCAACCCTCGTGCAGCTCGGCCAGGAACCGCGACCCTTCCAGGCGGAGAGAGGCGGGGAGCCGCATCGCCCCGACGAGCGCCGCGGCCAGCACGAAGGTTGCGGCGTCCACTGCGATCGCCCAGCCCGGGCTCGAGGCGGCTACGACCAGTCCGCCGAGCGCGGCGCCGCCGATGAAGCTGCCGTTCAGGCCGAGGCGGAGCAGCGCATTCGCGGACTGCAGCATCGGCGTTGGAACCGTCTGCGGAATGATCCCTGTCGAGGCCGGGAAGAAGAAGGCCGAGCTCGTGCCGTTGATGGCCGCGAGCGCGAGCAGCTCGCCGATGCCTGCGCTGCCGGTGAGCAGCAGCGCGGCGAGCGCGGCCTGGCTTGCCCCGCTCGCGAGGTTGGACGCCACCATCACGTGGTGGCGTGGCAGCCGGTCGGCCCAGACGCCCCCGGCGAGCAGGAAGAGAACCTGGGGGACCGAGCGGGCGGCGAGCACGTACCCGAGGTCGGCCTTCGATCCCGTTACGTCGAGGACGGCGAAGGCGAGCGCGACCGAGGCGAACGAGTTGCCGACGATCGAGATGGTGCGCCCGGCGAAGAGCAGGCGGAACTCGCGCTCGGCGAGCGGTGCAAAGGCTTTCCTCGATTCGCGCCTCACGCGCCGATTCTGCCCTCTGCTTGCGGTCGGAGAGCGGGGGTCGTAGGCTGACGACGTGACCGTCTGCTCCGTCTGTGGAGCCGAGAACCGCGAGGAAGCGAAGTTCTGCGACTCATGCGGGGCTGCGCTGGAGGCCGCCCCGACCGCCCGCGAGCAGCGCAAGACCGTCACCGTCCTCTTCTGCGACGTCACCGGTTCGACGGAGCTCGGGGAGTCGACCGACCCGGAAGCGCTCCGAGCCCTCCTCGCGCGTTACTTCGAGCGCATGAAGGGGATCGTCGAGTCGCACGGCGGCACGGTGGAGAAGTTCATCGGAGATGCGGTCATGGCCGTGTTCGGCGTCCCGCAGGTGCACGAGGACGACGCTCTACGTGCTGTCCGCGCAGCGTTCGAGATGCGCGACGCCCTGCCCGAGCTCGGCGTCCAGGCCAGGATCGGCGTCAACACGGGGGAGGTCGTCACGGGAACCGAGGAGCGGCTCGCCACCGGCGACGCCGTCAACGTCGCCGCCCGGCTCGAACAGGCCGCAAAGCCCGAAGAGATCCTGATCGGCGCCAACACGTTCCAGCTCGTGCAGCACGCGGTCGAGGTCCAGGCGGCAGAGCCGCTCGATCTGAAGGGCAAGTCAGAGCCGATTTCCGCCTTCAGGCTCGTCGCCCTCCGCGAGGCGGCAGAGCGCCGAGGCGAGGCGCCCATGGTGGGGCGCGAGACCGAGCTGCGTCGCCTACGAGACACCTACGACCAGGCCGTGCGCGACGGTTCGTGCCAGCTCTTCACGGTCCTCGGGAACGCCGGAGTGGGCAAGTCCCGTCTGGCGGCCGAGTTCCTCGAACGGGTGGACGCGACCGTCGTCAGGGGGCGGTGCCTTCCGTACGGCGAGGGCATCACCTACTGGCCTGTGGTGGAGGTGGTCAAGCAGCTCCCCGACGTGGAGCTCGACCCGGCTGCCAAGACGTCCCTCGCGAGCATGCTCGGGGAAGAGGTTGCCGCAACGTCGTCGGACGAGATCGCGTGGGCATTCCGGAAGCTGCTGGAAGCGGTTGCGGAGTCACGGCCGCTTGTCGTCGTTTTCGACGACGTGCACTGGGGCGAGGAGACGTTTCTCGATCTCGTCGAGCACGTCTCCGATCTGTCTCGTGACGCTCCCCTTTTGCTTCTTTGCATGGCGAGGCCCGATCTGCTCGACCGGCGGCCCGCATGGGCGGGCGGCAAGCTGAATGCGACCAATGTCCTCTTGGAGCCGCTCTCTCCCGGCGAAACGGAGGAGCTGATCGAGTCTCTTGCCGGCGAGCTCCCGGAGGACGTCGAGCGCCGGGTCGTGAATGCCGCCGAGGGAAACCCGCTCTTTGTCGAGGAGATGGTCGCTCTCGCTCGCGAGTCCACCGCGGACGATGTCACCGTGCCCCCGACAATCCAGGCGCTGCTCGCTGCAAGGCTGGACCAGCTCGACGCGTCGGAACGTGGCGTGCTCGAGCGGGGCGCCGTGGAGGGGCGTGTCTTTCACCGAGGAGCCGTGCAGGCGCTCGCGCCGGAGGAGAAGCAGGTGACGACGCGGCTGACCGCCCTCGTGCGAAAGGAGCTCGTCCGCCCGGACAAGCCGCAGCTTCCGGGCGAGGACGCCTTCCGCTTCCGCCACCTGCTCATCCGCGACGCCGCCTACGACGCCCTGCCGAAGGCAGAGCGCGCCGAGCTGCACGAACGCTTCGCCGTTTGGCTCGAGGAGCACGGCGCAGATCTCGTCGAGCTGGACGAGATTCTCGGCTACCACCTCGAGCAGGCGTGCCGATACCGCGCCGAGCTCGGGTTGCCTCCCGACGACCGCCTGGCAGCCACCGCTCGGAAACGCCTGGCTGCTGCCGGTCATCGAGCGCGACATCGTGGCGACGAGCGCGCCTCCGCAAACCTGCTCGAGCGAGGCGCTGCCCTCCTCGGGGCCCACGAGGTCGACCTTCCGCTGGAGAGCGAACTGGCCGAGGCGTTGTTCTGGACAGGCAGGGGCGATGAGGCGGTCGCGCGGGTCCGCTCCCTCGTCGAGCGCGGCTCCGCGGAAGGAGACCGTGTCGCCGAGCTCTGCGGCCGGATCCGAGAGGCGATGTACCGAACCTTCTTCGAGCCGGAAGGAGCCACGGAAGAGCTGGAGGTGCTGATCGAACAGGCGCTCCCGGTCTTCGAGGCGGCAGACGACAACTTCGCCCTGTACATCGCATATCGCTCGCTCGGCCAGGTCGCCAACATGCACGCGGAGATGGATCGAGGGGCGAACGCGGTGGAGCGCGCAGCCGCGCACGCGCAGCGCGCTGGACTGCCCTACAGGTTTCTCGGGTGGCGTGCGAGCTTTCTCTTCTACGGGACCTCGACGCTGCTGGAGCTTCTGGAATGGTTGGAGGCGCAGGAAACCCACGCCTTCTCGGACCTCGGGCTCTTTCGAGCGCGCGCGCTCGCAGGTCTCGGACGGTTCGAGGAGGCGAGAGAGATCCTCGCGCAAGCTCGTACAGAGCTGACCGAGCAGGGAGTGCAGATGCGGGTCGCGAACACTCTCGGCCACGACTCTGTCTACGTCGAGCTCCTCGCGGGAAATCCCGCGGGGGCGGTCGAGTTCGGGGAAGAAGGTTGCAGGATCTACGAGGAGCTGGGTGAGCAGGGTTTCTACTCGACCGCGGCGGGCCTGCTCGCACAGGCGTTTTGCGAGCTCGGTGAGCTCGACAAGGCAGAAGCTCGGCGCAAGCGACGACGCGATTACGCAGATGCTCTGGCGCCAGGTGCGGGCGAAGGTGCTGGCCCGACGCGGAGAGCATGCCGAGGCACAGCGGCTGGCACGTGAGGCGATCGAGATCGGCGAGAAAACCGACATGCTCGAACAGAAGGCGGATGCGCTCTTCGACCTGGGGGACGCCCTGGAGCTGGCGGGCGAGGATCCGCGCGCTGAGTTCGAGCAGGCGCTCGAGCGCTACGAGCGGAAGGGCATCGTCGTCATGGCCGAGCGGGTCCGCGAGCGGCTCGGGTCACTCCTCCAGCTCGAGCAGTAGAGCGCCTCCCCCGACGCGGTCGCCCTCGGCGACGTGGACGGCGCGCACCACCGCGTCGTACGGTGAAGTGAGAGGCGTCTCCATCTTCATCGCCTCGAGCACGAGCAGCGGCTGGCGCGCCTGCACGGGATCACCCTCGGCGACGAGGAGCCGCAGGACCGTGCCCGGCATCGGAGCGGTGACCGAGCTCTGCTCATGGCTCGGGCCGTGATCTTGGGCAGAGGCCCCGATCGTGGCCGGCGGTCGAGGCCCCGGGGAGGGAAGGTTCGCACGCCACGCTCCTCGCCAGGGCCGGTCGGGCGCGCGCTGCGGCGGGTGGGACAGCGGCGGGTTCTCCTCCAGGAACGCCGTCGTGGTGTGACCTGCCCGGACGAGCGGATGCGCGACGAGCCAGCGCAGGAAGGGGAGGTTGGTCACGAGGCCCTCGACCTCCGTCTCGGCGAGCGCCGAGCGCAGGCGGTCGAGCGCCTCCTCGCGGGTCGCGCCATGGGCGATCAGCTTCGCGATCATCGGGTCGTAGGCGATGCCGACCTCGTCGCCTTCCTCGACCCCGGCGTCAACGCGCACCGTCTCCGGTAGCCGTAGCCTTTCGAGCCGGCCCGCCTGTGGAAGGAAGGTGCGGGGATCCTCGGCGTAGAGCCGTACCTCCACCGCGTGCCCGTCCAAGTAACACTGTGTTACTTGCAGCGGCTCGCCTTGCGCGATGCGGATCTGCTCCTGGACGAGATCGACGCCCGTCACGAGCTCGGTCACGGGGTGCTCAACCTGGATACGGCCGTTCAGCTCGAGGAAGTAGAAGTCGCTCCCGTCGACCATGAATTCGACCGTGCCCGCGCTGCGGTAGCCGATCGCGCGGGCGAACGCGAGCGCCGCCTCGCTCATCCGCTCGCGCAGGCGAGGGCCGACGGCGGGCGAGGGCGCCTCCTCGAGCACCTTCTGGTGACGGCGCTGGACCGAGCATTCCCGCTCGCCGAGCGCCACGACCGATCCGGCTGCGTCCGCGAGCAGCTGGATCTCGACGTGCCGCGGCCGCTCGACGTAGCGCTCGCAGAACACGCGGTCGTCGCCGAAGGCCGCCTCCGCCTCGCGCCGCGCCGCCGCGAGGGCGTCGTCCAGCTCGGACGCGGCGCGGACGACGCGCATCCCGCGACCTCCGCCGCCGACCGCGGCCTTGACGATCAAGGGATAGCCGATCTCGTCGGGATCGCCGGTGGGGACAACGGGCACGCCGGCCGCGGCCGCGATCCGCTTCGACTCCAGCTTGTCCCCTCCGGCGCGCAGCGCCTCCGGCCCGGGCCCGACGAAGACGATCCCGGCCTCCTCCACAGCGGCCGCGAAGTCGGGATTCTCGGCCAGGAAGCCGTAGCCGGGATGGATCGCGTCGGCGGCCGCCTCGCGGGCCGCACGGATCTGCTCCTCGACGGAGAGGTAGCTCTCCACCTCGACGGTCTCGTCCGCGGAGCGGGCATGGAGCGAGCCCCGGTCGTCGGGCGCCGCTACGGCGACCGTCACGATGCCCAGCTCGCGGCAGGCGCGGAAGACCCGGAGCGCGATCTCGCCCCGGTTGGCGACGAGCAACTTCCGGATGCTCAAGCCGGAACGCGCTGCCGGCCCGCGCGGGCAGCCTTGAGCGCGAAGCGCATCATTGCGCTCGGGATCTTCTGCGCCCGCTGCAGCGTCTGCTCGAGCGCCGAGGCGAAGTGCTCGACGTCCTCCTCGGAGACGGTCAGGGACGGGATACCCTTCAGCACGTTCATGTTGTGCCCCGCGGTCTGGATCAGGATCGCGTGGTCCGAGAAGAGCGGGACCGCGACGAGCT
>WNGA01010887.1_pt1 | contig 11973 bp, 6 predicted proteins | sample 5400061 | NCBI WGS metagenome assembly WNGA01 (sample SAMN13153366, study PRJNA577476) | soil metagenome | isolation source: 100 cm soil or saprolite under grassland replicate 2 | place: USA:California | collected 2016-06-15
TGGTGTTCTAACTCAAATAACGTAGCCCGATAGCGAAAGAGTGACTCTCTCGCCCTGGCTGGGTCTGGTCAAACGGGCTTGTTCACATCTCCCAAGCCCCCACCATAGCCGCTAGGCTTGGTGGCGGGTGTTTGACTGTTCTCATTATCGGCGAAAGATCATTACTAATTCGCGCGTACTATAACAGAAGCGGACAAGAGTGGGACAGACTTTAGTCTGTCCATCCGTTTATGCGACGGACATACTAAATTCTGTCCCACCCTAAGAGCGGGACAGACTTATGGTCTTTGAAAATAAAATGCAACAACGTAGGGGCGCCCTTTTCCCCGCCCATCTCCGTGATCAAGGCGATGGGGCGGGGAAAAGGGCGCCCCTACGTCAGGTTACGTGGTTGCGTTTAATTTTCAAAGACCATTAGTCTGTCCATCCCCATTTATGCGACGGACATACTAAATTCTGTCCCACTCTTAGCGGCAGGTGGGCGCCTCTTTCCCGTGAGGCGGCCCGCCGCATTAATGGACTGTGGTTTCCCACACACCTATTGACAACCGATAGGTCAGTCTTTATCCTTCGCCAGTCCTATCGAAAAACGAGAGGTGAACCAATGGCAAGGAAGAAGAAAACAGACATGTTGCAGGGCATGCTCGACCTGCTGATCTTGCGATCGCTGCGGGGAGGCCCGCTCAACGGCTGGGACATCATGCAGCGCATTCAGATCGTCTCGGGCGACGTGTTTCGCGTCATCCCCGGTTCGCTTTATCCGGCGCTCCATAGGCTTGAGGCCGGCGGGTTGGTCAAAGCCGAATGGGGGGCTTCGGATAACAACCGGCGCGCGAAGTTCTACAAAATGACAGCGGCCGGAAAGAGGCAGCTTGACGCGGAGTGGGAGACCTGGAAGCGGTTTTCCGGCGCCGTCGAGTTGATTCTGCGCGACGCCTGATCGAATAGGCGCCAACGAAAGGAGGTTGGAATGCTGAGCAGGTTGAAGACCGCGCTACGGGCGCTGCTGCGCAGGACGCAAGTCGAGCGCGAACTGGATGAAGAACTGCGCTATCACATTGAGCGACAGACTGAGCAGAATCTCCGCTCGGGGATGAATCCAGAGGAGGCGCGACGCGAGGCTCTCAAGGCATTCGGCGGGGTGGGGCAGGCAAAGGAAAGGAGCCGCGACGCTCGTGGCGTGCGATGGCTTGAAGAACTGTGGCAAGACCTGCGCTACGGCGCTCGAATGCTGGTGAAGAAACCAGGCTTCACTTTGATTGCCGTGATCACGCTGGCGCTGGGGATCGGCGCAAATACAGCGATCTTCAGTGTGATCAATGCGCTCCTGCTTAATCCGCTGCCTTTCCCGGAGCTGGATCGTGTCGTCGCGGTCTGGGAGAAAGGGCTGGAAGTAGAACGTACTGAAACGACAGTAGCCAATTACCTTGATTGGCGGGCGCAGAACCGGTCGTTTGAACATCTCGCCATTTATCGTTGGTGGGCCGTCAATATGACAGGCATTGAGCCGCCGGAGCGGGTGACGGGGTTTCTTGTCTCACCCAACTTCCTCGACGCGCTGGGAGTGAAACCGGCTCTCGGACGCGGCTTCCAGCCCGGCGAAGACCAGCCGGGAAAAGACAATGTCGCCATTCTCCTGCACGATTTGTGGAACCGACGGTTCGGCGGAGATCGCAACATCATCGGTCGGACGGTCGCGCTTAATGGCGCGCCGCGCACAATTATCGGCGTGATGCCGCCGGAATTCGACTATCCGCGCGGGGCGGAAGTATTGACGCCTTTAGTCATCACGCCGGAACTGGCGCGGAACCGCGAGAATCACGCCTATCTGAGCGTAGGCCGGCTCAAACAGAGCGTCTCGCTGGCGCAGGCTCGCAGAGATCTGGAAACGATTGACGCGCGACTGGAGCAGGAATATCCGGCGACAAACAAAGGGCGAGGCGCGCGGGTCTATCCGCTGTTGGATGATACGGTCAGACCATACCGCACGTCGTTGCTGATGTTGACGGGCGCAGTCGGATTTGTGCTGCTGATCGCCTGCGCGAATGTCGCCAATCTGCTCCTCGTGCGCGCGGCGGGGCGACGTAGAGAGATGGCGATCCGGGCGGCTCTGGGCGCCAATCGATGGCGCGTTACGCGACAATTACTCGCCGAAAGCATAGCCCTCGCCCTTATCAGCGGCGCAGTAGGAGTGTTGCTTGCGTTATGGGGAATCGCTCTACTTCGATCCGCGATGGGCGTCCAGGCGCAATACATTTCAGGATGGAATAATCTCGGAATCGACGTCGCGGCGCTTGGCTTCACTCTAGGACTTTCTGCGCTGACTGGCGTCTTGTTCGGCCTTGCTCCGGTAGCGCAAGTCTCCGTTCTTGGTCTGAATGAGGCGCTAAAAGAAGGCGGCAAAGGGACGACCGGCGACAGGCTGCAAAGCTTGCGAAATCTGCTGGTCATTGTGGAAGTCGCTTTGTCACTCACGCTGCTGATCGGCGCCGGGCTGCTGATGAAAAACTTCTGGAGGCTTTTGCATGCAAATCCCGGCTTCAATCCGACGAGCGTGTTAACGATGCGTCTCACTCTGACCGCGGCGAAGTACAACGACTTGACTCAGCCGGCGTCTTTTGCGCGAGAACTGGATCGGCGTGTCGCCGCGCTACCGGGGATCGAATCGGTCGGCCTCGTCAATCACATCCCATTGGCTGGGAGCAACTCTTCCGGCAGCTTTTTGATCGAGGGCGCGCCGGAGCCTCCGCCAGGGCAGCGATACAGCGGCCGTTTTCGCGCCTGTACGCCGGATTACTTCAGAACGCTCGGCATTACGCTAAAAACGGGGCGCGGATTCACGGCGCAGGATAACATCGGCGCGCCCCTTGTCGTCATCATCAACGAGACGCTCGAACGGAGGTACTGGCCGAATGGCGACGCGATTGGCAAACGCATCAGATTCATCGGGCCGCCCGAACAGAGTCCCTGGATGCAGATTGTCGGTGTCGTGAACGATGTCAAGCATCTGTTGGATGAAACGGTCACGCCGGAATACTACCTTCCGTTCAATCAGCTTCCCGTCAGATCCCTGTATGTGGCGGCGCGGACGAAAACCGACCCATTGGCCCTTGCCTCGGCGATCAGAAACGAAGTACTGGCGATTGACAAAGGCCAGCCGGTCTCCGAAGTCCGAACGATGGAGCAGGTGCGCTCTCAGTCGGTCACTCTTTACAGTTTTTCCTCCGCGTTGCTGGGCATTTTTGCGGCGATAGCATTGACGCTGGCGGCGGTGGGGATTTACGGCGTGATGTCGTACGCGGTGACACAGCGGACACGCGAGATTGGCCTGCGCCTGGCGCTGGGCGCGCAGGCGAGCGACGCGCTGAGACTGGTGATCGGGCGGGGAATGAAGCTGACGCTGATAGGCGTGACTGTCGGTTTGGTTGCATCGCTCGCGCTGACGAGGTTGATGAAAAATTTGTTGATCGGCGTGACCGCAACCGATCCCCTGACGTTTGCCGCGATTGCGCTCTTGCTCATGGCTGTGGGGTTGCTGGCCTGTTGGATTCCGGCGCGGCGCGCGACGAAAGTCGATCCGTTGATCGCGCTGAAAGCCGAATGATCGGGCGCCGATCGAGTCTCCAAACAAGAATCAAACGCGCTTATGGTTATTTACAGCCTTTTCGGAATGAGTATGCAGCGCGTCGACGCGGAGCGTTTGGAGCGCCTTGAGTCATCGCCGCTTTGCGTTGTGTGAAAACTAAAGCGGCGATGACTCAAGGCGCTCCAAACGCTCCGCGCTCCTGAACACGCAACTGGAAACCGCTGTAGTTGCTCCGCCGAACCTGAGGAGATCGAAATGCTAAACAAACTGAGAACACGGCTACGCGCGCTGCTGCGCAAATCGGAGATGGAACGTGAGCTTGATGAGGAGCTGCGCCATCACATCGAACGACAGACCGAGCAGAACGTCCGACTGGGAATGAACCCGGAAGAGGCGCGACGCGAAGCTCGCAAGGCTTTCGGCGGAGTTGAGCGAGCGAAGGAGCGAAGCCGCGACGCTCGTGGCATGAGATGGATTGGGGATTTGTGGCAAGACCTGCGCTACGGCGCGCGGATGTTGGTCAAGAATCCCGGCTTCACATTAATCGCCTCGTTGACACTGGCGCTCGGCATAGGCGCGAACACGGCGATTTTCAGTGTCGTCAATGCGGTGTTGCTCAGGCCGCTGCCCTATATCGAGCCGGAGCGGCTGGTGGTCATCGGCGGGACGGATGCGCGCAACCCTGAAGGTCCAAAGATAGATGACTCCTGTTCGTATCCGGATTTCTTCGACTGGCGCGAACGGAATCAGTCGTTCGATTCGATGGCGGCGTATCACAGCGCAACCTTAACAATGACGGGCACGATGACAGGCAATGAAGCGCCGGCGCTTCTGAGCGGGCAGGTGGTTTCGGCGGAACTGTTCGACGTCCTTAAGGCCAGACCTTATCTGGGCCGAGTCTTCACTCGGGCGGACGAGAAAGTCGGCGGAGAAGGCGCGGGCCGCGCGGCAGTCATCAGCTATGGTCTGTGGCTAAAGCGGTTCGGCGCAGACCCGAATGTGGTGGGGCGCGCCCTGACGTTGGATCGAAAACTGTTCCAGATCGTCGGCGTGACGAAGCCGGGCTTTCAGTTTCCAATTCATGCCGACCCGGTCGAGATTTGGGTAACGCTCGCCGCTGATTCGGAACCCTCGAACGGAGATAGGCCCATCACCGAACAACGCGGGATTCTCACGCTACATGCCGTCGGGCGCCTGAAACCAGGCGTAACTTTTCCGCAAGCGCAGGCGGAGATGAAGCGGCTGGCGGACAATCTGGAGAAGGAGTATCCGGACACCAACGCCAATTTGGGGATCATATTGTCCCCACTACACAGCTCTCTGGTCGCCGATTACCGCCAATCACTGCTGGTAGTGTTCGCCGCGGTGGGCCTGGTGTTGCTGATTGCCTGCGCCAACGTCGCCAACCTGACGCTGGCGCGGGCGACGACCCGTTACAAAGAGATCGCCGTGCGAACCGCGTTGGGCGCCGGGCGCGCGCGCATCGTCCGGCAGTTGTTAACGGAGAGCCTGTTGCTCAACTTGGGCGGCGCCTTACTAGGTTTGTTGCTGGCGCGGTGGGGAATGGAGGCGCTGCTTCAAATCGTCCCGGAAGATCTGCCCCGCCTGTCTGAAATCGCGCTCGACCGCCGGGCGCTAGGCTTTACATTCACGGTTTCGTTATTGACCGGCCTTGTCTTCGGCGCCGCGCCTGCGCTGCAAGCGTCCAAAGTAAACCCGATCGAAGCGATGAAAGACGGCGCGCGCGGCTCGTCGAGTCACGGCGGGGCGCGTTTGCGTAGCGCGCTGATCGTCGCCGAAATGGCCGTTGCGCTAATGCTCCTTGTCGGCGCGGGCCTGCTGGCGCAAACCTTCGTCAGGTTGCAGCGCGTTGATCTGGGCTTTGACTCGCATAATGTCTTGACTGCCACGGTCGAATTACCGGAGGCGCAATACGCCAATCCGGAACAGAAGGTCATCTTCTATCAGCGATTACAGGAACGTGTGCGGGGCCTCCCCGGGGTTACACAGGCCAGCGCCATTCTCCCGTTGCCGATCAGCGGCAGTGACGCGTTCCTCGACTTCCAGATCGAAGGCCGCCCCGCGCCGGCGGGAGAAAAACCCCACGCGGACGTGCGCCTGGTTAACCTCGATTACTTCAGCACGATGAGAATTCCGTTGTTGGCCGGACGCGATTTCACCGCGCAGGATGGGTTGAACTCTCCGCCAGTCGCCATCCTCAATCAATCGCTTGCCAAAACCTACTTTCTCAATGAAGACCCGATTGGCAAACGATTGGAGTTGGCGCTTGGGGAAGAGAAAGAAGCGACAAAATTTCAAATTGTCGGCATCGTCCGGATGTCGCGTTGCGACGCCCTGAAACAATGAAAGGCGGCGAGCGATGTACCGTAGGTTGTCCAACCTGCGGAGGCTTCGCAACCAAGCCACTTGATGGCAACTGAGCGCTTCATTAATCAAGCCTCCGCAGGTTGGACAACCTACGGTACATTTTTTCCGCAGGAGACAAATGAACCGAAAAAACCTACTCCCTGTCGTCGCGTTCGGACTGTCATTTTTGACGCCCGCAATTCCTTCTCGCACGATTGATGCGGCTCGATCTTTCCAGGCGACCCAACTCTCGCCTGCCCAGACGCAGGCGGATTTCGACCTCATGCGGAAAGCGCTGGAAGAGGCGCATACCGGCTTGTATCGCTATGTGTCGAAACCCGAGATGGATCGCGTATTCACGACGCGGCGCGCAAAACTCAATCGTCCCATGTCGAAAACCGAATTTCTGGCCGTGCTGATGGAGACCACGGCCGCAATCCGCTGCGGACACACCGGCGTTCAGCCGGACGCCGAAACCCAGGCTGCTTTCGCAGCCGCGCCATTGTTCCCCATGCGGATCATGATCGAGAAACACAAGCTCTTTGTGCTGGCCAATGACACGCCGAATGATTCGACGATACGCCCGGGCATGGAGATTCTCGAAATTAATGGTCGAACGTCACGCGAGATATTCGATCGAATCATGCCGGCGATTTCCACGGACGGGGACATCGAAACCGGAAAGTGGAGAAGGTTAGAGGGCAGTTTCAATCGGAACTACTGGCTGCTTGTCGACCAGGCGAAGGAATTTACCATCAAGGCGCGCAGCGCCGACGGCAAGACAACGAATGTAAAACTCGCCGGCGTAACGGCTGAAGATCGGAAGAAAAACCAAAACCCCGTAAACAACGAGGCGAAAGCAAACCGTCAAAAACTGGATTGGTCGCAAGACAATCTCTCGCTCCGTTTTTTGAAAGACCCGGAGATCGCCCAAATTCGCATCCGCAGCTTTGGCGGAGCCGATTACCCCCAATGGATGGAAAACACATTTCGAACCCTACGGGAGAAGGGAACCAAAACGCTTGTGATCGATCTCCGGGGAAACGGCGGCGGAGAGGATATGTACGGCGCTATGCTCGTCTCTTATCTGACCGATAAACCGTTTCGTTATTTCGATCACATTAGGGTCAAAACTATAGACCCCTCATTCAAAGCGTACACGGACTGGAGCGCCGACGACGAACGAAGCTTGCGGGAAGGCGCGGCGGTGAACTCCGAGGGCGGTTTTCTTGTAACGCAAAAACTTCATCCGGGCGTTGCGGAACAACCGCCGGGGAAATATCCCTTCTTAGGACAGACCATCGTTCTGATTAGCGGGCGGACGTTTTCAACGGCGGCTGATTTCTGCGCAGTGGCCCACCATCTGAAACGGGCGACTTTTATCGGCGAAGAGACTGGCGGAGCATATTACGGAAACAACTCCGGGGAAATGCCGATCCTGACCCTGCCGAATTCGAAAGCGCAAGTACGCGTGCCCTTGTTTGAATATTGGAATGCGGTTCCCGGCTATGACGGAAAGCGACGTGGAACGTGCCCCGACATACAGGTTGAAACCACGGCGGCGAACCTGCTGCGCGGCGTCGATGAACAATTGGACGCTGCTTTAAAGCTCGCAGCCCAAGACGCTCGATAGCATTTGTACATCGCGCTGCGGCGCAATTGAACGCCGGGCGATTGCATCGATTAATTGAAGCGTATGCAAATTAAAGCCAAATACTGTCAACTACCTGAAATGGCGACAGCCTGTGGAGTGCGGTTGCTTGGAACCGCTTTGGTAGTCATCTTCGGATTCCATAGACTTCCGGGACAAAGGACCCGAGTGGGCTCCCTCTCCGATCATTGCCGCAGAATCGAAGTTGACTACCAAAGCGGTTCCAAGCAACCGCACTCCAAAGGCTTCGCCGATTTATGCACAGGCCTCGATTAATTCAAATACGCCCAGGTAGAACCCAAGGAGATAGATATGCTAAGCGGATTGAAGACACGACTGCGCGCGTTATTGCGCAAATCAGAAATGGAGCGCGAACTGGACGAGGAACTGCGCTACCACATCGAGCGACAGACCGAGCAGAACATACGCATGGGCATGAACCCGGAAGAGGCTCTCCACGCTGCCCGCAAGACTTTCGGCGGGATGGAACAGGCGAAGGAGCGGAGCCGCGACGCTCGCGGCGTGCGGTTGCTTGAAGAGATTTGGCAAGACCTTCGCTACGGCGCGCGAATGTTGCTGAAGAATCTCGGCTTCACGACGATTTCGATCTTGACGCTGGCGCTGGGCATTGGCGCGAACACGGCGATTTTCAGCGTCGTCAATGCGTTGTTGCTGCGTCCGTTGCCATACCGGCAGCCGGGGAGGTTGGTGAAAGTGTTTCGGGAACGGCCCGACCCGGCGAAAGGGATGCTGCCTTCGATCTGGTCGTACCCGCGCTTCGAGATTCTGCGCGACCAGAATAAGAGCTTCGTCGCCGTCGCGGGCTTCAATCAGAGCCCTTACAACCTGACCGGGACCGACGCGCCGGAGCGTTTGCAGTTGGAGATGGTGTCAGCCGGCTACTTCCCGCTGCTCGGCGTGGAGGCCGTGGTCGGGCGCGCTTTCACGGCGGAAGAAGAGCGCATGCCGGGCGCGAACTCTGTTGCGCCGCTGAGCTACGGCCTCTGGCAGCGGCGCTTCGGCGGCGAACCACAGGTAATCGGCAAGACCATCGAGTTGGATAAACAGGCGTTCACCATCGTCGGTGTGCTGCCGCCTGGTTTCCGTGGCCAAAGCGGCGCGGCGGACGTCTGGACACCGATGATGGCAGCCGCCAAGTTTGTCCCCAAAATACTCATTAACCCGAACGACCACTGGTTTCAAGTCATTGCCCGCCTGAAAGACGGCGTCTCTCTCTCTCAAGCGCAAGCTGATATGCGACAGGTCAGCGCGCAGATTGATCGGAAATATCCCGGCCCGAAAGAGACGCCGGCGGGAGAAGCGGAAGTCCCTGTGATCGCGCCTCTGCAAGCCGCCAAAGTCGATCCGGCGCTCAAAACCTCGTTCATGCTTCTGCTGGCCGCCGTCGGGTTGGCGCTGCTGATCGCATGCGCGAACGTGGCGAACCTGCTGTTGGCGCGGGCGCGGGCGCGTCGCCGCGAGTTCGCCTTGCGGGCGGCGCTCGGCGCAGGCCGGCCGCGTTTGATGCGCCAACTCATAACCGAGAGTTTGCTGCTGGCGGTCTCCGGCGGCGCGTTGGGCGTTTTGGTCGCGCGTTGGGGCGTGGAACTGCTCAAGAACTTCCGCCCCAGCGACAACGCGCAATACTGGACTTCGTACGCGCGCGCGTTTGACTACTTCACGATCGATCTGGATTGGCGCGCGCTGAGCTTCAACTTTGCTCTGGCGCTGTTGACCGGGGCGCTGTTCGGTTTGGTTCCCGCGCTGCAATCTTCCTTCATCAACGTCAACGAAGCCTTGAAAGAGGGGACGGGCGGTTCGGCGACAGGCTCACACGGCCTGCGTAATTTGAGCGCGCGCAGCCTGCTGGTCGTCGGCGCCGTCGCGCTGTCGCTGTCGCTGCTGACGGGCGCGGGGTTGATGATAAAAAGCCTGCTGCGTTTGCAGTCCGTCAACCTGGGTTTCGCGCCGGAAAACGTGTTGATGATGACCGTGTATTCGCGCGATGCGAAGCCGGAGTTTTACGAACAACTGCTGGCGCGTGTGCAGGCGACGAGGGGAGTCGAAGCGGCCGGCCTCTGCCGCGCCGCGCCGCTGCTCGGTCGTTACGCAAGGGCTGAGATGGACATCGAAGGCCGCGCTGACGTCAAGCGGGCCGGCGTCGGCTTTTACCCGGTCTCGCCTGATTATTTCAAGACGCTCGGCGTCAAGCTGCTCCGAGGCCGCGTTTTTACGGAACAGGATCGCGCGGGCGCGCCGCGCGTGGCTTTGATCAATCAAACCGCGGCCGAAAAGTTTTTCCCCGGCGAAGACCCCATCGGCAAACGCCTCCGGCCTTATGTGACCACGAGGTATGAGACCACTGAAAAGTTTGTCGAGGTTGTCGGGGTGGGCGCCGACGTGCGGTATGGCCGCCTCGAAGAAGCCATTGAGCCGGACGTCTACGTGTCGTCGCTGCAACCCACTGGTCCGACGCAAACTCTGATCGTGCGCTCAAGCGTTGATCCGGCGGGCATCACAGCAGCTGTGCGTCGAGAAGCGCTGGCGCTGGACCGCAACGTCCCGATCACAGGCGTTCAAACGATGAAGGAACGCGCGGCTGAAGTGACTTCGCGTACGCGGTTCATTGCGGTGTCGCTCGGCTTGTTCGCCGGGCTGGCGCTGGCGCTGGCGGGCATGGGCGTTTACGGCGTGATGACTTACGACGTGTCGTCGCGCACGCGCGAATTCGGCGTCCGGGTGGCGTTGGGAGCGCGGGCTGGCGACGTGATGAAGCTGGTGGCCGCGCAGGGAATGAAACTCGTCCTGGTCGGAATTGTTTTCGGCCTGGGAGCCGCCTACGCCTTAACACGCCTGATGAAGACGTTGTTGTTCGGTGTGTCGGCGACTGATCCGCTGACGTTTGTGGGCTTCGCCGCGCTGCTGGCGCTGGTGGCGCTGCTCGCTTGTTACATCCCGGCGCGGCGGGCGACAAAGGTTGATCCGCTCGTGGCGCTCCGATACGACTGACTCAAATATCGCCCCTGGGTACGCATCGCTTCCAGCGTGCAGTCATGACTAGAAGACCCGTTGGAGGCCCGCAGCGCACTTGGGGCCGAATGCGCACGCTTGCATGCGGTGAGCGGTATTAATGCAAGCAAGGCGACTTCGGGAGCGTCTGCCTTCGATCAATGCGTTTTTCGCCGAGACTGCACGCTGGAAGCGATGCGTACCCAGGGGTCTTCCGCATGAGATAGACATGCTAACCACATTGAAGACGAAGCTGCGCGCGCTGCTGCGCAAATCAGAGGTAGAGCGCGAACTGGACGAGGAGTTGCGCTACCACATCGAACAACAGGTCGAGCAGAACATCCGGCTCGGGATGAATCCGGAAGAGGCGCGGCAGGCTGCGTTCAAAAGTTTCGGCGGGGGCGGCCACAACCGTCTTCGCAACGTGCTGGTCGTTTCCGAGGTGGCGTTGGCGCTGGCGCTGCTGATAGGCGCGGGGCTAATGGCGCGCAGCTTCATTCGGTTGATGAGTGTTGATCCTGGCCTCGATCCGCGGAATGTTCTGACAGTGGACATCAGGCTATCGCGCAACAAATACTCGCGGCCGCAACAGGCGGTCTTTTTCCAGCAACTTCTTGAGCGTCTGCGCGCCCTCCCGGGCATTCAGGTTGCAGGCGCAGTCTATCCGATGCCCTTGAGCGGAATGGAAGAGAACATGGGGTTCGATATCGAAGGGCAACCGCCGCCCGCCGCCGGCGAGCAGCGCACAGCCGGCCCTCGCGGCGTCAGCCCCGGCTATTTCAAGGCTCAGGGCATTCAGCTTCTGAAAGGCCGTGTTTTCATGGAAAGTGACGGCGGCGACACGCCTCCTGTTGTAGTCATCAACGAAGCGCTGGCGCGACGATACTGGCCGGATCAAGATCCGATCGGCAGGCGCATAGCTTTCCACAGGCGCAATGGTCAACCGGTCTGGTCTGAGATTGTCGGAGTGGTCAAAAGTGTCAGGCACATGGCGCTGAACGAAGAACCGCGATCGGAGGTTTATATACCGTTCGCGCAGCATCCTCTGGCGTTTATGACGTTGGTAGCGCGTACGGATGGCGCCCCGTTAGGCTACGTCGCCGCCGTGCGCAGCCAGGTTCAGGCGATAGACAAAGATCAGCCGATTTCAAACGTCCGCACGATGGAGGAACGATTGGCGAGCACAGTTTCTCAACGGCGGTTCAATCTTATATTCTGGACATTGGCGAAAACAGGCGGCTGAAACCCGCCATTTTCGCGGCCTTTTTCACTTTTTCTGTCAAGCTCTTTGAATTCGCTGACTCGAACGAGGTCGGCTGACGCTTCCCGCATAGGGCGTCTCCTGAGTAAGCTGTGAATT
>WNGA01010891.1_pt1 | contig 11971 bp, 8 predicted proteins | sample 5400061 | NCBI WGS metagenome assembly WNGA01 (sample SAMN13153366, study PRJNA577476) | soil metagenome | isolation source: 100 cm soil or saprolite under grassland replicate 2 | place: USA:California | collected 2016-06-15
TTTATTGCCAACATTAAATCTTATTATGCTTTGATTGTTTGCATTAATTTCCTGCATTGCAATTAGGCGTCCTGTAACATCAGTTAATAGAAAAGTAATTTTTCCGGATAGTATTTGCTCAAATTTTATATCAATATAATTTGCGAAAGGATTATTTATGACAATCAGCCTATAATCTGCTTGTGTGATGTTTTTTGTAATGTTATTTTTCTTTGTTCCCTGATTTGTAACAAAACTGGTATTTAATGTATTGCCTTTAATTAATGCAAGCTGACTTTGTATTCCGTCTGGAGGTATGCTGGTAGTCGCTATAATATCATTTTTGCCATCGCCTGTAAAATCAGCATAAATCGGTGAAGCTACCCCCCAATACATACCTGTTCTTAATTTAAAAATAAAGTGTCCATCACCTTTATTTAAAAGATCGGGTGAGTAAGCGCCATCATAATTCTGCGCCGGCTGAAAAGTTCCGTTACCATTTCCGAGTAAAACACTCATTCCTTCACTATTAAACTCTGTGCATGCAGCCACATCAAGATGCCCATCATTATTGAAATCATTTGCAATAATGGTATAGGGTGCCTCTTGTGTTGCGAATGATACCGGGGGTAATAAATCGCCGGTTCCCGTTCCACGGTGAAGATCTATACCCGGTGACTGCCCGGTAACCAAATCAACTTTTCCATCTTCATTAAAATCTCCGGTAGCTATAGAACCGGGAAATGGGTTTACAATTTTAATAAGCGGTGAACTAAAAATTCCATTACCATTGTTCTTACTGATAAAAATTCTTCTTGCTGAATTATTCACATTTTGACAACCGAGCCATTCTGTAATAACAACATCTCTGTCGCCATCATTATCAAGGTCCACTGCCTCAATATCGTTCCAGCCGCATGCATTCATGCTCCATGTTTTCCGCGGACCAAATGTTCCGTCATTATTATTAATGGCTGTATGAAAATCGTACGGTGGTGAAGATATAGCAGTGGCAAACAACAGGTCAGGCTTTCCATCACCATTCAAATCACGAAATTTCGCTTGCACGCCACCCCCTCTTATGGAATAAGCAACTCCTTTAGTGAAAGTTCCGTTGCCATTATTTTTCTCAACAGTAACAGTTACACCAACCGCTGCAATGCTTGAAGCGGATGATACAACATCTAAATCTCCGTCACCATCAATATCTGCGGCATCCAGCGAGCCTGCAATGGCGTTGTTGCTGTTAAATAAAGCGGGTATAGGAAAACGGGCGTTGCCATTGTTTTTATGTATAGTTACCTGCAGCGAATGCCAATCACAAGTGATTACATCAATTTTATGGTCTTTATTTACATCTGCTGTAGTTAAGGTATAAGTGCTTTGACCTGCAGGTTTTAAGACAGCAGGTAAGAAGTTACCGCTTCCATTATTCAGAACAAGCTGGTAGCCATCTTGTATTCGTCCTGAAAAATTAGCAGCAACAATATCCTTCCACCCGTCACCATTCAAATCTGCTACATCCATATCTACAGCTCCGCCGGTAAATAAATTAAGATTAATTAATTGCACCGGTGCAAATGTTCCGTTTCCCTTGTTTCTGAAAAGAGCAATTTGCCCTTCATTGCCATCCCAGGTAAATGAGCTTGAATATAAAATATCATTGTCATTGTCATTATCAATATCAGCAGCTTCAACATTTGCATTAATATCGCCTCCCCATACTACTGGCTGCACAACCTTTTCAACCCTGTTGGAAAAATTATTGCCCCCACTGTTGAAGAGAATATTCATTTTTTCCCCTTCGTTTGCAACTACTATATCTTGCAGATTATCATTATTGATTTTTGCAACAGTGATTTTATAAGGGGTTTGCCCCGCGGGGAAATTAACGGCTGCTGCGAATGAGCCATTTCCTGCATTTATCAAAATAGAAATAGTGCCGCCCGCCGCCCGGTTATTTGCAACAGCAAGATCCATATCTCCATCATTGTCAAAATCAGCAGCAGCGATTCCTATAGGATTAGCGCCAACAGTATAGTTTTTTGCATTTCCAAATATTGCTTTGCCCTGGTTAAAATAAACGGAAATAGTTTTTCCGTCAAAGTCTGTCCCGGAATTAGTAAGCGCCACATCTTTTTTACCGTCGTTATTAAAGTCTGCAACTACAATGTCTTTAGAAGCCTTTGTTGAATTGTATTTAACAGGTGTAGAAAATAAAAAATTACCCTGATTTTTTAAAACCACGAATCCATTGGAAAAATTTTCCTGTGATACTACAAGATCAGAATCGCCATCGTTATCAAGGTCGGCAGATTTTACCTGTGAAGGACTTTGTCCATTTGGGTACATACCAGTTGCAAAGCCATACCATGAATTGTTGAATAAAGGCTGGTTGCTTAATTGTGAAAAGCCTGTGTAAGAAAGAACGTTTACAATTAGTAAGAGGCAAAGTAGTGTAAATTTTTCATGATCATTAATTTTGAATTATTAATTGTTGCCGGATTATCTTTTCATTCGATATAACAGTTACTGTGTATATCCCATCAATAACTTTTTTGTCTACTGAAATTTGATGGCTTGTTTGATTATCGCTGAATGTATTGCGATAGATTATATGATCTGATGAGTTTGTTATAGTAACTGCACTTTTTGCAATAGCATCAGGCAATGTTAATCTGAAATTTCCCGCAGATGGATTAGGATAAATTTTTAGCTGGTTATCTGTTTGCTTTGTTATGTTAGCAGCAATTATATTTTTTTGAGATAATGTTTGATCAAGCTTAACTATCCAGAAATCGCTGCCCCCAAAATATTTACTTACGTTACCATCATTAGAATTTGCATAACCTGCAACAATATATCCGCTGGTTACAGGAATTATGGAACGAGCTCCATCACTTGAAGAGCCGCCTAAACTTATTGAAGTGAGTACTTTTCCTGTATTATTGAGCTTTGCAACCCACATATCACTCCCGCTATGATTGCCTTTTATATCTCCATCTGTTGAAGAAACATCTCCGGAAACAATAATTCCGCCATCAGCTGCAGGTATTACATCAAACGTCCAGTCAATATCGGAGCAGCCTAATGTTTTCTGCCATTGCAAAACTCCTGTACTGTTCACTTTAATTATCCATATATCAAAAGAGGCATGGTTATTTGTAACTTGCTTATCTATGGATTCTGTAAAGCCACCAATTACGTACCCACCATCTGCAGTTTGATAAACAGAATGTGCTTCATCCCTCATTGTACCACCATACGCTTTTTGCCATTGCATGTTACCATTATTATCTGCCTTTACAACCATGTAATCAGTAAAGCCGTTATAATTTATGCCATCAATACTTTGTGTTTTACCTGCTACAATAAAACCGCCATCGGCAGTTGGTGAAATTGCATAAGCTTCGTCATTGAAAATATTTCCATAAATTTTTTGCCACAGCATAATTCCATTGCCGTTAATCTTTATTACCCAAAAATTTGTGTTGCTGCCATCAGGAGAACGAAGTTTTCCTACTACAATAAATCCGTCATCAGCAGTTGCAATAATGGAGTGTGCAGCGTCATCCCTTATGCCGCCATAAGTATGTGCCCACATAAGCGTTCCTACGGTACTCAATTTTACCACCCAAAAATCAGTTTGTCCGTGATTGTTGGTTACATCACCATCAACAGAACCTGTTTCGCCGGCAATTACATAACCTCCGTCTGCACTTAGCGCAATATCGAACGGAACATCTTCTTTCACACCGCCAAGCGTTTTCTGCCAGAGCAATTTACCGGTTGAATTTATTTTGATGATCCAGAAATCACTAAAGAACCCAAGGCCGCCATGAAAGCCTGTTATCTGACTATCGTTAGAAATAGTTTGTCCTGAAACAAGGTAGTTACCATTCTCTACTTTCTTAATAGAAGTGGCATTGTCTGAACGGGAGCCTCCATAGGATTTGTCTTTTTTATTAAATATTGTTTGTGCCCGAGTAGTTTGCAGAAATATGAAAAAACTTAAAATAACTGCAAATGTTGTTTTGTAGAACTTAGTCATAGCAAGGTTTTTGCGATACATTATAAGGAGTGAGATTAGCATATCCAATTTACGTGATTATACTTGTTTGTTATGTATTTCTTGCCTGAACGGGAAGTAAAGAAGGTTGAGTAAGTAAATCAAGGCAATTAAGCTACTTACTTCGTATAATAAAAAGTATCAGTTCGTTAAATGCAAAGCTTTATTTGTACGGATTGTGTTCCCTTAATTTTTTAAGTTATTCTTCTATCAAGTCATAAAAAAGACTTTGCAGGAAATATCATAATTGAAAGGTATGAGCATTCTCGCAGGTAAACATTACGCAATTTTAGAAATAAGTTACATGATTCACACATTTATAATATTGAGCAAGTATGAGAAGGAGTAAAGTAAAAGGGGAAAGCCTGCACATTAAAATTATAACACTACAAATAGAATAGCTTTATGTACTTTTTAGCGTATAGCTAAAAGGAAAAAATTATAATAATGAAAGCATTCGTTTATCATGGCCCCGGAAAAAAATCATGGGAAGAAAAAGCGAAGCCATCTATTGTTGACGCAACGGATGCGCTTGTAAAAATTTACAAAACAACAATTTGCGGAACAGATTTGCATATCTTAAAAGGTGATGTTCCTGAAGTTACTGAATGGCCGTATTCTTGGCCACGAAGGTGTGGGCGTAATAGATCAATAGCTTTGAAAAAAAATGCGCGATGAAAATTTCTGTGAATTATGTTAGTCCGAAAGAAGCGTTATCAGTTATACAATCGAATCAACGTGTATTTATTCATGGCAGCGCGCATACGCCAACTTATCTTTTAGAGCATCTTGCAAAAGAAGCATTCAGGCTCCAAAATGTTGAAATTGTTTCTATCAGCGTTTATGGAGATTTATATGTTGACAAACCTGAATACAAAGATAATTTTCATATCAACTCTTTATTTGTTTCAGCTTCTGTACGTAATGCAGTGAATGCAGGTTATGCTGATTATGTTCCTGTTTTCTTAAGTGAGATACCGGAATTATTCAAGCAAAATATTTTGCCAATAGATGTTGCCATTGTGCAGGTATCACAGCCCGATGCTCATGGTTATTGTTCACTCGGTGTTTCGGTTGATATTGCGCGAAGTGCTGTGAATACTGCACGATATGTAATTGCACAGGTGAATCCAATGGCGCCACGAACACATGGAGATGGTTTGGTGCATTGCAGCCGTTTTGAGGCAATGGTGTATTGTGAAGATCCATTACATACGTCAAATTTTACAGAGAAGGCTGGACCTGAAACACAAAAGATCGGTGAATTTGTTGCAGGTTTAATAGATGACAGGTGCACCATACAAATGGGCATTGGCGCCATACCTGATGCTGTATTAAATTGTCTGCACAATCACAAAGATCTTGGTGTGCATACCGAGATGTGTTCTGATGGCATCATTCAACTTGTTGAAAAAAAATATCATCAACAACAAATACAAAAGAATACATCCCAATAAAACAGTATCCTCATTTGCATTGGGCTCAAAAAAATTGTATGATTATATAAATGATAATCCTGCCTTCGCTTTTCTTGACATTGATTATGTAAACGATCCTCATGTAATTCGTCGCAACAATAAAATGATCGCTATTAACAGTGCAATTGAAATAGACATCACCGGGCAGGTGTGCAGTGATTCAATTGGCACTTATCAGTTCTCCGGTGTTGGCGGTCAAATGGATTTTATAAGAGGATCTGCACTAAGCGAAGGCGGAAAACCTATTATTGCCATTCCTTCGCGTACAAACAAAGGTATTGCACGCATTGTGCCCACGCTAAAACCTGGTGCAGGCGTAGTTACTACGAGAGCGCATGTGCATTATGTTGTTACAGAATATGGTGTTGCAAACTTGTGGGGAAAAAATTTAAGGCAACGCGCCAAAGCATTTATTAATATTGCACATCCCGATGACAGGGAAATATTGGATAAAGCTTGTTTTGAAAGATTCAAACAGTTTTAATAGTAATGTATTTTTTATGTGCCCTGCTGGGAATAACGATTAAACTTTACTTTCCGCCTAAGGCAGACTCCTGTATAATTGGACATGCATTATCATTTGCAGAGTAGAATTGTTACAGTAAAAGTGAATGACACAACGAACATGATTAACATATCCGAAGCTCACTCTACAACCAATACCCTAAAATTTTTTTCGCAATTCTTCTGACCACAATCAGCTTCTTGTATGATGGCAGTCATTTTAAACCACTTAACATTTGATAATTTACTTCTTTCTGAATTTTTACGTAATTTACTTTTCAAATTTTAAAACTACCTTATGAGTATTTTATTCTTACGCAACCGCATCGCATGTTCATGCTTTATGGTGATTACAGGTATACTCCAACTACAGTTAGCTGCAGCACAAAACTTACTTAACCCATCTACGCAACTTCAATTCGTAAATCCGTTACCGATTCCATCCGTAATTGATGGCCGTAATGGAGGTACATTCACCATTTCCATAAGTCAATTTTACCAGGACCTTGGATTGCGGAATCCTGTTACCGGTCAGCCGATGTTAACGCCGGTATGGGGCTATAATGGTACTTATCCGGGACCCACAATTGTTGCGCAGAAAAATGTGCCTTTACAATTTTTTTGGTCAAATGACTTGTACAACCCGTCCACATTACAACCATTACCTCATTTGTTGCCAATTGATACATCTATTGAGTGGGCACTTTCCGGTATACCCAACTTCCAGATATATGGTGTTCCTATTGTGCCCCATTTACACGGAGGGCATTCAGAAGCAGTAAACGATGGAGGCCCACTTTCTTGGTTCACTCCTTTCTTTACTAAAACAGGACCGGAATTTGTGAAGGGGCAAAACGAACCTTTTACCTATGGCAACGACCAGGATGCTGCTACCCTTTGGTATCATGATCATGCAATTGGTATTACAAGATTGAACGTGTATGCAGGACTTGCAGGCTTTTATTTGCTTACCGATGACAATGAACAACAACTTCAAACAGAACATAAGTTACCGGCAGCTGCATATGATATGGGCCTGGCCATTCAGGATAGAATGTTTACAGCCGATGGTAAATTGTTTTACCCATCCCAACTTGAAGAGCAGAACGAGCCCTCCCCGAGTATCATACCCGAATTCTTTGGCAATTTTATTTTAGTGAATGGAAAAGCATGGCCGGTATTGGAAGTGGAACCCCGGCAGTATCGTTTTCGCATACTCAATGGATCAGACAGCCGGTTTTATAATCTTTTCTTATCAGGCGGTAATAGCTTTTTGCAAATTGGTACTGACCAGGGGCTGTTGCCTTCGCCAATACAAATGGACCAAATATTGATGGGACCCGGTCAGCGCAAAGAAGTAATCATTGATTTTTCTAATCCATCATTATGGGGGCAAACAATCATTCTTCGCAACAACGCAAAAACTCCATATCCTGTAGGAAGACCTGCTGACCCAAAAACTACAGGTCAGATCATGGCCTTTCGGGTCAATAAACCTCTTAACACAAACATTCCATTAAGTGTGTTACCAGCAACATTGGGGCCATCAATAACGCCATTGGTTCAAAGCGGGCCAACGAGAAAATTGCTTTTGTCTGAAGGCGAGGATGACTTAGAAAGAATAGAACCGATGTTGGGTACAATAGAGGGCGGCGCTATGGATTTTGATGATCCGATAACAGAAAATATAAAATTAAATGACACTGAAATATGGGAATTGTATAACACCACCGTGGATGCCCATCCTATTCATTTGCATCTTGTAAAATTCCAGGTTATCAGCCGCCAAAAATTTAGTGGCACTGTTGATGAGCAAACGGCCAGTTTGAGTAATATTCGTTTATTAGGTCAGCCCAAGGTGAATAATACGGATCAGGATGGCTGGAAGGATACTGAAATAATGTTGCCCGGTGAAGTAACAAGAATAATTGCAAAATTTGATCTCACTGGTAAATATGTATGGCACTGTCATATCCTGAGCCACGAAGATCATGATATGATGCGGCCATTTGTAGTAAGTGAGGGATTTATTACAAAAGCTCAGCAAAATACAGCACTTCAGAAAAGTATAGTGAAAGATAATCTCATTGTTTACCCGAATCCTTTTGCTATCAATACAACCATACAATATTTGGTTTCTAAACAAGGCCGGGTAAGTATTAAGGTATATAATATGGAAGGACGTGAAGTAAGTATTGTTTTTGAAGGAGAAAAACCTGCAGGTTCTTATAATCTTTCATTTAATGGAAGCCATTTGCCTGCAGGTATATATGTTTGCCGCATGCAAATTAATAACGAGGTTTTGCAATATAAACTTATCATTCAGCGATAAAAGAATTTATTATCGAAGATTGTGTGAACTCAGCAATTTATAATTGTTGAGTTCATTTTTTTTAACGTATTGAAGCCAGCGAATATAATTTATAGAGATATATAATTATTTTATTCTTGTTGCAAGTAGCCATTCATTTTATTAAATACCGTACTTCTTATTACACCATCAATCGGGCAGCAAATTATTGAGTTTGTCAGCCAGTAGTTTTGGTTTTTATTTTGTCAAGTCCGATTTGATTTGTTGTTTTCATTTTGATTTAGTTGATTTTAATTGTTGTTATCATAGTAATTTTTGATTTCACTGAATTGGAAATTAAACAAGTGGCTTCTGATTTTTGTAAAACCCGTTCTGTCCGTTCACGGTCTTTCTCGTCGGTAATAGTTATGGTCGGTTCAAGAGTAATTTCACTCATCATAAATTTCCCATCTACCTGTTCTAACTTGCCTTTTGATTTGCAACTGAAACTTGTGAACTCCAATTTTGAATTTTCTGCTATAGACAAAAATGTTGTCATCAAACAACTGCTTACGGCAGCAGTAAATAAATGTTCTGGAGACCATATCCCCGGTATTCCTTTTGGAAATTCCGGTGGTGTGGCAACTTCAATGCAACTGTTTGTTTCACCATTGGATAGATTTAATTCAGGTGAACACATGATACCTTTGCGTTCTCTATTCCAGTTTATATCTACATTGTAATAATGTGGTTCCATGTTTTTTTATTTTATGATTTAAAGTTTGCCAATCTCCACCATTATGAATTTCTGTGTAGCCGTTTGATTTTAAAATACTTATTGATGTGCTTCGCATTCCAAATGCACAACAGGTTATGATGGATTTATTTTTATCCTTTAGTTTGCTTAAATTGTTATTCAAAGTATCAACGGAAATGTTGATCGAACCTTTGATGTGTTATTTGAGAAAATTCATTTTATCATAAACATCCTCAAAAAATTTTACTTCACCTTCATAATACCATGCAGTTGTATAGATGACAAATAATTGCATTGGTTCATCAGCATGAACTGTTATCGGTGATTGGTTTAAAAGGCAACCTTTTTCTGTGAGCGTATCAATTGCGACAGCATTGTTTTTTAAAATCAGGTGTGCAAGTTCTATAGCTTTCTCCACACGCATACAACCATGACTGAAATAACGTTTGTTCATATCGAATAAACCTTTTACCGGGGTGTCGTGCAAATAAACACTAAAAGGATTTTCAAAATTGAATTTAACAATGCCCAGGGAATTATCACAACCTGTTGATTGACGAAGTGTGTAGGGAAAATAAGAAGCTGACAGAGAATACCAATTAACATTTTTAGGGTTAACTCTTTTTCCCTCCTGATTTAGTACATCATAATTGCCTTCATCGAAATAATTTACATTTCTTTTAATGAGTGGTAATAATTCTTTCGCTGCAATTTTATGTGGCACCTGCCAATACGGGTATAAAATAACTTCATTGATAACGCTGTTTAATGTTGGTGTATGTGTTGAACTTTTTCCAACGATCACTTTTGATTCCAATGTAATAACACCATGCTGATAAACAAGAAGGTTAGCTGATGGTATATTCAGCACAACTGAAGATTTATTTTGGGTGCAGCATTGAAGCCAGCGAACATAATTTATAGAAAGGTTTAGCTGTTTTATTCTTGTTGCAAGCGGTACATTCATTTCATCAATTACTGTACTTCTTATTACACCATCATCCATTAAACTAAATAAGCGTTGTACTTTTTTTATTTTCTTTTTAAGTTCTTCTGCTGATAATATTTGGTTTACCGAATCAAGAAAACCAAGCTGATGCAACTTTATAAAAAATGCCTTATTATCAATATTTATTTTTTGCGACTTAATTTTCACTTCTTTAAAGTCGGGGTCACTTATTCGCGCATTAAATTCAATTATCTTGTTCTTAAATGCTTTGTATTCTTCAAAAGCTGGTTCTATATCTTTCAACAAAAAAGTTAATTTGTTTGCATTTAAATGATCAGCAAGCAAAAGAGCAATATTGTGGCAATCGGGATTATAGTTTAATCCATTGTATCCAAAAACAGGTTTAGTGTTTCCATCAACTATGTCGCTAAAAAAATGAATGGCTGCATCGGTTATTTTAATATCTACAAGCATAGAATCTCTGCTGTTATTCAGATGTAAAAAACCGGTTTTGAAATCAACGATAAACTTAAATTGATAATCCTTTTCCGCAAGACCCAAATTTTTTGAAGAAGTAAAAGACACGAACAATGAGTTTAAGGCGGAAGAACTTCCTGGATTAATCCATGCAAGTTTGTAATGAAAATAATTATAGAAATTTCTTACTTCTTTTTGAAATCGAATGTTACTGCTTTGCAACATTGAACGATCAGCAAGCAGTTGTTGTAGTTCATCCGTTTTAACTTCGGCTTTACAGCAGAATGTTATAAAGATTCCGAAAAGAAATACAATTATTTTTTTAGCTTTCATTTTCTTTTGACCCTTCAATGTTTTTTAGTTGCTGCATGTATATTGTCAATGTTTTCAGAAAAAAAAAGCCCTGTTGTTTTTGATTTGCAACAGGGCTTGAAATTGCAGTTAACTTATTTAACAACAATTTGTTTTGAAACCATCGCTTTTTTTGCTTCTTCTTTTTTTGGAAGCACCAGGCTTAAAACGCCATTTTCATAAGAGGCTTCAATTTTTTCCATGTTTACTTCATCCGGTAAAGTAAAGCTGCGTGAAAAAGAGGAATAATTATACTCTTTACGTGTATAACGTTCATCATCTTTTTCTTCTTTTGTTTCTTCTGTTTCTGCGCTAATGGTAAGCAAATTACCATCAACATTAATTTTAAAATCATTTTTCTTAAGTCCGGGAGCAGCCACTGTTACCTTGTAATCATTGTTGTTTTCAGCAATATTCACTGCAGGTACTAACAATACTTTATTCAATAGGCCACCACTATCAAACCAATCATTCCATGGTTTAAAGAAATCATCAAAAACAGATGGAAACAATCTGCCAGGTTTAGCTAAAGCATTTGTTAACATGTTAACCTCCATTTTTGTTATTATTAAAATTTTTACAACTCAAAAGTATCATCACCAAAACAGAGAAACGAAGACTTCGGTCAGCAAAAAAACTGATTTTCGTCATGTAACTGCTTAAAGATTTAGAAATCATGTTATTGAAAATAGAAGTGGAGCTTTTATATTATTTTTAACAAAACCTTATACACTTCCAACCACATTACGCTGACAAACGCGATTATGAAGCAGAAGAAAAAATCTGCAGTGGTAATATTAGAAAGTAAAAATTGGTCCTGCACAAAAGGCACAAAATTTATAAGAATAAGAAAAGATGCAGATATGAGAATAATCCATAGTGCAAGAGAATTTTTAAACTTAATGGTTCTAAAAATATTTTCTGTAAATGAGCGATTGGTAAATGTGAGAAAAATATTGCTGATAATAAGTGTTGTAAAAACAATCGTTCTCGTTACAGCCAGAGAATGATGATTCATAAAATAGTGATAAAGGAGCAACACTCCTGCTGTGATCATAATTCCCTGTGCTATGCTTATCCATAATTCATTTTTTTGAAACAGGGCTTTATCTCTTTC
>WNGA01018200.1_pt1 | contig 11971 bp, 10 predicted proteins | sample 5400061 | NCBI WGS metagenome assembly WNGA01 (sample SAMN13153366, study PRJNA577476) | soil metagenome | isolation source: 100 cm soil or saprolite under grassland replicate 2 | place: USA:California | collected 2016-06-15
CAAGATCCTCGAACTGATGCTCGCCCTCAAGCACGACTTCGACCTGACGTACCTCTACATCACGCACGATCTCGCGACCGCGAAGTTGTTCTGCGACCGGATCGCGATCATGTATCTCGGCCGGATCGTCGAGATCGGCCCCTCGGAGGCGATCTACGAGGACCCCAAGCACCCGTACACGCAAGCGCTCCTGCGGGCGATTCCCGAGCCCGACCCGCGGCGCACGGTGCCGCGCGATCTTCCGCGGGGCGAGGTTCCGGACGCCGCCAGGCCGCCGCTCGGCTGCTCGTTCCACCCCCGCTGCCCGAAAGCGTTCGGGGTCTGCGGCTGGGAGGCGCGCGACCTACGTGACCTGCTCGAGGGCCGCTGGGCGAAGATGAGCCCGGAGCACTACGAGGTCGAGCGCGCGCACGTGGGCGATCTGGACGCGCTCGAAACCGATGTCCTCCGCGTCAACCTGACGGCGCGAGGCGGCCGGAGGGGCGAAGACCTGCTCGGCCTGCTCGAGCGCATCCGCGCCGAGGATCCGGACGAGCCGTTCTGGTCCGGCGTCCGCTCGCTGCGGGCAGGCGGCCACCATGTCGAGATCGAGTGGTGGGAACCGGTCGCACCGCGGCTGCTGCCGAGCGGCCCGGTCGAGGTCGAGTGCCACCTGTACGACGAGCAGGCGCTGGCCGAGGCCAAGCACCGGTCGACAAGCCGATAACATCGCGCAAGTGCGGTACGTCGATAGCGCTCTTTTCTCGGACGGGGAGGCACGGATGAACCACAGCTCAACGAGGCGCCTCGCGGCGCTCGCCGCCCTCGTGCTCGTGGCCGCGGCAGTACTCGCCGTCGGCTGCGGCGGCGGCGGCAAATCCGGCAGCAAGGGAGGCGGCGGAGGCGGAACCCTCGTCGACGGGACGACGGACACCGTCACCAACATCGACCCGGCCGGGAACTACGACTACGGCTCGGCGACGCTCGACGCGCCGATCTTCCAGCACCTGCTCGAAGCCGGTCCCGGCAGCCCGAAGCTCCACCCCGTGCTCGCGACGAAGTGCGAGTTCCAGGGCGGCCTTACGACTTACGAGTGCGAGCTACGGACGGGCGTCAAGTTCCACAACGGGGCGACGATGACCTCGGCCGACGTCGTCTGGTCGTTCAACCGCGTGAACAAGATCAAGGACGAGTCGGGCATCTACACGCTGCTCTCGAACCTAAAGGACGTCGTAGCCGAAGGCAACGACCGCGTCATCTTCCATCTCAAGGCCCCGCAGGCGACGTGGCCGTTCATCCTGACGACCGGCGCCGCCCAGATCGTCCCGAAGAACGCCTACCCGGCGAACAAGCTCGTGGCGAACACGGGCAAGCAGTACGGGACGGGGCAGTACATGCTGACGCGGTACCAGCCGGGCCAGCAGGCGGTGCTCAAGAAGTTCAAGGACTACTGGGGGGACGACGCGGGGAAGGCGGACACGCTGATCATCCGCTACTACACGAAGTCCTCGACGATGAAGCTTGACCTCGAGGGCAAGCGCATCGACATGGCGTTCCAGTCGTTCACGCCGACCGAGCTGTCGTCGCTCAAGAGCGAGAACGGGATCGTCGTCCACGAGGGCAAGGGCTCGTCGATCCGCTACCTCGTCCTGAACGTCAAGCGGCCGCCGACGGACCAGCTGGCCGTCCGGCAGGCGATCGCGTACATGATGCCGCGCCAGAGCATCGCCAAGCTCTACCGCGGGACCGTCAAGCCGCTCTACTCTCAGGTGCCGGCGGGCCTGCCCGGGCATGTCGACGTCTTCGCGGACCAGTTCGGGAAGTCGCCGAACGCGGCGAAGGCCAAATCCGCCCTGCAAAAGGCGGGAATCAGCATGCCGGTGAACCTCCCGCTCTGGTACACGCCGACGCACTACGGCGACGCCTCGGCAGACGAGTTCGCCGAGATCAAGCGCTCGCTCGAGTCGAGCGGCGTCTTCAAGGTGACCCTCCAGTCGGCCGAGTGGGCGACGTACAGCGACGCGCTCGGCAAGACGTACGGTGCATTCCAGCTCGGCTGGTTCCCCGACTACGTCGACGCCGAGAACTACCTCTTGCCGTTCTTCAGCTCGGCGAGCAATTTCACCGAGAACGACTACAAGAGCTCGGCGATGGACTCGATCCTGACCCGCGAGCAGGCCGCGAAGGACCCGGGCGCGCGGCAGGATCTGATTCGCCAGGCGCAGACGCTGTCGGCCAAGGACGTACCGATCATCCCCTACTGGCAAGGGGCGATGGTCGCCGCCTCGCGCGACAACGTGGACGGGGTCGACGACACGCTCGATCCGACGTTCATCATGCGCTTCTGGCTGATCTCGAAGTCCTGATCTAGGGGCCCGGGCGCGCTGCTGGCGCGCCCGGGCCTTTCAACCGGACCTGGCACGGTGCGCAGTCCGTATCGAGATGCGTGAAGGCCCTACCTCTGGCCGTGCTGTCGCTGGCGCTCGCCGTGTCCGGCTGCGGTGACGTGCCGGTGCGACACGCTTCGGCCGGGCACGGCGTCGAGGCTCTCGGCTTCGGGCTCGATCCGCCGGTGGGCTGGAACGTCCGGATCCTGCTCGGAGCCGAGGGACGGCCTGTGCTCCACGCCGGGAACTTCGCTCTCCCGGCGAACGACGACGACCAAGGCGAGATCGCACACGAGACCATGGGTGCTGGGCAGGTGTACGTGAACGTCCGCGACCTCGGGCCGGGCGACGCGGACTCTTTCCTGCCGGTCTCCTTCGAGCAGCCGGACTTTCCGCGCGCGAGCCGGGATGTCGCGGCCGCGAGCCACGTCTATCGCGTGACGGCGCTCGCCGACCCGTCCGCGCAACACGTCGCTGAGGCGAATGCGCTGCTCTCGACGCTGTCCATCCAGCCGTACGACGCCCAGCCCGCACAGCCGCCGCAGGGCGGCGACCACCTGTCCGGCTACGGCATAGAGCTGGACCTGCCGCAGGGCTGGCACGGCCGGATCTCCTCTGGGGTCATCCAGGCAGCGAGCTTCGAGCTCCCGCAGGACACAGATCCGCGCGAGCCGCTCACACGGGGTGCGGACGGCGTCGGGTTCACCCTCATCGAGGTGGCGGCCTCGGACGCGTCCTTCGTCACGGCGCGGCTCCCGCTGCACCTAGCGGCGAGCGAGTTCGTCCCCCAGACGGAGCAGCTGCCCGCGCTGACCGGCCGGTCATTCGTGACGAGCGGTCGGAAGTTCCTCCTCTGGGCATACGCAGGCTCACGATCTCCGGACGCGACTGCGCTCGAGCAGGCGAACGAGGCGCTCGCGTCGCTGCGGGTCGAGCCGGGCGACTTCTACCCGAGCGAGGTCGAGCCGGCGACGTTCGAGGCGGCCTCCGGCTGGGACACAGGATCGACCGGGCCCGTCGAGATCGAGCCCGTCGGCGAGCAGACGATGAGCTGGGCCTCGACGGTGCCGTACAGGGACGAGCTGGACCAGTTCCCGCCGCACGAGACTCTGGCCGCCCTACCGCCGGACGGCATCGCAATCGTGGCCTGGGTGTCCCGCCATCCGGGGGAGCGGAGCGAGCTTCCGGCCCGGGAGCCACCGTTCGACCTCGGCGACGCCCGGCAGGGCGCGTTCGAGGGCGTGCCGCCGGACCGCCCGCCCTACCAGCTCACCGCGAACGTGCGGGGGCGGTTCGACGTGGTGCTCTGGATTTTCTTCGGGCGCGAGCATCCGACCGACGAGCAGGCCGCGCGGGCCGAGGCCGAGCTGGCTCGACTGCAGCTTCCGGATCGCTAGAGGCGGACGAGCAGACGGCGGCGGGCGTGTAAGTCTTCGGGCTCTGGCTCCTCGAGCACGCCGTTTGCATCCGCGCGCTCCGTCGAATGCAGGATCCGGCCGTCGCCGAGCCAGAAGACGATGTGGGTTGCACCCTCCTCGCCGTAGGTGATCAGGTCGCCGGGGCGCAGCTCGTCCTCCACGACGCGCTCGCCGGCCTCTTCCTGCTGGCCGGCATCGCGCGGGACGAGCCTGCCCAGGCGGCGGTAGGCCATGTGCACGAGCCCCGAGCAGTCGATTCCGTGCTCCGTCATCCCGCCCCACTCGTACGGAGCGCCGAGGTACGCGCGGGCCTCGTCGACCGGATCGGCTTCAGGCCGCGGCTCCGACAGCCATGTCCCGGGGACAGTCCCTGGGACCTGGCCCAAGGAGGCGGTGCGGATCCAGCCGGGGTAGTCGTACGCCGTCCGGATCCGCGCCCAGTCGCCCCTCGTCTCCTCGACCGTGAGCGGCTCGCCGTCCAGGGCCTGCGTCACCTGCTCGGCCGCGTCGTCGGGCTCGGCGCGCACCGGCGCGAGCTCGGCGATGCAGATACGACGGGCCGTGATTACGCCGCGGCGGTCTGGAGCTCGCGCAGCGCGGCCAGACGGGCCAGAGCCTGGCCCTCGAGCTGGCGGACGCGCTCGCGCGTCAGGTCGAGCTCGTGCCCGATCGCCTCGAGCGTCCAGGGCTCGCCCTCGAAGCCGAAGCGCAGCTCGAGGATTCGCCGCTCCCGCTCGGGCAGAGCGTCGAGCGCCCGCCGCACGCCCTGGCGGCGAAGCGACTCCTCGGCCTCGTCGAACGGGTCGGCCGCCTCGCGGTCCGCGAACAGATCGCCGAGCTCGCCCTCGTCGTCCGCGCCGACCGTCTGGTTCAGCGAGACCGACGCCTGGGCGGCTCCGAGTGCCTCGTCGACGTGCTGGATCGGCAGCCCGGTCGCCTCGGCGAGCTCCTGCTTCGTCGCCTCGCGGCCCAGCTCGACCTCGAGCCGGCGCGCGGCACGGCCCAGCTTCTGCTGCCGTTCGACCACGTGGACGGGCACGCGGATCGTGCGCGCGTGGTTAGCGACTGCGCGCTGGACCGACTGGCGGATCCACCAGGTCGCGTAGGTCGAGAACTTGTAGCCCCGGCGCCAGTCGAACTTTTCGACCGCGCGGTTCAGGCCGAGCGTGCCCTCCTGGATCAGATCGAGGAACGGAACGCCGAGCCCGCGGTAGCCCTTCGCGATCGATACGACCAGCCGCAGGTTCGACTCGATCATCCGGCGCTTGGCGCTCAGGTCGCCGCGCTCGATCGCCTTCGCGAGCATGACCTCCTCGGCCGCGGTCAGCAGCTTGTGCCGGCCGATGTCGGCGAGGAAGAGCTGGAGGCTGTCGGCAGCGCCGACCAGCACGTGCGGCTCGGGCTCGGGCGGGGCTTCCGCCTTCGCCGGCTCCTCGGCAGGCTCACGCACCTCGAGGCCCGTGGCCTCGAGCTCACGCGTCAGCAGCTCGACCTCGTCCTCGGCGAGGTCGTGCTCCAGCGCCAACGCCTCGAGCTCTGCAGGCTCGAGGTAGCCTCGTTCCTCGGCGCCCTCGAGCAGAAGCCGCGCAGGCTCGGATTCCAGCAACTCGTGCAGCTGACTCTGGGTCAATTTCTCCTCTTCTGTCTTAGACGTCGTTGGTGCCTCGATCTTTCGCACTGTATGAGCATTCTCCTCGCCTGGCCAGGGGGTGCGGACCCTCCCGGCGGGGCTCGATTGTCAGAACGTGGTGCCCGGAGTAGCTATTCCGCGACTGCGGCCTCTTTGGTTTGCGTACGCGCAGGGAAGTCGAACTCGACCTTCCCGTCTTCCTTCAAGACGAGTCGCGCGCGAAAAGGTTTGCCTGCACGGGAGCGGAAGCCGGAGATGACCTCCTTCGTCTTCCCCTCCTCGAGCAGCTGGCGGGCGATCTCGGGGGTCAAGGTGCGCCCGGCGACCCGCTTCCAGATGACAAAGCCGCAGCCGGCCTCCTCCCGGCTCTTCCAGCTCGTGCAGCCGTATGCCTTCGAGTTCTCGCGGATGATCTCGCCGGTCTCGGCGCCGCAGCGCGGGCACGGGCCGAGCTCGACCCGCTCGGGACGCAGTTTCTCCTTGTCGAGCGCCGCGATCTGCTCGACGGTCGAGCGCGTGAAGTTCGCGATGTCGTCGATGAACGCCTTCCGATCGTCGCTGCCGTGCTCGATGTCGGTCAGGCGCTTCTCCCAGTCGCCGGTGAGCTCGGGAGACGTGAGCGGGTGCTGTTCGAGCATCGTGATCACCTGCAGGCCCTTGGGCGTCGGCTGGAGATCTTTCGCGACACGCTCGATGTACTCGCGGCGGATCAGCGTCTCGATGGTCTCCGCCCGAGTCGCCGGCGTACCGAGGCCGCGCTCCTTCATCGCCTCGCGCAGCTCTTCGTCGTCGACGAGCTTGCCCGCGGTCTCCATCGCGGACAGCAGCGTCGCCTCCGTGTAGCGGGGCGGCGGCCTGGTCTCCTTGGCCTCGACCTCTGCGGTCGTGCACTTGACGCCTTGCCCCTGCTGAAGCTCGGGCAGCTCGGCGCTCTCGTTCTCGCCCTCTTCGTCCTGCCGCGCCTGCTTGTCGGCGTCCGCCTCGAGGCCGTAGACGCCGCGCCAGCCCGCCTCGAGCGTGACCTTGCCGCGCGTGCGGAAGCGCTCCTCCTCGACCAGCGTCACGATCGTGGTGCGGGCGTAGCGCGCCGGGGGATGGAAGACCGACAGGAACCGGCGGGCAACCAGGTCGAAGACGCGCCGCTCGTCCGGCGTGAAGCTGTCGAGGTCGTGCTCGACGTCGGTCGGGATGATCGCGTGGTGGTCGTCGACCTTCGAGTCGTTGACGACCCGCCCGAGCGGCAGCTGCTTCAGGCCGAGCACGTACTGCGCGGCGGCGGCGTAGTCGGAGATCGGCGCGAGCGTGGCGGCGGTCGGCTTGAGCTGTGGAACGAGGTCGCCCGACAGCCAGCGCGAGCTCGTGCGTGGGTACGTGATCGCCATCTTGTTCTCGTACAGCGACTGCGCCGCCTGCAGCGTCCGGCGGGCGGAGAAGCCGAAGCGGCGGTTGGCGTCCCTCTGGAGGGACGTCAGGTCGTAGAGCAGCGGCGCGCGCTCGGACTGCTCCTTGCGCTCGACCGACTCGACCACGCCGTCGGCGCCCGAGACCTTCGTGGCGATCTCGTCGGCCCGCTTGCCGTCCTTGAGGCGCGTCTCGTCGCCCTCGAACCAAAGTCCTTCGTACCGCGGATCGAACTGCGCGTGGACGAGCCAGTACGGCTCGGGCACGAACGCCTGGATCTCGCGCTCGCGCTTGACCATCAGCGCCAGCGTCGGCGTCTGCACCCGGCCCAGCGACACGACGCCGCCGACCCAGGCGCGCCCGCGGATCGTCGCGGCACGCGTCGCGTTCATGCCGACGAGCCAGTCGGCCTCGGAGCGCGAGCGGGCGGCGGCCTCGAGCTGGCGAAGCTGTTCGCCCGGCCTGAGGTGCTCGAACCCCTCTCGGATCGCCTGTTTCGTCATCGAGTTGATCCAAAGGCGCTCGACCGGCTTGTCGGCGCCGGAGGTCTCGTAGATGTAGGCGAAGATCAGCTCGCCCTCGCGGCCGGCGTCGCACGCGTTCACGACCCTGTCCACGTCCTCGCGCTTGAGCAGCTTGTGGATCGCCTTGAGCTGATTCTCGGCCTTCTTGTCACGCGCGCGCAGCTTGAACTCGTCCGGAACGATCGGCAGGTCGTCCATCCGCCAGCGCTTGAAGCGCTCGTCGTAATCCTCCGGGTTGATCAGCTCGACGAGGTGGCCGACGGCGAAGGTCACGATCGTGTCCTCGGACTCGTAGTAGGTGTCGTGGTTCTCGAAGCTTCCGGGTAGCGCATCGACAAGGTCGCGGGCGACGGACGGCTTCTCGGCGATCACAAGGGTTTTCATCGTGGGACCACCTTAGCGAAGCCCTGTTTCCGCACCGTAACGGCGCAAAGCGCGCGGGTGGTGCACGGAAATGTGACGATTGCGTGCCATGGTTTCTCCGCTGTACCTGCTCATAGGCCTGCTCAGCTGGCCGGTGGTGAAGGTTCCCTTTCGTCTTCGCGCTCAGGGGCTCGAACACCTTCCCGCGGGTGGTTTCGTCCTCGCCGCCAACCACACCTCGAACTTCGATCCCTGGCCGCTCGGGATGCCGCTCTGGCCTCGGCGTCAGCTGCGCTTCATGGCGAAGTCGGAGCTCTTCAAGACGCCGCTGGCGCCGATCCTGTGGGCCGGTGGAGCTTTCAAAGTGCGGCGCGGTGAGGGCGACATCGAGGCGATGCGGAAGGCGGTCGAGCTCGTGCGCGAGGGCGAGATCGTGATGATGTTCCCTGAAGGGACACGCCGGACCAAGGGGCTACGCAAGAAGCACGTCCCACGGGCGCACACCGGCGCCTCTCGAATCGCGCTGAGCGCAGGCGCACCGCTCGTCCCTGCCGCAATCGCAGGGACCGACCGTCTCCTGCGCCTCGGGCCGCTGCGAGTCGTCTACGGGCCGCCGCTCGATCTCGCAGACCTCGAGGGCCTGGATCAAAAGCGCGCCGCCGAAGCGGCGACCGAGCGTCTGATGGCGCGGATCGAGGAGCTGCGCGGGGCGCTTTGAGACCGCTGCTGGTCGTCGACGGGGACTCGCTGGCGCACCGCGCCTACCACGCGATGCCCAAGACCGTGCGCCTCGGCTGCGTCGTGGGCTTCGCGTTCGCCCCCGACCTCCTGGAGCAGCTCGACATGCTCCCGGAGCTCGTCAATGCCCTCGGCTTCGCAGCCGCCAAGGCCGCCGGCTACGAGGCGGACGACTTCCTGGCCGCCGCGGTGCGGGAGGAGGAGGCTCGCGGCGGCGAGGCAATAGTTGCAACGTCCGACCGCGACGCCTTCCAGCTCGCCAGCGAGCAGACAACGATCCTCCAGCCCGTTCGCGGCGTCTCCGAGCTGACGCGTGTCGGGCCCGCCGAGGTCCGCGAGCGCTACGGCGTCGAGCCCGAGCAGGTGGCGGACTTCATCGCGCTGCGCGGCGACCCCTCCGACAAGCTCCCAGGGGCGATGGGCGTGGGCCCGAAGAAGGCCGCTGACGTCCTGCGCGAGCACGGCACGCTCGAGGCTGCTCTCGCCGCGGGGCGGTTCTCGGCGGAGGCGGAGGACCTGCGGCTCTACCGCCGAATTGCGACGCTGGACGCCTCTGCCCCTCTCCCTAGCCTCCAAGACCAGCAACCAACGTGGGCGGAGGCGTCCGCCCTCGTGCGCGGTTGGGGCCTGAACCAGCTCGCCGACCGCCTGGCAAAGTTGGGCTGATGGACGCCTGGCTCACGAAGGTGCGGGACCGGCTCGCAGCTGCTGCCGAGGTTCCGCCTGAAGAGCTCCAGCTCTCGGAAGAAGAGGAGCGCGAGCTGCTCGACCTTGCCCGGATCGCGGCCCATGACTCCGGCGAGCGGACGAACGCTCCGCTGCTTTGCTACCTCGTCGGCCGCGCTCAGGGCGACGCCGACCTCGACGACCTCGCCGACGCGGTTCGCAGATCGACTTCCTGAGGCGGCGCTTGCGACGCCGCCGTCAGGACGCGCGTGCTTGCATGCGCGTCCGTCTGAAATGACCGATCGAAACGTTTCGAAGCGATGACGATCCCGCTAATAAGCCACCCAGCACTAGCGGAGCTCCACCCCACCGAGCCGCACGTCGAGACGCGGGAGCGGCTGGAGGTGCTGCTCGAGACGTTCGACGTGGTCGAAGGCAGGCCGGCGACCCGGGAGCAGGTCGAGCGCTGCCACGAGCCCGACTACCTCGACCGGCTGCAGGCGATCGAGGTGACGACGATGCTCGATCCCGACACGGTCGCCTCGGAGACGAGCTGGGAGGCTGCGCTGCTCGCAGCGGGCTGCACGATCGAGGCCGCCGAGCGCGGCGGCTTCGCGCTTGTCCGCCCGCCGGGCCACCATGCGCTTCCCGACCGCGCGATGGGCTTCTGCCTGCTCGACAACATCGCGATTGCGGCCCGGCACGCACAGGCCGAGCTCGGGCTCGAACGGGTGGCGATCGTCGACTGGGACGTCCATCACGGCAACGGCACCGAGGCGATCTTCCGAGGCGACGACTCGGTCTTCTTCGTCTCGCTGCACCAGTGGCCGTTCTACCCGGGCAGCGGCGGCCCCGGAGAAGGCGACGCGACGACGCTCAACGTCCCGCTGCAAGCAGGCTCCGGCGACGACGACTACCTCGATGCCTTCGACGAGCTCGTCGCGCCCGCCGTGCGCGCGTTCGAGCCCGAGCTCGTGCTCGTCTCGGCCGGGTTCGATGCCCACGTCGACGACCCGCTCGCCGGCATGCGCGTCACCGCCGACGGCTTCCGCGAGCTGGCCCGCCGCTCTGGGGAGCTGGGCCCGCGCGTCGCCGCGGTGCTCGAGGGCGGCTACGACCCGCGCACGCTCCCGGCCCTCGTCCGGTCGGCGCTCGAGGGTTTCACCAACTAGCGAACGGCCGGCCTCTTGAGAGACCGGCCGTGTCGCCGAGTGAGCACTGAGCCATCGCGCTTCGACACCCGCCAGGAGGAGATGTCCCTCCAAGTATGGGTTGAGCAGGGCTCGGACGATGGGTGATTTCCATCCCCCACGGTGGGTGATTTTCAGGTGGCTCTAGCCGAGCTGAGCGCCTCGAGCGCCTCGCGCCGCGACGAGACGCCGAGCTTGCGCAACAGGCTCTTGACGTGCGAGCGGACGGTGTGCTCGGAGATGTAGAGCCGCGCGGCGATCTCGTCGGTGCCGAGATGCTGGTCGAGCAGCAGCAGCACCTCGAGCTCGCGGGCGCTGAGCGCCTGCGCGATCGCGTCCGGAACGCCCCGGTTGCCGCCCTGACGCACCTCCTCCAGCAGCCGACGGGCGACCTCGCCCGAGAGCGCGGCCTCGCCTTGGCCGACACCGCGCAGGAACTCGACGATCCTCTCCGGCGGCTCGCTCTTGAGCAGGTAGCCGGCCGCTCCGCCGCGGATGGCCGCGAGCAGGTTCTCCTCCGTGCCGGACGCGGTCAGCACGACGACTTCGCACTCCGGTGCGGCTTCGCGGATCCGGGGAAGCGCCTCGAGGCCGCTCAGGCCGGGCATCGAGAGGTCGAGGAGCACGACCTGAGGCCGAAGCCGCCTCGCGAGCTCGATCGCCTCCTCCCCGTTCGCGGCCTCGCCCACGACGCTGAGGTCGTGGCCGGAGAGCAGCGCGGCGAGGGCATCCCGCGTGATCGGGTGGTCGTCGACGATCAGGATCCGCATTGGAGCCTTATCGGCACGGGTGCTTCTGCCGACAAGGGCCTTATGCGGCGCGAAGGTGACGACTACTACGCCTGGCTCTGGAGCGAGGTGCTCCTGATCGGCCTGCTGGGGGCGAGCCTGGCCCTCTTCCTCGCTCACCCGAGCCTGCGGACCGTCTATTCGCTGCCGCAGGCGCGCCTGGTGCTCGACACGGCGGTGATGCTCGCCGCGGCCGTCGTCGCCGTCCTCGCAGGCGTGCGCTTCTCCGTCGAAGGCCGCCGGCTCGACCTGCTCCTGTGCGGTGGTTTCGCGGCGGCGTCTCTCACAACGTTTGCGTTCTCGGTCGTCCCGGTTCTCGGCGGACAGCACGTCCACCGGGCCGAGTTCTGGGCCGGGCTCGGCGGGCGCCTGTTCGCGACGGTCCTGATCGCGGCCGCGCCGTTCTCCCGTCGCCGCCTGAGCGGGCGCGGCCGGGCTCTCGCCGAGATGCTCCTCGGCGTCGTCGTCGTTCTCGGCCTCGTGTGGGGGATCGCCAGGCGCGGCGGCGCCTCGCTCCCACCGGTCGCCGCCGACGCAGACGCGCGCCAGCCGTTCCAGCTCGCCGGCGTGCTCGCCGTGCAGGCCCTGCTCTCGCTGGTCGCGATGCTCGGCTGGGGGCTCCGCTTCCGGGCCCGCCGGAACGATCTCGACCGCTGGCTGTGCCTCGGCGCGACTCTTGCGCTCTTCGCGGAGCTGCACTACGTCTTCACACCGCTGCTGTCGGCCGGGTACGTCTCGCAGGGCGACTTCCTGCGCCTGCTCTCGTACGTCGTCCTGCTGGTCGGCGTGTGGCGCGCGATTCGGTTCGCCGAGTTCGGCCGCGCGGTCGCGGAGGAGCGTGCGCGGGTTGCGCGCGAGATCCATGACGGGCTCGCGCAGTACCTGTT
>WNGA01010893.1_pt1 | contig 11970 bp, 6 predicted proteins | sample 5400061 | NCBI WGS metagenome assembly WNGA01 (sample SAMN13153366, study PRJNA577476) | soil metagenome | isolation source: 100 cm soil or saprolite under grassland replicate 2 | place: USA:California | collected 2016-06-15
GGGATCGACGACGTCCTCGAGCTCGGCGCCGGGCACGGCCGGGACGCGTTGTTCCTGGCCCGGCAGGGCTTCAGCGTGCACGCCACCGACTTCAGCGAGGCAGCGCTCGACCAGCTCCGGCTGGACGCGCAGCACAGCGGCCTGGACGCGCTGGTGACCGCGACGCTGCACGACGTCCGGGACCCGCTGCCGCCGGCGGACGCGACGGTCGGCGCGGTGTACGCGCACCTGCTGCCGAGCATGGCGCTGTCCACCGGCGAGCTGCTCGCGCTGGTCGGCGAGGTCCGGCGGGTGCTGCGGCCGGGCGGGCTGTTCGTCTACACCGCGTTCCACGTCGGCGATGCCGAGCGCGCCGCCGGGACCGACCGCGGCGACGGCCTGGTGGACTTCGACGGGCTGACCGTGCGGTTCCTGGACCGCGACCTGGTCGAGCGGATGGCCGCCGGCTGGGGTCTCGACGACGTCGCCGAGCACGCGGAACCCTCGTCGCGCCGGCCGCTCTGGCGGGTCTCGCAGTCCAAGTGAGATTCCGGTCCGGCCACGATCATTGACGCCGGTCGCGCCATCCGACAGTCTCTCCGCACCACACTCGACTCAATGGAGAGAAGCATGGAGTGGTACATCGGCGTACTCAAGAAGTACGTGGAGTTCAGCGGCCGTTCGCGCCGCAAGGAGTTCTGGATGTTCGCGCTGATCAGCGCGGTCATCTCGATCGTGCTGTCGGCGATCGACCGGCTGATCGGGACGGACAGCACCGGTAGCGGGCTGCTCTCGGGCCTGTACTCCCTCGCCGTGCTGCTGCCGGCCCTCGGCGTGAGCGTCCGGCGCCTGCACGACACCGGCCGGAGCGGCTGGTGGATCCTGATCGGCTTGGTTCCGATCATCGGCATCATCGTGCTGATCGTGTTCTACGCGACGGCCGGCGCGGTCGGCTCGAACGAGTACGGCGACGACCCGAAGGCCGCCGAGCAGGGCGCGGCGGTTCCCGGCGCCGAGACGGCATAGCGGTATCTCGATTCGGCCGGGCCGCGCAGCTCAGCTCGCCTGCGACACGCTGGACATGTTGAAGTCCGGCACCAGCAGCGGCGGAGCCGCGGTCCGGCCGAACTCGTCTCCCCACTCGCGGGAGAACGCGGGCACCGTCGCGCCGGCCGCGGTGAACCGCGCGAGCAGGTCGACCGGGCTCTCGTTGAAGCGGAAGTTGTTCACCGCCCCGGTCACCTCACCACCCTCGACCCGGTAGACCCCGTCGCGGGTCAGGCCGGTGAGCAGCAGGGTCTGCGGGTCGACCACCCTGATGTACCACAGGCAGGTCAGCAGCAGGCCGTCGTCCACGCCGGCGACCACGTCGTCGACGGAGCCGGTGGCGCCCTCGACCTCGAGCACGTAGTTGTCGATCCACGGCGTGGTGCTCAGCCCCGTCAGGCCGGCGGTGAACCGGGTCTGCAGCAGGTTCTCCAGCGTCCCGCCGCTGATCCAGTCGGTGGCCCGCAGGGTGAGGCCGTTGTCGAAGACGCTGGAAGCCGGGCCGGACCGGTGCGCGATCACGAACGGAGCGCTCTCCAGGCCGGCCGCGTGCGGGTCGGACCGCAGCGTCACCGGGTGCGGGCTGAGCTGCTCGCCGACCCGGGTGCCGCCGGACGGGCTGGAGAACACGCTGCGCCCCTCGTGCGCGTCGCGGCCCTCCATCGTCCAGTACAGGTACGTCACCAGGTCGGACACGGCGTCGGCCGGCAGCACCGTCGGGTACCGCCCGGCAGGCAGCTCGACCTTGCGCCGCGCCCAGCCGAGACGTCGTACCAGCTCGGCGTCGAGGCCGCTGACGTCGACGTCTGTGAAGTCGCGGGTGGCGGCCCCGACCCAGGCGGACTCGGCGCGGTCACCAGACTTCGCGGTCACCGTGACATGCCCGTCCGGCTGCTCGTGACGCAGCCGCACGCCGGTCGAGGTGCCGAGGTACGTCGTGGTGATCTGGTGGTCGGCGAAGCCGAACAGCCAGCGGTTCTCCTTCGTCGCCCGCTCGAGCGCCTCGCCGAGCGCCGGCGCGAACGACTCGTACACCTGGATCGACGTCTCGCCCGGCTCGTCCTCCCAGCCGGGACCGGCGCCACCCTCGACCAGCGGCTTGGCGTCCTCGGCCGGGTCCGCCGCCCGCGCCGCCGCCACCGCGGCCGACACCAGCTCGGCCAGCGAGTCCTCGGTCACCGCCGACTTGGCCACCACGCCCGAGGCGGTCGCCTCGCCGGCGCCGACGGTGGCGATCACCGTGGCGCGCGAGCCGTGCATCACGCCGTTCGTGGTGAGGGTGTTGTTCGCCCAGCGCAGGTTGGCGCTGGAGGTCTGGTCGACGAGCACCACGCAGCCGTCGGCGCCGGCCGCGGCGGCGAGCTCGAGCGCCTTGTCGACGGTGTCCTGCGCGGTGAGCTGTACGCCGAGCGTCATCGGCCCGCCTCCTGGGTGGTGTTGAGGATCCGGACGCCGCGGAACAGCGCGGACGGGCAGCCGTGGCTCACCGCCGCGGTCTGGCCGGGCTGGGCCTTGCCGCAGTTGAGCGCGCCGGCGAGCAGGTACGTCTCCGGGCCGCCGACCGCCTCCATCGAGCCCCAGAAGTCGGTCGTGGTGGCCTGGTACGCGACGTCGCGGAGCTGGCCGTCGAGCCGGCCGTCGGTGATCTTGAAGAACCGCTGCCCGGTGAACTGGAAGTTGTAGCGCTGCATGTCGATCGACCAGGACCGGTCGCCGACGACGTAGATGCCGTCCTGAACCCGGCTGATCAGCTCCTCGGTCGACGGGCCGTTCGTTGCCGGCTGCAACGACACGTTGGCCATCCGCTGGATCGGGATGTGCCCGGGGGAGTCGGCGAAGGCGCAGCCGTTGGAGCGGCCGAGGTCGTTCAGCTTCGCCATCCGGCGGTCGATCTGGTATCCGACCAGGGTGCCGTCCTTGATCAGGTCCCACTGCTGACCGGCGACGCCCTCGTCGTCGTACCCGATGGTGGCCAGGCCGTGCTCGGCGGTGCGGTCACCGGTGACGTGCATGACCGGCGACCCGTACCTCAGGCTGCCGAGCTTGTCGAAGGTCGCGAAGCTGGTGCCGGCGTAGTTCGCCTCGTAGCCGAGGGCGCGGTCCAGCTCGGTGGCGTGCCCGATCGACTCGTGGATGGTGAGCCAGAGGTTGGTCGGGTCGATCACCAGGTCGTAGCTGCCCGGCTCGACGCTCGGCGCGGCCAGCTTGCCGGCCAGCCAGCCGGGGATCTGCGCGATTTCCTCGTCCCAGTTCCAGCCGGTGCCGGTCAGGTACTCCCAGCCGCGGCCGGCCGGCGGCGCGCAGCTGCTCATCGAGTCGAACCGGCCGCCGACCATCGCGAATGCCTCCAGCCCGGGGCCGATCCGGACCCGCCGCTGGGTGGTCGAGGTGCCCTCGGTGTTCGCGTAGTACTTGTTCTCGACCACGGAGCTGACGTGGGCGTCGACGTGGTCGACCCCGGCCGCGTCCAGCAGCCGCCGGCTGTAGTCCGTGAGCAGCGCGACCTTGTCGGCGACCGGCACCGACAACGGGTCCGTCTGGTACGACGAGACCCAGGTGACGTTGTCGTAGACCGGCTCGGGGGCGAGCTCGATCGGCTCGGTGTTGATCGCCCGGGACACGTGCGCGACGTTCACCGCCTGCTCGGCGACGAGGACCGCCTCGTCCACGGTGAGGCCGACGCCGGCCGCGAAACCCCAGGTGCCCTGGTGGATGACCCGCACCGCGATGCCGAGGTCGCTGGCGTCGGACGCGCCCTGCAGCACGCCGTCGTGCAGCGACACCGACTCGGAGCGGACCCGCTCGAGCCGGAACTCGGCGTACGTGGCGCCGAGGTCCTTGGCGCGTTGCAGCGCGGCATCGGCGAGCTGGCGGCGGGGGAGGGCGAGGAAGCTGTCGTCTACGGCTGGCACCCCAGTGACCTTAATCGATCGATCCAGCGTGGTGCGGAGATTTACGGCACCTTCCAGGTCACCTACGCCAGCGGTCGGGTGACAACTACGTTGCGTGACCGCGGGAGGTCGTTTGGCGCATGAATCGGCGAAGGACTTGAACGCAGCGTGATGGGATGGGACAGTCAGCCTTGGGGGGATCCCGGGGGCGGGGTCAATTGGGGCGGATTCTCGGTCACCGGGGGGTGGCGCGCACTGTCGGTCGTCGACGACGTCGGTGGCCAGTCTGTGCGTACAGCGAGCGAACCAGTGGCGTCACCTCTGCGTACTCCCGCAGATAGCCCGACAGGCTCAGGCTCCGCGCCTGTGCTCTCAGTCTGATTGGTGAGTGCCCATGTTCCAGCTCCTCGGTCGATCCGGTCGTCGCCGGCGCTTCCTGCCCGCTGCGCTGTCCGTGTCGGTCATCGCGGCGATGGCAGTGATCGTGCTGGCGGGGCCCGCGCAGGCCGCTGCCGGTGAGATCTCGTTCGTGGGCGCGGCCAGCACGGCCGGGAACAGGTCGAGCCACACGGTGGCGATACCGGCCGCGGTGCAGGCCGGGGACGCGCTGGTCATGTACCTCACCATGAACACCACGACCGTGACGGTCACCGACACGGTGCCCGGCTGGACCCTGCTGCAGTCCCGCGACGGCAACGGCATCCGCGGGCGTGCCTGGACCAGGCAGGCGACCGCCACCGACGCCGGGTCCACCGTCACGGTCACCACGAGTGCCCTGGCCAAGTCGGTGATCGGCGTCGCCGCGTACCGCAGCACCGGTGCCGCGTCGGTGTCCGCATCCGCCGTCGGCGGCAGCGACGTGTCCGGCTCCAGCCACACGACGCCCGCGGTGGCCGTCGCCGACGAGGGCTCCTGGCTGGTGAGCGTGTGGACCGAGAAGTCCTCGGTCGACCTCACCTGGACCCTGCCGGGCAACACCACGTCCCGTACGACGGCCGCCGGCACCGGCTCGGGCAAGGTCAGCGCCGTGCTCGGGGACTCCGCCGCCAGTGTGCCGGTCGGTACGGCGCCCGGCCGGACCGCGACCACCAGTGCGGCCGTCTCGCGCTCGGTGATGTTCTCGCTGGTGATCAGGCCCGGCGACGTGACGCCGCCGGTCAACGAGCCCCCGGTCGCCGCGTTCACCTCGAGCTGCAACGGCCTGACCTGCACGTTCGACGCCACGGGCTCCTCCGACCCCGACGGCGACGCGCTCACGTACACGTGGGACTTCGGCGACGGGCAGAGCGGCTCCGGCGTGTCCCCCAACCACACGTACGCCGGCGACGGCGCCCGGACCATCACCCTGACCGTCAGCGACGGCACCCTGTCCGACGGCGCCACCGGCCAGGTCAACCCGACGGCGACCGCGGTCCAGGGCACGCTCTCCTTCGTGGCGGCGACGAGCACCTCCGGGAACCGCTCCCAGCACACGGTCCGGATCCCCGACGCCGTCAGGCCGCTGGACCGGCTGCTGCTGTTCCTCACCACGAACTCCACGACCGGCACGCTCACCGACACGCTGCCCGGCTGGACCCTGCTGCAGTCGCGCGACGGCAACGGCGTACGCGGTCGTGCCTGGACCAGGTCCGCGACCGCGGCCGACGCCGGCACCGACGTGACGATCACCGGCAGCGAGCTGTCGAAGTCGGTGCTGAGCATCACGGCGTATCGCAGCACCGGATCCGCGACCGTGTCGGCCTCGGCCGTGCGTGGCGTGGACTCGCCCACGACCAGTCACGCCACCCCGGCGGTGCCGGTGGCGAAGGCGAACTCGTGGCTCGTGAACGTGTGGAGCGAGAAGTCCTCGGTCACCCAGACCTGGACGCTGCCCGCCGGCGTCGCGCAGCGGACCACCGCCGCGGCCACCGGCAACGGCAAGGTGAGCTCGATCCTCGCGGACGCGGAGGTTCCCACCGGCACCGCCGCGGCCCGGACCGCGACGACCAGCTCGAACGCCTCCCGCTCGGTGACGTTCTCGGTCGTCCTCGACCCCGGCCCGGACGCCACCACGACCAACGAGCCGCCGACGGCGGACTTCACGTCGGGCTGCGCGAGCCTGACCTGCGAGTTCGACGCCGCGCACTCCTTCGATCCCGACGCCGACCAGCTGACCTACAGCTGGGCCTTCGGCGACGGCCAGACCGGTACCGGCCCGACGCCCGCGCACACCTACGCGTCCCCCGGCACCCGCACGGTCACGCTGACGGTCAGCGACGGCACCTACACCGACCAGGCGTCCGCGACCGTCACCGCCACCGCGCCGCTGCCCGGCCCGGGGCACACCCGGTTGGTGCCGGACCTGCCGCGGACGAACCTGCCGCTGATCAGCGACGGCGAGATCTGGGACATCGAGGTGGTCGGCAACCGGGTGTACATCGCCGGCGGCTTCACCTCGCTCCGGAACCAGACGCCGACCAACACGACCACCGTGCAGCAGTCCTACCTGGCGGCGTACAGCCTCACCACCGGGCTGGTCGACACGAGCTTCCGGCCGGTGTTCGGCAACGGCTGGGTCGAGGCCGTCGAGGCCTCCCCGGACGGCACCAAGCTGTACGTCGCCGGCAACTACGGCACCATCAACGGCATCACCCAGAAGGGCATCTCGCGGATCGACCCGGCCACCGGCGCGCCGATCACGAGCTTCTCGGCCAGCGCGAACGCGAAGGCCCAGGAGCTGGCGGTGACCAACACGACGGTGTACGCCGGCGGCCGGTTCACCGCGGTCAACGGCGTCCCGCGCGGCTCGCTGGTCGCGCTCGACGGCGTCACCGGCGCCGTACGCAACGACTTCGTCAACAACATCACCGGCGGCATCGGGGCCAACGGCGAGCTCACCGTGCAACGCCTGGTGCTGACCCACGACCAGGGCACCCTGCTGGTGGTGCACACCGGCCGCCAGGTCAACGGCCAGGACCGGTACGGCATCGCGCTGGTCAACACCCGCACCGGCAAGCTGCTGCCCTGGCGGACCCGGCTGTGGGACGACAACCTGCAGTTCGTCGGCGGGATCCAGCGCATCTACGGCGGCGACATCGCGCCGGACGACAGCTTCTTCGCGGTGTCCAGCGGCTCCGGCGGCGACCGCCCGCCGATCAACGACACCGTGGTCGCCTACTCCTTCGCGGGCGGCGACAACGTCCAGCCGCTGTGGATCTCACGGCACTTCGACAGCGTGTACTCGGTCGCGATCTCCGAGGTCGCGGTGTACGTCGGCGGCCACTTCGCGTGGCAGGAGTCACCCACGTCACCGCAGCCGTGGCCCGGCTTGGACGACGTCGGCTACGGCACCGGCCAGGGCCTGTCCGGCTACGGGCTGGGCGACGCCGTGGTCAAGCGCGAGCACATCGGCGCGCTGAACCCGGTCGACGGTACGGCGCTGGAGTGGAACCCCGGCTCGAACTCGTTCGAGGGCAACAAGTACATCGAGCTCACCCCGCGCGGGCTGTTCACCGGCGGCGACGCGACCACCCAGGGCGAGTACAACGTGGGCCGGGTCGCGTTCTACGACTTCAACTCGGTCGCCGCGCCGAACGGCGTCGACACCACGATCACCGACCCGATCGAGGGCCGGATCGAGCCGGTGGACGAGGAGTTCCAGATCACCGGCTCCGCGTCGGCCACCGGCGGCGTGCAGCGGGTGGACGTCGAGATCATGGACCGGCAGAGCGGGCGCTACCTGAACGACGACCTGACCACCTGGGGCGGCACCACCAGCAACACCATCCAAGCCACCCTCGCCACACCCGGCGCGACCTCGACCACTTGGTCGCTGCCGCTGACGATGGCGCAGAGCCGGGAGCTGAAGGTGCTCGCCCGCACGGTCGCCGTGAACGGCGCCCAGGACCCGACGAAGGCGACCAAGAAGTTCGAGACCTTCGGCCTCGACGACCGGCCGCCGGACACCTCGATCACCGGGCCGGTCACGAACCCGATCACCACGACCACGTTCACCATCACCGGCACCGCGACCGACGACGTCGGCGTCAACTCGGTGAGCCTGACGATTCGTGATCCCAACACCCGGTACCTGCAGGACGACGGCACGGTGTCGACGACGTACAACTCCTTCCGCGTCACACCGGACGTGGTGGGCGCCACCAGCACCACCTGGTCGTACGAGGTCACGGTTCCGTACGAGGGCAGCTGGCAGGCGCAGGCCAGGGCGACCGACACCGCGGGCCAGCCGGACCTCGACACCGGCGACCGGACCTGGATCGTCAGCGAGTCCGGGATCGCCCCGTCGGTGTCGATCAGCGCGCCGGCCACCATGGTGCCGCCGACGGCGGCGCAGACCCTGGTGGTGGCACCGGGCAGCCCGCTGACGTTCACCGGCGCGGCCAACGACGACGAGTCGCTGTCGACCGTCGAGATCCAGCTGCGCAACACCACCACCCGGGAGAACCTGGCGTCCGACGGCACCTGGAGCACGGACGTGGTCGCGGACTGGTACCGGATCTCACCGCAGAACATCAACCAGCCGAGCTACAACTGGTCGTACACCACGCCGTTCAACCTCAAGGCCGGCACGTACACGTTCTCGGTCCGGGCCACCGACCAGGTGGGCCTGACCACCTCGTCGACCAACCAGGGCAGGCTGACGATCAGCGCCCAGGTCCCCGGTGACGCGCCACCGAACGGCCTGCTGAACGTCACCGGCACCGTCACCGGCGGCCAGGTGCTGCACCTCGACCTGGCCGGCACCGCGACCGACGACTTCGGCGTGGCCGCCGTACTCGTCACGCTGCGGGAGCAGGACTCCAGCCGTTACCTGCACCCCGACGGTTCACTGTCCGCCGGATTCGCCACCCTCCCGGCGACTCTGGCGTCGCCGAACGGCACCAGTACGACGTGGACGCTCCCGGTCGACCTGCCGACGCAGGGCGACTGGGCGGTGACGGCGTACGCGATCGACACCGTCGGCCAGCAGGACACCTCCACCACCGGCGCGACCGCGCGATACCCGATCTACCCGGGCGACAACCCACCCGTGCTCAACGAGACCCTGCTCTCGCCCACCGAGGGCACGGAGTTCACCGACGGCAAGATCTTCATCAGCGGTCGCGCCGAGGACGACCAGGCCATGCAGCGGGTCGAGATCGGCGTCGTGGACTCGCAGGGGCGGTACATGAGCTCCTCGGGTGCGTTCACGAGTACGACGGCCAGCTGGCGGACCGCCTTCCTGACCAGCCCGGGAACGCCGGGGTCCAACTTCTCCTACACCACTCCGGTGATCCCGGCCGGCCCGTACACCGTGCGGGTCCGGGCGGTCGACCAGCACGACCAGGTCACCCCGGTACCGGTGGAGCGGCACGTCACGGTGTCGATCCCGCCCGGCAACCTGCCGCCGGTGCCGAGCTTCACCGTGTCCTGCACGGAGAACGTCTGCACCTTCGACGCCCGTGGCTCCACCGACGAGAACGCGCCGACGCTGACCTACTCGTGGACCTTCGGCAACGGGACCACCGGCACCGGGCCGCTGCCGACCAGGACGTACACCAGCGCGGCGACGTACACCGTGACGCTGACGGCCAAGGACGAGTGGGGTGTGACGGCGACCGCGACGCAGACCGTGACGATCGTCGAGCCGGCCGGCAACGTGGCGCCCGAACCGGTGATCAACCCGCCGTCGTGCGCCGGGCTGTCCTGCAACATCTCGGGTGTGGGCTCGGCGGACCCGAACACCGGCGACACGTTCACGTACCTGTGGAACTTCGGCGACGGGACTCCGACGAGCACCGCCTCGGCGATGTCGCACGCGTTCCAGGCGGCCGGCACCTACACGGTCACGCTGACGCTGACCGACGGCTGGGGCAAGGCCAAGAGCGTCACCCGGGACGTCACGGTCGCGACCCCGTGAACGTCGCGGGGGCTAGGTGCGGCCTTCGGACTCCTGGGCTTCGAAGAGGGTCGGCTGGGTGTGCTCGTCGACGGCCCAGTCGGCGAGCAGCACCGGGAAGCCGGCCTGTTCGGCGGCCCTGCAGACCGCGCGGTCGTCGTCGACCAGGATGGCGACCGTGCGTTCGGCGGCGAGGCGCTTGAGGCGGCCGAGCTTCATCGCGGCCGACGGTCGGCGGTCGGTGTCGCCGCGCATCAGGATCCGGCCCTTCGGCAGGCCGTGCCGCGCCAGCCAGCGCTCCGTGTCCTTGCGGATCCGTTCCGGGCGGCCGGTGAGGTAGACGATCTCGTGGCCCTTCGCCAGCGACGTCGCGATCATCACGCCGTCGGCGAGTGGCGCGTCGTCCTTGCTGGCCTCGAAGAACGCATCCCAGTTCTTCGGCCGCTTCTCGATGTGGTGCAACCGATGCCGCACATCGGACAACGTCGCATCGATATCAAGCACGGCGTACGGCAACTCACTCGCGTCGGACACGTCCGACAGCCTGTCATGTGCCCCGCCGAGTCGTGGATTCCGGCCGGCGGAAGCGGTTACCCGGCGCCGGAATCCACGACTCGGCGGGATCTGGGCGGGATCTGGGGATGGGGCTCGCGGTGGAGCGGCGCGTCAGGTGGGGTGTTGTCGGCGGGGCGGGTTAGCGTCTGGGTGCGATGAGGATCAGCTTTCTGCACAGCGCCGACTGGCAGCTCGGGATGGTGCGCCGGTTCCTGGGGCCGGACGGCCAGGCGCGGTTCGCCCAGGCTCGGCTGGACGCGGTCGCGCGGATCGGCGAGGTCGCCGAGCGGACCGGGGCCGCGTTCGTCGTCGTCGCGGGTGACGTGTTCGAGCACAACCAGGTGGAGCGGCAGACGATCCTGCGCGCGGCGGAGGCGCTGAAGCGGATCGACGTGCCGGTGCTGCTCGTGCCCGGCAACCACGACGCGCTCGAGCCGGGTTCGCTGTGGACGTCGCCCCAGTGGCGCGCGCACGCGCCCGAGCACGTCATGGTGCTGACGGACAGCACGCCGTACGAGGTGGTTCCGGGCGTCGAGGTGGTGGCCGCGCCGTGGCGGTCGCGCCGGCCGCTCACCGACCCGGTGGCTTCGGCGTACGACGGGTTGACGCCGGCGGGCGGGAAGCTGCGGGTGCTGGTGGGGCACGGGCAGTTCGACGAGCTGAACGGCGGGCTGACCGACGTGCCGGCGATCGACGCCGGCAGGCTGGAGCGGGCGCTGGCCGACGGGCGGCTGCACTTCGTCGCGCTGGGGGACCGGCACTCGGCGACCCGGGTGCGGGACCGGATCTGGTACTCGGGGTCGCAGGAGGTCACGTCCACCGAGGAGACCGACGCCGGCAACGTCCTGGCCGTGACCCTCGACGGTGACAGTTGTGAGGTGACGCCGCACAAGGTCGGCACCTGGCACATGATCGAGCACCGCGCCGAGGTGGACGGTGACGAGTCGGTGACCGCGCTGGAGGACTGGTTCGCGGAGCTGCCGGACAAGGAGCGCACCTACATCCGGCTCGGGGTGTCCGGGTCGTTGTCGCTGCCGCTGCTGAGCCGGCTGGACGCGATCGTGGACGCGCAGGGCGAGGTGTTCGCGAGTGTCGAGCGGTCGGCGAAGCAGTGGACGGTGCGGCCGATGCCGCAGGACGCCGACTTCGAGGACCTGGCGCTCAGCGGTCCGGCCCGGGCGGCGCTGGACGAGCTGCGCGAGGCGCTGGCCGGCGGTGACGAAGAGGCCGCGGCGGCGCTCGCCCTGATGCACCGGCTCGCGGTCTCATGAGGATCCACCGGCTGACCGTCCGGAACTTCCGCGGTGTCGCGGACCGCACGATCGAGCTGCCCGAGACGGGTACCACGGTGATCGTCGGCGACAACGAGGTCGGCAAGTCGAGCCTGGTCGAGGCCCTGGTGCTGCTGTTCGACCTGGCCGACGACTCCAAGGCCGCCCGGGTGCGGAACGTGCAGCCGTTCGGGTCCGACGTCGCGCCCGAGGTCGAGGCGGAGCTGACGCTCGGCGGGCACCGGCTGGTCTACGGCAAGCGCTGGCTGCGGACCCGGTCGACGGAGCTGACGGTGACCGGCCCGACGGGTTCGAAGAAGCAATCGTTCACCGGCCGTGAGGCGCACAA
>WNGA01026017.1_pt1 | contig 11970 bp, 10 predicted proteins | sample 5400061 | NCBI WGS metagenome assembly WNGA01 (sample SAMN13153366, study PRJNA577476) | soil metagenome | isolation source: 100 cm soil or saprolite under grassland replicate 2 | place: USA:California | collected 2016-06-15
ACACCGTCGCGTGGTTGAATGATTACGCGCATCTCTTAGAGAGGTCATGGAGACAGGCCGAATTATTTCCCCCTGTCTCCCAATCTCGATTTACACTGCCGTCGTAGATTTCAGTTCATTTGACTAACGATGCCGGCGACCCAGTTGACATGTTCTCGCGAGATGGACCGCAGCGCATTCATCTTACCTGAGTAAAGGAAGTTGGGGTAGTTTCAGCGATTACGAGGTTTATATCCCTCTGCAAGCTGGCGTTTCGTTGCCAAACACGAAATTTCATACTCTAAGGGTTACAAAAACGTCGGCTAACTGTATTGCCTCGCAGTTGAGGTCGGAGCCGCATCTAGCGATAATCAGGCTGATGACGTGGGAGGAGTTTCAAGACATACACCTGGAGGTTGCGCGCGAGGTCGGTGCAGAGCGCGGTCTCCGTGTTCGGCTCGCTGAGCCGGAGGACCTTCACGATCCGGCGTGCGATTACACACCTATGATGATGCCACGTTGGGGCTTTTTCCGTCGCCGACCCAAACTCCGCGAGATTGGCGTTGTCTTTTATCAGCTAGACGACCAGACACAGCCATACTTCATAATGGGGAATTTTATGCACCTGAACGAATTGGACAAGCTCAACGCCTCCGCCTATCAGCGTGGCATTGCGGAGGCACTCCGTAACGGTTTAGAGGAAGCGGAGAAAAGGAGGCGAAATCGATGAGGTGTTGGGTTTGTGTAAAGGCGATTCGCACGGCATACAAAATTGTCTGGCTTAGCGTATGAATTTTCCTGGAAGTCACCGAAACCCCAAGCTGGCCTTCGAACTCAGGGCAATTGCATCTGCAATTCGGATTAAAGCCACTCTGCCGATCTGAAAAAGGCGCGCTTTCACAACCAATTCGGTTGGTGAATCTTTTCATGAACGCGACAACTGGAATAGAATAGCGGAAACGCAAAACCGACGATCAACTGCTGGGATGAGCCATGTGGCTGCGCATTAAGGGTGAAGATCGACACCCGCAGCCGCCTTTTATCAACACGCTACACTGGCTCAGATTGTACTTCCTTAAATCAGTGGCTTCATTCAGTGTTTCGCCTGAAATCAGCTTCGGAAGGATCAATTTTTGAAGGGGGTCAATCATGCAGAGCAAAGCGATTCCATATATCTTCCTGGCCAGTGTTTGTCTCCTTCTGTTTGCCTTGAGCGCGGCCGAGGGGCAGACTAGCACGGCCACACTCAAGGGAACAGTTACGGATCCGAAAGGATCCATCATCCCGGGAGCCACGGTCAAAGCTCAGTCAGAAGACACGGGGTTGGTGCGGACGGCCGTCACAGAAGAATCAGGTCTCTACGTCTTCAACTTCCTCCCGGTAGGCAAGTACGTGGTGACCGTCTCGGCCCAGGGATTCAAGGGGGCCAGACTCCAAAATATCATCGTGGAGATCGGCCAGACCCGCACACTCGACTTGGAGCTCGAGGTCGGCGCGGTGGAACAGACTGTTGAGGTGACAGAGAGCGCGCCGCCCTTGGAGCGCGAGTCGGCCGTGATCGGCGCCGTCATCCAGTCGCAACAGATCAAAGAGCTTCCGCTCAATGGGAGGAACTGGGCGGGGCTGATGCTGTTGGCGCCGGGGGCGATCAACACCGGCGAAGGCAATCACCTCTCGATCCGGTTCGTCGGCCGGTCGCGCGACGATAACAACTGGTCTTTCGACGGGATTGACTCGACTGGGGTCAAAGATCCACGCCAGGAGGCGTCCCTGCGCCTGGTCATCAGCATGGACTCGATCTCCGAATTCCGCGTCAACTCCACGCTCTATTCGGCAGACTCCGGCGGGGGCGCCGGTGGACAGGTCCAGGTCGTCTCCCGCAACGGCACGAATAAATTCCGCGGCAGCGTCTTTGAATACCTGCGCAACGACGCCTTCGACGCGCGGGTCTTCGTTGATCCGGGCGAATTGCCGCCCTTCCGCATGAACCAATTCGGGGCTAATGTCGGCGGCCCCATCGCCAGAGACAAGACCTTCTTCTTTTTCAACTACGAAGGCATCCGTCAAACCCAGGGGCAGACATTCATCAGCGCCGTGCCCAACGCCGCAACTCGCGCCAGCGTGGCGGCGGCCTCGCCCGCGCTGGCGGCCGTCGTCAACGCCTATCCACGGGGCACGCGTGCTCGTAACGCGACGACAGACGACGCCGTCGTGGCGCGCACCTTCCAAACGCGCGAGGATTCGGCAGCGCTGCGCTTCGACCACCGCTTCTCGGACAAGAATTCACTCTACGCCCGCTACAGTGTGGATGACGGGGTGCTCCGCGTCCCCCTCGACGCCGGCGACGGCTTGCGGACGGACCGGGTGCGCCCCTCCAATTTCGTGCTGCAATTTCAGCGAATTTTCTCGCCCACCGTCATCAACGAGGCCAAGCTCGGCTTCAACCGGTCACCGCTGACACGGATCAATTCCGGGCCATTCCTTGAGCAGTTCAGCGTCTCCGGCTTTATGACCTTGAACCGCAACCAGGAGGTCACCGAGGCCGGCACTTCTTTCTCCTTCGTAGACAACCTGTCGCTCATCAGGGGCCGCCACAACCTGCGGGTCGGCGGCGAGGCGCGGCGCATCCATGTCAACGTCGGCGAGGGCGAGCCTATCACCGTCACTTACACTAGCCTGGCAAACTTCACTGCCAACCGGCTAGAGAGTTTCTCCATCGCGCCGTTCCCAGTGCGCGGCGGGCGTCGTTGGTACTACTTCGGTTACGGACAGGATGATTTCAAGTGGCGGCCGAACCTGACGCTCAACCTGGGACTGCGCTACGAATACTATTCAGTAGTTCACGAGGTGAAGGACCGCGCGCGCGTCTTCGCCCTTGAATGCGGCGGATTCTGCCCTGCAGGCACGCCGTGGTATAAGCCAGACCGGAACAATTTCGCCCCGCGCCTGGGCCTGGCCTGGGCGCCACGCGCTCTCAAAGATAAGACGGTCATCCGGGCCGGGTACGGCGTCTTCTTCGGGCCGGGACAGAATGACGACGTCTTTGCGGCCATTGACAGCAGCGCGGACCGCATCTCGCTTGACCGCTCCCAGGCGCCTAACCTGCGCTATCCGTTCACGCCGTTTCTGCCGCTCGCGGCCACGGTCGGGGCGACGCCCAGGGCGCTGCAGCGAGACCGCCGCGACCTCTACAGCCTTAATTACTCGCTCTCCGTCCAGCAGGAGTTGCCCGCGCACTTCGTCATGCAGGTCGGTTACGTCGGCGGCCAGGGGCACAAGCTCTTTGCCCGCAGTTTCATCAACGTCGTTGACCCGCGCGCCGGCCAGCGTCCGTTGCCGGCGTTCGGCAAGATTGATTTCAAGGCCAACGACGGCAACAGCAGCTTCCACGGGTTGCAGGTTTCGCTATACCGGCAGTTCTACCAGGGATTGTCGGTCGGGGCTCAGTACATGTGGTCACATTCCCTCAATGACGGGTCAGTCGGAGGAGGCGAAGCGGCCGAGCCCCAGAACGTCAGTGACCGTCGTGGTGACCGGGGTAGCAGCGCTCAGGACATCCGCCACACATTTACCACAAACTGGATCTACGAACTGCCTTTCGGCCAGGGACGCCGCTTCCTGAAAGAAGGCATTGCCGATAAGTTTTTCGGCGGGTGGCAGTTGACTGGCCTGGCCCAGGCGCGGACGGGGCGGCAACTGACCATCACGACTTCGCGCACCACCAACGCCGGCGATCTGCCTGACCGCAATAACACCAACCAGCGGCCAGACCTGGTCCCCACCGTCTCCTTAACCCCTCCCGGGGGACAAACCGTGGATCAATGGATCAACCCAGCGGCCTTCAGGATTACTCCGCTCGGGCGGTGGGGTACGGCCGGAAGGAGCCTCTTGGCGGGCCCTGGCCTACTGCAGTTCGACCTGGGCTTGGGCAAGCGGGTTCCATTTTCAGAGGGGAGGAGTGTGGAATTCCGTTGGGAGGCGTTCAACGTCTTCAACCGCGCTCAACTCGGAAATCCGAACACCAATTTTGTTGTGGCCAACCCCGATCAGTGCCGGGCAGGGAATCAGGCGGGCTGTGTGGTCGATTCAAACTTCGGGCGCATCACCTCGCCCCTAAACCGGAATTTCGGGACCGGGACCAATCGACAGATGCAGTTTATGCTGCGGATCAACTTCTAACGAAGCAACGATCGTAATCAGAGCTTAGATTGATGTCAGTAGCCCAACTGGCAACGCGGGCTACTGACATCTCTCTGGTCTTGCGGCCTAGAACGTCAGCTTGAGCGCGAACTGGATCAGGCGCGGGTGGCCCGCGTCGGAGATCGTTCCGATACGATTCCCGCCATAAGTGACAAGGTTCAAATCCGTCTCCTTGCCTGGTTCTATCCGGTGACGGGTCTAAAGCGACCCGGATCTCCACGGACCCCAAATAGCAAGAGTCATAGCGAATTCGCGCTTCTCTGACGTGATCGGTATCAGCACCGGGGCCTTATAAGGCTGCGTCGTTCGTACACTCGAACGTCCATACAAGTTGACGAACAACGTCTTCCCGTCAGGGCTGAAACATACACCGGCGAATTCAAAAGTGTTGTGAAGATTCCGGGCGAATTCGAAGATTTCGCCCGTTGGCGAGATGCCCCGCAGAAACTGAGCAGCGCCGTCGTCCTCACAAATCACGAGGCCGCCGCGCGGGCTTATACAAATATTGTCCGGCGCGTCTAACACATCCGGGCCCGGAGATTCGAAGATCAAGGTCAAGGTTTCAGCTCCTGGGTCATACACCCAGACCTGTCCGAAACCCTGATCGCCGCCGTTAGTCGACACAAAGAAGATTTTGCCTTGTGCAAACCAGCACCCTTCAAGCCGGCGGAACCGCGCTCCACCCGCATCTAGCCCTTGCTTGAAGACAGCGGATGTTGTCTCTCCTTCGAACTGAATAGAAGGGGGAGAAGGATCGGGATTAGCAATTGGGACCCAACTCACCTCTAACGCAACGCCGATTGTTTGCCCAATGGCTGTCTCATATCCGGGAGCGGCGTTGACCTTGAGCATCTCAAACGAGCCGCCGGTCAGGGCAAGATCGCCCGGCTTGGTCGGCTTGGTCGAGGGGACGAAACGATAAAAGCCTGAGACGTTACCTTGATCTTCCGTCTCGTAGACGATTCCGGTGTCCGCGTCTACGGCCACGGCCTCGTGGGCGAAGCGCCCGAGATGCTTGAGCGCCGTAGGCGAGGTGGGATTTCCAGGCGTAGTGTCAACTGGGACCTCAAAGATGTATCCATGGTTCTGAGCAAGATTTGAAGGTGAGGCGATCTCGAGCGTCTCCTCACAAGAGAGCCAACTCCCCCAGGGCGTTGGTCCGCCGGCACAGTTTCTGAAAGTGCCGACCAAGCTCCAGTGTTGCTGGACGACTCGACGCGAATGAGGGTCTACTTCGATGGAAGTTGTCCCACCGCCCGCAAATTCGTCATAGGCGAAGTCGCGGGGGCCATAGTGTGTATTAAGGATGGAGTTGAGGATCCCTGCGCTCGTAGATGTGCTATTTGGCGGTCGAGGCCGGAATCTGCTTCCCGGGTCACTGTCTTCGTGATTACGGATCAGTAGGATATTCCCATTGGCAAGAGCGAAAGTGGCCATTCCGTCCATTGCCTTTGGGACGGGATCTCAAGGTTGCGGCGCCTGCCATGGCGGAACGCTTGAAGAATTGACGGCGGCTAAAACCACTGGGGTCTTTGAGTCCTCCGGCCGGCTGCGTTGCAGATAACCCGGAGCCTAGCTTGTCGGATCTATCGGATGTCATGGATAACCCTCCTTTTTTTCGATTTTTTGGCCTAAAACGGACTTCAACTTTGTTCGGCATGGTGTGACGCCGAAAGAAAGTGATAGGTAAAACAACTTATTCCGTAGAGTTGTTCGAACAGGCGTTTAAAGCTGCTGCCGTTAATTGTCGTTGTAGGTTGGTGGTCACCGGTTTTGACCACAGAAATGCGCTCGGCGTGTTTATTTAATAGCGCCACAGAGTATAGCAAAGCGGCGCAGGCCCCGAAAGAGTTGCGGCGCTTTCCTCCCTATTGTGGGTTAACGGTTGGACGCGAAGATAGGGCAATGACAAGAGCCATCAAGATGGAGCCGATAAGGGATCCGGCCCATTCTCCGGCAACTCCTCGCAGCGTGAAATACGAACTCACCCAACCAAAGAATCGCTGTCATTGACGCCCGATAAGGCGTTCTGTAAATTCACGGGCATTCGAACACAGAACGCGATTTCTTTTTGCGGAACACACTTGAAATAAGGACTCTGCAGATAGTACTGGTATGATCATCCTGACTCTCCTTTTTCTAGTCACTTGCTTTTTAGCGTACTCAAACGGCGCCAACGACAATTTCAAAGGGGTGGCGACGCTCTTCGGCAGCAAGACGACCAGCTATGGCAGAGCCATCTGGTGGGCGACGATCACAACTTTCGCCGGTTCGGTGTGCTCCATCTTTTTAGCCGAGGGGCTGGTCAAGAATTTCTCCGGGAAAGGACTCGTTCCCGACTCCATAATCGCTTCTCCCGACTTCCTTCTCTCGGTTGCGCTGGGAGCAGGACTGACAGTGATGTTAGCCACGATTACCGGCTTTCCTGTCTCCACGACGCATGGTTTAACGGGCGCGCTGGTCGGCGGAGGACTTGCAGCCGTCGGAACGCAGGTCAATTTCACCAAGCTGGGCGGCTCTTTTTTTCTACCGCTTCTGGTCAGTCCCTTGATCGCGGTCTGTTTGGGAGCCGCGGCATACGTTGTGGCGCGAGGCGTCCGAATCCGTCTGGGCGTCACGAAAGAGTGGTGTCTTTGCGTAGGCGCCACCGAGCAGTTGATTCCGATCTCAGAACCCGCATACGTCTTTTCATTCGCCCAAGTTTCATTACCCGATGTAAAGCTGGCGACGCAGGAGAATTGCACCCAGCGCTATAAGGGAAGGCTGGTAGGAATAAACGTGCAACAGACCCTGGACGTGGCCCACTTCATCAGCGCGGGCAGCATGAGTTTCGCGCGTGGGCTGAATGACACTCCCAAAATCGTCGCGCTCCTTCTGGTCATCGAGGGCCTTGGAATCCGCCTGGGAATGTTGTCCGTAGCCTGCGGAATGGCTGTCGGTGGATTACTCAATGCCCGAAAAGTAGCGATCACCATGAGCCAGAAAATTACACGCCTCAATCATGGCCAGGGATTCACCTCGAATCTCGTCACCGCCCTGCTCGTCATCTTCGCCAGCCGACTGGGCCTTCCGGTCTCTACCACCCATGTCTCGGTAGGGTCGTTATTCGGCATCGGTCTGGTAACCAGACAGGTGGATCTTCGCGTCATAGTCAACATCGTCCTATCTTGGATTTTAACTCTACCGGTCGCCGCGATTTTGGCCTGGGGGAGTTACTTGCTGTTAAAGGTTCTGTAGTTTTCGTTGAGGAAGCAGAATGTCTGAATACGATTGAAAGAGGTTTTCTCGTCGAGGCTTTTTCAAAACCGCGGTCGCAATACCAGTTCTCTTGCCAGGCGTCTATTCACTTGAACCATATCCATAAAAAGCTGTTTTATCGATTCGTTCTTTGCGCGACAAAAAAGACTGGCATCGAGGCGAGTTGCGCGGCGACAGAAAATGCGATCAGGAGAGGAAGTGATCGCTCGTAGAGCAATCCCGCCGTCACGCTGCCGACCAGCCATCCGGCGCCGTATCCCAGGTAAAAAAGCCCGAACGCCAGATTCCGTCTGCCCTCCGGCAGAACACCGGCAATGATCGCTTTGAGCAGCGTGTCCTGCGTCGCATACCCGATTCCCCACAACATCATTCCGAAGAGCGCCACAAAGAAGCCCCCCAGGAAGACGAACGGAGAAAAGAGGGCGGAAAGAAAGACGGCGACGAGGACAATCGGCAACCCAATTCGATCAAAGAGCTTGCCGAGAATCAGGCTTGCGATCACACCCATCCCGGTCGACAGCGCCAGGAAGAGCGGTATCCAATATCGAGTAACGATCCCCGTGCTCGACAGGTGATAGGAGATGAGCTCAAAACTCATCAGGCCTGCTGCGAAACATGATCCCGCCAGCATGTAGAGCCAGTATGATCTTGTAAACCCTGTTGCTTGCGCCGTTCGACCGGTCTCGAGCCGGGAGGGGAGCGGGAAGACAACGCGGGCGACCGTCAGGGCGGCCAGCGCCGACAGTGCGGAAATAAGCAGCAGCGCGTACCCGGTTCTGTAGCCGCCTTTCAGGAACAAGACTAACGCGATCAGCAGAGGCCCGACTGTCGCTCCAGTCTCGTCGAGCGCGGTGTTCACCGCGTACACCCAGCCTCTTCCCAGGCTACCCGTTGTATACGAGAGCATTGATTCTACGGTCGGCTTGCGAATCGCCCGTCCGACACGTTCGGCCAGAACGAGGCCGGCCGCGACCGGCCAGGAGCCGGCGAGCGCCATGGCCGGGACGGCGAGCAAATTGACACTGTACCCGACGAATGTGATCAGCCAGTACCTCTCCGTCTTATCACTGACATATCCGGAAACGGAGCGCAGGCTGTAGCCGAGGAACTCGCCCAAGCCCGCGATGATACTGATGGCGGCGGCGCTAGCTCCGAGCGTCCCGAGGAACGGTCCGTTGATGCTCGCGCCGCCCTCATAGGTCATGTCGGCAAAGAGGTTGACGACGCCCATCGTCAGCACGAACCGAAAAGCATGCGAGGCGGCGCGCGTCCTTTCTGTATTGCGCTGCATGGAGTTGCGTTCTCCTTACAAGGTCGGACTCCGCCGGTGGGCGATCCGGGCGTCAACTGACCAACGGCCTGCGCCGACGATCAGCAGAAAAATCAACCCGGACAGCATCGCGAAGTCTGTGCGCGCTTCGTGCGCCATGCCCCAGAAGCCGTAGTAGGGGAGAGTGCGCAGGCTGAAGCCCCAGAAGCCGCGCCCCAACAGAATCGGAATCTTGGTGGAAAGGATCGCCACCAGCATGTCAATGATCAGTGGTATCGCCGCCAGCCGCGTGAGCAATCCGAGCATGAGGAGCGCGCCGCAGACAATTTCAACTACTCCGACGAACGGAGCCATGATTTCCGGCGCCGGGATGCCTATCTTGGCGAAACGCCCGACTCCGTTTTCGGCGGGAAAGAGGAACTTCTGAATCCCCTCGGTGAGGAAGACTGCGCCCACGGCAAGCCGAATGAGGATCACCGCGGTGGGCGCGCTCGTAGCGATGATCTTCTCCTGAAGCGTCATACGGATGTCCCCTGCGACTTACGCCTTTGGCGGCGGCGGCGCGGTAAATTGCGAAATGTCGGTCAGGCCGAGCATTCCCTCGATCTCGCCGATCTGCTTGACGGCCGTTTCAAACCCGTCTTCTCCAAACTGCTGCTGCTCGATCTCCTCGAACTTTTCGCCCATCTCGTGGAGTTCTTTCTCAGGCAGAGTCTTCTTCCATGCCGGAAAGACGATGGTGTCCTCTCGTGCGGCGTGGTTCCGGTACATCAACACTAAGGACTCCATCGCCCGCGCCAGAGGCTCGGCGTTCGCCACTCCCAGTTTTGCGCCTTGCGTGACTGACAGAATGTAGTCCGTGATCTCGCGCCCGCGGTCGTGTTGCACGACGAGAATGTCCGGGTAACTCGCCGCCGGCCCGCCAGCCTTTTTGACCGCTGGGAAGATGTAAGATTCTTCGAGTTTCTTTTCGTGGTAGTCCTCGCCGAAAGCCCGAAAGAGCTTGGCGGTTTTCTGCAGGGCATCAGGTGGAACGGAGGCAGCGTTGGCGCGAAGCTTATTGACCGCCGCCGTATAGACGAGCAGCGCCCGCCGTAAAACTCCGTGTTCCCGCATCAGGTCTTCGGTGGCTGTGACTTCGCCGCCTTCTTCCTTCTCCTCCTTTTTAGATTCGGATTCGCCTGTCTGCTTCCCCGATTGCGCGTTGTTACTCCTACCGCATGCGGAAAGAAAAAGACCGGAACCGATTGCGGCCGATGCCCGGATAAATGCGCGTCTCGTGTCTAGTGAATTCACGTTTATTCCTCGCTTTTTTTCTCGTAATCGTCAAAGGCTTTGATCAGGCCTCCGATCACCGCCGCTGATGTTTCCAGCAACGCCTGCGCCTTAGGCCCTTTCGCTTTGCTCAAGCCGTCGCGCAGTTCGATGACCAAACCTTTCATCAAATCTCTCGCCGATGTGGTTTTGCGCAACGGGCTGCCTTCCTGACGCTCGTCCTCCAGCAATTCGGAAAACAGTTCACGGACTTTCACCTTTGCGCCGGCCAGCGCCTTCCGGCCTTTCGGGGTGGCTCGATAGACGCGCCGCGGCTGCCGCCCGCCCCCCTCCTCCGATGAATGTAGATAACCTTTCTCTTCCAGCCCGTGAAGGAGCGGATAGAGCGTGCCTGGGCTAAGCCGGTAGCCATGTCGCGCGAGCTCTTCAATAATCCCCGCGCCGAAGATCGGCTCCTGGCATGCGTGATAAAGAACGTGAAGCCGGATTAAACCTGAGTACAAATCCTTGTCGTCCATATCCGTTCCGGGTATAGTATCTGGTATCGAATCGAAATCCGATACTATGCCCCGGAAAAAGTCCTTGTCAACAACGCGGCCCTGGAAATAACGGTGGGACGGCTCTGGGTTGGAAAGCGTATTGACGAATCGAGAGGAAAACGAATCTTCTAATGGGAATGACTAAGACGCCTTTCTTTCTTCTTCCACTAGCCTTCCTGTCATTATTTTCCATAACCGGGCTAGCGCAGGACCGGCAGTCGCTGACATTGAACTTTGAGCAGGCGGTCGAACTTGCGCTGAAAAACTATCCCGCGATTCGCGGGGCGCAGGCCCAGCGCCAGGCCACCGAAGCGGGCGTCGAGTTGGCGCGCACGAATTATCTGCCCCGCGCCGACATGTTGTGGCAACAGAACCGCGCTACACGCAACAATGTTTTCGGTCTGTTGCTGCCGCAGTCCGTTATCCCTGCGATTTCCGGACCTCAGCTAGATAGCACGTCATTGTCGAGCGCGTGGGGCAGCGCGGGCGGACTGATGCTTTCGTGGGAGCCGTTCGATTTCGGTTTGCGCAAATCGAACGTCGAACTAGCGCGGGCGCTTAGCAGGCAGGCGAACGCGAACGAGGCCGTAACACGGCTCGACGTGAGCGCGGCGGCCGCTGACGCCTTCCTGACCATGCTCGCCGCCGAACAGACCGTCGAGGCCGCGCAGGCCAACGTCGAACGCGCCGAAACACTCGCCAGGGCCGTTCGCGCGCTGGTCAAGAATCAACTGCGGCCGGGCGTCGACGCCTCGCGGGCGGACGCCGAAGTCGCCGCCGCGAAAAATCAGTTGATTCAAGCCGAGCAGAACGTCGAACTGGCTCGGGCGGATCTGGCCGAAGCGGTGGGACAGGCCGGGGCGAACATCACGATTGAACCTGGCCCACTGCTCGAACTGCCGCCCGTGCCGCCTCCGCCCGAAGTCAATTTCGCTTTGCACCCTCTCGCGATCGCGCAGACTGCGGCGGTCTCGACCGCGCGGTCACGCGAGAAGGTTCTCGACCATTCATACTTCCCCCGCTTCAACTGGCAGACCTCCGTTTTCGGCAGGGGCACCGGTGCAAAGCTTGACGGCACGTTCGACAACTCCAACGGCAGATACCCGAACACGTTCAACTGGGCGACGGGTTTGACCGTCAGCTTTCCGGTCTTAGACATTTTCGGCCTGCGCGCCCGCCGCAAAGCCGAGACGAACAACGTTGCCGCCGAACAGGCGCGTTACGACCAGGTGATCAACACGCTCAAGACGCAGGACGTCCGCGCCCGCACGCTGGTGGATTCCGCCCGCCGCATCGCCGAGAACACGCAAGTCCAGGTCAGAGCCGCGCAGGAGACTCTGACGAGCGCGCGGGCGCGTTACGATCACGGTCTCGCGAACATCACCGAAATGGCCGACGCGCAACGACTGCTGGCGCAGGCCGAGTTCGAAGACTCTGTCTCCAAACTCG
>WNGA01011705.1_pt1 | contig 11968 bp, 8 predicted proteins | sample 5400061 | NCBI WGS metagenome assembly WNGA01 (sample SAMN13153366, study PRJNA577476) | soil metagenome | isolation source: 100 cm soil or saprolite under grassland replicate 2 | place: USA:California | collected 2016-06-15
TCGAACGAGTGCGGCCGGAGCTCGACCGCGCCGCGTCCGCGCTCGCATCCGAGACCGGCGGGAAGCTCGAGAGCCGCACCACCAGCGTGCTCGGCGACCGCGTCCGCCAGTACGACCTCGCGTTCGAAGGCAAGCTGGAGCAGCTGACCTTCGTCCTACGCGGGACGACGAACTACCAGCTGCTGTGCAGGCGCGACGAGAACGGCGACGACGAGCCGTGTCGGACGCTGGTCCAATCGTTCCGCCTCAAGTAGTTACACCAGAGCAGGCGCACCGACAACGCGAAGACCCGGAGAGGGCCGCGCGCGAAGCGCGCTTGGCCCGGGCACAACAACGCGAAGACCCCAAAGAGGGCCGCGCGCGCGAAGCGCGCGACTGCTTGCGCGCAGCGTCAACGCGAAGACCCCAAGAGCGCGGCGCGGGCGCAGCCCGCGCTTCGCGCGGGCACAACAACGGCCGCCTCAGCGCGCGGCCGCGGCTTGCCTTTGGGGTGCGGGTACGCGGCGAGGGCCGCGCGCGCTCTTCGCGGCGAACGCGGCGTCGAAGACGTCCTCGATCGAATCGGCGAGCACGAACTCGAGCTTCTCGCGCGTCTCCGCCGGAAGCTCGGCCAGGTCGGGCTCGTTCTCGCGCGGGAGGATCACGCGCTTCAGCCCCACGCGCTGCGCCGCGAGCGTCTTCTCGCGCACGCCCCCGATCGGGAGCACCTGCCCGGTGAGCGTGATCTCGCCGGTCATTCCGACCTCGTCGGAGACGGGGACGCCGCGGACGAGGGAAGCGATCGCCGTCGCCATCGTCACACCGGCGGACGGGCCGTCCTTCGGAACCGCGCCGGCCGGCACGTGGATGTGCACGTCGTGCTTCGCGAACCAGTCCTCGTCGACCCCGAGCTGCGCGGCGTGCGCCCGCACCCACGACAGCGCCGCCTGCGCCGACTCCTGCATCACGTCGCCCAGCTGTCCCGTGATCGTCAGCCGGCCCTTGCCGGGGTACGCGGCCGCCTCGATGAAGAGCACGTCGCCGCCGACCTCCGTGTAGGCGAGGCCGGTCGCAACACCCGGGTCCGCGGTCCGCTTGCGCACCTCGCCGCTGAAGCGGCGCGGGCCGAGCCATTCGCGCACCTTCTTCGCGTCGACGCGCACCTTCTTCGCCTTCCCCTTCGCGATCTGCGTCGCGGCCTTCCGGCAGATGTCCGCGATCCGGCGCTCGAGGTTGCGAACGCCCGCCTCGCGCGTGTACTCGCGGATCACCGTCCGCAGCACCTCGTCCGAGATCGTCAGCTGCGTCTTTGACAGGCCGTGGGCCTTCAGCTGCTTCGGCACCAGGTAGCGCTTCGCGATTCCGAGCTTCTCGTCCTCCGTGTAGCCAGAGAGCGAGATCGTGTCCATGCGGTCGAGCAGCGCACGCGGGACCGTGTCGATCGTGTTGGCGGTGCAGATGAAGAGCACCTTCGAGAGATCGAACGGAAGGTCGAGGTAGTGGTCGCGGAAGGTGCGGTTCTGCTCCGGGTCCAGCACCTCGAGCATCGCGCTCGCCGGGTCGCCGCGGAAGTCCGCGCCCATCTTGTCGATCTCGTCTATCAGCATCACCGGGTTCATCGACTCCGCGTCGCGCAGCGAGCGGATGATCGTCCCGGGCATCGCGCCGATGTACGTGCGCCGGTGGCCGCGGATCTCGGCCTCGTCACGCACCCCCCCGACCGAGATCCGGACGAACTTCCGGCCGAGCGTGCGCGCGATCGACTGGCCGAGCGACGTCTTCCCGACGCCGGGCGGGCCGATGAAGCAGAGGATCTGCCCTGAGACCTCGTTGCGGAGCTTCGCCACGGCGAGGTACTCGACGATCCGGTCCTTCACCTTCTCGAGATCGAAGTGGTCCTCGTCGAGGATCGCTCGCGCGTGCTCGAGGTCGAGGTTGTCCTCGGTGAAGTTGCCCCACGGCAGCGTCAGGATCCACTCCAGGTAGGTGCGGATCACGCCGTACTCGGCCGCAGCGGGCGGGAGCCTCTCGAGGCGCGCAAGCTCGCGATTCGCAGCCTTCGCGATGTCCTCCGGCAGCTCGAGCGCCTCGAGCTGCTCGCGGAGCTCGTTGATCTCCGCCTGCTCGGCGTCGCCCTCGCCCAGCTCGTCCTGGATCGCCTTCAGCTGCTGGCGCAGGAAGAACTCGCGCTGGCCCTTCTCCATCTCCGACTGGACCTGCGACTGGATCTTCGTCCCCAGCTCGACCACCTCGAGCTCGCGGTTGAGGATCTTCGTGACCTCTCGCAGGCGCGCCTCGACGTTGACGAGCTCGAGCAGCCGCTGCTTCTCCTCGGTCTTGAGCCTCAGCGTCGACGCGACGAGGTGGCAGAGGGCGCTCGGGTCCTCGACGTTGGTGGCCGCGAGCTGGAGCTCCTCGGGGAGGTACGGAACGAGCCCGATCACACGCGCGAACAGCGACTGCACGTTGCGCGTCAGCGCCTCGACCTCCTTCGACTCCACGAGCTCGTCCGGGAGCGGGACCACCTCGGCCACGAGGTACGGCTCCTCCTGGACCTCCCGGTCGACATGGATCCGCTCGAGGCCCTGGACGAGGATGCGCAGCGTCCCGTCGGGAACGCGAATCATCTTGTGCACCACGGCGGCGGTACCGACGTCGTAGAGATCGTCGATCTCGGGCGTCTCGGCGTCCTCGTTGCGGACGGTGACGAGCGCGAGCATCCGCCGCTCGGCCGAGACCACGTCCTCGATCAGCCGGACCGATCGCTCCTGGCCGATCGCGAGTGGCGTCATCGACTCCGGGAAGACGACGGTCTCCTTGAGTGGCAGGACCGGCAGCACCGGCGGCAGGTCCGGCACGTCCACGATCGGTTCGACCTCGGCGAGCTGTTCGCTCACGATCGGGTCACCTCGATCGCGACGCGTTCGCCGGCGGTCGGCCGGGGTGTTATCGGGACGACGACCTTCAGCACGCCGCGGTCGTAGGTCGCGCGCGCCGCACCGACGTCGATCCCCTCCGGAAGCTGCACCTGGCGGCGGAACTGGCCGTACTCGAGCTCCATCTGCTCGTAGACGAGGCCCTCGCACCGCGGCCGTACGCGCTCGCCCGAGACGATGAGCGCGCCGTCGGCGATGACGAGGTCGATGGAATCGACCTCGACGCCCGGCAGCTCGACGAGGACGGTCAGCTCCGGCGGATCGCTCGTGCGGTAGCAGTCGACCTGCGGCCGGAAACCGCTGCGTAGCCCCGAGAACCGGGGGACCTGCCACAGATCGGCGAAGAGCTCCTGGATCTCGCCCTGCAGCCTGTCGATGTCGCGTCGTTTGCGCTGCACGTCAAAACCGTACCCCTCGCGGTTTGCGTTAGACCAGTAGTTGACTACTCAACAATGGTAGCTTCCCCGCCATGCTCGAACGCTGGACGCGGTGGGTGCTCCACCATCGCAGGCCGGTCATCGGCGTCTGGCTGGTGCTGCTCGTCGTCTCGGCATGGGCCGCGTTCGGGCTCTCCGACCTCCTCACCAACCGCTTCACGCTGCCGGGGACCGACACGGACCGTGCAGAGACGATCCTCCAGGACCACTTCGGCCAACGGTCGACCGGGTCGTTCACGTTCGTCGCAAAGTCGAAGACGGGCGACGCCGCCGCCGTCGTGGGGCCGCTGCGCGAGGCGGCGCAGCGGGCCGCCCGGGAGCTGCCGACCGCGCGGGTCGTCGCCGTCGGGCAGGTCGGCAAGGACGTCGCGACGGCGACCATCGTGTCGTCGCAGGAGCCGGCCGAGGCCAAGGTCCACACGGACGACATGCGCAAGGCGGCCGGCACGATCCCCGGCGCGGACCTCTACCTCACCGGCCAGGCGGCGATCGAGCACGACCTCGATCCGGTGTTCGCGCACGACCTGAAGGTCGGCGAGCTCTTCGTCGCGATCCCGATCGCGCTGGTGTTGCTGATTTTCGTCTTTGGGACGCTCGCATTCGTGCTGCCGTTCGTGTTCGCGCTCTTCTCGATCACGGTCACTCTCGGGATCATCTGGATCTTCGCGAACATTTTCGAGCTCACGACGTACCTCCAGAACATGGTGATGCTGATCGGGCTCGGGATCGCGATCGACTACTCGCTCCTGATGGTGTACCGGTACCGCGAGGAGCACGGCCGGCATCCGCGGACGGAGGACGCGGTCGTTCACACGATGCTGACGGCCGGCCGCGCGGTCGTGTTCAGCGGTACCGCCGTCGCAATCGGGCTTGCGCTGCTCCTGTTCATGCCGCTGCCGTTCATGCGCGGCTTCGGCGTCGCGCTCGCGATCCCGATGGTCTCGATCGCGTGCGCGTTGACGTTGCTGCCCGTGCTGCTCTTCTACCTCGAGGACCGGCTCGATCGCGTACGGCTGCTGCCGCGACGCGTGCTCGAGCGCCGCGTCGACGAGGAGAACACCTTCTGGTCGCGGCTCGCATGGACGATCATGCGCCGTCCCGTGTGGTTCCTCGCGGGCACGGCCGTGCTGCTGCTCGCCCTCGCGTCTCCCGTGCTCGACCTCAACCTCGGCCCCGGCTCGAACGAGGGGATTCCGAAGCACCTGGAGTCCGTCCGCGGCAACGACGTCCTGACCGCCGCAGTGGGCGCCGGCGCGGTTGCGCCGACCGACATCGTGCTCGACGCGGGGCAGCCCGGCGCGGCGAACGGGTCCCGCCCGGCGTTCTTCAGACTGCTCCACACCGTCAACGCGGATCCCGAGGTCGCCGCAATCAGCTTCGGAGAGGGCCGGCAGTACGCGGACGACTCCGGCAGGTACTTCCACGCGCAGGTCGCGGGGAAGCACGAGTACGGCAGCGACGAGGCGGCAGCCTTCGTCAGGCGGCTGCGTGACGACTACGTGCTGCGGGCGAACTTCCCGCCTGGAGTGCGCGTGTATGCGGGCGGCGGCCCGCCCGGGGGCGTCGACTTCCTCGATCTGACCTACGGCGCCTTCCCGTGGCTCGTGCTCGGGGTGCTGCTCGTGACGTACATCCTGCTGATGCGCGCGTTCCGGTCGCTGCTGCTGCCGCTGAAGGCGATCGTGCTCAATCTGCTCGCGATCGGCGCGGCGTACGGCGTGCTGGTCGCCGTCTTCAAATGGGGAGCGGCCGACTGGGCCGGGCTGATCTCGTCCCCGCAGATCGAGGCCTGGATCCCGGTCTTCCTCTTCGCGATGCTGTTCGGCCTGTCGATGGACTACGAGGTGTTCCTCGTCTCGCGGATGCGCGAGGAGTGGGACGCGACACACGACAACGAGCGCGCGGTTGCCCTCGGTCTGACGAAGACTGGTCGCATCGTCACCGTCGCCGGCTGGATCATGGTCGCGGCGTTCATGGGCTTCGTCGCCGGGTCGATCGTCGGCCTACAGGAGTTCGGCCTCGGCCTCGCGGCCGCGATCGCGCTCGACGTCACGCTGATTCGCGCGCTGCTCGTGCCGAGCGCGATGAAGCTCTTCGGCCGCTACAACTGGTGGCTGCCGGCGCGCGTCGCCCGTGTCGTGCGTGTCGATCCGTCGCCCGTTGTTGTGCCCGGGCCAAGCACGCGCTGACGCGCGTGCGGCCCTTTACGGTCCCGTCACCTGAGTGGACGTTTGACATCCTCACGCGTGGATACGGTTCGCAAACGATGAAACCCGTCTTCTTGACCATCGCCGTCGCGGCCGCGTTTGCGGCCGTTTTCACACCGGGCGCCGTTGCGGCCCGCGGAGTCCAGTACGGGATCCAGGACGACGCCTGGCTCGCGCAGGGCCCGGGGACGCTCGCGCAGCGGCTCGACACACTGCAGCGTTTCGGTGTCGACGTCGTGCGCTTCTCGATTCGTTGGAACGTCGTCGCTCCGCGCCGGCCCAGCCGCGCGCTGTCTTCCAACGATCCGGCGTACCGCTGGCAAGCCTCGGACGCCGTGCTGCGCGCGCTTTCGGTCCGTGGGATCCAGCCGCTCGTGACGATCTACGGGACGCCGGGCTGGGCAAACGGCCGCCGCCGGCCGAACGTCGCGCCGACGTCCGCGACCGCGTTCGCCGACTTCGCGTATGCGGCCGCGAAGCGCTATCCGTTCGTGCGGCGTTGGACGATCTGGAACGAGCCGAACCAGCGGGTGATGTTCTCGGCCGCGTCGCCGAGGCTCTACGTGACGCGGCTGCTCAATCCCGCCTACGCCGCGATCCATCGCGCAAACTCGCGGGCGCTGGTCGCAGGCGGCGTCACCGCCGCGCGAGGGAACACCGGCGGCGTCTCGCCGCTGAAGTGGATCGCCGGGATGAAGGCGGCTCACGCCAGGCTCGACGCGTACGCGCACAACCCGTATCCGGCGCGTCCCTCGGTCGAATCACCCTTCAGCGGGGCTTGTACGTCGTGCGGGACGATCACGATGGCGAACCTGCCGCGCCTGCTCGCTGCCGTGCGCCAGAGTTTCGGCGCGAAGCAGGTCTGGCTGACGGAGTACGGCTACCAGACGAACCCGCCCGACCCGTGGCTCGGCGTCTCGCGCGCGCTGCAGGCGAGGTACATCGGCGAAGGCGCGTTGCGCGCGTACCAGCAGCCGCAGGTGACGCTGCTGATCCAGTTCCTGGTCAAGGACGAGCCGGGGCTGGCCCGTTGGCAGAGCGGGCTCTTCGACGTCCACGGCACTCCAAAGCCGGCGGCGCGCGCTTTTCCGTTTCCGCTCGCGCAGGTGATGCGCAGTGCATCGCGGGTCACTCTCTGGGGTCAGGTGCGGCCGCGCCGGGGCGTGCAGCCGTACCGGCTGCAAGTCCGAACGAGCGGCGCGTGGCGCTGGCTGGGCGAAAGCGCGCGCACGAACGGCCTCGGGTTCTTCTCGCGGACGATCACCGCGCCCCGCGGCGCGCAGGTCCGCATCTGGTCGCCCAACGACCGCGCGTATGGCTGGGCATTGAGTCTCAGCTGATCCGCCGGCGACGGAGAGCGACTTACCGCACCGCGGCCCAGATCCGATGCCGACGGCGATCGCGATCGGGATCAGCGCGAGGCGCATCCGCGCCCACACGCGGCGCTCGCCGACGGGTGGGTGCGGCGCGGGCGTGTACGGATCGAGCGGCGGCGACGGTTGGCGCGGCAGCTCGTCGTCACCGGTGAGAACGGGCGGCTCCGGTTGCTCGACACGCGGCTCGTTTGGGTCCACGGCTCGTTGCTCCCCTTACGAACTACTCACAAACCCTGTACGGACCACGCAAGCGTCGGGCGTAGGCTCGGGTCCCATGCGCCTGATCGTCACGCTCACGGGTCTGTTCACCGCGCTGATCCTCGTTCTGCCTCACTAACCGAGGAGACGGGACCCTAAAGGGCCGCGCGCGCAGCGCGCTTGGCCCGGGCACAACAACGTCGCCTCCGCAAGTGTGATTACCATCGCGGGCCGTGAAGGGAGTCATCCTCGCCGGGGGCAAGGGCACGCGTTTGTATCCGCTGACGCGGATCACGAACAAGCACCTGCTGCCGATCTACGACCGGCCGATGGTCACCTACGCGATCGAGGCGCTCGTGTCCGCCGGCGTCGGGGAGCTGATGCTGGTCACCGGCGGCACGCATGCCGGCGAGTTCTTCCGCCTGCTCGGCGACGGCCACTCGTATGGGATCGACCGCCTCTTCTACGCCTACCAGGAGGACGAGGGCGGAATCGCGGACGCGCTCGGCCTCGCCGAACGATTCGTCGCCGGCGACCGCGTCGTCGTGATGCTCGCCGACAACGTGTTCGAGCGCTCGATCAGGACGGTCGTGGAGAACTTCGCCGCCCAGGACGCCGGCGCGCGCATCTTGCTCGCGCGCGAGCGAGACGTCGAGCATCTGCGTCACCTCGGCGTCCCGGAGCTGGACGGCGGCGGCCGCGTGAAGCGGATCGTCGAGAAGCCGGAATCGCCGCCGAGTGAGTTCGCCGTGACCGGGATCTACTTCTACGACCCCGACGTCTTCGACGTGATCCCGACGCTGACGCCGTCGGGACGAGGCGAGCTCGAGATCACGGACGTGAACAACCACTACGTCGGCGCGGGACGCATGGAATACGACGTCGTGGAGGGTTTCTGGGGCGACGCAGGTGAGTCGATCGACGTGTACTACGCGGTCAACGACTTCGTTCGCGCGCACGGGGCGAACAAGGGGTGACGCCGCTGGTCATCCGGATTCCGCTGCGCCCCTTCGCCGACGATCGCGGGTGGTTCCTGGAGCTCGCGCGCGCGAGCGCGCTCCCCAAGCCGATCCGCCAGGCGAACCTCGTTTACTCGCGGAAGGGCGTGATCCGGGCGCTGCACTACCACGAGCGCGGCCAAGACGACCTCTTCGTGTGCCTCCAGGGCATGGTGCGCGTCGTCGTCCTGAACCGCGAGACGGGGGAGACGTTCACCGAGGACATCGGTGACGACAATCCCGTCGCCGTCTACGTCGAAGGTTCCAATGCGCACGGCTACGAGGCGCTGACCGACTGCCTCTTCTGCTACCTCGTGACCGAGGAGTACGACCCCGCCGACCCGGACGAGCACGGAGTGCCGTGGAACGACCCGCGCGTCGCCGACCTTTGGAGCACGCGATCGCCGATCCTGTCGGAGCGCGATCGGGCCGTCGCGCGCTGAGAACTCGGTTCATGACGATCTTCGTCGTCGGGGTGCGATGGGCGAGTGCGAGACAAGGACGCAGGGAGTGCCAATAGTTCACCTATTGGCGCGACTGAGGACGCCGGATCGCGCCGCCCAGCGCGGCCCGGCGGCTCAAGTGTCGTCGTGAATCGAGTTCTTATCACGGGCGCGGGCGGGCAGCTCGGCCTCGCACTCGCGGAGGCATTTCCGGAGGCGCGCCCGCTGACACGGGCCGACTGGGACGTGACCCTGCCGCCGCCGCCGGGCCTTGCGGCAGACCTCGTGCTTCACGCGGCCGCCTGGACGGACGTCGACGGCGCGGAGGACGATCCGCAGGGCGCGGCCGCCGTGAACGTCGCGGGCACGGCGCACGCCGCGTCGCTCGGCGCGCCGATCGTCGCGTACTCGACCGATTACGTCTTCGACGGCTCGAAGCGCGAGCCGTACGTCGAGTCCGACTCGCCGTCGCCGCTGGGCGCGTACGGCCGGACGAAGCTGCACGGGGAGGCGGCCGCGGGTGAGCGTTCGTGGATCGTCCGCTCCTCCGCGCTGTTCGGCTGGACGTCGCGCAACTTCGTACGAACGATGTTGCGCATCGGCCGCGAGCGGGACGAGGTCGCGGTTGTCGACGACCAGCGGACATCGCCGACGTACGTCGCGCATCTCGCGGCTGCGACGGTCGAGCTCGTGCGGCTTCCGCACGGCACGTACCACGTCGCCGCAGCGGGCGATTGCACCTGGGCAGAGTTCGCGGCCGCGATCTTCGAGGAGGCGGAGCTGGCTTGTCGCGTCCGTCGGATCTCGAGCGCCGAGTTCGGCGCGAAGGCGCCGCGGCCCGTGTATTCGGTGCTCCGCAGCGAACGAGGCGCGCCGGTTCTGCCGCACTGGAGGATCGGCCTGCGCGAGTGCCTCGAGCGGCTGGCGAACTGAAGCTACGACGCGAGCGCGACGGCAGCAGGCTGCGCATCGCGTGACTCGACGACCGCGCAGAAGGCGGCCACGATCTTCGGATCGAACTTGCTGCCCGAGCAGCGCCAGAGCTCAGCCAGGGCCTCTTCGACGGGCATCGCGGGCGCGTAGGGTCGCTCTGCGGTCATCGCATCGAAGGCGTCGCAGACGAAGACGATCCGCGCAGCGACGGGAATCTGCTCGCCCGCGAGGCCGTCGGGGTAGCCCCCTCCGTCGAACCGCTCATGGCTCGAGCGGACGATCGGCGCGATCGCCGACAGCGCCGGAGCGGCCGCGAGGATCCGCTCGCCGATTACCGTATGACTCTGGAGGAAACGCCACTCGTTGTCCGTGAGCGGGCTGCGCTTCTCGAGGATCGCATCGGGGATCGCGATCTTGCCGACGTCGTGCAGCATCGCGCCGAGGCGCGCATGGCGGACTTCGGCAGCCGGTAGGCCGAGCCTGATCGCCACCGCCTCCGCGAGCGCCGCGACGCCACGCAAATGCGCGGCGAGGTGAGGATCGCGCTCGCCCTGCGCCCGTAAGAGGACGTTCATCGACTGGTCGCCCGCCGACCCCCGGGCCGCGTGCTTTTGCGAGTACATCCTCTGGTCGGCAAGCCGTAGCGCTGCCGCGGCCGACCTCGTCTCGCTGTCGAGCTCGACGCACCCGTACGCGGCGCTGATCGAGAAGCCTTCGCCCTGCGCCGCGAGCGCCTGCGCGCCGGCTGCCGCGACGGTGTCGCCGGACAGATGCGGACGGCGGACGAGGAGGCAGAACTCGTCGCCTCCCATCCGGTACGGCGTCCCGCGATCGTGTGCGAAGTCGCGGAGTTGTCGGCCGAGCTGTGTGAGCAGCGTGTCGCCGGCCGGATGTCCGAAGTGATCGTTGTAGAGCTTGAATCCGTTCAAATCGAACAGCACGAGGACGCCGCCCTCGGAGTTCTCGAACACGCGGTCGAGGTCGAGCATCAGCTGGCGCCGGTTTCCGAGGCCGGTCAATGCATCGGTCCGCGCCTCGGTGCTCGTGCGGCGAAGCATGTGGAGGTTCTCGGCGAACGTCAGCGCGAGCCGCGCGTGGAGGCCGACGATCGCCAGGATCGCCAGGCCCAGCGAGAGCACGTCCACGCGGTCGAAATGGTCGTAGACGAGGAGGCCGAGCGCGAGGAGCCCGTAGCCGACGGGCGCGAGCAGCACCCAGTGGCCGTCGAGGTCGCGTCCGATCCGCTCCCGCCCGCGCGGTTGCCACGCAGCCCACGCCAGCAGGACGCCGCCGGCGAGCCAGCCGAGGTCCGTCAAGCCGCCCGCCTGGTAGCTGCCGACGGCGGTCTGGAAGAGGTAGAGGCAGTCGCTGACCGAGAAGACGAGGAGCCCCCCCAGCAGCAGGCCCCAAGCACGGCCGGGTCGCCAGCCAGAGGCGCCGAGCACCCAGACGACGAGGCCAACCAGCGTCAGGTCGGCCAGCGGATACGTCAGGTTCGTCGCCGTCGCGGCGGGAGAGCCGCCCGTGGCATGCAGGACCTCCTGGAAGACGACCGCCGTGCCGAGGGCCGCGACCGAAAGGCCGCCGATCACGCCATCCAGCCACAGGCTTCTGCGGACGACTCCGGAGTGAGCGCGGACGAGCAGGATGAGCGCCACGTAGAGCGGCGGGTAGATCGCCAGCCAGAAGGCATCCGCAATCGAGGGGAAGGGGGGGTCGGCGAGGTCGACGTAGGCGAACGTCCAGATCGCATCGCCGACGCCCCAGAGCGTGACGGCGACTCCGGCGAGGAGCCACGCCAGGCGCTCGCCCTGACGGCCTCGTGCGCGACCCGCGATCACGAGGCCGGCCGTGATCATCACGGCGTCGTAGAGCCAGTAGTCGACGAAGTGGTCGAGGTCAGGATCAGCAGCGCAGCGGCAGCCCGCGGCGTCTGTGCGAATTGCCGCATGCGTTGAGAATCGGAAACCGGCCCAGAGGCCCGGATCCCTCAGGCAGGGGAGGGACGACTCAGGCGGTCAGCGCCAGGCCGACGATTCGGCGACCGGCGCGCGTCCCTTGAGAGGCTCCCACCAGTCGCGGCGGTCGGCGTACCAGCGGACCGTCTCTTCGAGGCCCTGCTCGAACGGGATCTCGTCCTTCCAGGCGAGCTCCGTCCGCAGCTTCCGCGAATCGAGGAGGTAGCGGCGGTCGTGGCCGGGCCGGTCGGGGACAATCGTCTTCAGCTCCGGCGTCTTTCCGAGGGCGGCGAGCACGGCGTCGGCGATCTCCTCGACCGACTTCTCGACGCCCGAGCCGACGTTGTACGTCTCGCCCGTCCGGCCCGCGACGAGCACCCGTTCGATCGCGCGGCAGTGGTCGAGGACGTGCAGCCACTCGCGCCGGTTCTGCGTGGACGCGTAGAGCGGCAGCGGCAGGTCGTCGAGCGCGTTCGTCGTGAAGAGCGGGATCACCTTCTCCG
>WNGA01032272.1_pt1 | contig 11968 bp, 15 predicted proteins | sample 5400061 | NCBI WGS metagenome assembly WNGA01 (sample SAMN13153366, study PRJNA577476) | soil metagenome | isolation source: 100 cm soil or saprolite under grassland replicate 2 | place: USA:California | collected 2016-06-15
ATCTTCGTGACGTTCGCCGTCCACTGCTTCTCGGTCAACCTCTGCTGCCGGAGCACGTCTCCCGAGTGGCAGCTCAAGCACGCCCGGTCGGCGACGTCTTTGGCGGGACTCTCGGGGAGCGGCGCGATGAGGGTTCCCAACTGCGGAAGATCCGCAGACGGTTTCGGCTTGCCAAGGGCGACGAAGGACATCGCAAGGGCTGCGACGACGGCCAGCCGAGCGTTCGCCGTCACGCCGTGACCTCGACCTCGGCCGAGTGCCATCCATTCCAGAGGTAGCCGCTCTGATTCCAGACGGCCTCCCGCGGCTGAACGCTTCCGCGGCTGTCGGTCGCGCGCGCGGCGAGTCGAACCTTCCCCGGCGACTTCGGCATCCAGGAGAGCGACCAAAGACGCCATGCGTACGGGTCGTGCTCGCGGCCCAGGTCGGCCGCCTTCCAGCTCTTCCCGTCGTCGTCGGTCAGTTCGACTTTCGCGATGTCCGGAGCGCCAGAGAACGCGACGCCGCGGATCGTGGCGGGAGAACCGACGCGTGCGCGCGCCGGCGCGCCGGTGATGTTCGACTTGACGAAGAGGTCGGTCACCGGACGCATCTCCTCGGACTTGAACGTCACGCCCGGCTCGCCGGGCTTCGCCGGGTATCGGTAGCCCACGTCCATGTAGAACCCCTTCTCCGGGTCCGGCTCAAGAGAGAGCTTCGCGAGCCACTTCATCCAGTGGTCGCCGGCCCAGCCCGGCACGACCAGGCGCGCGGGAGCGCCGTGGAGCGGCGGAAGGGGCTCGCCGTTCATCTCCCAGGCGACGATCGCGTCTTCGAGCGCCTTTTCAATCTCGAGGCTCCGATGGAACGGCGGCGTCTTGCTCGGCGGGTCATCGGTTCCGGCGGTGTGGAGATGCTTAGCCGTCCCTTTCACGCCGGCTTTTGCGAGCAGGTCGCGGACCTTAGCACCGGTCCACCGGGCATTGCCGACCGCACCGTACCTCCACTGAACGCCCGGGACCGGCGGCGTGTAGAGGCTGCGCCCGTTGCCCGCGCACTGGAGGACGCAGGTCACGGTCGTGCGCGGAAAGCGCTTCAGATCGGCGAGCGAGAGCTCGAGCGGCAGCGCGACCTCGCCGTCGACCGTCAACTTCCACGTCCGTGCGTCCGGCGCCGCGGCGTTCCAGTGGTGGCGCACGAAGAAGAGGTCGTTCGGTGTGATGTAAGTTGTGAGGAGATCGAGCGGCGTCTCAGCGTCCGGAGCGTACGCGTTCATCTGGAGGAGGCGGCGCTCCGGCCGCGGCAGGCCGAGAGCGGTCGAGGCCAGAGTCACAGCTCCCACCCCAATAAACGTCCGCCGGGTTAACGGGGTCAGGTCTCCGCTGACTGCTTTCATGGCTTATATCGAGCGGACTCTATCGCTGGAGGAACTCGTCCATCGCTCCGACGGCCTCGGCGAGGGGGGTCTCGGAGCTGACGTCGCTCACAGCGCTGTCAGGAACTCGCGGATCGCCGCGAGTGCGTCCGCCATGTTCTGCGCTTCCGTTCGACCGGAGCTCGCGCGCGGCTTCCAGGAGTGGTCGCCGTCCTCGAGCCAGACGACCCGGATCGCGGGAGAGAGCCGGTAGCCGGCGACGTCGTCGGGCGAGCCGAACGGGTCGCGGGTCCCCTGGACGATCAGAGCGGGCGTCTTCAAAGCTTCAAGGTGTTTCGTCCGGAGCTTTTCCGGCCGGCCGGGGGGATGGAACGGATAGCCCAGGCACACGAGCCCGCGCGCGCCGACCTCGTCGGCGACCAGGCTCGCGATCCGGCCTCCCAGCGACTTGCCGCCGATTACGACTCGCTTGCCGCCGCCCAGCTCTTCGACGACCTCTTTCCATGCGTTTCGGAGAATCGGCTCCCGATCCGGAGCACCGCGGCCGGCCCCTTGCCGGCGCGCCCGCATGTACGGAAACTCGAATCGCAGGACGCGCACGCCGCCGGCCGCCGCGAGACCGCGCGCGACCGAGTTGAGAAAGGGCGTATTCATCGGCGCGCCGGCGCCGTGGGCGAGGACGACGGTCATCGCCGCATCGACCGGTCCGTCGAGGAGGAGATCCTCCCGAAGCCTCACCACGGCGGCCGATCTTAGCCTCGGAACGCCCCTTGCAGAGGAGTCCCGCATGGTCATGCTCGAGGACTTCACCGCGCTTTCACGCGGCAGAGACGTGCCGCTCGAAGGCCGCGTCGATCGTTGCCCGGCGTGCGGCAGGAACGGCGTGGAGCATGCCGAGCCGGATTCCCACTTCTTCGTCCACGTTCAAACGTCCGAGCTCCTCTCCGACGGGATGCTGACCGAGCCCCGCGACTGCTGCCGCATCGTGAACGGAGGCGGGCCGCTCCTCGAGCTCTCGACCCGCAACGACACGCTTCGAATTACCGAGAAGTAGCCGGCGGCGGCCGCCCGGGATTACGTCCGCACCGCGAACCACCACGTCCAGGCGGCGAGGACGAGCTGCAGCGGGGCGCGGACCCAGAGGTACTTCGGACCCGCCGCGTGCCCGCCCATCGGGACGCGCTTGACCGCGGCGTAGACGTTCGACGGAAAGATCAGGATCAGGTAGGCGATCAGGAAGATTCCGGTCGGACGGCTCCATCGCGGCACGAGGAGCGCCGCTGCGATCGCGACCTCGAGGAGGCGGTCCCATAGATGAGAGGCACCCGCAGCGGCACTCGGGGCGGAAGCATTCGCGACATCGGACCGGTCTGGAAGAAGTGGCCGGACGCCGTGAACGCCATGACGACCGCGAGAGCGATCCGGCCGCGGAGATCCGGCGCGATCTCCGCCCGATCGGAGAGAGCCGGCACCACGACCTTCCCCTCGGTCTTGCGGCTCGCGAGCGCGCGGTGCGCGTCCGGCAGCCGCTCGAACGGAAACCGCGCTCCGATGACCGGACGGATCCTGCCGGAACGCCATTCCTCGAAGATCTCCGCCGCTCCCCGGCGAAGCTCGTCCAGACGGTTCGGAAGGAGAGAGAGGTTGAACCCGATCAGGGTGCGGCAAGAAGAGACGAACGAGAACGGCGCGAGGAGTCCCATCGCGGACAGCTCGCGCAGAGCGCGCAGGCGCGCGACGCCCCTCTTCCCGGACGCTGCGGCGAAGCCGTAGAGCACGTACCGCCCTCCGCGCGGGAGACGCCGCCACAGGGCGCGGAACGTCGCTCCCCCGATCGCGTCGATGACGACGTCCGGACGGCCGCTCGCGAGAGCGTCGCGGCGTCCCGCGGCGGCGTAGAGCCCGACCCGGTCGGCACCGAGCTCGCGGCACAGCGCGAGCTTCCTCTCCGAGCCGACCAGCGCGATCGTCTTCGCGCCGCGCAGCGACAGGAGCTGGAGCAGCGCGGTCCCGACGCCGCCGGCCGCGGCGGTGATGACGACAGTCTCGCCGGCCCGGACCTGCGCCTGGTCGATCGCGTACCGAGCGGTCAGATGCGCGACCGGCATCGCGGCGGCTTCGGCGAGATCGACGCCTTCGGGAAGCGGAAACACGGTCGACTCGCGGCAGACGACGCGCTCGGCGTATCCACCGAAGATCGGGACCGCCACGACCGGCCGGCCGGGAGCGATGTCGACGACTCCGGGACCGACCGATTCGACGACGCCCGCGATCTCCATGCCGGGCACGAACGGCGGGCGCGGCGTATTCGGATAGACACCCGCCCGCGCGAAGAGATCGGCGAAGTTGAGGGCAATCGCCGCGGTCCGGATCGCGACCTCTCCGGAGCCGGGCTCGGCATCGGCGCGCTCGCGAAGGCGGAGGCGCTCCGGTCCGCCGTACCGATCGACGAACCAGGCGCGCGATGTCACCGGCGAGCTAACGAAGCTGATTCACCAGAGACTTCAGGATGTCCTCTTTGCGTTTCAGGTCTTCCCGGAAATCCATGCTGTCGGTGTTCGCGACCTCCATGCGGAGCTCGGAGATGTACTCCTCGAGGACCGACCGCAGGACTTGCGCTTCCTCTTCCGCGAGCTGAATCGTCCGGTTCATTCGTGCTTTCGGCTGCGGCGGTCGCTTCGTGACCGGCAGCCGAGAGATTCTATCGCGCGCGTCGCTCGGGGAATCTTCGGACGCGTCTGCCGTGTTCGATCGCTCGTGTAAACGACCGAACATTCTCGATCGTCTTCGTGAATGCAAAGGAGACGGAAGAAATGAAGAAGGTCGCGATTCGACAGCTCGTGCCTGCGACGGCACTGCTGTTCGCTCTGGGGGTCACGCTGGCCTCCGCGCAGGACGCCCCTTCCGGACACCGGAAGATGGGCGGATTCGGGATCCTGAGAGGACTTTCGCGTCTCGACCTGACCGAGTCTCAGAAGAACGACGTTCGTCGGATCATGGACGCGCGCAAAGCGACGTTCGAGTCGCTGCACGAGCGAACGCGCGTCGACCGGAAAGCTCTCCGAGCCGTCTCCGAGGTCTCCGCGCCCGACACCTCCGCCGTCGGCGCAGCGTTCCTGAAGCTCCGGTCGGACCGGGTAGCTCTGCGCGCGGAACGGGAGAGCACGATGAAAGAAATCCGCTCCCTTCTCACGAACGAGCAGAAGGAAAAGCTCGACACGATGAGAGAGGAGCACCGCGACCACTTCCGGTGGCGGACGGGAATGCAGGGCTCGCCCGGACGCTAGAACTCGATCGACTCGCCGGAAAGGCCAGGGGTTCTCGGGAGCCCGTGGCCCTTTTTTTGCTTCCGGGCTTGCAGATAGAATCCCGCGACGGAACTCCCAATCTTCGAGCTCCCGTTCGGGGGCTAAAGGAGGAATCAGCATGAAACCCAAGGGAATCCTGGCTGCCGCTGCTCTTCTCGTCGTGATCGCCGCTCTCGCCATCGGAGCGGACGAGAAAGCCAAGAAGACGGCGCCGGCGGCCGGCAAGATGGACGAAAAGGCCATGATGGAAATGATGGCGAAGTACTCGACGCCCGGCGCGGAGCACAAGAAGCTCGAGTCATTCGTCGGAAGCTGGGACACGACCGTCAAGATGTGGATGGACCCGAATGCGCCGGCGCAGGAGAGCAAGGGCACGGCGGAGAACAAGATGGCCCTCGGCGGACGGTTTCTCGAGCAGAACTACGAAGGAACGTTCATGAACCAGCCGTTCACCGGAATGGGCTACACCGGATACGACCTCTTCAAAAAGCAGTACGTCGGAGCGTGGATGGACAGCATGGGAACGACCATCATGAGCTCGACCGGAACCGCGGACCCCTCCGGCAAGACGATGACTTTCACTGGCACGATGGACGACTACACGACCGGAAAGAAGGCCAACTTCAAGGAGGTCATCACGGTCGTCGACGACGACCATCACACGTTCGAGATGTGGTGGCCAGCGCCGGACGGAAAGATGTTCAAGACGATGGAGATCAACTACACGCGGAGGAAGTAGCTGCCATTTCGGCTGTCGAAGAGGGCGGGCTTCGGCCCGCCTTTTCTTTCAAGGCAGCGCCTCGAGCTTCTTCTTCAGGGAGGCGATCGCCTTCTCCGATCGCTGACCCTCCGGGAGCGACTCGGCGAGCTTGACCGCGTCCTCAATCGTCTTGCGCGCTCCCGCCGCATCCCCCTTCTCCTTGTAGATGTCGGCGCGCGTCTGGAGGATGCCGAGCTTTCGGGGGCCGTAAGCCTTCACGAGCGCGCGGGCCGAGGCGGCGAGGGCTTCGTCGTACTTCTTCATCGCCCTGAAGGCGACCGCGAGACGCGCCGGGGGGTTGTAGTCGTCCGGCAGGTCGCGCTCGGACGCCTGGAGCATCCCGATCGCGCGTTGCGGCTCGCCGAGATCCAGGTACGCGCCGAGCCGGTGCGAGTCGAACACCGCGCGCGCGTCGGGCGACTTCGCACGGGCAGCGGCGCCCTCGAGGAAGCTCACGCGCTCCCGGAGAACCTTCTTCTTCCCCTCTTCGTCCTTCGCCCGTTCCCGCTCGTCCGCGAGGGCCTCGTAGACCGCAGAGACGTCGTCGGCGGCGATGTCGGGCCGCGGTTTCGCGACGATCCGCTCCGAGTCGCGTTTCAGCGCGGCGATCCGGCTCGAACGGCCCAGATCTTGATCGGGCATCTGCAATGCGCAGTCCAGTCCGGTCGCCGAGACGTTCGCGGCCGAGGGAGACCGCTCGAGACCGGAAAACGCTTCCTCGGCCGTCCGGGCACAGTCGGAATACTTTTCCGTCTTCTGGAGCGCATAGAGGAGGGACTCGACGGCGCGGCGGTAGCGGCTCGAGCCCGGCGGCAGACCCGCCAGGGCCTGCTGATAAGCCGCCGCCGCCTTCTCGTAGCTTCCCTCCCCGTAAAGACGGTCGGCCCGGGCGAGCGGGTTTTCCAGACCGCGCTCGCCTCCACGCACCGCCGCGAGACCGTCGGCGAGGATCTTCTGGAGCTGCGGCACCGTCGCGCCGCCAACCCAGCGTATCGCAGCCTTCTCCGTCTTCGGATCGAGCACGAAGAACATCGGGATCTTATATGCGGCGTTCTGGGCTTTTTCGACGTCCAGGGAGAGCCAGACGAACTGTCCGGCGCGCCGCCGGAGGGCTTTGTCCGTGAAGACGTAAGCCCTCATCGAGCGGCACGTGTGTCACCAAGGTGCCCAGGCCTCGACGAAGACGGGAACGTTTCTGGCGCGTGCTTGAGCGACCGCTCGCGAGTAGTCGTCCACCCACGGAAGGGCCTCGCGGGGAGCCGCGGAAACGAGAGTCAACCCGGCCGCGAATGCCGCGAAGCGCACGGATTTCACGGCGCGGATCGTAACAGACCGGTGGGCGGAAACTCTTTCGACGCAAGTGGAGTATTTTCCTGCCGGGAGATTTCTCATGAAGATCCGATCCGTCCAGAACGTCATTCCGGCGATCGCAACGTACGAGGGCGCCGGTTTTCTCGTTCACCGCCCGTTTCCGTCCCCTTCGCTCGACCATTTCGACCCGTTCCTTCTGCTCGACGAGATGGGTCCGTCCGACCTCGGTCCGGGCGAGGCCAAGGGCGCGCCCGATCATCCGCATCGCGGCTTCGAGACGGTGACCTATCTCCTCTCCGGCGCGATGGAGCACAAGGACTCGCAGGGCAACCGCGGGAAGCTTCGCCCCGGAGACGTCCAGTGGATGACGGCCGGCTCGGGCGTCGTGCACTCGGAGATGCCGGAACCGTCGTTCGCGGCGACCGGCGGGCGGATGCACGGGTTCCAGCTCTGGGTGAACCTGCCCGCGCGCGACAAGATGGTCCGGCCGCGCTATCAGGAGATTCCGGGCTCGGGAATCCCGGTCGCGAAGAGCGAGGACGGTCGCGTGACCGCACGGGTCATCGCCGGAGACGCGCTCGGTAAGAGAGCCGTGATCGACACCCGCACGCCGATCTTCTACCTCGACTGCGATCTCGCGCCGGGGGCGTCCTTCGAACAGCCTGTCCCGCCGGACTACAACGTCTTCGCGTACGTCGTCGAAGGCGAGGGCTCCTTTGGATCGAACAATCGCTCCGCGCGCAGGCACGAGATGGTGCAGTTCGCGGGCGACGGCGACGCCGTCCGCATCGAAGCCGCCCCGGGCTCGCCTCTGCGGCTCCTTCTCATCGGCGGCGTCCCGCTGAACGAGCCGGTCGCGCGTTACGGACCGTTCGTGATGAACACGCGCGCGGAGTTGGTCGCCGCCGTCGAGGACTTCCAGAGCGGGAGGCTGGGCCAGATCCGCTGAGCGGTCGTTTCCTCCGTCGAGGCGACCGCCGTGCGACAAACCTCCTCGATTACGATAATTTGCACCACCAGACGAAGGAGGTTCCATGTACAAGACCAAGCCGTGCGGCGAATGCGAGATGCCGCCGGCCGAGAGTCCGTTGAAGGTGCTCGTTCTGAACGCGTCACTGAAACGCTCGCCGGAGATCTCGAACACGGGAGAGGTGGCCCAGCTCGTCCTCGACTTCATGAAGCCTTACGGCATCCAGGCAGAGATGATTCGGCTCGCGGACCACATGATCCCCACGGGACTCGGCTTTCGGGAGGGCCCCGACGACGACTGGCCAGAGATCGTGAGCAAGATCAAAGCTTCCGAAGCCTTGATTTTCGCGACCCCGATCTGGTGGGGCGGCCGATCCAGTCTGATGCAGCGCGTCATCGAGCGGCTCGACTCCCTCGACGAGGAGTACATCGCTAGCGGGCGCAGCGCCCTCTACAACAAAATCGCCGGGGTCGTGATCACCGGAAGCGAGGACGGGGCGCTCTCGACGCTCGGGTCGATCATGATGGTGCTGACGTTCATGGGCTTCACACTGCCGCCCGAGTGCGCGGCCTACTGGGTCGGCGAAGTCGGCAATCCTCCGAGCCAGGACCGCGAGAAACGGCTTCGGAACCAGGCGACCCCCCACATGGCGAAGAACATGGCGAGGAATCTCGTGTACTACGCGCGGCTCTTGAACCGGCACCCACTCGTAACCGAGCGGGCGGAGGCCGAGGCGGTCGTCTAGCGCTCGGCTCTCTTCGGACTCTGAGGCCCGGGCTCGGATCTCCGAGCAGCGCTTTCCCCCGCTTTTTTCGCCGCCGAGTGGGCGAAGGCGCGGCTCTCATCGCCGCCGTACTCCTCGTACGCGTCGTTGAAGGCTTCCAGGAACGCCTTCTTCTGGTGCGGCGAGTACTGATCGACCTGAGCTTCGGGCAGATCCGAGACGCTCTTGTAGGGCATGTGACACATCCCGGCGATCTATGCCGGGGACGTGCCACTTTCCTCGGGACGCAGTTCCCGCGCCGCGGTCCGCGGGACTTCAACGCCGCCGGGAGCGATCCTCCGGGATCGCGGCGAGCGATTCACGGATCTTCCGGATTTCCGCGGCCAGACGGTTGGGCCTCGGAACGGCCTCCTTGTAGGCGTCGAGGTCGATTTCGGTCGCTTCCTCGACGACTTCGTCTCCATGACGGTAGGACGCGGTGACCCAAAACCTCGACGGTGTGGAAATCCCATCGGCGACGGTGCCGAAGATGGTCGATGCTTCCGCGAGCGGGAAGAAGAGCTCGGCGCCGGGAGCGAAAGAAGCGATCTCTTGATTGAACGAGGCCGACCGAGCCAGGTTCTGCTCGGGATCCCCGAAGCTGTCAAAGCCTCGCGAGATCGTCAGCCGCAGCTCTCTGGCGGGCATGCGGCCGTCGTTGGCGATCCTGAGGTGAAAGAGCGGAAGGTCTTCCACGTCGACAGCCACGGTGACGCGCGGTCTCCGCTGGTCTTCGAGGAAGTGCCGAATCTCGGTCAGAGTTCGCTCGTTGGCCCTGAGGATTCGGAGGCCGGACCAGGCGAAGACCCCGATGATCACGATCTGCAGAGCGACGAGGACTTCCGCGGTCAGGTCTCCTCTCCTTTCGCCTTCTCGGCTCGCACAGTTGAGGCTCCGCCCGGCAGGTTCGGCCTCTCTCTCCAAGGTGTCCGAACACCCCCGCTTTTGGGACACACGCTCGACCCGGCCGGAGGGAATGGTCACGCCGGGAATCCGCCCAATACTGGAAATCTCTCGGAAATCCCGCGATAGAATCGGCAGAACAACCGGCTCGCAGACGGATCGTCGACTCGAGGGTCGGAGGCCCGGCGCATGGAGCTCGAAACGCCGTCCCCCGCGCGTTCGGTCGTGGAGGCGGTCCTGCAGGATCCCGATGAGCGTTCCAGGCTCATGGGGTACGCGCGCGTGCGATTCGGTATCGATCGGGACACGGCGGAAGACCTCCTCCAGGAAACGGCTCTCGATCTCCTCCGGCAGCGGAGTCTGGTTCGCAGCCCGAAAGGGTTCGTCTTCACCGTCTTTCACGCGCGCTGTTCCCGCTACCTTCGGAGAAACGTCGCAGACCGTCTGGTCTTCAATCCGGCTAAGCCGCAGGCTTCCCGGGGGGAATCGAGGGATTCTCCGACGATCGATTCCCGCCTGGCCCTCCAGGAAGCCCTGGAAGAGATTTCGGTCGGATGCCGCAAGCTCCTCCTCGCGTACTATTTCGAGGGGAGGAGCCTGCGGGAGGCGGCGGATGTCACCGCTCGGGCCTACTCGGGCGTGTGGAAGACGATTGATCGCTGTTTGAAGAAGCTGCGACGATGCCTGGCGTGAACGTGAGCCATCCGACCGGTTTCGCTCTCCTGCGCTTCACCGCGGGAGAAGCCGAAGAAACGGAGCGGGGCGAGATCGTGCGCCACGTCGAGTCGTGCGACAGCTGTCGGGTCGCTTTGGACGAGATCCGCAGCGTCGACGCGGGCCTGCATGATCTCGCCGATTCGCGGCCGTCGCTGCCTGCCGAGGAAGCGTTCGGGCTTCCGCGGGACGACCCGTTCGAGAAACGGCCGCACTTCCTCGCGAGCAGGAGAGAGCAGGTGACCCCGGCGATCGCCGACCGGGCGCTCGCGGCTTCGGAGCGGGGACAAGACGGAGTCGCGAGCCTTCTGGCCGCCGCCAGCGGAGCGCCCGAGGAGCTCGTTCAACACCTTCGCGGGCTCTCCTTCGCGGACCCGACCGCCCGCTATCTGCTTCTGTATGGCCTCGAAGCGATGGGTCGCCGGCTCGTGGATGATCCGACGCAGTGCCTTCGATTCGCGGACGAGGCTCTCGCGAGACTCCAGTCAGAGCCTGTCCCTGGCTCGCCATCGGAAGCCGAGACCATGATTCCACTCGCCATGCTTGCCGGACAGGCTCATCTCCTGGCAGGCCAGACGTCGAACTGGACCGGCGAGCTCGACAGGGGACGGCAGCATCTGGAAGCAGCCTACCGCCACTTCTCGGACCCGCCGGACGAAGTGCGGCTCGCTCTGACGGAGTATCACGAATCGCAGCGGCGTTCGTTCGCCGGGAAGCCCGCCGAAGGACTCCTGCTGGTCCGTCGCGCGATCCGGACCTTCGAGACCTACGGATTCGAAGAGTCCATCGCCCGGGCACGCGGCGCCGAGGGAATCGCGCTCTCATTGCTCGGCCGCGACGAGGAAGCAATCGTGTGTTTCCGAGCCGTGACGCCCGTCTTCGAGAGCCACGGCTTGTGGAGGAACTACGTTTCCGCCGTCAACAGTCTCGGAACGTCCCTCGGGCAGCTCGGCCGTCTCGCCGAAGCGCGCCGGGAGTACTCGCGGGCACTGAAAAAGGTCTCCCGGGAAAAGTATCCAGCTCTTCTCGCGTTCACCCGACACGGTCTCGCGAGCCTCCTGTTCTCCGCCGGCCGTTACGCCGAGGCGGCGAAGGCCTTCGGGCAGGCGGGGGCGCTCTTCCAGGACCTCCGCCAGGTCGGAGATGCGCTCACCTCGTCGCTGTACGAGATCGAGAGCTGGGCAAGGAGCGGCGACGTTGCGCGGGCATGTCACCGGCTCGAGATCTTTCGAGCCGAGGTCGACCGACGCGACGCGCTCGATCCCTTCATCGTGGGCCAGCTCGGGGAAGCGCTGTCCGGCCGCAATCCCGATTTCGAGACGGTCGCGGAACTGCGCCGGCGCGCCGAGGAAATGCTGCGGGAGAACCTGAAGGCCGCCTCCGGCTAGCTTTCGCGCTCGTCTCCTCGATTCCCTGTCCCAACGCACCCCGCCTTTAGCCACTCCATAGCCGAGGAAGCTAAGAGAGCGCTCTCCATTCGCTTCCACGACGGCGCAAGCCGTCAAGGAGGTCGATGTGAGAAGGACCCTGTGGGCGATTTCCCTGGCTCTGCTCTGTTCGGTTCTCCTCTCCGCCGCGCCCGCGAGCCGGCCGGCCGGCCGAGCTCCTCGCCGCGTCTCCCGTCCTGCGGCCGCGAGCGGATTTCAGCCGAGTCTCGCTGTCCGACTTTGGAAGCAGTTGACCGGCGGGTACCGCACGATGGACGACCCGCCCCCGCCGGTCCCGGCTCCCACGTCCGTGCCCGATCTCCACGGTCCCATTCCGGACTGAGCGCCCGAACTTCGAACTCGTGCCGCGTGACCGGGGGCCGGCCCCTTACCGGCCCCCCGGCAACGGCGGCTTTACGTCTTGTCCCCGGGTTCTTTCGGCGCCTGCCACCGCTCGA
>WNGA01035398.1_pt1 | contig 11968 bp, 6 predicted proteins | sample 5400061 | NCBI WGS metagenome assembly WNGA01 (sample SAMN13153366, study PRJNA577476) | soil metagenome | isolation source: 100 cm soil or saprolite under grassland replicate 2 | place: USA:California | collected 2016-06-15
AGGGAGAAGCGTCAGACGATTCACTCCAAATCCACTCCTGCCACAGCCCCCTGCGCGAGATGGAAGTGCTCTACGACCGGTTGCTCGACTGGTTCGACCGCGATCCGCGCCTGGCGCCGCGCGACATCGTGGTGATGATGCCCAATGTCGAAGCCTACGCCCCGTTCATCCAGGCCGTTTTCGGCTCGCCGGAGGAGGAATCCAGGCGCATTCCTTTCAACCTCGCCGACCGTGGCGCCCGACGCGAGAGCCACGTCATCGACACGTTCCTCAAACTTCTCGCGCTGCCCGACTCGCGCCTCGGCTCCGCCACCGTGCTGGCGCCGCTGGAGACACCAGCGCTGCGCGAACGCTTCGGATTGAGCGAAACCGACGTCGACACGCTCCGCGACTGGGTGCGCGATGCAAACATCCGTTGGGGCATCGACGCCTCACACCGGGAGCGGCTCGGGCTGCCCGCTTTCGCCGGGCAGACCTGGCGCGCCGGTCTCGACCGCCTGCTCCTTGGTCACGCAATGGCTGGACGCGGCCTGCGCCTCTTCGACGGCATTCTCCCGTTGGATGACATCGAGGGGGATGCCGCCGCGCTCGCCGGCCGCCTGGCCGAATACATCGAGTGTATCTTCGAACTCGTCCACGCGCTCGGCGATCGGCGCCGCCTCGACGAATGGGCCGGCCTTCTCCACGGCGCGCTCGACGGTTTCTTCGCGGTTTCCGACGACTCGGAGCGCGAGTTTCAGATCCTCCGCGGCCAACTTGAGGCCCTCCGACGCCAGCAGCAAGACGCTGGGTTCACGCGCCCCATCGGCCGGGCCGCGCTGCTCGAACGACTCGGTCCCGCGCTCGACGAAGATCTCAACCAGGCCGGATTCCTCACCGGCGGCGTCACCTTCTGCGGTTTCAAGCCGATGCGCAGCATCCCGTTCCGGATGGTTTGCCTCGTCGGGATGGACGACGGCGCCTTTCCGCGGCCGGCCCAGCAGCTCAGTTTCGACCTCATGGCGCAAGCCCCGCGGCTTGGCGACCGATCGACGCGCGAGGACGACCGCTATCTGTTTCTCGAAACGCTGCTCTCGGCCCGCGACCGCCTTTACATCAGCTACGTTGGCCAAAGCGTGAAGGACAACAGCCCGGCGCCGCCCTCCGTCCTTGTCAGCGAGCTGCTCGACTATGTGGAGCAGGGCTTCACTCTGGCTCGCGGAGCGCCGAGTTCCCGCTCGGCATGGACCGAACCGAATGCAGTAGTCCGTTCCGACGAAACCCTCAGCCCAGCCCACCCTCGCTCCGAATGGGAGAAGGCCAAACGGCCGGAGGAGAACGCCGAACAGCCGCCAGTCGTTGGAGGTCCGGATGTGGAAACCCGTCCCCAGCTTCTCCCTCTCCCCCTCCGAGGGGGAGAGGGCCGGGGTGAGGGGGCAGCCCATTTGATTGCACAGAAGCGCGCCGAGTCGCAACTCGGCGCTCCGAAACGAGCCGAGCAGGAGCCCGGCGTTCCAACGTTTCGCGAGCACCTCGTGACCCGCCACCGCCTTCAGGCATTCCACGAGGACTACTTCAACAACTCCCACCCGCAGTTTTTCAGTTACTCCGCCGACAACTGCCGCGCCTCCGTCTCCGCCCGCGACGCCCGCCGTAACGTCACGCCGTTTCTCGAGAGTCCGCTGTCCGAACCCAGCCCGGAATTCCGCCGCGTCACTCTCGAGGACATCACCCGCTTCTACTTCAACCCCGCGAAGTTCTTCCTGCGCCGCCGTCTCGGCATCGCGCTTCCCGACACGCCCGAAGAACTTGACGAGCGAGAGCCCGTGCTGCTCGATGGCCTCGGCCAATTCCGCTTGCGCGCGGACGTGCTTCAGCGCCGTCTAGCCGGCCACGGGGCCTCTGCGTCTCGATCATTCGCACGGGCTGGTGGTGAGTTGCCGCCCGGGGCCGTGGGCGACGTCGGCTACGTCCAATGTGCGTCCCGGGCCGAATCGTTCGCCGCGAGCCTGGAAAAGCTGCGCGTCGGTCCCGCGTCACCGCACGACTTCTCAGTGTCCATCGGTGAATTTCTTCTCACTGGGCGCGTCCGCGAACGCACGGCCGCCGGACCGCTGGCCTTTCGCTGCGGACGCCTTCGCGCGCGGGACATGCTGGGCGCCTGGCTTCAGCATCTCGCCGCGAATTGTGCCCAGCCGGGCCAGACGACGACGCTGCTGTGCGAGGACAGTCGCCGCGAGTTCGCTCCACCTGCCGATGCAAAAGCGATGCTCGCCGCCCTGCTCGAGCTTTACTGGCAGGGCCTTCGCGCGCCGCTGAAGTTCTTTCCCGAGTCCGCGCTCAAGTTTGCCGAGGCCGAACGCACAGCCAGGCGGGCCAATTCAGCCTCGCCGTTTGAGAAGGCCCGTGGCGAGTGGGACGGCAACGAATTCAACGACATCAAAGGGGAGCGCGAGGACGCCGCGTTCGACCTCTGTTTCCGCCACGAGGAGGCGCTCGATGAAGCGTTCGCGGCCCACGCCCGCGCCATTTTCGGCCCGGCGCTCGCGCATGAAACGCGCTCTGAGGCATGATCGCGCCGCCGTCATTCCATCTGTCGACCACGCCGCTGGCGACGGGCCTCTGCCTCGTCGAAGCCAGCGCCGGCACAGGCAAGACCTTCACCATCGCCGGACTGTTCTTGCGGCTCATATTGGAGCGCAATCTCTCCGTGCGGGAAATCCTCGTCGTGACCTTCACCGAGGCGGCCACGGAGGAATTGCGCGAGCGCATTCGGCGCACGCTGGTGGACGCGGTGCGCGTGCTGGACGAAGGCGCCGCGGAGAATCCGGCCGTGCGCGAGATCGTAGGGCAGGCGTCCCGCCTGCCCCCCGGCCATTCCGGCCGGGAGGAACGGGGGCAGGATGACAGCGATGACAGGCCGGAAGTCTATCCTGCTCCCCTCACCCCGGCCCTCTCCCCTCGTCTGACGAGGGGAGAGGGAGAAGCCGCGCGAGGAGAATTGACGCTCGGAAGCCTGACTGCTGCCGCCCGCTCCTCCCTCTCCCCCTCCGAGGGGGAGAGGGCCGGGGTGAGGGGGCAATGCAGACGGACGGCCGCGACACTGCGCTCGCGGCTGGAGCGGGCGTTGCGCGCATTCGACGAAGCGTCCATCTGCACCATCCACAGTTTCTGCCAACGCGCCTTGCGCGACCACGCCTTCGAGAGCGGCGCGCTCTTCGACACGGATCTGGCGACCGACGACTCGGACCTTCTCCAGGCCGTGGCCGACGATTACTGGCGCCGCCAATTCTACGACGCCGACCCGCTGCTGGTGAGCGCGGCGCTTCACGGGAAACTCTCGCCCGAGACGCTCGTGCCGTGGCTGCGCCTGCACAGCCGTCATCCGGCGCTCCGCGTCATTTCCGGTGTGGATGGCCGCTCGCTCGATGAACTGGCCCGGGAGCTGCAACAAGGGTTCGACGCGGCGCGCGCGCAATGGCGGGCGCATCACGACGAAATCCGGGCCTGCTTCACGCCGTCCGCGCCGTGGGCCAAGGGGGTTCACGGCAAGCCGGCCGAAGTCGCGGCGTGGCTGGACAACGTCGAGCGTTGCTTTGCGGACAGTGGCCCGACGCCCGAAGGGCTCGCGACTCTGAAACAGTTCGCCCCCGGCGTGCTCGAAGAGAATACTCGCGCGAAAAAACAGGCGCCTGGACACGAGTTCTTCAGGCGTTGCGGCGAACTGCTCGCCGCGCAAGCAAACTACCTCACCGGTCTCCGGCTTGATTTCGTGCCTGTCGCTCAAAACGCGCTACGCCGGCGCAAGCAGGAATTGAAGGTCCTGTCCTTCGACGACCTGCTTACCGGACTGCTCGGGGCGCTGCGTGGAGGCTCCGGGCCCGCGCTCATTGCCGAAGTTCGGCGAAAATTTCGGGCGGCGCTCATCGACGAGTTTCAGGACACCGATCCGGTGCAGTGGGAAGTGTTCCGCAGGCTCTTTGGACCGCCTGACGAACCGGGGGCGGGAGAGCGGGAGAATTGGAAAACGGGAAATCGGGAAAACGGGAAAACGGGAAGACGACAAGGTGAGGGAGTCGGCGATGCCGGCTCGATTTCGGATTCCCGCTTTCCCGCTTTGCCGCTTTCCCACCGGCCAGCTTCAGAAGAGCCGAAGTTCGTCCCTCAGTCCGGCGCGGGTCCATCTCTGTTCCTCATCGGCGATCCGAAGCAGGCTATCTACGGCTTCCGCGGCGCGGATATCTTCACTTACCTCGACGCGGCGCGAGGCACGCCGGACCGTTACACGCTCGACCGAAACTGGCGCTCGGAGTCTGGCCTGGTTGGCGCCGTCAACACGCTGTTTGGCGCTGCGCCGAATCCGTTCGCGTTCGATGAAATCGCCTTTCAGAAAGTCAACCCCGCGGGCAATGCCGATGAAGCACCGATTCAAGAAAAGGGCGCGCGGCTGGCGCCCTTGCGGCTGTGGCTTATGCCGCGCGAGGCGGACCAGAAAGAGATCAGCAAGGAGTTCGCGGAGCCGGCTCACGCCGCGGGACATGGCCGTGCTCGTGCCGGAAAACCGCCAGGCGGCGCTGATGCAGGAGGCGCTGCGGGGCGTGGGCGTGCCGAGCGTGTTGCACACGGAGGAGAGCGTCTTCGCTTCACGCGAAGCCCGCGAATTGGAGCGCGTGCTGGCCTCACTGGCCCAACCCGGGCACGAACGGGCCCTGCGTGCGGCGTTGACGACCGATCTGATGGGCCTGAGCGGTGCGGAACTCGACGCGATGGCCGGCGATGAAGCCGCCGGGCAATCCTGGCGGGAGTTCGCGCACATGCAGCACGAGCGTTGGCTCGAATTGGGGTTCATGCCGATGTTCCGCCACTGGCTGCACGCCGGGCAAGTGCGGCGGCGCCTCCTGGCGTTCGAAGATGGGGAGCGGCGTCTGACAAACCTGTTGCACCTGGCCGAGGCGCTCCACGCGGCGGCGCAGGAACATCGTTTCGGCCCCGCCCCACTCGCCCGATGGCTGGCCGAACAGATTGGAGCGTCTGACCGCGCCACCGAGGAGCACCAGCTCAGGCTGGAACGCGACGACGAAGCGGTGCGCCTGGTGACGATCCACAAGAGCAAAGGGCTGGAATACGCGGTCGTGTTCTGCCCGTTCTCATGGAAGTCCTCCGAGCCGACGCGCCGCGGCGAGGAACAGGTGCTGTTTCACTTTACTCTTAATCTTAATCCTAATCTTAATCCTAATCTTAATCCTGGTCTCTCTATCAGCCTGGAGAGTAAGATTAAGGGTAAGATTAAGAGTAAGAGTGAGAGTAAGAGTGGGAACAGGAGTAACGACCCGTCTCGCCCGCCTAATACAACATTCGTGGAGGCTGCGGCTGGCCGATCATCGCAGTTCGTCCTTGATCTCGGTTCACCAGAGTACGATGCGCACCGCAAGATGGCCTTCCGCGAGAAGCTCTCGGAAAACCTGCGCTTGCTCTACGTCGCGCTGACGCGCGCCAGGAACCGCTGTTACTTCGTCTGGGGCGCGTTCCGCGGCGCGGGCACTTCCGCGGCAGCGTGGCTGCTGCATCGCCCGCCGGAGCTGGGCGAAGACTGGCAGGCGGCGATGACAGCGCATTTCAAGGCGTTGGATGATGAGGCGTTGCACGCGGATCTCCAGCGACTGGCGGGGGCCTCGGCGATCAACGGCGCGCCCACGATACAAGTTGAGCGGTTGCCGCAGACCACGGGTGAACGATACCGCCCTCATTTTCAAGCAAGCGTCGACCTGCGCCCTCGCCGGTTCACGGGTACCATCCCCACAAACTGGCGCATCGCGAGCTTCTCCGGGCTGGTGGCTGCCAGCGCGGACGAACTGCCGGATCACGACTCCGAAACGCGGCCGGCGACGCCCGCCCCGGCGCCGGTGGAGGCCAAGGGCATCTTCGCCTTCCCGCGCGGCACGAGGGCGGGAACGTGTTTGCACCAGGTCATGGAGGAACTGGATTTCACGCAGGCGGATGATGCCGAACTGCGGCGGATCGTGGAATCGAAGTTGGCCCTGCACGGCATCCCTGGGGATGAGTTTGCGCCTGCGGTCTGCGACGCGGTGCGGCGCGCGATGGCGACGCCGCTCGACGCGACGCGGCAGGACTTCACGCTGTCGCGGGTGACGAGAAGCGAGCGATTGAACGAGCTGGAGTTCTTTCTCGCGGTGCGCGAGCTGACACCGGCGCTGCTGCGTCACGGACTGGCCGCGGCGGGAGAGGACGTGGTGGCCCGGCTCGGCGCGCTCGGTTTCAAGCCGTCGGGCGGATTCCTCAAGGGCTTCATTGACCTCGTATTCCGCTTCGAGGGCCGGTTTTACATCGTGGATTGGAAATCGAACTGGTTGGGAGCCCGCGTCGAGGACTACAGCCCCGTCGCGATGCGCGCAGAGATGGCGCGGAAGTTCTATTCACTGCAAGCGCACCTGTATGTCGTGGCCCTTCACGAATACTTGCGGCTGCGCCTGCCTGGCTACCGTTACAACGAGCACATCGGCGGCGTGCGCTACATCTTCCTGCGCGGCCTGGATCCGGCACGGCCGGAGTTGGGTGTGTACCGCGACCGGCCGGAGGGGAGCACGATTGAAGCGCTGGCGGAATCGTTGCGCAATGGCGAGCGCGCCGCCGCGACGGCCCATGCGATGGAGCGAGCGAAATGAACGGCAGCGAGCCAATATCCCTCTTGAATGCGCCAGAATTCACCGACCTCGACCGTCACTTCGCGCGGCTGGTCGAGCGGCTGGCGGGCGGAGCGCAGCCGGAAGTGGCGCTGGCCGCGGCGTTGGTGAGCCGAAGTTGCGGCGAAGGAAACTCGTGTCTCGATTTGCGTGACCGCGCGGGAATCGTCCAACTGCTCAACGGTGAAGGAGGGCGAATTGCGGAGATTCCTCCCAGCGAAACCTGGCTGGAGAAGTTGCGCGCCAGTTCCGTCGTCGGCACGCCGGGCGAATTCAAGCCGCTGGTGCTCGACGGGAAAGGGCGGCTTTACCTGCACCGTTATTGGGAATACGAGTCGGGGCTGGCAGCGGCGATTCGGCGGAGGGCCGGGAGGATGGCCGGCGGCGGGCAGACTTCCAACCGTCAACTCGCGTCCGAAACAACTTCCCTCTCCTCTCATCGGACGAAGGAAGAGGACCGTGACGAGGGGAGTCCACCTGTGCAGCCCCCTCACCCCAGCCCTCTCCCCCTCGGAGGGCGAGAGGGAGGAGCGGCCGGCGGCATCGACGAGGCGCGCCTGGCCGACGGGTTGAAGCGGCTCTTCCCGGCGATGGACGAGAACGAAGTGGATATGCAGAAGGTGGCGGCGCTCGTGGCGTTGCGTCGCAACTTGTGCGTCATCTCCGGCGGACCGGGCACGGGCAAAACGCGGACGGTGGCGCTGGCGCTGGCGTTGTTGCTGGAGCAGGCGGGCGAGACGCCGCTGCGCATCGTGCTGGCCGCGCCGACGGGCAAGGCGGCAGCGCGATTGCAGGAGTCCGTTCGCCAATGGCGCGACAAGCTCGAGTGCGACGCGCGGGTGCGGGAGCGTTTTCCGGCAGAGGCCTCCACTGTGCACCGGTTGCTTGGCGGCGCGCCGGGCACGGCGGCGGTCCGTTTCGACGCGGACAATCCGCTGCCGGTGGACGTGCTCGTGCTGGACGAGGCGAGCATGGTGGACCTGGCGATGATGGCAAAGTTGTTCGCGGCGCTGCCGGAACAGGCGCGGATTATTTTGATCGGCGACCGGGATCAGCTTGCGTCGGTCGAGTCAGGCGCGGTGTTGGGAGACATTTGCGGACCAAGAGCGGCAGGAGTAGCTGCGACCGTGAGGTCGCAGGCTGAACACTCAGGCGGGAAGGAACACGGTGCCGCTGTCCAACCTCCCGCGCCGGCGTCCCGCGACCTCACGGTCACAGCTACGACAATCAAGAACGGGGGTCTGGCCGATTGCATCGTGCAGTTGGATAGGAATTATCGCTTTGCTCCAGGCAGCGGGATTCTCGAACTCAGTCGCGCCGTGAACCGGGGCGACGCGGAGGGCGCGCTAAGAGTGTTGAACAGCGCGCCAGGGGTGAGCGCGGCAACACTGCCGGCGGCCTCGGTGTTGAAAGCGACGCTGCGAACCGCGGTGACAGAGCATTTCGCGGCAACTGTGTCCGCGCGCGACCCAAGGACAGCATTGGCGACATTGAACCGGTTCCGCATCCTGACGGCGTTGCGCAAGGGTCCTTTCGGCGCCGAGAACCTGAACCGGCTTGTCGAGGAAATCCTGGGCGAGGCAGGGCTGATCTCAACGGCCGGGCCGTGGTATTTTGGGCGGCCCGTGCTGGTGACGGAGAACGATTACTCGTTGCGGCTCTTCAATGGCGACGTCGGGATCATCCTTCCGGAGGCGACAACCGGGCGGCCGATGGCGTTCTTCGGGGGCGCGGACGGCCAAGGCCGGGGCGTGTCGCCGGCCCGATTGCCGCGGCACGAGACGGTCTTCGCGATGACAGTCCACAAAAGCCAGGGCAGCGAGTTCGAGCGCGTGCTGCTCGTGCTGCCGGACCGCGAAAGCCCGGTGCTGACGCGCGAGCTGGTTTACACCGGAATCACGCGCGCCAGCGAAAGCGTCGAGGTGTGGATGAGCGAAGCGGTGTTCCGCGCGGCCGTGGCGCGCCGTCTGGAGCGAGCGTCGGGCCTGCGGGAGGCGCTGTGGCCGCGATGATCGAGCGCCCCTGCCCGGTCTGCGACGGGCGGGAGACGCGCCCGCACTGGCGCAAAGGGGACGTGACTCTCGTGCAATGCCGGGCGTGCGGGATGGTGTTTGCGAACCCCGTGCCAGCGGCATTGGCATCGGGCGAACACTACGAAGGACTTGCGGCCGGGCTGTATCTGACGGCAGACAAGCTGGCGGCGGATTACGCGCCGGTCCGGTTCGAGCGGGAGCTGAAGTTGTTCCGCCAGTTCTGCCCGCAAGGCAAGGTGCTGGACGTGGGATGCTCGACCGGCGGTTTTTTGTTTCAACTCGAAGCGCGCTGGCCGGGCGATTACGAGCGGCTTGGGACCGACGTGGTCGGTCCGGCACTTGATTACGCAACGAGCCGGGGCGTCACGGTGCTGCATGAAGGTTTTCTCGAACACGACTTTGGCGGCGGGCAATTCGACGCCCTGACGATGTGGGCGGTGGCCGAGCATCTGATCGATCCGTCAAAGTTTCTTGCAAAGGCCGCGGTGATGCTCCGGCCGGGCGGGCACTGCTTCGTCCTCGTGCCCAACCTGAAGTCGCTGGCCATGCGGCTGCTCGGTTCGCGCTACCGCTACGTGATGGTGGAACACGTAAACTACTTCTCGGCGGCGACGCTGCGCCGGCTGGTCGCCCGAGTGCCGGACCTGGAAATCGTTGCGCTGCGCTCGACGCACTTCAATCCAGTCGTCCTCTGGCAGGACTGGCGGGGGCAGGGACGGCGAGTGAGCGATGCCGAACGAGTCGCATTGTTGAAGCGCACAACTTCTTGGAAGCAACGGGGCGGGCCGCTGCGCTGGGGTTATCGGGCGGTAGAAACGGCGCTTGGGGCGGTGGGGCTGGCGGACAATCTCGTGGCGGTGATGGAGAAGAAGTAAAACGTGACACGTGAAACGTGATGCGTGATGCGTGGTGCGTGAAACGTAAAATGCTGGGCGCGCCTGGAAGCGTATCGAACATCTCTTTCTTACGTCTTACGTTTTGATTGAGACAAGGGACCCGTCACACTTCGCAATGGCTTTCACAGCCCCGCCGCCGCTGGAGGCCTCAACGGTGCGCGCGGCCAGTTCGGCCTGCACGCGCTGGGCGTCCTGCTGCATGCGCTGGGCTTGCTTCATGAGTTTTCCGAGACTGGACATGGCTGAATGGGGTTCCGGGTTATTGGGAGGATGTGAGAGGGAGAGGAGTCAGGCGCGGACCTCGACGATCTGGCCTCGAAATATTTCCAGAGCTTTCTGGATGAGCGGGTCGTTCTTGAACTCGTCGAGGCGCGCGGCGGGCTCGCGCGCAGGCGCGGAGGATCTGGCGGGTCCGCCAGCCGGCGCAGTAGTGGGCGTCATCGCGCCGGCGGCAGGGGCCGGTGCGGGCGCCGCACCGGCGCTGCCCTCGGGCCGTTCGGCTTTGATGAACTTCACCTGCGCTCCGGTGTGGCCGAGTTCCGCCAGCTTCGTCTGCAATAACGCATGGGTTTTAGGATTGTTCACCAGGTCGATGTGCTCGGCGAACGCAGGATCGAAGCCAATCGTCAGCAAGCCTTTCGTCAGGGAGATTGGGTGCGCTTCAACCAGGTAAGTGCGCGTGAAGGGACTGGCGCGGCCCAGCGATTCGAGGAGGCCAGTCCACAATGAAGTCAAATCAACCTCGGTCCCGGCATGGGCGGCCGGTGCGGGAGGGGCGGACGCGCGAACCTCCTCGGTCCTCGCTGGATTATCCGGCAGAGTCAGTTTTCGAGGTCCGAATCCCGAATAGAGCGCGCGAACCGGCTCCGTTTTTGCCGGAGCCGCCGCTGGCGCCGCGGCGCTGGCCGGCGCGCTCGCGGAAGGCGCGTTCTCCGCACGTAATTGTTGAAGCCGTGTGAGGAGCGTATCGATGCTCACGGCGTCGCGGGCCTGAATGGCGCGAAGCAGCACGACCTCGATGAAGATTTTCTTTGACGCGGCGTCGCGCAGGCGGCCCTCGGCGTCGGTCAGCACCTCCATCACGCGGGTCAACGCGTCGGTCGGCGACAGGGCCGCTTGTTCCTTGAGGCTGGCGGCTTCGTTCTCGGAAACCTCCAACAGCTTCAAATCGCCGCCGGAGACCTGGTAAATGACGAGGTTGCGGAAATGGTTCAGCAAGTCGGACAGCAGCCGCCCCAGATCCTTGCCGTGGCGAGCCAACTCGTTCAATTCGCGCAAGGCGGTCTCCGCTTCGCCCTTGAGGATGGCCAGTGCCAGCCCGAGCACCTGGCTGCGGGCGGTGAGGCCAAACATCGACAGCACGTCGCTCTCGACGATCTTCTTTCCGCAGAAACTGATGAGCTGGTCCAGGGCGCTTTCCGCGTCGCGCAAGCCGCCGTCGGCCCCGCGGGCAATGGCGTGCAGCGCTTCGGCGTCAATCGTCACTTTCTCCTGCTTCGCGATGAACTTCAGGTGCTCCGTGATCAGCGACGCCGGGATGCGCCGCAGATCGAAGCGCTGACATCGCGAGAGAATCGTGGGCAGCACCTTCTCCGGTTCCGTCGTGGCGAACATGAATTTCACATGGGCCGGCGGCTCTTCCAGCGTCTTGAGCAGCGCGTTGAACGCCGCCGTCGAGAGCATGTGAACTTCGTCGATGATGTAGATTTTGAATTTCGAGCTGGCCGGCGCGTATTTCACCGTTTCCCGCAGCTCGCGCACCTGCTCGACGCCGTTATTGCTGGCGCCGTCGATTTCCAGCACGTCGATGGACCGGCCCTCGGCGATCTCGAGGCCCTTCGGATCGTCCAGCGGGAAGTCCGCCTTCGGTCCATCCGTGCAGTTGAGGCATTTGGCGAAAATGCGCGCGATGGTGGTCTTGCCCGTGCCGCGCGGTCCGCAAAAAATGTAGGCGTGGGCGATGCGCCCCGCGGTGATGGCGTTGGCGAGCGTCTCCGTGACGTGTTCCTGCCCCACGACGTCGGCGAAACGTTGCGGGCGATACTTCCGGGCGATGACCTGGTATGACATCGGATTTACGATTTACGATTTACGATTTACGAATTCTGAAGCGCGGCGACGCAGGAACGTCGCGTAAATCGTAAATTGAAAAGCCAGGGTGACCACGGCGTCCGCGGAGCAAACTGCCGTTGCTGCCTTCCGGCCCTGGCGGGATTCATCAGTCCGCAGTCCATGGGCCCTGGCCAAAATCGCGGGGCGAATTAAGGCGCAGGGCGCGGCGGGGGGCAACATGTTTTTGGAAGGGCGGGTGGTCGTTTTGCGAAGGGGTGTGCTCCAGGGACGAAAAGGACAAAAGGGA
>WNGA01031371.1_pt1 | contig 11967 bp, 6 predicted proteins | sample 5400061 | NCBI WGS metagenome assembly WNGA01 (sample SAMN13153366, study PRJNA577476) | soil metagenome | isolation source: 100 cm soil or saprolite under grassland replicate 2 | place: USA:California | collected 2016-06-15
TAGTGAGAACGATGAACCCAATCATTGAACTTGATCAACTGCGAATCGAATTCGGCAGGCGGCGCATCTTGCACGACATCAAGGGCGCGCTGCGGGGCCGGTGCATCGGACTGCTCGGCCCTAACGGCGCGGGCAAGACGACGCTGATTCACACTCTGCTCGGATTTCACAAGCCGGCTTCCGGCACGGCGCGAATCTTCGGGCGCGACATCAGAACCGAGATCAAAGAGATTCGCACACACGTCGGCTACATGCCCGAACGCGACGCGTTCATCGCCAACCAGACCTGCGTTCATTTCGTGCGGCTGATGGCCGAATTGTCCGGGCTGCCTTCCGAGGCCGCGCTCGAACGCGCGCACGAGGCGCTGTTTTACGTCGGCCTGGGCGAGGCGCGTTACCGCAAACTCGGCACGTATTCGCTGGGGATGAAACAACTGGCGAAACTGGCGCAGTCCATCGTCCACGGGCCGAAGTTGATCTTACTCGACGAGCCGACGAACGGCCTGGACCCTCCGGCGCGTAAACGGATGCTCGAACTGATCCGCGAGGTCCGCGATTCGGGCAGAGCCTGCATAGTCTTTTCATCACACCTGCTGCGCGACGTCGAAGAATGCTGCGACGAGGTGTTGATCATGAAGGGCGGTCAGATCGCGGCCATCTGCGATCTGGAAGAGGAGCGCCGCGCCAACCGGCGCTTCGTCGAAATGGAGACGCGCGGCGCGACTCCGGAATTCGCCGCCGCCATCGGCGCGCTGGGGTGCGAATACGCGATGACCGGCGAACAGCGCGTCAAGCTGGTGATGAATGACGGGCTGGAAGTCCGCGACATTTACAAGCTCGCCGCCGAGCGCAACGTGCAGATTCGGCGGTTGAATTATAAACGTGATTCACTTGAAGACATCTTTTTAAAGGCTATGGAGCAGTAATGAAAATAGACAGGATTTACAGGATTTTTCAGGATTCGACTCAATTCACAAAATCCTGAAAAATCCTGTAAATCCTGTCTATTGCCCGAGGAACCACCATGAGATTACAACTTCGATTCTGTCACATGATTTGTTCGATCCTGCTTGCGGCCGTGGCGCTGACAATTCCGGCGCTGGCGCAACAGGCCTCGAATAAATCAACAGGCCAACCGCCGCTGATCGACCGGGAGCTGTTTTTCGGCAATCCGGAAATCGCCGGCGCGCAGATTTCGCCCGACGGCAAATTCATCGCATTCCTCAAACCCTACAAAGACACGCGCAACATCTGGGTCAAACGCGTGGAAGAGCCTTTCAGCGCGGCCAGGCTGATCACCAGCGACACCAAGCGCCCGATCCCCGGCTATTTCTGGAGCCGCGACGGCAAATACATTTTGTTCGTTCAGGACAAAGCCGGCGACGAGGATTACAACATCTATGCCGTCAATCCCGCCGAGGCGCCGCCCGCCGGCGAAGAGGCGCCGAAAGCGCGCAATCTGACCGACCTGAAAAAGGTGACGGCGCAAATTTACGCCGTGCCCAAGAGCGACCCTGATTTGATGTATGTCGGGATCAACGACCGCGATCAGGCCTGGCACGATCTCTACAAGGTCAAAATCTCCACGGGCGAGCGGACGCTGATCCGCAAGAACACCGACCGTTTCACCGGCTGGGTTTTCGACCTGAAGGATCAACTGCGACTGGCCACTCGCTCGGCGGACAACGGCGACACCGAAGTGCTGCGGGTTGACGGCGACGGCTTCAAGAAAGTTTATTCTTGCAACGTCTTCGAGACCTGTAATCCGGCGCAGTTTCACAAGGACGGCAAGCGCGTCTATATGATCACGAACAAGGGCAAGGAGATTGATCTGGCGCGCATTGTCCTGTTCGATCCTGAAACCGGCAAAGAAGAACTGGTCGAATCCGACCCGATGAATCGCGTCGATTTCGGCGCGCCGATCTTTTCAGAGGTGACCGACGAGTTGATCGCAACGACCTACGAAGACGAACGCTCGCGGATTTACTGGCGCGACAAATCGTTCGAGTCCGATTACGAACTGCTGAAAAAGCGCCTGCCGAACAAAGACGTCAACTTCGGGTCTTCGACCAAAGACGAGACGCTCTGGCTGATCAGCGCCTCGAGCGACGTCGAACCCGGCGAGACCTATCTCTTCGACCGCAAGACGAAGAAGCTGACGCTGCAGTACCGCATCCGCGAGAAGCTGCCGCGCGAGCATCTAGCCCAGATGAAGCCGATCCGCTACAAGTCTTCCGACGGCCTCGAAATACCCGCCTTCCTGACGTTGCCGAAGGGAGTCGAAGCGAAGAACCTGCCTTTGATCATGGTTCCGCACGGAGGGCCGTGGTACCGCGATTCTTGGGGCTACAACACGTTCGCGCAGTTCCTCGCCAACCGTGGTTACGCCGTGTTGGAGCCGAATTTCAGAGGCTCGACCGGATACGGCAAGAAATTCCTCGACGCCGGAAACAACCAGTGGGGCGACAAGATGCAGGACGACATCACGTGGGGCGTCAAACACCTGGTCGCGCAAGGCGTCGCCGATCCGAAGCGCGTCGGGATTATGGGCGGGTCGTATGGCGGTTACGCGACGCTGGCTGGCGTCGCGTTCACGCCTGACGTTTACTCGGCGGCGGTTTCGATAGTCGGCCCGTCGAACCTGATCACGCTGCTCGAATCGATTCCGCCTTACTGGGAATCTTTCCGCAAAGTCTTCACCGAGCGAATGGGCGACCCAGCGACGGCGGAAGGCAAGGCGCGGTTGGATCGCCAATCGCCGCTCAATTCGGCGGACAAGATCAAAACGCCGTTGTTCGTGATACAGGGCGCGAACGATCCGCGCGTCAAGAAGGCCGAGTCGGATCAGATCGTGGTGGCGCTGCGCGAACGCAACTTCCCGGTCGAATACATCGTCGCGCCGGACGAAGGCCACGGCTTTGCCCGTCCCGTGAACAATATGGCGATGTGCGCCGCGAGCGAAAAGTTCCTGGCTAAACACGTGGGCGGGCGCTATCAGGAGGGGGCTACCGCCGAGGTCGCCGCGCGTTTGAAAGAGATCACGGTCGACGTCAAGACTGTCGAAAAGCCGAAGCGCATCGAAGCCGCGTCGGTCGGCCTGCCGAAACCTGCGACCGATCTGCGCCCCGGCAAACGGAGCTATCAGGGCAAGATCGAAGTCGCGGGGCAAACAATCACGCTCAACCCCACGACCGAGATCAAGGAAGATGGCGGCGCGTGGCAGGTGATCGAGTCCGCGCAGACGCCGATGGGCGATATGAGCGATACGACGTGGGTTGAAAAAGGCTCGCTCATTTTGATCAAACGCAGTGTCAAACAGGGGCCTGCGGCCATAGACGTCGAGTTCAAGGACAACAAGGCCAGCGGCTCGATGAACATGGGCGGCCAGGCGAAGCCTATCTCGGCTGACATCGGCGGCGCGCTATTCGCCGACGGCGCCGGGGCGTATGACGTGCTCGCTTCGCTGCCTCTGGCCGAAGGCTACACGGCCACGTTCCGCAACTTCGACCTGCAAAAACAGAAGGCCGCCTTGAAGCAGATGAAAGTTGTCGGCGAGGAAAAGGTCGCTGTGCCCGCGGGGAGCTTCGAGGCGTTCAAGCTCGAAGTCACTTCCGCCGAAGGCGAACCCGGCAAGACCACCGTATGGGTCGCTAAAGAGAGCCGCAAAGTCGTTAAGATCGTCGCCGTCATTCCGCAAATGAATGGCGCGATCTTGACCTCTGAATTGGCGCAGTGAACGTTTGTAGTACCGCCTTCAGGCGGATCGGCTTGATCACCGAGACCTTCCGCCTGAAGGCGGCGCTACGAACAGGAGCGAGCAATGGCAGTTTACGAACACACCTACAAACCTTACGAAGGCAAATTGACACCGGCGTGGTCGCGGTTTCTGGTCTTGCCGCGTTACGCCTACCAGGACCTTTTCAAATACAAGCTCTTCACGGCGCTTTTCGTACTGTGTTACGTCTGCCCGCTGATCTATACGGTCCTGATCTACCTTCGTCACAACGTGGGCGCGCTGGCGGCGTTCGGGACGAATGCGCTCGAGATCGCGAGGGAGATTCCGATCGGCGGCGGGTTCTTTTTCATTTTCATCAACATTCAGACGTCGCTCGCGTTTCTTTTCACGGTGATCATCGGCCCGGTGTTAATCTCGCGCGATCTGGCCAACAACGCTTTGCCGCTCTATCTATCACGCCCGTTTTCGCGCTTCGAATACATCATCGGCAAGATGTCGGTGCTGTTGATACTGCTTTCGCTGATCACGTGGGTTCCTGGGTTGTTGCTCTTCCTCTTCAATTCTTATTTGGAAGGCGGCGCCTGGATGTCTGAAAACTTGTGGATAGCGAACGCGATCTTCACACTCAGCTTCTCATGGCTGGTGATCCTCACTCTGCTGGCGACGGCGTTTTCGGCCTGGATCAAGTGGCGCACGGCGGCGAGCGCGGCGTTGTTCGCCATCTTCATCATCCCGACGCCGATAGGGTTCATTATCGGGGAGATGTTCGATACGAACAAAGGACATATGCTTAACCTGGCGATGGCCTTCAACGGCCTATCCAAACAGCTGTTCCGGCTCGATTGGATGGATTCGTTCCTGTCGGCGGGCGAATCCTGGTTCGTCTTCGCCGCTTACGCCGCGCTCTGCCTGCTGATGCTCTCGCGCAGGGTGCGCGCTTATGAGGTGGTGTCGTGATGAACGATCAATTGATCATCTTCGAGGACGTCTCGAAATTTTACGGCGAAATCCTCGGCGTCAACCGGGTCAACCTGACCATCGCTCCGGGCATCACCAGCCTGGTCGGCCCGAACGGTTCGGGCAAGACGACGCTGATGAATTTGATGACCAGCTTGATCCAGCCGACGCGCGGCCGCATCAGCGTTCTAGGCGTTTCGCCGTCGAGCCCGCAGGGGCTGTTTCGCAAAGTCGGCTATTGCGGCCAGTTCGATTCGTTTCCCAGAGGGATGACCGGCTACGAGTTCGTCAAATCTTTTCTGTCGGTTCACGGCCTGGCGCCCAAGGAGGTCGAGGAGAAGACCTGGCGCGCGATCGAACGCGTTGATCTGATCGACGCCGCCCACCGCAAGGTCGCCGCTTACAGCAAGGGCATGCGCCAGCGCATACGGCTGGCCCAATCGATCGCGCACGAGCCTGCGGTGATGGTTCTGGACGAGCCTTTGAACGGGCTTGACCCGATGGCGCGCGCTGAAACGATCCGCCTCTTCCGCCAACTCTCGCAGGAAGGTCTGCACCTGATTGTGTCGAGTCACATCCTGCACGAAGTGGACAAGATGTCTGACCGCGTGGTGTTGATCAACAACGGCTACATCCTGGCCGAAGGCGGCGTGCTGAGCGTGCGCGAAGAGAAACTGGAAGAACACCCGATGCAAATTATGATCCGCTGCGACCGCCCGCAGGAGTTCGCCACGCGCGTCTTCGCTTCGGACAGCGTGGTCGAGGCCGCGCTGCATCCCGACAGGCAGGGGTTGTTCATCAAGACGCGCAACGCCGACGCGTTCTACCAATTGTTGAACCGCGTCGTGGTCGAAAACGGAATAAACGTCGAATTGGTCTCGCCGGTGGACGACGATCTGAACGCCGTCTACCACTACCTGATCGGATCGAACGGAGGCAGTTCGTAGTCCCGTCTTTAGGCCAATGAGGTTAAGTTAGGCATCTGGCGCAATTAGTGGCGCGGACTTTAGTCCGCGCGCCAGCCATCAGCGCGGACTAAAGTCCGCGCCACTAATCGCTAACTTAACCTCATTGGCCTTTAGGCGGAAGCGTTTGGGAACCAGTGGCGGCGGGCCACGACTGGTCGCTGTGGATGCGGCAGATTCGCGCGATTCTGAGGATCGAAGTGAAAAAGAATTTCTGGGGCAGGCGCGCACTGCTGATCTACCTGCTCGCGGCGATCCCGGTGTTCTTGATGTTTCTGTTGGCGGTCGTTTACCCCCAGGGCGGCGCCGACATCCGCAGGAACTGGACGAGCGCCCAGACGGGTTTCGCGGTCCTATACAGAGCCCTGATCCTGCAAACGATGGTCTACTTCGGCTGCGCGTGGATTTTCATGAATCTGTTTCGCGGCGAGGTCGTGGACAAAAGCCTGCATTATTACTTCCTCTGCGCGTTGCGGCGCGAGGTCCTGGTGGCCGGGAAATATATTTCGGGGCTGGTCGCCTCGGTCGTTCTCTTTACTATGACGACGGTCGGGTCGTTGTTCTTCCTCTATTATGCGCGCGGCTACCCGGCGAACGTGGACTATTTGTTCGACGGGCCGGGGTTGAGACAGTGCCTGACCTACGTCGGCATCACGATCCTGGCGTGCGTCGGATACGGCGCCGTGTTTATGGTGATTGGGCTTTTCTTCCGCAACCCGATCATCCCGGCTCTGTTCGCTTACGGTTGGGAGTGGGTCAACTTCCTTCTGCCGCCGATGCTGAAAAAGATCAGCATCATTCATTACCTCCATTCGCTCTCGCCTATACCTGTGAGCGAGGGGCCGCTGGCGACGGTGGTCGACCCGACCCCGGCCTGGATTTCAGTTCCGAGCATGCTCATTTTCACCGCCGTAGTATTGATCCTTGCCAGCATTCGCATTCGCAGAATGGAGATCAGTTACGGCAACGAATAGAATCAGCTAGAGTAAAGCAAATCTCCGGCGCCTAACCGCGCCACAACTCCACGTAATTCTGAAAAAAGAGCCGCGGCCTTGACTCTACGCCGGACCTATATAGAATCCTGAGTAGGTAGAATTCTCGCTAGAAAGGATTCTCGCTAGAAAGGATTCTCGCTAGAAAGGATTCTATCCACAAAAGGTTCAAGGAGGTCGCAATGGGCAGAGGATTTCTCACCTACACGACGGCAGTCATCCTGCAAGCGGTGGCCAACGGCTATCTGTACGGGGAAGAGCCGAGCATCGCGCAGTCCGAGCCGCGCCCGCCGCGCAAGTATTACGATCTGACGCGCGAAGGGCGTGAGTTGTTGGCCGAAGCCGTCAAACGCTACCGGCTGCTGGAACAGACGCAACCGAAAAAAGAACGCGTCACGAAACCGTCACGCGCATGAGGTCAAAGCCATGTCGTTGCTTTCTCGCTGCAAACGACTCTTCAGAAGGCCACACCTCTGGTTGATCGCTCTCGTCGGCGTGATTGTCCCGCGCCGCTTGCGCGCCAACTGGCGGCAGGAGTGGGAGGCCGAGCTGCGTCATCGCGAAGCAATGCTGGCTGAATGGGATCGGCTCGACTGGGGCGCCAAGCTCGATTTGCTGCGGCGCAGTACGAGCGCGTTTTGGGACGCGCTGTGGCTGCAGCCGAAAAGATTGGAGGACGAGATGTTTCAAGACATTCGCTATGGCGTACGAATGATGCGCAGAGCGCCGGGCTATACGGCGGTCGCCACGCTGGCGTTGGCGTTGGGAATCGGCGTGAATACCTCCATTTTGAGCGCAGTGAACGGCTTTGTCCTGCGCCCGCTGCCCATAGAAAAGCCGGCGGAATTAATGGCTCCCCATTGGGGCAGAAAAATGGACACGCAAGTTTTTGGGGGGGTCTCCTACCTGAACTACGTGGATTTGCGCGAGCAAAACAAAAGCTTTTCCGAGCTCTGCGCATGGTCGGAAACATCGTCAGGAATCAGTTCCGGCGAAAGCCGCGATGGCGGTGACCGTGAGCGTGCGGAGGTCGTCTGGGGCGAATTGGTCAGCGGCAATTATTTTGACGTGATGGGGGTCAAACCGATGTTGGGGCGGGGCTTCTTACCGGAAGAAGACCGCGCGCCGAATGCGCATCCTGTGGTGGTGATCAGTCATTCGTTGTGGCAGCGGCGCTTCAATGCGGACGCGGGCGTTGTGGGCCAGACGATTTACCTGAACGGACTGCCATTCACCGTCATTGGCGTCATGCCGCAATCGTTTCTCGGTTCGAGGTTTTATTTCCGCCTGGCGTTCTGGGCGCCTTTGATGATGGCGCAAAGATTTGGCTGGGGCGCGGAATGGAAAACAGATCGTAGCCATGCGTCATTCAATCTGTACGGGCGGTTGAAACCTGGCCTGACGATGGCGCAGGCGGAAACGGATTTGAATCTGGTTGCCGACAATCTGGCGAATCTTTATCCCAGGGACAATGCCGGCGCCAAAATCCAGATCACGACGGAACTGGATGGGCGATATGCGGATGCAACCAGGTTGATCAAGTACGTCGGTTTGCTGGCCTTGTGTGTCTCCGGTCTGGTCTTGCTTGTGGCCTGCGCCAATGTGGCGAATCTGACGCTGGCGCGGGCTGCCACGCGCGCCAAAGAGATCGGGATTCGGCTGGCGATTGGCGCGGGACGCGGGCGCATTGTGCGGCAATTGCTGACGGAAAGCGTGTTGCTGGCAGGCTTGGGCGGCGCGCTGGGTTGGGCGTTGGCGTATTGGGGAGCGGATGTGATACGGGCGACTTTGCCGCGGCTTCCGTACCCGGTCAGTTTTGACTTTGCGCCGGATGGCTATGTGTTGAAATGGATGCTGGCGATTTGCTTGTTAACCGGCGTGATCTTTGGTTTGGCCCCGGCCTTGCTGGCTTCGCGGACTGATCTGGTTGCCGTGATCAAAGGAGGGGCGCCGGGACGATCCCGCAGCCGGCGTCGCTGGAATCTACGTGGCGCGCTGGTGGTCGCGCAGGTCACGATTTCCATCATCGTATTGATTTGCGCGGGGCTATTTATTCGCAGCCTGGGCAAAGCCCTCAAAACCGATCCCGGCTTCAAGACCGAAAATCTGGTCACGATGATGATCGACCTCAATTTGCTGGCCTACGACCAGGAAGCCACCCGGCGGTTTTACCCCGAGCTCCTGCGCCGCATCGAAGCGCAGCCTGGCGTGCGGATGGCTGCGCTGGCCAGCGAGGCGCCGCTCGTGGACAGCGCCGCCTCACTCGGCCCGATTGTGAAGGAAGGCGAGATTGACCCACCGCCGAATCAGGGAGTCAACTCCCAGTGCAGTTTTGTGACGCCGAAGTATTTCGGCACCCTGCGGACGCGGCTGGCGCTGGGGCGCGATTTCACCGACCGCGATGACGCCGATGCGCCTCCCGTTGTGATCGTCAATCAGGAATTTGCGCGCCGGTTTTATGGCGGCGAACAAAATGCGATGGGGAAACGCTTTCGCTTCGCACAGGGCACGCCGCTGATGGAAATCATCGGCATTGCCCAAGACGGACGCTATAACACGTTGTACGAAGACCGGCAACTGCACATGTTCCTACCTGTCTATCAGCGCCCGCGCGCAAGCATGACTTTGCTGATCAGCGCACAATCGGCTGGCGCTATATCAGCGGTGGTGGAAAGCGCGCGCCGCGAAATCGCTCAATTGGATGCCCGGCTGCCGGTGTTTGGCATCATGATGGCGGAAGAGAATCTGTCGTCAGCGTATTGGGGGCCGCGTATGTCGGCGGGAATGGCTTCGGCGTTTGGAGCGCTTGCGTTGGTGTTGGCGACGCTGGGGCTCTACAGCGTGATGGCCTACGCCGTCAGCCAACGCACGCGCGAAATCGGCATTCGGATGGCGCTCGGCGCAACACTGCGTGACGTGCTGCGGTTGATCGTCAGTCAGGGGATGCGAATGGCGCTGATCGGGATTGCGCTGGGGTTGGCGGGCGCGTTGGCGTTGACGCGCGTGTTGGCGAGTTTGTTGTTAGGCGTCGGCGCGACAGATCCGTTGACGTTTGTAGGCGTGCCGCTACTGTTGGCGGCGATCGCGTTGCTGGCGTGTTGGATTCCCGCGCGCCGGGCGGCCAAAGTTGATCCGATGGTGGTGTTGCGTTACGAGTAGAGCGCGACGGATGGTCAATTCAAATCCTACAACTCGATTTCGTTTCTGGCTCTGGCTGATTCGCGCGATCGGCGTGATTGTGCCGCTCCGCCTGCGCGCCGACTGGCGGCGGGAGTGGGAAGCGGAGTTGCGTCATCGTGAAGAGTTGTTGGCGGAGTGGGATCGGCTCGACTGGGGCGCCAAGCTCGATTTGTTGCGGCGCAGCGCGAGCGCCTTCTGGGATGCGGTGTGGTTACAACCGAAAAGATTGGAGGACGAAATGTTTCAGGACTTGCGTTTTGGCGCTCGGATGCTGCTCAAGAGCAAAGGCTTCACGCTGGTGGCAGTTCTGACACTGGCGCTCGGCATCGGGGCCAACACGGCGATCTTCAGCGTGGTCAATGCCGTTTTGCTGCAGCCGTTGCGGCTCAAAGACGCCGATAGCATAGTCGATGTTCGGCCCTATACGCCGCGCGACCTCCGGGCGGCGGCGTTTTCCTATCCCGATTACCTCGATTTGCGAAACCTGTCCGCCGCGACGGTTGACCTGTTTGCCGCCACCGGTATCAACCTTGTTTTGGGGCCTGTTTTGGGGACGACTCCTGGAACGTCGGGTGCGGAGCGGGGCGCGAGGGTTGAGAGTGAGGCTGAGGATCTGCGCGGCCTGCTCGTCTCTGGAACCTATTTTTCGGCGCTGGGCGGGAAAGCTCTATTGGGCAGGCTGCTGACGGAGGAGGACGATCGAGCGCCTGGGGCGCATCCTGTCGTTGTCCTGAGTCACGGTTTCTGGCAAAGGCGCTTTGGCGCCGCTCCCGACGTCGTCGGGCGGACGATCCTGCTAAACGCTCATTCCTTCACTGTAGTCGGCGTGGCAGAACCGAGCTTTGTCGGGCCTGAACGAGAAACGCCTGATGTCTGGGCGCCGCTGCTGATGAACGACCAGCTCGACACAGGGGAAAATCCGCTCAGCGAGCGTAACTCGATTTGGCTGGGCGTGATGGGACGGTTGCAGCCCGGAGTCTCGCGCCAACAAGCCGAAGCCGCGTTGGAGATCGCCTTCTCCCAATTGAAGCCGGGCCGCCCGGAGTTCTTTCCGAGCCCTCACATCAAACTATATCCGGCCTCGCTGCTCTCGCCTTATGCTCGTCAGATACTGACGAAGGTTGCGGGCGTCGCGTTGGGCGCCGTCACGCTGGTGTTGATGATCGCTTGTTTGAATGTCGCCGGGCTGATGCTGGCGCGGATGGCTGCGCGACAACGAGAGATCGCCGTGCGGCTGTCGCTCGGCGCGAGCCGCGGCCGTCTGCTGCGCCAATTATTCACCGAGAGTTTATTGCTGGCCGGGCTGGGCGGTTTGGCGGGGTTGCTGATCTCGCGCTGGGCGGCGCAGGCGTTGAGTATTCCGCTGGCTAAATTCATGTCGCGCGGCGCCGATCTGGATTGGCGTGTAATCGCCTATACGCTTGGGGTGAGCATACTCACGGCGGTCGTCATTGGCCTGTTACCTGCCTTGCGAACCACTCGGTTCAATCTCGTCCTGGCGTTGAAGCGAGAGGGGGCGGGTTTCAACCAAGGTATGGCCCGCTTCCGATTTCGGAGCGCGCTGGTTGTAGGGCAGATCGCCATTTCGCTGGTGTTGCTGGCCGGCGCGGGGTTGTTTGCGCGAGCGCTGCTGCGCGCAATGACGATTGATCCCGGATTCGAGATAAAGAATCTTTCGACGGTGGAATTCAAATTACAGGCGCTCGGTTACGACGAAACCAGGGCGGCGCAATTCCACCGCGACCTGGAGGAACGCCTTGCCGCCATTCCAATCGTCAAGGAGGTGGTGTGGGTCGGCATCGCGCCTCTCGGCGGTAATATCAGATCTAGCAGTTATGGGCCGGACGGGCGTAAACCTTTGGAAAGGGAAGCAGAGGTTATGGCTTCGAACAACACGGTCTCCTCGAATTACTTTGCCGCGCTGGGCGTCCCATTGCTGCTTGGCCGCACATTCACCGAGCAAGAAGCGCGCGTCGAAGCGCCCGTGGTCATCATCAGCGAATCGCTGGCGCGCCGTCATTGGCCGGGCGAAAACCCGATCGGTAAATACCTTTGGTTTGAGGACAGCGCGAAAGAGATTGTCGGAGTGGCGAAGGATACGCGGAATACGGATCTGGACGTGGCGGACGAGCCATAT
>WNGA01023075.1_pt1 | contig 11966 bp, 1 predicted proteins | sample 5400061 | NCBI WGS metagenome assembly WNGA01 (sample SAMN13153366, study PRJNA577476) | soil metagenome | isolation source: 100 cm soil or saprolite under grassland replicate 2 | place: USA:California | collected 2016-06-15
GACCGACCCGCAGCCGGGCAGCGGCAAGCTGACGCTCGACCCGGCCGCGGTCGCACTTGGCGGTCCGGTGAGCGCGCTCACGCCGGACGAGCTGGCGCCGATCGTCGCCTACGCTCGCGAGCTCTGGATCGGCACCGGACTGACCGCGGCGCAGGCGGCCCTCCTGGACGGCGCGCACGTCGGGATCGCCGCCCTCGACGCCGGCCTGCTCGGGCTGACGTTCGAGGCCGGGAGCGTCCTGATCGACGACGACGGCGCCGGGATCGGCTGGTACGTCGATGCGGATCCGACCACCGACGAGGCGTTCAGCGGCGTCGACCTGCTGACCGTCGTCGCCCACGAGCTCGGCCACGTCGTCGGCTTCGAGCACGAGGCGGAAGGCGTGATGGAGGAGACGCTCAGCCCAGACGCAAGGGAGATTCCGGAGATCCCAGCGCCGCAGGTGGTCTACCTCGACCTCGACGGCGCGACCGGCGTCACGTACGACGGGCCGATCACGGTCACGAACATCGATGTCCCGGCCTTCACCGCGGGTCCGTTCAGGGGCCGCGAGCAGGCCGTCATCGCCTCGCTGCTCGCGAGCCTCAACATCTCCGCCGGTCAGCTCGACGTCGTCTACACGCTGGTCAGGCCGGCCGCGGGCACCGACTACTCGACCATCTACATAGGCGGCACCGGCACCGCGTTCGCCGATCACGGAACCCTGTGGGGGCTCTCACAGCACGTCGACCCTGGCAACGCCGATCGGAACGACATCGCGTTCGTCTTCACCGACAACATCCCGACGATCGCGCGCACGGCCGCCGCGTACGGCGCCGATCTCGCCCGCTACGTCGCGCATGAGACGGGCCACCTCATGGGCTACGAGCATGCGCACACGATCGAGCCGGACGGGACGCCGGATCCACTCGACGAGGTTGCGTGGAAGCCGTACACCCACATCGAGGTCGCGCGGGACGTGCGCCGCGACATGCTCGACGACGGGATGCTCACATTCACAGGTGATCTTCCAGCTGGCGGGACGTTCACGAGCACGGTGGCCGTTCATCCCAGGATCATCGAGGCGCTCGAGAAGTACGCCGCCTTCTACTACGCAGGTGCGGCCGGGCCCGACGGCTTCCCCGACCTCACCTTCGGCCAGCGGACCATCCACCCGCTTGACACGGGCACGTGGCTCGCGCGCCTGTTCGACATGGCCTGGGCTGCGCAGGACGCGTCGGCTCCGTTCACGGAGACGGAGAAGCTGGAGATCCTCGCGTTCTCGTACGGCTTCGCCACACATGCAATCGGCGACGTCTTCGGCCACACGCTCGTCAACGAGTTCACGGAGGGCGTCTATCCGTCGTACATCGACATCGTCAAAAGCGCGGGATTCGGTGGTCGCGATCTCGCCAACGGTCTGCGGCATCTCTTGATCGAGGACTACGCGAACCAGGCGCAGCCGCGGTACGACGAGACGGTCGGCCAGGACGACCGCAGCGTCCTCCCGGACGGCGACATCAGCAACATCTCGACGCAGCAGGCGGACGAGGACGCCCCGATCAGGTTCATCTACGAGGCCCTACTCAAGCCGTTCTCCGGCGATCCGTCCGCGGCGGCGGACACCGGAACCAACAAGACGCTTACGGCGATCGCCGGCACCGCGGCGAACGGCTACGCGAACACGATCACGCGCGCTGACGGCGGAAACTTCGCCAGCGCGTGGGGGGTGATCGGCGACCTCGCCTCCGACAACGCGATCGCGTACAGGAGCAACAAGGATCGCGGCGTCGAGATCCGGATCGCGTACGACGTTGGAACGGAGCTCGGTGTCGACCTCACTCGCAACGAGGACAACATCACGCCGTTTGTCCTCAGCTTCCATTTGCCAGCCGGCACGACGGCGGCCCAATTGGCGCAGTTCGTCAACGACCCGCACACGTGCTTCTCGCACGTCTTCTTCAACAGTGCACCCGATGAGGACTTCCAGACAGAGGCGAGCCCCGTCTGCCTCTCCGACTACGTCACCGCGTTCGTGCAGGGGGCGGCATCAGGAGCGATCGCCGGGCAGGAGGCGACGCCGCTGCCCCTCGGCGACGGCTTCCGTCCGGGGTTGCACATCTACGCGTTCGGCTTCGACCAGCAGACCCTTGAGAAGTTCACGATCACGCAGGTCACGAACGACACCATCACGGTGGCCGAGCAGCTCGTCGACGAGGCAGGAACAGGCGACGAGGCGCTCGTCACGCGGGGCGAGCGCGGCCCGATCCTCGACGCCTTCTTCATCCTCCAGGACCAGCTCGACGTGCTTTACGACAACATCGGACGGCTCACCCCGGCCGATCTCGGCGGACAGAGCATCGAGGACTTCTTCAACCATCTGTCCACGGAGATCGTCTCGCTGCTCCTGGACGACGATCCGGCGACACCGACAGCCGACCAGATCTCGCTGCTCGGCCGCGCCTACATCGGCAACTGGATCGCGCAGATCGACGACGGAGTCAGGAACTGGGGCGTCATGGGGCTCGCGACGTCCAGAGGAGCGTTCGACGCCGCCACGCGGCGCCGGCTCCAAAACGAGGAGGCCGCGGACGAGGGCGCCGACATCAACATCGACCGGGGCGACGCGGAGGGCGGCCAGGGCTTCTTCGACGCGATGCTCGCGCCGCTCGACGACCCGAACGGCGACGGCGAGGAGGACGACTCCTTCATCACGAACCACCTCCTTCCCATGCTCGGGATGCCGCCGCTGATGATTCAGCTCCGCGGGCTCCTCGGCGGCATCAGCGAGCTGCTCAGCGACCTCGTGCTGGCCCCGCTCCGGTTCGTGCTCGATCCGATCCACAAGGTCATCGCCGATCTCAAGGAGATTCCCGCCGACTTCATCAAGGACGTCATCGAGCACCGGTTCGGTATCGACGCGGAGCATCTCGATCTCCTCACGAACCTGGGCTCGCAGATGGACGTCAAGTCGATAACGATCGCCGGCGAGACCATCCCGATCTTCCGGCCGAGCGACCGCGAGAAGATCGACGCGTACATGCACATCAAGAGCCAGCCGACGCCGCTGCCGGTGCCGACTGACGTGCTCGACAAGTTTCAGGGCATCATCGAGTGGTACCCCGACGCCAAGGCGCACGTAAACGCTAACGTCGAGTTCGACAAGGACAAGTTCGCGGCGTACCACGACACCGTCGTCCTGTCGAAGCTCGTCCTGCTGCAGGAGTTCGATCCCCTCGGCGGTGTCACGCCCGGAACGGGTCAGCTGTCGAAGCTGATGTCAGACGCGTTGACGGCGTTCAACGGTGGCACCATCGTCCCGTACGACTGGACCTTGCTCAACTTGGTCGGTAACCACGGCGGCAACATCATGACGACGGTCCTGCCGAAGCCGACGCACTTCCTCGACTTCGACTCTGCGGCCGACGTGAGAGGCCCTGGCGCGAGTCGATCCGAAGGCAATCACCGCCGGAGGATCGCTGCGGGTCGACGCAATCGATTTCTCGAGTCCGACAGGGCTCGGCACCGGCGATGCCGTCCGCTACGACCCGGCCGGCGGCACCGAGATCGCCGACGACAACGCACTCAACCCGGAGACGCTCTACTACGTCAACGTCGAGCGCGGCGGGACTAGAGTCCACCTCTACGAGCGCGTCTACGACGCGCTAACGAGCGCAGCGCCCATCCAGCTCGTCGCGGCCGCGACCGGCAACACGCAGACGCTCTATACGCGTCTCGAGAACGACGTGACGCCGCTGATGGCGAACGGGTTCATGTACGCCGATCCGACTCAGCAGGGCTGGCTCTCGGATCAGCGGCCGTGGCTGAGGCTCATCGACGGCAACAACGGGTGGCGCGTCGACTCGAGTAACGCCACCAGCCGGCTGTACCGCGTGCACGACACGGGATCCGTCGACGACAAGACGATCTGGGAACTCGCGGTCCCGAACGGCGACTACCGGCTCCAGGCGACGTGGATGCACAACGTCACGCAGCGGCTCCGGAATCCGCTCGACTCGCTGAATCCCGCGCAGGATGCGAAGTACAAGGTGTATGACGGCGTCCCGCTCCCCGGCGACGTGAACCTGCTCGGCGAGTTCGTCGAGGACCAGGGGCAGTTCAACAGCTGCTTCGTCGACAAGGACTTCGTGACATTCGACCCGCTCGGTGGAGCGTGTGACGAGGAGCATCCGGAGCTCTCCGGGCAGACGTTCTCGATCGCGAGCGGCCTCCTCTGGGTCGAGCTGAGCGCGGACGCCCACGACCCAGTGGACGAGCGAGCGCGCGGAACCGGCTTCTTCAACATGCCGTTCGAGCGCACCGCCGACGTCGTCGCCGGCCCACTCCGCGTCGTCCCGGTTGCCGGCGGCCCGGCCACCCGAATCCAGTACGAAGTCGACGCGAGCCTCAACAATCCCGCCTTCGCCGATCCCACGGTCCAGGTCGGGGTCGTCGGACAGAAGGAGAAAGACCCGGCGTGGCTCCCACTGGTGTACGGGACCGGCAGCGGAAACTTCACGATGTGGGAGAGCGCGAAGCTCCGCCCCGTCTGGCAGGCGTACTTCCACGACTGGCAGGACTTCGCCGGGAACTTCCCGGCCTTCGGCGACGACCCGTCGCCGGATCCGAACGACGATCCCACGATCGTTCCGGAGTTCACCCATGGCTCGTATGCGACTCCGTTCGACGAGCTCGACGTGGAGCCGCTTCCCGCCGGGCAGACGCTGACCGTCTCCGGCGGCGGAACGTTCAGCTTCGGCGGCACCGTCGTCCTGGCCAGCGTCACCGGCACCGGCGACGTCTCGATCACGGCGGGCGAGGTCGGGACGGGCGAGACCCCGTCGATCTTCGTCGAGACGCGGCGCAAGTTCGTGCGCGCGGACAGCGGCAGCTTCGTCGCCGACGGCTTCCTGCCGTCGCGGCTGCCCCGTCGGCCGCAACCGCGCGCACCGCGCTGTACGTGAACACGGCGACGAACTCGTTCGTGCGCATCGACGCCGGCAGCTTCGTCGACGACGGCTTCCTGTCCGGCCAGGTCATCCACGCGAACGGCTTCCGCGCGAACAGTGGCCTGTATCACGTCGCGTCCGTGACCGCGACGGCGCTCACGGTCGTCGAGGCGCTCGTCGCCGGCGACGCGGTTCCGGCGGCGAAGACGCTCTCGTCCACGACTGGGCTCTCGTCCTCGTCCGCGATCTTCGCCGACCGCGTCGCGAGCGCGTTCGTACGCGTCGACGGCGGCAGCTTCCTTGCCGACGGGTTCTTACCAGGGCAGGTAGTGCACGCAAGCGGCTTCGCTGCGAATGACGGAGACTACGTGATCGACTGCAACCCGCTGCCGGTGATCGGGACCTGCACGCCGGTTCTGCCGGACCTGATGAACGTCCATCCGCTCGTCAGCAGATCGCTGTCGTCCACGACGGGGAGCTCGGGACCGAACCTTTACGTCGCCGTCGCCGAGGACTCGGACGGCACGCTGAGGCGCGCCTTCGTGCGCTACGACGGCGGCAGCTTCTCCGCAGACGGGTTCGCCGCCGGCCAGGCGTTGACGGCGAGCGGGTTCGCCTCAACAACGGGCCGTACACGGTCGAACAGCTCGACGCGGCACACCTCTTCGTCATCGCGAGGCTGCTCGAAGAGCCGGGGACGTTCCAGCGCGGGGACGAGGCGGGCGCCCGCACCCTCAAGACGCTCCTGCCGCCGGCGTCGACGGGGGAGACGATCCTCTTCGTCGACACCGGGGCGAACGCGTTCGTCCGGCTCGACGGCGGCGACTTCCTCGCGGACGGCTTCCTGCCCGACCAGGTCATTACGGTCTCCGGCTTCATCGCCAACAACGGCAGCTACACAGTCGTCGCCGTGACCGCCGATGCGCTGACGGTGGCAGAGACGCTGCTCGCGGGCGACGACGTCCCGACGACGATGACGCTGACGACCACCACGGGAAGCGCAGGGCCGACGACGATCTTCGTCGATGAGCAGCGCGTCTTCGTCCGCATCGACGGCGGCAGCTTCGTCACCGACGGGTTCCTGGCCGGCCAGGAGATCGAGGTCGAAGGCTTCCTGTTCAACGACGGCGAGTACGACGTCCTCGGCGTGTCGGCCGACACGCTCGTCGTCGACGACGACCTCGTCCCGGGAGACGAAGCTCCGAGCAGAGCGCTTACCGGATTGGTGACGACGGGGCCGACGGCGCTGTACGTCGACAGCGAGACCAACACCTTCACCCGTGTGGACAGCGGCGACTTCGCCGCCGACGGCTTTGCCGTCGGCGACTCGATCGTCGCGAGTGGCTTCCGCTTCAACGACGGGACGTACACCGTCACGAACGTCTCGCCGACGGAGCTCGAGGTGGCGGAGACGCTGCATCCCGGTGACGAGGAGAGCGAGATCGAAATCACCTCGGCGGGCAAGATCGTGGTCGCGGGTCCGATCGGGGGCGGGCTCACGAACATCACGCTCGAGGGCGACGAGATCGAGGTGCTCCCAGGGATGAGCATCAATTCGACGCTCGGCGACGTCACGCTCCACGCTGGGGCGATCGAGATCGACGACGGGGCGACGCTGACGTCCGCCACGGGCACGCTCACGGTTGGCGCCGAGGCGACCGACGACGTCGAATTCGAGCTCAGCCTCGCGGAGGGCTTCGAGCTCGCGGGTCCGGAGGCGACGGTCAAGCTGGGCTCCGAAGCCGTCCTGCAGGGGAGCAGCGTCGTCGTCAGCGCGACGGCCACGGCCGGCGCACCGGCGCATCTCAGCGATGGGATCACGCTCGCCGCGGACGCGCTCCTCACGATCCTCGCGCGTGCGCCCGTGCTCCCCAACCTGCTGCTGACACTCGGCTTCCCGGCCAACATCCTCGAGAAGATCTCCGCGCTCGCCGACGTCGTCGCGGACGTCGCCACGGTCGTGAAGGCGAAGATCGACAGCGGCGATCTCTTCGACTGGGGCCCGGCCGCGGCGATCGGCGCGTTCGAGCAGTCAGCCGCCGAGATCTCCGTCGCGCCAGGCGCGCAGATCGAGGCTCCCGGCAACATCACCATCACTGCGCACGCGGAGTCGGCCGCAGTCGAGAGCGCCAGCGGCCAGTACCTGACGCTCGTCTACGCCATGTCGTCGCCGGAGGCGAAGATCAGCGTGCAGCAGGGCTCCTCGATCGACGCGGGCGGCAACGTCCTGCTGCGCTCGACCACGTCGAACACACTGGATCTCTTTGCGACCGTCGATCCGACCTCGGTCGCAGGCTTCGTCGCGACCTTCGGCAAGGCCGAGGCGATCTCGAGCGTCAAACAGGACGGCGGCGCCGAGATCTCAGCGGACAACGTGGAGGTATCAGCGGAGAGCATCGAGACGATCTCGAACATCGCCATGTCCGCGGGCTTCGTCGCCCCGGGCCTCGGCGCCGGTGCGACGATGGCGATGGGCTTCTATCGGAACGAGGCGCACGCGACGGTCGCCGGCAAGGTGACGACGCTCGGCGACCTCGTCATCGACGCGCGTGCGCGCGACCTCGCGAATGCGACACGGTCGTTCTCCGAAGTCACCGTCGATCCTGCGGCCAACAACGTCATCGACACCATCAACGCGTTCCTCCGCAGCCTGAACCTCAAGGTCGACGTCGGCGGCCGCGTGATCGACCTGACGCCGCAGATCCCGCAGCTCGGGCTCGCAGTGGCTGCCGCGGTGACACTCGTCGAAACGGAGAACAAGGCCGCAGCACTGCTCGACGGCGACCTGTCGGTGGTCGTCGTCCACGGGAACCTCTCGATCACAGCGCTGGCCGAGGCGCATCCGCTGATGAGCGCCGCTGGCAGCGCCGACGGCGCGGAGAACGTCGCGCTCGGCGGCGCCGTCTCCTTCGCGAAGCTGTCGAACCAGGCGACCGCCTTCATCGGCTACGCCGCACAGGTCGACATCGACCATACGCTGACGCTCCAGGCCGACGCGATCCTCACCGACTACGACCCGCTGTTCGTGCCCTCGCTTGACCTGTCCGACACGGATACCGCCAGCGGGCTCGACCGGATCGGTGAGGAGTTCGCCGACGCGAATACGCAGATGCGCGACCGCATCCGCGACGCGCTCGCGCTCGGCTCGCTGCAGAGCCATCTCCAGTCGGTCCTCGCCGACCCGAATCAGATCGGCATGTCGTACGTGCACGCCGGCGCGCTCACGCCCGGCGCGATCGGTCTGGCCGGCGGCGTGAGCTGGCTCGACGTCTACAACCTCGCCGGGACCGGCATCGCGAACGGCGCGGACGTGAACCAGCGCAACCAGACGTCGACTGCAGCGAGCGACCAGGACGTCACGCTCAACTCGAACTCCACCTTCGCCGCCACCAATATCGCCGGTCTCGAGTCGGTGCTCTCCGTCGGCGGGCTCTCTGGACCCGCGGGTCATGCCGGCCTCGGCGGGTATCTTGTCGTGACCTCCGGCTCGGGGTACGCACGCGCGTACATCGACGACCTCGCGCACGTCTCGGCGAAGCGCGACATCTCGCTGCACTCGAATCTGACCAGCCACGTCCTCAACCAGGCGGAGACGGGCGTCGAAAATCCGACGCCGTCCGGCCGCGGGCCTCCGAGCATCGGCATCGACGGCGCCTTCAGCCTCGTCGACCTCGGGCATGAGTCCCTCGCCTTCATCGAGGATCGAGCGGTCGTCGGCGCCGACACGGTTCGCCTGCACGCCGAGGACACGGCAATCGTCGTGAACGGTGCAGGCGGTATGGCGACCGGCTCGACAGTCGGAGCCGGAATCGCAGGCGCACTGACGGTGATGGGAGCTCCGGTGGGGCTTTCAGACCTCCGAGGCGAGGACGAGGAAGAAGGCGACGAGGGCGAGGACTCCGGCAGCTTCCTCGATGCCTTGTTGGGCGCCGGTCAGGACCTCCTCGAGGGAGCGAAGAACGGGACGCTCATCGGCAGCAGCTCGACGCGTGCTTTCATCGGCGACGCGACCCAGGCGATGGGCGCCAAGGGAACCGGCGGCAACGTCGGCTCGGTGGAGGCGCCGACGGAGCTCAGCTTGACCGCCGACACCACTGCGAACTTCTGGACCTTCACCGTCGCGGGCGCAAACGCCGGGACGGGCTCGGGGGCGAGCGGGGCGGAGCTGCAGGCGGGTGGCCTCGGCTTCGGCTACGGCCTGTCGGGCGACGCGGCAATGAACGTCGTCAACCGCGACGTCGAGACGTACCTCCGCGACGTCGCAGACATCGCCACGAACAGCGACCTCGTCCTGTCCGCCTCGGACCACCCGCTCCTCGTTGCGACCGCCGGTGTCTCGGCCGCGGGGGACCAGATCGGCCTCGGCGGCTCGTTCGCAGGTAACGCGCTCTTCGACACGGTGAAGTCGTTCACGCAGGACGTCGGGCTGCAGTTCGCACCCACCGATCCCGACCGCATCCCCTGCGAGCTCACGCGCTGCAAGCTGACGGCGCCGAACATTTCGGTGCTCGCCGACGGCGGGAGCACGTTGCTCGCCTACGCCGACGGCGACAGCTCCTCCGCCGCCGGCGCCAGCGTCGCTGGTTCCGTCACGTTCACGCACACGCAGAACGACGTCGAAGCCGGGCTCGGCGACCGGACCATCGCGGAGACGCCGGGAGCGGTTCTCGTCCAGGCGAACTCTCCGATCGACCTGATCACGGACGCCGGCACGGCCTCGCTGATCAGCCACGGCTTCCTGGTGATCGGCGCGACGCTTGTGCTCACCGACCTCGGGAACTCGGCCCGCGCGTACATCGGCGAGGACGCCGAGATCTCGGCGGGAGACGACATCCGGGTGCTCTCGTCGTCGGTCGAGCGGGCCCGCGCCTTCGCGGCGGCCACAACGAAGGCCGTGCTCTCCGGCGAGCCCAGTCGCCTGTATCTCAACGGCGGACCTTCGACCCTCTTCACCAGCGGCCAGGACGTGACGCGACCAGACTGGACGACATCCGTCGCGCTGGCCGACGTCGACGGGGACGGCGATCTCGACCTGATCACCGGCAACTTCGGCCAGTTCGAGCGCGTCTACTTCAACGACGGGTCAGGCGTCTTCGACAAGGGGCATGAGGTCGGGACGAACCTCCTCGTCTTCCTAAAGGCCCTGACCCTCCCGACGGGCGAGCAGCTGCTGAACTCGCTGATCCCCGACTACACGACCTCGATGGCGGTCGGAGACGTCAACGGGGACGGTAGACCGGACATCGTGGCCGGCAACTTCTTCCAGCCGAGCCGTCTCTACCTGAACAACGGCGACGGCGACTTCTTCGCCGGCACCAACGTGACGCCGCTCGGGATGAAGACGAGCTCGGTGGCGCTCGGAGATATGGACGCGGACGGCGACCTCGATCTCGTCGTCGGCACCTACGGTGAGGGCAACTGGGTCTACCTCAACGACGGCCAAGGGCATTTCACGGCGCGCGTCCCGCTCGGGTCCGAGAAAGACTTCACGAGCTCGCTCGCGATTTCGGATCTCAACAACGACGGGCAAGCGGACGTCGTCGTAGGAAACCTCGGCCTCGACCTCTCCTTCCTCGTCGACAAGGGCCTCGAGGCGAAGGACTTCCTCGAGAACACCGCTGTCGACCTCGCCGCGCTTGTCTCGACGGGCCTCGTCAACCTCCGCGACCTGCTGAAAAAGGGGCTCCTCGACGCTCTCCAGTTCACGGGCGCCGGTGACGTGTCGATCGCCGATCTCGTCAACACCGGCACCACGTCTCTCGGCCAGCTCGTCCACGAGGGCCTCGTCGGCATCGACGACTTCGTCGACAAGCAGCTGAGCCGCGAGGGCCTGCTGCGCGCCGGGATCTCGACCGAGGACGTGATCAGCGACCTCTGTCCGCCCGGCGGCACGGTCGGAATCCGCCACCTGCTCGAGAAGGGCCTCGTGCTCCTCGACAACCTCGTCGACGCCGGCCTCGTCGGACTCGACGATCTCGCGCCCGGCGCCGCGGACCTGAACGTAGGCCAGGTGGTCTCACTGGGCGGCGCGACGATCGACGATCTCGTCGAGGCGGGCTTCGCGGGGCCGAGCGACTTCGACGGCGGCGCCGTCGATCTGCGGGCGCTGATCGACTCCGGCCTCGTCACCCTCGGCCAGCTGATCGACGAGAACCTCCTGCAGCCCGCCGGCATCGATCTCTCGAAGCTCGACGCCAACACGCTCCGTGACGCGCTCCGCTCGGGAGCGCCGACGCGCGTCTACCGCAACACCGGCTCGGCCACGTTCGCGGCGCCGCTCGCGATCGCACTCGCGCCGACGCAGACGGTGGCGACCGCGGACGTCGACGGCGACGGCGACGCGGACGTCGTCCTCGGGAACACGCTCGTCCGGCCGCAATACGTCAAGAACCTCTTCGTCGAGAACGGAACGCTCGAGTTCGCGGCGGCCACGGACGTCGGCACCGTACCGGACGACACGGCGCTCACGACCGCGGTCGCGCTCGCGGACATCGACGGCGACGGCCATCCGGATCTCGTCGTCGGCAACCGCGGCACAGTCAATCGCCTCTATCTCTTCGACCCAGGTACGGGGACGTTCGGCTCGGGCTCGAACATCACCGCCGACCAGTACGCGACAACCTCGCTCGCGACCGGCGACGTCGACGGCGACGGCGATCTCGACATCGTCGCCGGGAGCAACAAGCCGAACCTCGGCGCCGCCGGCTCGGCCGCGCTCACAACGGTGCGGCCGGACACTGAGGCGTCGATCGGCGACGGGGCGGTCGTCCAGACCGATCACTCCCTCACCGTCCATGCAGACGACGTCGCGGACATCGTGTCCAGCTCGGGCGCCGCGGTCGACGGGACGACCGTCAGCGTGGGTGTTTCGGCCACAAATGCAAACATCATCCGGAACCTCGCCGCGTTCATTGGCGCCGCCGATGTGATGGTGCTCGGGCTGGGCTCGTCCTCACCACGGGGAGTCTTCGTGCTGGCCACGGCGACGGACGACATCGTCGACAGCGCAGCCGGCAAGGCGGAGGCGACGGATGGAAG
>WNGA01041414.1_pt1 | contig 11961 bp, 12 predicted proteins | sample 5400061 | NCBI WGS metagenome assembly WNGA01 (sample SAMN13153366, study PRJNA577476) | soil metagenome | isolation source: 100 cm soil or saprolite under grassland replicate 2 | place: USA:California | collected 2016-06-15
ACCGGGGTACGGCGGCTGTCGCGGCAACGCGTGCCGTTGGCGTGGCTAATTCAGGTCAAATAGTTACGAGCGATCATTCCACTCGTCGGCGAGCATCGCGAAGACAATCTCGTCGGTCCATTCGCCCTTGAGGAACTCGTTCCGGACGAAGTGCGCCTCCTGGCGCATGCCCAGCCGCTTCAGCAGGTTCGCCGAGCCGGTGTTGCGGGCATCGAGCCGGCCGATGATCCGGTGCATGCCGAACACCTCGAAGCCCAGCCGCAGCACCTCCCTCGACGCCTCCGCGGCGAACCCCCGGCCGTGGAACTCCGGGTGGAAGACGAAGCCGATCTCGCCGCCACGGTGCGCTGCGTTCTGCACGAAGAGCGAGACCTCGCCGACGTGCTGCGCCGTCTCGCGCAAGATCACCGCGAGGGTGAACGCCTGACCGTCACGCCAGGCGGTCAGGTCCGTCATCGGCACGTCCGCCAGCCGCCACTCGATCGACTCGTGGACCTCTTCCGGCGTCTTCGAGTCGTACAGCAGGAAGCGGCTCACATCGTCGTTGGACTGCAGCTTCAGCAGGTCGTCGTAGTCGGACTCGAGATAGCGGCGAAGCGTCAGACGTTCGGTCTCGATCGGCAGCGCATAGGTCACCCGGCGACCCTATTCGCCGTTTGGTGGGTTCACCCACCAATTTGTGGGTTCCCCCACGAGATTCCGGGGTGAGAACCCACAAGCTGGTGGGTTCACCCACCAAAGGAGATGGGCTCCGGGGTGGCGGGCCAGGCCCTCCCACCCGCCGGTGGGAGGGCCTGCTCCGGCTCAGTCGCGGCCGGTGCGGGACTTGTAGGTGTTGAGGAAGTCCCGGATCCAGCTGACCATCGCGGACTGGCTCAGGCCGTAGCAGGTCGCGCCGTACGGGTTGTACTCGATGTCGAGCGCGCCCGGCAGCGTCTTGCCGTCCCCGGACCAGCCGCCGCCGTGGTCGACGAAGTAGTTGGCCTGGTTGGCGCCGCTGGAGTCGTTCGGCGTCGCGAAGTGATAGGCCCCGCGGATCATGCCGATGTTGTAGGAACCGTTGTACTGCTGGGCGAAGTACGGGTTCGTGTAGTAGTTGCCTTCGGTCGCCTTCACGTAGGCGAACCGCTTGCCGGCGTTCCATTGCGCGGCCCAGTCGACGTTGCCCTGGTGGCTGGAGACGTCGATGCCTTCGACGACCGCGGCGGTGCCGAAGTCGGCCGGGGCTGCGCTGGTGGTGTTCGTGTTCAGCAACCAACCCATGTACGCGTCGCCGGCCTTCTGGATGCCGTGCTGGCGGGCCGTGGGCGTCGGCTGGTGGCTTGCGGTGGAATCAGTGGTGCTGGCTTGGGCGGAGCCGGCGATCGAGGCCAGGAGCAGGCCAAGAGTGACGGTGGCACCCGTGAAAAGGGCGGACTTCACGGTGAACCTCCACAGAGCGATGAGGGGCGGGACAGAGCGCTCGGCGGAGGTTTTACCCGGGTCCGGTAAGAATCAACCTTCGATCGTGAATTTGATGTGAGTATTTACCGAACGTACGTCGGAGCGGCGCTGTAGGTGTTGCAGGAGGCGGGGTTCCGGGTCGCGAAACCGGCGTTGGCCCAGCGCGGGATGATCGCCCGGCTGCCGTGGTCGCGACGGTCGCCGTACTCGTCGCCCTGGTGCGAATGCAGGTAGTCCAGTTCCTTCTTCAGCAGGCCGGTGAACTTGTAGCTGCCCTTGTTCGCGCCCAGGAAGACGTTGCCGAAGCAGGTCGCCTGGATCTCCGTCCGCCGGCTCATCTCCAGCGACTTGTCGCCGCTCAGTTCGTACTCGAGATTGGTCTCGGCCTCCAGAATGCCGGTCATGTTCTGGATGTGATGGCCGAACTCGTGCGCCACCGTGTCCGACATGTCGGCCCGCACCCATGCGATCGCCACCGGGTCGCCTGGGTACTGCCGGTAGTTCTTCAGGTCGGTGGCGGCGTCCATGTAGATGGTGCGGTTGGTCCGGCAGTAGAACGAGCTCGGCGAATTGCCGCTGCACGGGGTCTGCACCGGACCGGTGAAAGCGATCAGCCGCGGCGCGACGAACTGCCCTCCGGCCATGCTCACCTGCCGGGGCCAGGCCTTGAGCAGGCAGTTCAGCACGGTCGCGTAGTACTTGCGGGCGTTCGCGGCGTTGGTCGGCCGGGCGCCGGACTCCCGGCAGTTCACCGTCCGCTGTACGCCGGTCTTGTAGAACCGGTTCTTCGTGACGATGTCGGAGTCCGACGGCTCCGGTGCCGGGGGCGGAGTCGTCTTGGTCGGCTGCGGCTGGGTGGTCCGGGTGGCGGGCGCGGTCGGCACCTGTGTCGTGGTGGGCAGGTACGTCGGCTCTTCGGTGGCGGTGTAGGTGGGTTGTGGGCTGGTGTAGTCGTCGTCGTACTTGTTCTTCGACACGGTTCCATAGACCCACAGCGCGGTGACTCCGCCGAGCACGAGCAGGATCGGCAGCACGATCCAGCCGGCCTTGCTCTTCTTCCGCGGCGGCGGTGGAAACCCGTTCGAACCCCAGCCGAACCCCGGCCCCTGAGGGGGCCCTTGCGGCGGACCCCAGTACTGCGGTGGCGGCTGCTGCGGCTGGCCGCCGTACTGCGGCGCACCCGGCGGCGGGCCGTACTGCGGTGGACCGTACTGCGGTGGTGCCTGCGGCGGCGGTCCGCCGTACGGGGGCTGGCTCGACAAGTCTGTCCTCCTGAACATGATCGCGCCGCTCACCTTACGAAGCGCCGGGATCATCCGGGGTGAAGAGTTTGCCTGGGGACAATTGTCAAGAGCAGTCTCGAATCACCGTTACCCTTGATCGGTGACACTTCGCTTGTACGACACCGCGACAGCAGCAGTGAGGGATTTCGAACCGGTCCATCCGGGCAAGGTCGGGATCTACCACTGTGGGCTGACGGTGCAGGGTGCCCCGCATGTCGGGCACATCTACAAGGAGGTCGTGTTCGACGTGCTGCGGCGCTGGCTCGAGCGCTCCGGATACGAGGTCACCGTGATCGCGAACGTGACCGACATCGAGGACAAGATCCTGGCCAAGTCGGCCGAGCGCGGCGTCCCGTGGTGGGCGCACGCCTACGAGTTCGAGCGCGAGCTGCACTGGTCGTACGACGTACTCGGCTGCCGCCCGCCGACGTACGAGCCACGCGCCACCGGCCACATCCCCGAGATGCTGGAGATGATCGGCGAGCTGATCGAGCGCGGTCACGCGTACGTCGCCCCGGACGGCTCCGGTGACGTCTACTTCGACGTCAAGTCCTGGCCGTCGTACGGCGAGCTCTCGCACCAGAAGATCGAGGACATGGAGGCGGCCGAGGACGCGGACCCGCGCGGCAAGCGCGACCCGCGCGACTTCGCGCTGTGGAAGGGCTACACCGAGGACACGCCGCGGACGGCGTCCTGGCCGACGCCGTGGGGTCGCGGGCGACCGGGCTGGCACTTGGAGTGCTCGGCGATGGCGGGCAAGTACCTCGGCGAGGAGTTCGACATCCACGGCGGCGGGCTCGACCTGCGGTTCCCGCATCACGAGAACGAGTTGGCCCAGTCGACCGCGGTCGGGCAGAAGTTCGCCCGGTTCTGGATGCACAACGCACTCGTCACCACCGCCGGCGAGAAGATGTCCAAGTCGTTGGGCAACAGCGCCGTCGTGCGCAATGTGGTCGAGCGGGTGCGGCCGATCGAGCTGCGGTACTACTTGGTCCAGTCGCACTACCGTTCCGTGGTGGAGTTCTCGTTCGGTGCGCTGGACGAGGCGGCGACGAGCTTCCAGCGGGTCGAGGGGTTCGTGTCCCGGGCCATCGAGGTGACCGGCGCGGTCGAGCCGGCCGCCGGGTTGCCGTCGGACTTCGTTGCCGCGATGGACGACGACCTGGGGACGCCGGCGGCGATCGCCGTACTGCACAACACCGTGCGGGACGGGAACAAGCTGCTCGCCGACGGGGATTCGCCTGCGCTGCGGGAGAATCTGGCCGCGGTCCGCGGGATGCTCGACGTACTCGGGCTGGATCCGCTGGCCGAGCCGTGGGCGTCGCGGGCGGGTGCCACCGAAGAGCTCAGTGAGGTGGTGGACGGGTTGGTGAAGGCGCTGTTGGAGCAGCGCCAGGCCGCCCGTGAGCGCAAGGACTATGCCGCGTCGGACGAGATCCGCGACCGGCTGAAGGCGCTCGGCGTCGTCGTCGAGGACACCCCGCAGGGGCCTCGGTGGTCGATCGCCGCGCCGACGACAAACGAAGGAAGCTGAAGTGCCAGGCAGTAGCCAGCGCAAGGGAGCGATCCGCAGGAAGCCGCGAGGGAACCCGACCGCCGGATCCGGTGGCCGGGTTCGCCGTGGTCTGGAGGGCAAGGGCCCGACGCCGAAGGCGGTGGACCGGGTCAAGCACCCCGCGCACAAGCGGGCGAAGGCGAAGGAACGCGCCCAGGAGCGCGAGCGCAACCGTCGCCCGGCCCGCAAGGACAGCGACTCCACAGTCGAGTGGGTGTACGGGCGCAACCCGGTGGTCGAGGCGTTGCGGGCCGGCGTGCCGGTCGCCGCGCTACATGTTGCCGAAGGCACCGAGCGCGACGCCCGGCTGCGGGAGGCGCTGCTGATCTCGGCCGAGCACGGCATCTCGGTGCTCGAGGTGCCGCGAACCGAGCTCGATCGGGTCACGGCCGGTGGTGCGCACCAAGGCGTCGCGGTGCAGATCCCGCCGTACGAGTACGCACATCCGGACGACCTGCTCACCCGCGCGTACGAAGCTCATGAGGTGCCGCTGGTGGTCGCGCTCGACGGGGTCACCGACCCGCGCAACCTCGGTGCGATCACCCGGTCCGCGGCGGCTTTCGGCGCACATGGTGTGCTCGTGCCTGAGCGCCGTGCGGCGTCCATGTCAGCCTCGGCGTGGAAGACGTCGGCCGGTGCGGCGGCACGGATCCCGGTGGCGCGGGCGACCAACCTCAACCGCGCCCTCAAGTCCTACAAGGACGCCGGCCTCCTGGTCGTCGGCCTCGACATGGGCGGCGAGGTCGAGCTCCCCGAGCTGGACGCCGCCACCGAGCCGCTCGTCCTCGTCGTCGGCTCCGAAGGCAAGGGCCTGGCCCGCCTGGTCCGCGAGAACTGCGACCTCATCGTCTCCATCCCGATGACGTCCGCCACCGAATCCCTCAACGCCGGCATAGCCACCGGCGTAGCCCTCTACGAAATCTCCCGCCGCCGCGGTTGATGTAGCTACATAAGGTAGGTACATTGATGAGCATGGAGACCATCGGACTGCGCGAGCTGAACCAGAACCCGTCCAAGGCGGTGGCTCGAGTGCGGGCCGGCGAAACCATCGTGGTGACGGACCGGGGCCGGCCTGTCCTTCGGCTTGTTCCCGAGGACGAGCGAGTCGGCTGCGTTGCGGAGTTGGCGGGAGGCGTTGCCGGCGGACACGGAGCTGTTGACGAGCGAGCTGGCGCGGCTGGAGATCACCCGGACGTTGCTGAGGGCTGGGATCGACCACCAGCAGGTGCCGTACTTCACCAGTCAAGCCGTTCGGGGTATCTACCTTGTCGACCTTTCGACCACGGTGCTGGCTCGGGCGATGGCCTACCGGACGACGATGCTGGGGTCGCTCGATGCAATCCACCTGGCGAGTGCTGAGCCTTTCCGGGCTGATCTGACCGAGTTCGTCACGTATGACAAAGAGCTGACCGGCGCAGCTGAAGAGCTAGGCTTCCCGGTTCTTGCGCCGGCATGAGAACTGCAGGCCCGGGGGGCCCAGGCCTGCAGTCAGTTGTCGAGTGTCCTGACGTCAGTAGACGCTGACGCCGTAGCGGGAGAGGGCTTCGGTGACGGGCTGGAAGTAGGTGGTGCCGCCGGAGGAGCAGTTGCCGGAGCCGCCGGAGGTCAGGCCGAGGGCCTTGGTTCCGTCGAACAGGGAGCCGCCGGAGTCGCCACCCTCGGCGCAGACGTTGGTCCGGATCAGGCCGGTGACCGTGCCCTCGGCGTAGTTCACCGTGGCGTTGGTCGCGGTGACCGAACCGCTGTGCACACCGGTGGTGCTACCGCTGCGCTTCACCGACTCACCGACGTACGCGTTCGCCGCCGACGTGATGTCCTGCGTCGAGCCGTTGTAGAGGTTCACGCTGCCAGGGTGGTTCGTGTACGACGTGCTGTACTTGACGATCGCGTAGTCGTTGCCGGGGAAGCTCGATCCGGAGGTCGTGCCCAGCAGAGTGGTGTGGCCGGAGTCCGCGTACCAGCTGGACGCGATGTTGCCGCAGTGGCCGGCGGTCAGGAAGTAGTAGACGCCGGAGCTGTTGCGGACGTTGAAGCCGAGCGAGCAGCGGTACTGCCCGCCGTAGATGGCGTCGCCACCGCGGATGTACTTGGTCAGCTTGCCGGAGATCTTCTCCAGCGTGACCCGGTCGCCGAACTGCTTGGTGACTGCTGTGAGTGCCGTCAGCTTGCCGCCGGTGACAGTGTCGTCGTACGAGACGATGATGCGGCCGTCCGGGTTGGTCTGCCAGGCGGTGCCCGGGATGGACGCGTCCTTGCTCAAGGTCGCGGTGATAGCGGATGCCGACAGTGTCGACGGGTTGACCGGGGCAGCCGAAGCCTGCGTGGCGAGCAGACCTGCGGCGGCGAGTCCGGCGGCGGCCAGGATCGCGGTGGTACGGCGGATAGGCGAGAATTTCACGGTTTCAGCCTCCTCACGATGAGGACGCAACACGGGGCGGGTGCGTCCTTGACTTAAACCGAGTGCAGTACTACCCCAGAATGTCCCTGAGTATTCAGGCAATCTCGGAGCGTAAGGGTAAACCCGCACTCAGTAGACGGAGACCCCGTACGCGTTGAGGGCCTCGACGACCGGCTGGAAGAAGGTGATGCCGCCGGACTCGCAGTCGCCGGAGCCGCCTGAGGTCAGGCCGAAGGCGTAGGTCCGGTAGAACAGCGGCCCGCCGGAGTCGCCGGGCTCGGAGCAGACGTTCGTGCGGATCAGGCCGGCGACGCGGCCGTCGCCGTAGTTCACCGTCGCGTTCAGCCCGGTGACGCGGCCGCTGTGCAGACCGCTCGTCGTGCCGCTGCGGTACACGTACTGCCCGATGCCGGGGTTGACCGCCTTCACGATGTCCTGTGAGTGACCGTTGTAGAGGTTCACGCTGCCGCCGGGCGGCCGGATGTCGGTCCGGTAGACGACGAGGGCGTAGTCGTTCCACGGGTAGCTCGAGTGATGCAGGGTGCCGATGCGGATGCTCTGGTCCTCGTCCGAGTACCAGGTCGACACCACGTTCCCGCAGTGGCCGGCAGTCAGGAAGTAGTACTTGCCTCGCCGCTGCACGTTGAATCCAGCCGAGCATTTGTAGAGGACACCAGCACGGTGCCGTCCGGCCTGGTCATCCAGGCGGTGCCGGCGATCGACACGTCGCGGTTGAGGGCGGAGGTGATCTCGGCCGCGGACAACTGCGGCGGTTTCACCGGGTCGGCCTTGGCGGGCACAGTGGTCAGAGCCAGCGCGGCGGCGACGAACGCCGCGAGGGCAGAAGGTCTCATGGTCCCCAGCCTTCCGTGACAAGCCATGGCAGCTTCAGGAGTCAAACGCTTGACTGGCGACTTTACGCGGCTTGTGGCTGGGGTTCAGTCCAGGCGCAGCGAGTGCAGGACGAAGGAGGCGAGCTCGCGATAGGCCTCGGCGTCGTTGAGGCCGGTGCGGCGGGCGATGTCGCCGCGCTGGATCGCCTGCATGGTGTGCGCGATCATCTCCGCGGCGAACGCGATGTCGACCGGCCGGAACGCCTTGTTGTTGATTCCGTCCTCGATCAGCGTCCGGACCCGCTCGGCCGCGATCCGGGTGTTGCGCTCGTACACCGACCGGGCCGGCGCGAACGTCGCGACGTCGTCCAGGAAGGTCCGGCTGGCCGGCCGGAGCGCGTCCGCGACCGCGTTCAGGTACGCCGCGATCCGCCGGTCGTGCCGGGTCTGTCGCGCGACCGCGGACTCCACCTGCGCGGTGGCATTCTTGAAGTAGTGCTTCACCACCTCGACGGCGAGCTGTTCCTTGCTCGGCGCGAGTGCGTACAGGGTCGTCTTGCTGCAGCGCAGCTCGGCGGCCAGGTCGTCCAGGGTGAACCGGCTGAAGCCCTGTTCGAGAAACAGGGTGAGGAGCCGGTCGAGCAGTTCGGACTGCCTGCGGGTCCGGCGCCCCGGAACGACTGTCGTCATATCGAGACAGCATAGAACGATACGGAAGTATGGTCTTCAGTATCATATGGAGTATCATTTCCGCAGCCGTTGAGAGAGGTGTCTGATGGCTGTCGATCGCCTGCTGCCGACTGAAGAGTCCACTGATCTGCTCGCCCTCGTGCGCGACCTGTGCACGCACGAGTTGGCGCCGTACGCCGCACAAGCCGAGGAGAGCGAGACGTTCCCGCGGGACGCCTTCCGCACGCTCGGCAAGGCCGGCTTGCTCGGCCTGCCCTACCCGGAGCAGTACGGCGGCGCCGAGCAGCCGTACGAGGTGTACCTGCAGATGCTGGAGGAGATCGCGGCTGCCTGGATGTCGGTCGGCGTGGGGGTCTCCGTCCATACCATGACCAGCTATGCCCTCGCCACCTTCGGCAGCGAGGAGCAGCGGGCCCGCCTGCTGCCGGACATGGTCGGCGGCGAGCTCCTCGGCGCCTACGCGCTCTCCGAGCCGCAGGCCGGCTCCGACATCAGCCGGATGACCACAAAGGCGGTCCGCGACGGCGACGAATACGTCCTGACCGGCACCAAGGCCTGGATCAGTCACGGCTCGCACGCCGACTTCTACACCACTTTCGCCCGTACGTCGGAAGACCCGAAGCGCGGCATCTCCGCCTTCCACGTGCCGGCGTCGGCCGAGGGTCTCAGCTTCGGCGCGCCCGAGCGGAAGATGGGCCTGACCGGCTCGACCACGACGCTCGTCAACTACGACAGCGTCCGCGTGCCGCGCTCGAACCGGATCGGCGAGGAGGGCGAGGGGATGCGGATCGCCTTGTCCGCCCTGGATTCCGGCCGGCTCGGCATCGCCGCGTGTGCGACCGGTCTCGCGCAGGCCGCACTCGAGGTCGCCGCGTCGTACGCGAAGGAAAGGCAGCAGTTCGGGCAGCCGATCGCGGAGTTCCAGGGCATCCAGTTCCTGCTCGCCGACATGGCGGCCGCGGTCGAGTCGGCGCGGTCGACGTACCTGCAGGCCGCCCGCCGCCGCGACCTCGGCCGGCCCTTCACCCAGCAGGCGGCGATCGCCAAGCTGATCTGCACCGATGCCGCGATGAAGGTCACCACCGACGCGGTCCAGGTGCTCGGTGGATACGGTTACACCCGCGAGTTCCCGGCCGAGCGCTACATGCGCGAGGCCAAGGTGACCCAGATCTTCGAAGGAACCAACCAGATCCAGCGCCCCGGCCGACGTCACCGACGAGGCCGCGATCAGCGCGGCTCTGGACGCGGCCGCCGAGCTGGGCTCGCTCCGGGTCGTGGTCACCTGCGCCGGCATCGCCACCCCTGGCCGAGTCGTCGGCCGCAAGGGTCCGTTGCCGCTGGCAACGTTCCGGCAGGTGGTCGAGGTCAACCTGATCGGCACCTTCAACGTGCTCCGGCTGGCCGCCGAGCGGATGATCGACCAGCCGGCCGGCGACGACGGCGACCGCGGCGTCGTCGTGATGACCGCGTCCATCGCGGCGTACGACGGTCAGGTCGGCCAGGCGGCGTACGCGGCCAGCAAGGGCGGCATCGTCGGCCTCACCCTGACCGCGGCGAGAGACCTTGCGGACAAGGGGATCCGGGTCGTCACCATCGCGCCCGGCACGATGGAGACGCCGATGCTGGCCGGCCTGCCAGAGGAGACCAGGGCCGTGTTGGAGCAGCAGGTCCCGCATCCGTCGCGCCTCGGCCGGCCATCGGAGTACGCCGCTCTGGTCGGTCACATCATCGACAACCAGTTGCTCCACGGCGAGGTCAGGGCCCTGTGCTGACAGGGATTTCAGCGGCACGGACACCTTCCGAGGTGTCGGACCGGTCCAGAACAGCGCGACATAGCTGTCGGTTCGTGAGCGTGCCGTCCAGACGATGAGCTCGCCGTCGTCGAGCGGCTCGCGGATGACCTCGCGACCGTCGTACGACGACCGCAGTACCTCCGACAGCGCGGGATTGGCGAGCAGGTCGAGCGTCGCGTCGTCCGTGGTGGGCAGGTCACCGCCCATCATGAGTGGCGACCGCGCCATCACCCACAACGTCAGCAGAGTCTTCTGCTCATCGGTGGTGAGACGGCTGGTCCGATCCTCGCCACGCTCCGCGCGAATCCCGATCCGCCCGAGCGGAAGCATGTCGGCGTCCGCCCAGCCACCGGCTTGCTGGAACGGCGCCCACCGGGCCAGCCGCGCGAACTGCGCATGCACGTCCTTCCAGCGGTCCCACAGGTCATCGGAGATCCGCCACATCTGTGCATTGGCCCGCAGATGCTCGAGATGGTGAGTCGACAAGTGCGTGCCCGGCGACAGCGACAGCACGATGTCCCGGCCGCTGCGCTCGATGGCCCGCGCGTACGCGGCGATCTCTCGGTCGTGGTACGGCGCGAGCATGTCGTCGGCCTTGATGAAGTCGACGCCCCACTCGGCGAACTGCGCGACCTGCGCGTCGTAGTAGGGCTGCGCGCCCGGGTGGTCGTGGTTCAGTCCCAGGTTGTCCGGGTTCCACGCGCACACGTGCTCGGGATCCGCGATCTGTCGCGCCGTCCATTCCGTGCCGAAGACGGGAAGGTCCAACTCAACCGCGCGTCGCGGGATCCCGCGCATGATGTGCAGGCCGAACTTCAGCCCGAGCTCATGCACCCTGGTCGCGAGCGGCCCGAAGCCGGGGCCGTCGACCGCGGAGGGGAAGCGGTTCGGCGCCGGCAACTGGCGGCCGTGGTCGTCCAGGACGACCGGCGCGTCTGCGTTGTACCCGTGCGATCGAGCTATCGGGTCGTACCAGGCGATGTCCACGACGATGGTGTCCCAACCTGAGCTGAGCAACCGGTCGTGCATCACCTGCGCGTTCGCGAGGACCTCGTCCTCGGTGACCGTCGTACCGAAACAGTCCCAGCTGTTCCACCCCATCGGCGGGGTGTGCGCCCGGGTCACCATTCGGCGAAGGAACCGTCGGAGTGCCGCAGCACTGGTGATCTCCAGCTGTGGCCTTCGGAGGCAGCCGCGCGTACGGCGTCCTCGTTGACCTCGATGCCGAGTCCGGGGCCGGCGAGCCGCTCGATGTGACCGTCGACGAAGCTGAACACCTGCGGGTCGACCAGGTAGTCGAGCAGCGCGCTCCCACCGCCGTACTCGATGCCGAGGCTCTGCTCCTGGATCAGGAAGTTCGGTGTCGCCAGGTCGATCTGCAGGCTCGCGGCCAGCGTGATCGGGCCCAACGGACAGTGTGGCGCGACCACTACGTCGTACGCCTCGGCCATCGCGGCGATGCGTCGCACCTCGGAAATGCCGCCCGCGTGGGAGAGGTCCGGCTGGGCCACGGCGATGCCGGTGGGCAGGACGTCGCGGAAGTCCCAGCGGGAGTAGAGCCGCTCGCCGGTCGCGATCGGGATGCTGGTCGAGTCGGTGATCCGGCGCAGGTCGCGGGCGAACTCCGGGAGCACCGGCTCCTCGACGAACAGCGGCAGCAGCGGCTCGAGCAACGGCAGGATCCGCCGGGTGGCCGCCGTACTGAAGCGGCCGTGGAGGTCGAGCGCGATGTCGACAGAGTCACCGAGAGCATCGCGCAAGGCCTCGACGCGCGCCACCATCCCACGGATCTCGGCGGCCGAGGGGACCGCAGGCAGCGCTTCGGACAGGTTGAGCTTGATCGCCGTGAATCCCTGCGCCACCTTGGCTTGGGCATCGTCCACCAGCGCGGCGGTGTCGCGACCGCCGATCCAGGTGTAGATGCGCACCCGATCCCGGACGGGTCCGCCGAGCAGCTCGTGCACCG
>WNGA01012397.1_pt1 | contig 11960 bp, 10 predicted proteins | sample 5400061 | NCBI WGS metagenome assembly WNGA01 (sample SAMN13153366, study PRJNA577476) | soil metagenome | isolation source: 100 cm soil or saprolite under grassland replicate 2 | place: USA:California | collected 2016-06-15
CCCGGCGTTCATCTCTGCGTCATCGCGGTAGGTCGGTGTTGTGTCGCCCATGTCGAAAGCTTCTGCCTAACGAGAGCAAGATCAACCCTGTGTCATCTCAGGGTCGCGCCTGAACATTGACATTGAATGGCCAGGGTTCATGTCGCGAATGCTAAATGCTCTGCTCAGCCTGCCCGCCGTGGCGGGCGAAGACTTTCGGAGTTGAGATTTGATTCCATTCATTCCCGCACGCCGCAGCGACCGCAAAGCTGTAGAGACGAGCGCGTCAATGGAGCCCGCCTCAGGCGGGGAAGCGCCGCGACATAGATCACAGAACCCGAGGGGCGAGGGTAAGACAGCGGGATGCGATCGAATCAAAACTCTTGCTCGCGAAGACTTTCGGAGTTCGGAGTTTAGACGCGACCCCAGTTTTCCCGCGCCAGAGCTGACAGCGGCTGCTAACCTGTCAAGATTTGTTGACTGACCCCTATTCCATTCCTATTCCCTATTCCCTATTCCAAGCTTTTCCAGAGGCCGATGTTGATGAATGTCGAGTAAGCACAATCTGTGATACTGAAAGTGTTGAACTTTGGATCGTTGCTGATCATTGGCTCTGTCAGGAACTAACGATAAAGACCCTTACCGGCATCAATCGTCATTTGTCTCCAGCGCTCTTTAAACCCATCCTCGCAACCGGGTTTAATTAGCCAATGAACCAAGACAATGACCATGGTCTACATCGAATCGCGATTTGGTTCCTCCCCTTTGCCTGGAGTCATGTATTCAAATCGGACGTCCTTAAAAAGGACTCGCACATTTACCTCGAACAGTGGATCAAAGAAATTTTCTGGAATGTTCTTAATCAAATCGAACACCGTTATATACTGCTCACTTCGCCACCTAGCGCCGATCCTCGAGAGCGCGTTGACGCACAGTAGGGCTTGCTCGTGGTTTGTAAGCTGCGCCCGCACCAGATCAACATAGTCAGTTGCTGATAGTCCTTTTGGTACATTTGTCTTTGCGTATCTCACTAAATGAAAGAGGTGACGGTAGTAATGTCCGAGCCTAGATTGATGGCCGTCGAACGGAGTATATGGCAGACTCGTAAGTGTCGAGAGTCTCTCACGCAACGCCGTTACGAACTCGTTATGTCTGGGGACGGCTTTCAGTTCGCTAACGGTGGACCTATAAGCCGTTTGAGTTTGCTCCATAGACTCGATAACGCATCCGATCAGTTGCGCAGGGTGGTCGTTTCGTATCGCTGCGCGGAGAACCGGCGTTGAGTTCGAGCCAACGCCATAATAGAAGACCATATACGCGAGGTCGACCCTCCTGTCCTGCGGATAAGTAGGAGCAAGTTGTTCACAACAGTGCCTGACAATGCCGAGAGTTTCCCGAAATTCGCGAATCAGGGGAATGAAAACCTTGCGCCCGACGCGATCACCGATCGCAATTTCCGAAACGTTTTCTCGATGAAACTTTAGTAACTCAAAAAAGCGGCTCTCGAATGCCGTCCGCTCGCCCGTTGCGCGTTGCGAGCGAAAAGAACCGATTAGGAGGGCCACACTGGCGAGCAGAAGGATCGTTCCAAGATAGCCTCCAATAAATTGCCCCAGTTCACTCGCTTTAGTTGTGTCGAGATGACTTGCGAAACGGGGCCGCAAATTTCGATCCCACAAGAAGAGGTGAATTAGAATGCAACCAACAACAAAAAACGAGATTTCTATCCAGTAAGCTTTCCAGAATCGCTTCATGCCGAACCTCATGAAAAAACTGCTGTTACGAATTCATTCGGGACGACTTTTCGGATCTGCGTCCACCCCACCGCGACAACGTTGTGTCGAAGAAAAAGCGAGTCAGCATCGCCAGTAGCACCACCATGTATTCCCCAAAGCGTAGTTTCGGACATATGTTAAATATCAAGACCCTAACAAAGCTTGGCGAGTAATAATGCCAGATTTATTGTAGCTCAGACCTTTGCAATGCGTAACGAAGCTCAGACGCGCTTTGAATTGATCGATCCAATGCTGATTGATCATTGCGGTTGGCGCCGCCAGGACATTCGAATCGAACAAACTGCGCCGCAGATCGACATCATTCACGGCAAAGGCTACCGCCGTCCATCTGGACGCACTGACTATCTGCTTTGCCGGCCTCTATCAGAAGATGGCGAGCCGATCCCGATCGCGATTGTAGAAGCGAAGAAAGAAAGTCTCCCGGCCGAGCATGGTTTGCAGCAGGCGAGACGCTACAGGATAGGCAAACTGAACCACATTCCTTTTGTCTTTTCATCGAACGGTCATCAGTTCGTGGAATACAATGAGGAGACAGGAATTACCTCGGAAGCGCGGCCACTCAACGATTTCCCGAGACCCGACGAATTGGTCGAGCGATACTTTCGTGTTCGGGATCTAAATTCTAAGTCGCCGACCTTTAACGCGCTGACTACACGCTATGAAAAGGGTCGCGAATTCTTGCGCTACTACCAAGACGCAGCAATCCGAGCCGCGCTCGAACAGCTCATCCGGCAGATCGACGCGCAGGACCTACCGCGTGTGATGCTTCCGCTCGCGACCGGCGCAGGCAAGACACGCTTGGCTGCCGCGTTGTTGCGGAAACTTTTCGATGCTGGAAAGCTGGGAAAGGCGTTATTTCTCTGCGATCGGACCGAGCTTCGAGATAATGGCCTCACCGATTTCCAAGCAGCTTTCGGAACAGACGCGGCTGAGGTCGATACGCGTAATCCGCAGAAGAATGCGCGCGTGTTGATCGCGACCTATCAGACGCTTGATTTTTCGTCTGGCGGCAAAGACGCGAAGTTCTTTCTTGAACATTACCCGCCAGATTTCTTCGATGTAATCGTGATTGATGAATGCCACCGTTCTGCTTGGGGCGAATGGCACCTGATTCTTGAGAGTAACCGCAATGCAATCCAAGTAGGCCTGACGGCGACGCCGCGACATATTCGCGTCAGGAAAATTGAGGACGAAGAAACGAAGAAGGGCGTTGAAGAAGACAAACGTAAACTGGCCGATAACTACAATTACTTTGGCGAACCGCCGTATGAATATTCGTACATGCAAGGCGTCGAGGATGGCTATCTCGCTCCGGCGGACATCGAGCAGTACGACATCTACCATGACGACAAAGATCAAAGCGAGCGTGTCCGCGGAATTTATCGTGCCGACGTGGCGGACAAGCAGCTGACGAATGCGCTCACTGGCGCTGCTGTCACTGCGGAGTCCGTCGCTCCGAAAAGCGAAGGCGGTTCTCTGGAAGCGCGACTCATTATGCCGGAACGCGTCAAAGCGATGTGCGACCATTTCTTCGCGCGCTTGCTCGCAACAGGCGATGGCGATCCGTTGCAAAAGACCATCATCTTCTGCGCGAGCGATCATCACGCCGATCTTGTGACGAATGCATTGAACAATCTCTACGCTAAGTGGTGTCGCGAGCAGGGACAAAGGCGACTACAGACCTACGCTTTCAAGTGCATGTCATCAGCGAACGGGCAGGCGGAGATTCCTGATTTTCGTGGGCGGCAGCGTTCGCACATTATCGCGACGACTAAAGATTTGCTCACGACCGGCGTCAATGTTCCGTGTGTGCGCAACATTGTTTTCTTCCGTTATCTCCATTCGCCAATTTTGTTTCATCAAATGGTCGGACGCGGCACGCGTATTGATGAAGCGAGCGGCAAACTGATGTTCCGCATTTTCGATTACACCGGTGCGACTGCGCTGTTTGGCGAGGACTTTATTACTCCGCCGCCGAGCGGCGGAACGGATGAACCGCCTGGCCCGCCGCCACCGCCGCCAGTGAAAGTTCGCGGAGTTAAGATCGAAATCGAAGAGGCGGGTAAATTCAATTTGCTCGGCGTCGATGGAAAAATGCGGCGCGTCACGCCGCAGGAATATCAGCAACGGCTCATCACCGAACTCACGCAGCTTGTTCCATCGCTCGCAAACTTTCGAGAGAAATGGCTCGATCCAGCGCAGCGTGGCGAGTTGATGCAACAACTGGCCCAACAAGGTTTGTTGCCAGAGAAGTTGCGTGATGCCGCGAAGATCGACAATCGCGATGCGGAAGAGTACGACCTGTTCGACATTCTGGCTGCGCTCGCTTATGGGAGCGCCCCCCGGACGCGTCGGGCACGTGCCGGGCAGTTCGATGGCGGTCTTGAGTGGCTGATTCGGTTGCCGCAACCGGCAACGAAAGTAATTCGCGCCATCGTGAAACAATTTGAGAACGCTGGCACGGATGCGCTGGAAGCAACGGAGCTTTGGGAAACGCCGGAGATCAGACAACTGCGCGGCCTGGCCGCGCTGCGTGAAGGCGGTGAGCCATCCGAGTTGATGCGCAAGACCAAACAAACGCTCTTCGTCGCATGAACCAGGGAAACGGAAACTGTACCGACTGGCGAACTGCCCGTCTTGGCGATCTTCTGACAGAAGCTGTCTCCGGCTTCGCTTGTGGCCAGCGTGCGAGTGACGGCGTCATTCAACTTCGGATGAACAACGTCACGCGACGCGGGGAGCTCGACTGGTCCTCGTTTATTCGCGTGCCGGTCGAGGAAGGGATGCTCGACGATTATGCCCTGCGCACCGGCGACGTTATGTTCAACAATACCAACAGCACCGAAATGGTTGGGAAGACAGCGCTCTTTAACGACTTCGACGAACCTGTGGTTTTTAGTAATCATTTCACTCGGCTGCGAACGAAACCAAATGCGCTCGCATCGGATTTTCTCGCGCTATGGTTGCATAGCCAATGGCAGGTAGGACTATTCGCGCGCATTTGCGACCGATGGATCGGGCAGTCGGCGGTGCAGCGAAACAAATTGCTCGCTCTCGAAATTCCGCTACCACCGTTGGACGAACAGCGGCGAATTGCGGCGCGATTACGCGAGCAATTGTCGATCTTGGCGAAAGCGCGCACAGCGCTTGAAGCGCAACTTGCAGCCGCCGAATCTCTGCCGGCAGCTCATCTCCGCGCTGTCTTCGACACAACTGAATCCGAATCATGGCCAAAGAAAACTGTCGGCGGGATGATTCATGAGGGTGCATTGAGTGAACACCAAGATGGTAATCACGGAGAATTGCATCCGCGAAACAAGGACTTTGTCACTGAGGGCGTTAAGTTCGTCACTGCAAAACATATCAGCGGCGACGGCACAGTTCTTTTAAGGTCGGCTCCTTGTATTTCAAAGGAGCAAGCGACTGGACTCAGAATTGGGTTCGCTCAAGCGAATGACGTTTTGTTAGCTCACAACGCAACGGTCGGGAAAGTTGGGATTGCACCGCCAGAATGCGAGCCATTTGTCGTTGGCACTTCTCTGACGATCTATCGAGCCAACGCAGAAATGGTGGATCCCAAGTTTTTGTTCTACACGCTGACCGCGTCCCAATTTCAAAGACAGTTGGTGGATGCGATGAAACAAACAACTCGCAATCAAGTGCCGATTACAAAGCAAAGGACATTATCGCTGCCAATGCCGGCGCTAGATGTTCAGCACGATATCTCTGCACAACTTGACGATGCATTTGCTATGAGCGTTGGATTGCGAAATTCATTGCGCGCAAAGCTTTCCGAACTTGAAAAGGTACCGGCCGCGCTATTACGCGCGGCGTTTCAACCCTCAAATCAAGATTGAGCGACCAACGCCTTTAATTCATCCGCCAGAATATTGCTGGCATGAATGGCTCGCCGCAAAGCTTTGCGAAGGACGAGCGCCAGATCTTTGTCGAAACAGCGAATTTCATTTCGAACAAATCGCTCATTGAATTCCGCGAGCGGAATTGTCTTCAAGCTGTTGCAATCGACGATGGATAGTTTCGTGAAGACGTCGAAGTCTTTCGGAGAAATTTGGACGACTGTGGTGAGACAATCCGCGCGGCGGCTTTTCACTTCTTCAACTTTGGATGTGACGACTGAAAGCAAGAGCACTTGCTGTGTCAATGGGTCGTTGTTGACCACGATGAAGTAGTGCGGCTCAGCAGAAGTGAGAGTTCTTTCGGTGAAGTAATAGACGGTCCCCTCGCGTAAAGTGAGGCGCAGCTTCAGGTCGATGCCCGCTGGCGCCAAGATTCAACTCCAGCGCTGATTGAATGCCTGCTGATCGAGGAAAAGATCGAGCGCGATTTTGCGATCCTTGGATGAGAACGGGTGGCAAGGATTGTAACCCTGAGCGGGATCATTGAAGAAATCGGCGTAATCCATCTGGACGCGTTTATGGCTATCGTGCCGGAGTTTTGCAGCGTGCCGCTTCCATTCGGGATAATGGTGAGTAATATCGCGCAATTGATACTGGGTGTACTGACCGAAAGTGCGCCAGGCGAACTCCAATGCCTCGATATCAGTCTGCGAAAGGACGCTCTTATCGACTTCCGCGGCCGAACCAAGATGATAGGCGTCTTTTCTCCGGACGAAACGGCGCGCGTAATTTCGCGACGGCGGCGCGAGACGCGGACTTTCCTCGGCAATATTTTTTGCTTCGGAAGCAACTGGCCCATTCTTCATCGCGAAGTATGCGCAGTCACTCACGGGGCGGCCGTACTTGCGCAAATGATAACGATCCGCAAAGAAAAGGAGCTTTAGTGCTTTCATCTTGTTGAGCGGCTCCGGCGCTCCGCGAGCAGCGAGACGAGCAAAATAATTGAGCGCCTGGGTGGACTTGCGGACGGGTGTGGGGATATGAAGAGCTGTCGGCATCGACACGAGGAAAGTTAGCACCTATAGGCCCAACGTTCGAGCGAACATGATGGCTGGGATCTCGCCAGCGGTCAAGCTCGAAGCGACTGGATTGATTCGCCGCGCCGCGCTAAAAGGAAGGTTCATGGCTCGTCCGCGCAAAAAGCACGCTTCGCCGCAGTCGCTCAACGCGGCGGTAAAATCGATCTGCGATATCATGCGGCGTTCGAATTGCGCAGGCGCACTGCAATACGTGCCGGAGCTGACTTGGATTCTGTTTCTCCGCATTCTCGATGAGCACGAGATCCGCGAAGCAGAGGAAGCCGAGGCGCTCGGTGTTCCGTTCACGCCAACACTCGATGCTCCATTTCGTTGGCGGGATTGGGCGGCGCCAGGATCGGCAATGCGCGAAGACAAGAATACGAGCGTCTGGAAGTTCGTGCACGAGCAGTTGTTGCCGGAATTGAAGACGCTCAAGGACAAACCGGGCGCACCGTCGAGGCAGAAAGTGGTGAGCGAGATCATGTCCGGCGTGGATCGCAGTCGTATCGACTCCGAGAAGAATTTTCTCGATGTGCTCGATAAGATTCATGAGATCAGCAGCGTGACCGTGGACGACACGCATGTCTTCACGCTCTCCCAAGTTTACGAAGGTTTACTGTTAAAAATGGGCGAGAAAGGAAATGACGGCGGGCAGTTTTTCACTCCACGCGAAGTGATACGCGCGATGGTACGGGTCGTCGATCCACAAATCGGAAAAACGGTTTACGATCCCGGTTGCGGAACCGGCGGGTTCCTCGCTCAGTCCTACGAATACATGCGCGACCGCACGGGCGCGAACATCTCCGCCGTGGAATTGGAGACGTTAAAACACCGCACATTTTACGGCCGCGAGAAGGACAACGTTGTTTATCCGATCGGCCTCGCGAACCTTGTTCTGCACGGCATTGATGAGCCGCACATCTGGCACGGGAACTCGTTGTCAGAGATTCCGACCTACGCTGGGCTTTTCGACGGCGCGCCAAAGTTCTTCGATTACGTGCTGATGAATCCGCCATTTGGCGGAAAAGAAGGCAAAGAAGCGCAAACGCCTTACGAGTATAAGACTGGCGCGACACAAGTACTCTTCATTCAAAATGTGCTGCACAGCATGAAGTCGGGGAGCCGTTGCGGAATCGTCTTGGACGAAGGCGTGCTGTTTCGCGTGGACGCCGAAGCTTTTGTGCAAACGAAGCGAAAGCTGCTCGAGGAATGCGACGTTTACTGCATCGTTAGTCTCCCAGGCGGCGTCTTCTCGAGTGCAGGCGCGGGCGTGAAAACCAATCTCATCTTCTTTGACAAAGGAAAACAGACCGAGCGCATTTGGTATTACGATCTGTCGGACGTAAAAATTCGCAAGAAAACACCACTCACGCTGGCACATTTCGAAGAGTTTTTTCAACTTCTACCCGACCGCGCAGACAGCGAACGGAGTTGGACAATTCAATTCGCATCAAAGTTACAAGCAGCGCTGGTAGAAGCTCAGCCGTTTCGGGAGAAAGCGGCAGAACTTAACGCCATTGCGAAAGAGCTGGATAACGAGATAGTGGCACTCCGCAAGAAAGATCCCCCGCCGCGGAAGGAAATCGAAAAAACGAAGGAGCGCTGGAAGAATTTATTGCGCGATGCTCGTGAAACTGAGGCAAAAGCGACGGCAATTGAAAACGCCGTTTACGATCTGAAAGCTGTAAACCCGAATCGAGTGGTTGAAGAAGACACACGGACTCCGCTGCAAATCATTCAGGAGATCGAAGAAAAAGGCAGGGACGCAACGGCCGCGCTCTCACGCCTACAAGAATTGCTTGTCGCAGACAATTCTTCAGCGCCGTCGAACTAACCGATTATCGATCTTCTCGAGCGCAAGCTCTTCCGGAGACTGCATGAAGCGCGGAAAATAGCAGAGATTTAGCTCTGTGAGAAACAGAAAAAGCAACGGCGCAGCGGCAGTTGCGCCGTGGTTATCGGTTATTAGTTAGCGGTTATCAGTTATCGGTTTGGTGAAACGGAATGGAATGCTGCTGTGCAAAAGGGCAGCATGTCCGTATTTTCTCGCAGTTCATTAGCGATGTCAGTTAGTCTGGCAGAATGTCTTGCGGGATCGCGCTGAACGCCCGAGGGAGAGCGGTATGGTGATGCCAAGCGTATTGATCATTGAGGATGATGAGGATGGTCGTCGGGCCGTCGCCAAGTTGTTCGCGCGGGCAGATTGGAAAGTCTTTGAGGCCGCCGATGGCGATTCCGGAGTGGAACTCGCTCTCCGGAACCGGCCGGAGGTAATTTTATGCGACCTGCTGATGCCGAAATCGAATGGCTTTCAAGTTTGTCGCACCATTCGGCAACAGCTGCAGCCGACGAAGATCATCGTGGTGTCGGGACGTGATTATGCGGTCGATCGCGCGAGCGCGCTCGAAGCCGGCGCGGACGAATTTCTGCTGAAGCCGATTACCTGGGAAGTGCTGCGCGAATCAATCGACCGACTCCTAACGCCGATTCCGGAGCGACCACGAGCGACGACTTCACCCGAGGAACTCGGTTCGGTGCCGCCTCGGATAAAGTTGTGGGGTGTGCGCGGCTCGCTCCCGGTGCCGGGGCCGGCGACGATCCGGTATGGAGGCAATACCAGTTGCGTAGAAGTGCGGGCCGACGGCGAAATTATCGTGCTCGACGCGGGCACCGGGATTCGTGCCCTCGGTCTGGCGCTAGAAAAGGAGCTGGGACCGGGAACGATCAAGCTGACTCTTCTCATCACACACACGCATTGGGATCACATTCAGGGGCTGCCGTTCTTTTCCCCGGCCTACAACAGCAAAAATCTGATCCAGATCCTGGGTTATGAAGGAGCGCTTGCTGGTCTGGGCGCCATCCTGGCCGGCCAGATGGAGACGCCGTTTTTTCCGGTGAGCTTGCATGAATTGCCCAGTCATCTGGCGATCGAAGAGCTAAAGGACATGGAGTTTCACATCGGCACGGTGAAGGTGCAGGCAAAGTTTGCGAATCATCCGGGCATCTGCGTCGGCTATCGGCTCTTTACCAGCGCCGGATCGATCGCCTACATGCCGGACAACGAACCGTACGAGCCTCTCAAAATGCAACTCGCGGCGCAGGATGGAATCGATGGGAACGAAGCGCGAAATTTTGCCGGAGCGGAGCGGGCCAAGATGGTGGAGTTTGTGCGGAATTGCGAAGTGGCGATTCTGGACGCGCAGTATACCGACGAGGAATACAAAAAACACATTGGGTGGGGGCATAGTTCACTCAGCAGCGTGGTCGGGCTTGCGCTCGATGCGAATGTGAAAAGGGTTTTACTTTTCCATCACGATCCGAGTCATGACGATGACATGATCGATCGAATGGTGGAGCAGGCGCGGGAGCTGGTGAGGAAAAGCGGAAAGGCAATGGTGATTGAAGGGGCGCGCGAAGGCGCTGAGATCCTGCTGGAGTTACCAGCGCAGCGGCAGCTGCGCTGAGTTAATGGTTCCCAAGAAACCATGACGAACGTATTCGCGGCGTGCTGGCGCCGGTTGTTACCCCGTTGAAACTCGTTCGCTTCCCGCTCGCTCGCTCCTACCCTCGTCACTTTACCTTCTATGTCGCTGATCCCATCAGCTCCATTCAAGGCTGATCTCGCGCCTGATAGCCAACGGTTCGTCGCGCATTGTAAGTGGTTGCTGTCACAGAACTGCGGGCTTGCCGTCTTCGGCACCAACAGCGAGGCGAACTCGCTGTCGATGGAAGAGCGCGCGATGCTGCTCGACGAGCTGGTCGCGGCTGGAGTCGATCTGTCGCGCATGATGCCGGGCACCGGTTGCTGTTCGATCATGGCTACGATCGTTTGTTCAAGACCGCTGCCAAGATTATCGCGTTGAAGGACGAGCGCGGGACGGCGCCTTGCAGTGCGCAGGTCTGAATTGGGAAAAAGAACCAATACGACGTCACCGCGCCGGGTCTTCATCGTAGACGGCCGTTTCCGGCCGATCCCAATCTTCCGCGAACGTCCTCAACCGGGCACGGAGATCGCTAGCCTGAGCCTCGTTGATCCCACGCGATCGCAGATCGACAGCGCGATAGTCCGCTGCGGCTTCCTCCAGGCGGTCGAGCTCGGCGGCTTGCTCATCTGCCGCTTGTTCGGATAGACGAGCATCCTCATCGTCCGCCGCGAGCTCGCGCAGCTTCCTGAGCACAGCCCGACGCTCGGCTTCGCTAAGCTTCGGCAGCTCCTTGATGATTTCAGATGCGCTCACAGCGAAATTATACTCCTAGTCGGCAATTTGTCAGGCAAGCCTAGCCGAAACGTTTTCCGATGAGGATGAGAAGGGCAAAGCGCCGGAGGCGCTGGGGAATAGTGATAAGTGACTAGTGATTGGTGATTAGGGGAGAAGCGCACGTTCCCATTCGCGGATCTGCTGCTCTTGGCCAATGGCGCGTCGTAAATCAGTAACCGTTTTTTTGTCGGCCCATCCGCGCTTTTGTGGCTTGCATAATCCACATGCTGATCGCTTGGGTGCGCGGTAGCGCCGTTGGGTGAATTTCGATTTCATCGCATTGATTGCATCAGTCTCTCCAAAATCTCTCCTGGCGTTGAGTCGGACATGTGACCAATCTTTTTCGAATCAGGCCCTGATGGATCGATCAGCCTGTGACGACTTCTTCCTGTGCCAGCCAAGCCGCATATTCCAGCGCCTGTTGCACATCCTCCCAATCAAGATCTGGGTAATCCTTCAGCACTTCCTCGGTCGTCGCGCCGTGGGCAAGCTGCCCAACGATCACCGAGACGGGAATGCGCATGCCGCGAATGCAGGCTCTACCGCCCATGATGGCTGGATCAAATGTAATGCGATCGAACGTCATAGTAACGAATGTTAGTCGAAGGGTATTTCGAATGGAAAGAAGCTTCTCGAATGGTCAGGCCGCAGATGTCAGATATACGTCAGATTACGATCTATTTTTAAAGGAGAAGCCCGCGGAGGAAAGTAAGAAACAGGAATGAAAAAGTAAGAGAGTTGGAGAAAAGATGACTGAAAGAATTCGCGGCGTGCTGGCGCTCGAAAAGTTAAAAGGATGAAGGAAGAGGGGTTTTTGGAGAGGTGAGTAGTGATCAGTGATTAGTGAACAGGGGAAGAGTTGATCCGCCTTCGTCCCGCAGCCAGGGGACTACGGCGCGACAGACGATGTCCGCACGAATGTTCGTGAAGCGAAGACTGGCTGCTCGCCGAGGAAGGCACGGCCACAACGTGAACAGTGATTAGTGACTA
>WNGA01020953.1_pt1 | contig 11959 bp, 12 predicted proteins | sample 5400061 | NCBI WGS metagenome assembly WNGA01 (sample SAMN13153366, study PRJNA577476) | soil metagenome | isolation source: 100 cm soil or saprolite under grassland replicate 2 | place: USA:California | collected 2016-06-15
GGAAGGTCTGCCCGGGCACGCCGTCGGAGGCACCGAGCACCTCGTCCTCGATGATCTCCGCGTGCAGGGCGTCGATGGTGCCGCCCACGGTGGAGGCGGCCAGCCCGGAGACCATCGGAGAACTGCTGTACCGCGGGAAGTCCTCCTCCTCTCGGATCACCCGGCCGCGCAGCCAGCCGGCCCGCTCGCCGCCGACCACCGACGCGACGTGGTCGGCCGGCACGTGCACGTAGATGCCGCCGGCGCGGTTGAGCCCGCCGGTCTCGTCCTTGGTGACAAGGCACTTGGTCCATTGCCCACCGGTCCACGCCTCCCACACCAGCGGCGGGTGGTCCGGGTGCACGCCGACGCCCTCGATCCGGCCCTCGAAGTCCACCCGTACCACGCACCGGGGCACCGGGTCGGTCAGCCCCAGGTAGAGCACGTCGTCCACCTGCGGCACCGGGGAGAACGCGGCGACCTCGCGGGCCATCCGCAGCTCGTCGGTTCGGTCGAGCACCTCCTCCGAGCCGCCGGCCTGGGTGGTCACCATGGCCAGCGCGCACGGGATCAGGGTGAGCTGTTCCTCGGTGGAGAAGATCACCGACTCGTCGCTGTCGGTGCGCAGTGTGGCGACCTTGGTGTTGGTGGCGATGGTCACCTGCGTGATCGCCGGTGCGGACAGCCAGAACGTCACTGGCGCGCGGGCCGGCGTGGGCGGGATCAGGCGCAGCCCGATCAGCTCCAGGAACTTCACGTAGAGCCGGTCCGGCACCTGGTTGAGCCGGAACAGGAGCTGGTCGGTCATGAACGCGAAGGTCTCGATCAGCGTCACGCCCGGGTCGGAGACGTTGTGGTCCGTCCACTCCGGACAGCGCCGCATGACGAGTCGCTTGGCATCGTCGACCAGGTCCTGGAACCGGCGGTCGTCGAGGTTGGGCGCGGGCAGCACCATCAGTAGTCGCTCCCGTCGTCGGGAATCGTGTAGAAGGGGAAGACCAGGTTGCGCCGGTCGTTGGTGTCCTTCGCCGTGTACTGGATGTCGATGTAGAGCAGGCTGTGGTCGTCCTCCCGGGGGAAGACGTTGACCAGTTCGACGGTCACCCGCGGCTCCCAGCGCAGCAGCGACTTCTCCACCTCGTTGCTCAGCTCTGCGATGGTCTGCATGTTGGTCGGCCGGAAGACGAAGTCGCGCAGCCGGCAGCCGAAGTCGGGCCGCATCGGCCGCTCCCCCGGGTACGTGGACAGGATCAGGCGCATGGCCTGCTCCAGCTCCTGCTCGCGGCGCACCAGGGCGATGCCCCCGCGCTGGTTCACCTGCAGCGGGAACGCCCACCCGGCACCGACGAAGTCCTCGTTCACCCGGCCGTCCTCATAGTTACATCGTGGTCAGTTGAGCTTGATCATGGTGCCCTTGAGCTCGAGCACCGCGTTGCTGGTGATCTTGACGCCGAGCTTGCCCTCGAGCTCGAGCTGGCCGCCGCTGCTGATCTTCACAGTGCCGGCGCTGCCGGCGATGATGTTCACCGTCCCGGTGTTGCCGCACTCGATCGTCAGCGTGCCGGCCGGCGTCTTGCTGGCCGGCGGCGCCGGCTTGCAGGTCAGCGACACCTTGCCGCCGACCTGGTCGATCGCCAGGCCCAGGGCGTCGTCGGAGGTGCCGAGGGTGATCGCGGACACGGTGGGCGGCGCGGCGCCGGGCGGCCCCGGCGGCAGCTCGTCGTTGAACACCAACCGGTTGCCGGCCGGGGAGACCAGGCCGCGCTTGACCACCGCGCCGCCGCCGCTGACCGCGGCGCCACCGAGCTCGTACTTGGTGTTGTCGTTGGGCAGCCCGCCGAGCACGTACGGCCGCCGCGGGTCGCCGAACTCGAAGCCGATCAGCACTTCGTCGCCGACCTCCGGCACAAACATCGCGCCGCTGCGCCGGCCGGAACCCATCTGCACCACCCGGGCCCAGTCGGACTCGTAGTCCGGCGCCAGCCAGGGCAGCGCCACCTTGACCTTGCCCTTCTTGTCCGGGTCGCTGGCGTTGGTCACCATGCCGCAGACCAGCCCGTCCAGGCCGCCGCGGCGGGCGCCCTCGCCGGCGTTCGAGGCGAGCCCGAGCAGCGAGCGGTCCTGCCGCCCACTGACGTAGAACCGGACGAAGTATCCGCCCTCCGAGCCGTCGAAGATGTGCTTGGCGTTGGTCACGATCCAGTCACCGGCGAACGGCTTGGGGACACCCTTGATAACCACCTTCTTGCCGGCCTGCACCGCCGGGTCGCCGACCGCGTACCCCTCGGCCTCGGCGAAGGTGCTGCCGATGTGGTCGGCCAGCCCCTTGGCCGCCTCGTCGGCGGCCGAGTCGGCCGCGCTGCCGATCGCCAGCGGGCGGTTGACGACCAGGTAGGCGGTCTTGCTCGGGGCCGCGCCGAAGTCGATGGTCGGCATGCCGGGGATCGCCGGCGGGGTGGGGATCGACGGCAGGCTGGGGAGGCCGCTCGTGTCGAAGGAGTTGGCCAGCGCGGCCGGGTCCTGCCCGTCCAGCTTGGCCGTCCCGGTCTTGGCCGGCGACTTGCCCACCGCGACCCGCGCCGCCTTGCCGTCCCACACCCGCACCTCGACGTCCGGGGTGATGTTCGCGGCCGACAGCCGCGGCAGGAAGGTGATCAGGTTGAGGCGGAACTCCAGGGTCGGGTCCGGGCCGAGGCCGAGCGCACCGGCGACCGCGCCGAGCGCGCCGCCCAGCCCGCCGGAGTCGCTGCCGGACGCCTTGCGGAAGAAGAACTCGCCACCGGCCACGCCGGTCTCGTATCCGATCTCCCTGGCCCGCTGGGTGAGGAAGTCCCAGTCGGTCTGCGCGACCTGGGCCAGGTGCACGTGCGTGGTGCTGGTGGAGTCGATGGTGCCGGTGGACAGGCCGTTCTCCGAGGCGAGCTGGCTGGCGATGTCGGAGTCCTTCATGTTCACGAAGGTCCGGGTCCGCTTCGCCCGCTGCAGCCGGTGCGCCTTCTCGTACCCGCGCACCACCGACAGGACGATCCCGTCGTCGCAGATCGCCTCGATCGAGGTGATCTCACCGGTGATCAGCGTGGTCGACGATCCGCCGGGCGCGGCGCCGGCGATCTCGACCGTCTTGCCGATCGCCATGCCCGCGTCGTCGAGCACCGTGCCCGACTCGTCGAAAAACGTCAGCTCGAACATGTCCGGCAGGTGCAGGTGGGTGTCCACCACCACCCGTTCCAGCTTCGGCAGCACGTCGGGCCGCACGGGCAGGGTGAACAGCGACGAACCGACCTTGATGCCCGGCAGGACAACCGCGCCGTCGCTACCGCCAAGGCCGGGAATCACGCCAGGCTCCCGTCCAGCTCGTCGCTGTTCGGCAGGTACAGCCTGGTGCCAGGCCGCACGCTGGACGGGTTGGAGATGCGGTTCACCCGGGCGATCTGGCGCCACAGCCCCGGCTTGCCGTAGTTCGCGGTGGCGATGGACTGCAGCGAATCGCCGTCGATCACGGTGTGGGTGCGCCGGCCGGGCATGCCGCCCGACGTGGGGTTCGTCGGCAGGCTGGCCAGCAGGCTGGGCACCTGCTGCAGGCTGATCGTGACCTCGGCGCGGATCGGGATGCCCATGTTGTTGAAGCGCTTGTAGTTGATGCTGAGGCTGGTGATCCGGCCGTCGAACAGGAACGCCGCCATCGGCGGCCCCCAGCTGAAGGTGATCACCGGCATGGCCACCTCGATGGAGGCGCCGGTGAGCCCACCCACGGCGGCCGGCAGCGTCGACATCGGGCTCATCCAGCGCATGAGCTGGTCGCAGCGCCACTTTGTGGTCAGGCCCTCGAACACCACTTTGCTGAGCTGCACCTTCGGGAGGTCCACTTTGCGCGGGATGGGCCCGGTCGAACCGGTGTCGGCGCCCTGCGGGTGGAGCTGCGTACGCGGCGTCATCTGGCCGGTGCGGCTGATCTGGATCTCGTCCGGGTTGAAGTCGAACGGCACCATCCCGATGGCCTCGAGCGGCTTGACGCAGACGAGGAACGCCGGGACCCGGATCCCCGCGACGGCGTTGAGGACGGAGTTCACCCCGTTGGCGACCGCGCCGGCCACGCTGGAGGCCGCGCCCACGGCCGCCCCGGCCACGCCGGTGACCGAGCCGATCGCGCCCGCCGCCGCGCCGGCGCCGGCACCGATGGCGCCGGCCGCGGTGTTGCCGCCGCCGGTGATTCCTGCTGCGATGCTCATCTGCTCGCCTCCACGCTCGCTCCGCCCCTTGGCGCGCCGTTACGGTCCTGCCGCAACGGGTGGTTTTGTTGGCGCGCCTGCGATGCTGGCCGTCGTCCTACGCCTGCCGGTCACAGGAACCCCTCGTGGACGAGGACGAGCTTCTCCACGGCCACGCCGAAGGTCATCGCGTCCAGGTCGGGGCCGGTCCAGCTCTCCGGAAACACGTTGCGCAGCGACCAGCTCGCCACCGGGTTCTTGTGCGCGTCCAGCAGCTTGATCTCCGCGGTGCTGCCGTTGCCGCTGTTCGCCGCGGGCGCCCAGTTCTGCGCGCGGTTGCGCAGCCAGCCCTGCACCACCGCGGAGTCCTGCGCGCTCATCGCCCGCGCCAGGCTCACCTTGGTGTACTCGATCCGCCCGGGCATCACGGTCTGGTACTGGTAGTTGCCACCCTCCGGCTGGAACGTCGGGTGGAAGTTGACCCCCAGCCCGGAGCAGCGGGCCCAGCCACCCAGGTTCACTCCGTCGATGCTGACCTGGAACCGGGTGGTCAGGCCCAGCATCGCCTCAACGCTCACCACGGCTACTCCTCGACGGTCGGTGCTGCGGTCGGTCGGCAGGCGGTGTCAGAGCTTGCGGTCGTCCTCGAGGAACCCCTCGTGGACGAACTCGAGGGTCTCGATCGCCACGGCGCTGCCGCCGGCGTCGAAGGAGGTGACGGCCCACTTCGCCGGCATCGCGTTCTTCAGCTCCCAGGTGAGCACCTCGGTCGCCGCCGAGTCCATCAGCGTGATGGTCACGATGATCCCGAACTTGTGTTCGAACGACGTCGAGTTCAGCCAGGTGCGGACCTTGTTCGAGTCGTCCTTGGTCGCGCCACGCTGCAGCTTGACGTTGGTGTACTTGGTGTTGGCCGGGAAGTACCACCGATGGTTGCCCATGTCGCCGACCCGGAAGTCCGCGACGTCCCACGAGACGTCGAGGCCGTCCACCTTGTACCAACTGCCCAGGTCGTAGTTGCCCGGCACCACGGTGGCCTTGAACCGGTTCGCGAGGCCGATCTTCGAGGTGTCAGTCAGTGCCATCGGTTACCCCCTAGCGGAAGTCGGTGAGCAGGCCGGCCCGCTCCCGGTCGATCAGGAACTCACGGCGGAGCTGGCTGCGCAGCTGGTCGTACAGCGCCTTCGCGAGGTTGTGGAGGTCGAGGCGGTCCGGGGACAGCGGCTGCTGGTGGTCCCCCTCGGCCGCGGCACCGCTCGTGCCGCCCGCGGTCAGCGACCTGACGCCCGCGGCCGCGGCGCCGGTACCACCCGTGGCGCCCTGCCCGCCCGCGCCGGCACCCTGCCCGCCGGCAGCCGATCCGCCCGCGCCTGCGCCGCCGCCGCCGGACGGGGCGTCCCGCACCACGACGTTCCCGAGCTCGTCCATCACCAGCATGCCCTGGCTGCGCCAGTTGGCCTCCCGCGCGAGCTGCTCCGGGCTCAGGCTGGCGGCGCCACCCCCGCCGCCGCCGGTGCCGGCCGACGGGTTCTCGTCGAGGTCGGCCTCGATCAGCCGCCAGTCGTCCGGGGTCAGCTCGTAGTTGGCGGTCGGGTCGGTGAGCTGCGCCCGCTCCAGCCCGCGCTGCTGGTACTGCTGCGCGAGCACCGCGCGGCGCTCGTCGCGGCTCATCCCACCGCCGGTGCCCCCGCCGGTGCCCCCACCGGTGGTCCCACCGGTGGGACCGCCACCGGGCCTGCCGCCTTGTCCGCCCGGTCCGCCGGTTCCTCCCAGCGGGCCGCCGCCACGGCCGCTGCTGGGTGACGGGTCGCGCACCACGATGTTTCCCAGCTCGTCCATCATCAGCATGCCCTGGCTGCGCCAACCTGCCTCACGGGCCGCCCACTGCTCCGCCGCCGTCTGCGTCCCGCCCGAGCCGGACCCGCCCGACCCGGACCCGCCCGAGCCGGTCCCGGTCTGCGGGAGCCCGGAGCGCGGCGGCCCGCCGTGCTGGCCGCTGGTGCCGCCCTGCCGGCCCTGCAGCGACTCGTTCGTCCAACTGTCGATCACCCGCCGGGTGGTCCGCTCGGCGAGCTGGTTCAGCTCCTCGCGCTGCTGCTCGGCCAGCGCCTCGGCCAGCGCGTCGAACTCCTGGCGGGTCTGCGGCATGATGTCCGACGGCCTGCGCTGAAGGCCGAACGGCCAGGTGGTGGCGAGCTGGACCTGGTCCTCGGACAGCTCGGCCGTACCGCCGCCGCCCGCGCCGCGGGGCGGGTGGATCAACGGCTGCGGGGGCGGCGCCTCCGACTCGTCGGCGTGCCACCGCTCGGCGGCCACCGCCTCGGCCTCCAGCTCCTGGCCGGCCGGCGTCAGCCGGGACGGCAGCGCGCTGCCCAGCGTGCGCTGCTGCACGACGTGCACGAGCTCGTGCGCGAGCAGGCCACGGGTGGCCGGCCCGTCAACGCCCCCCGCCTCGTCAGGCAGGAACACCGCGCCGCCGCGGGTGAACGCGCGCGCCCCGCGGGAGCGTGCCTCCGCCGTGACGGCCGGGCCGCGGTGCACCGCGACGTTCGAGACGTCCACGCCGTGTCGGGACCGCATGGTGCCGGCAAGGTCGGTCGGCACCCGGGTCGGGTGCACCAGCTCGGCCGGCCGGACCAGCTCGCGGGTTCGCGCCCGCGGCGGTGCCGCCGGCCGCTGGACCGGCCAGGGCGCGGTGGCCGGGCGGTAGATCGCCTCGACCCGGTCCGCGGACTGTGCCGCGCGCTTGTCCATGACACGCCCGGCGGCCCTGTCCGGGACAGGCGCCAACGGCTCGGCGGTCGCGGCCTGGCCGACCGGCGGCGGCTGGCCAGCAGGCGGCTGGGCGGGCGGCTCCGCAGGCGGCTCCGCGGCCGCCGGTTGCACCTGCTCCGCGGCGGGCTCCGGCTGCGCCGGCTCCTCGACCCGCGCCGGGTGCACCAGCGGCTCGGGCTCCACCTGCGCCGGCCCGGCCTGCGGGGCCACGAACGGCTCCACGCTGGACCGGGAGATCGGCGGGCCGAGGCCGAGCCGGCGGGACTCGCCCAGGCTCGGCCGCCTCCGGGCGGGCGGCCGTGGTGGTCCGGCCGGCTGCCCGGTCGGTGGTGCGCCGGGCAGCGACCGGGTGAGGAAGTCCGGCGGCGCCGCGCCGGTGACCGGGTCGGCGGCGGCCGGCTCGGGCCACCGGGTCATCCGCGGACCGGTCAGCCCCGGCGGCTCCACGGGGGTCGAGATTCCCGCCAGGGCGCCCAGCGGGTCGGCCTCCGGCTCGACCATCCACGCCGGCGGGCTCATCCGCAGCCAGGCCGGCGGCCGGTACGGCTCCGCCGGCTCCCGCGGTTCGCCGACGTACTGCTCGACCGCGGCGGTCAGCGGCGGGCGCTCCTCGGGCGGGGCGGCCGCCGCGGCGCGGTGCACCAGCGGCGTGATGATCTGCTGGACCGTCTCGGGCACGGGCCCCGGGGGCGGTCCGTCCGCGGTCCTGGCCGGCTGGACGGTGGCCAGGCCCTCGACGCGGCCGGCCGCGGGGGTGATCTCCGCGGAGACCACCGCCCGCGGCCCCGGCAGCGGCGGGAGCACCGGCGGCGCTCCGCTGATCAGCGGTGCGGCCGGCGCACTGGCCGGCCGCAAGGGGGGCAGCGCGGCCCAGTCCCGGCCTGTCCGGCGGACCGCTGCGGGAGGCGGCACCGGGGTCGTCGCAACCGCGACGTCACCGGCACGCCCCCTCCGCCGAAACGGCCAGCGCATCTGCTGCCTTCCTCTCCGCTATGTCTGGTGTTGCTCGTGGATCTTTCCGACCTCAGCGATGACCCGTTCCCGGGTCGCATGTGGGAGGTCCAGGAGGTCGTTCAGACCCCAGTGCAGGTAGTAGGCGACGTACGTGACTTCCTCCCACATGCGGTCAGCCGCGTACGTCACGATCCCCCCGCGGCATCACTCGCCACGTCGACGGCGAACTCGTGGCCGCAGCTCGGGCAGGCCACCGCGACCTCGGTGTGCCCGTCCGCGTTGATCCGCCGGTACAGGTCCTGCAGGAACGCCAGATCCGATGCGAACAGGTTCTCGATCACGTAGGTGTCTACCTCGGACACGCTGCCCAGCTTCGTCACCGTCCGCTCGAGCAGCAGCACCGTGAGGTACGCCGGGTTCTGCCGCGACCGGGCGTCCGCCTGCGTAGTGATCTCGTCGCGGGCCGTGGCCAGGCGCATCACGCCGTCGCGATGCACCTGGCCCTGGTCGTCGACGTACCCGCGGGGCAGCGTGAACGGGTACTCCGTCCGCAGCCCGGAGCTTGTCTCCCAGACCATTGATGTCACGGAGCCACCCGCTGGAGGTGCTCGCAGACGATGGTCACCGTCTCCATCAGCACCTCGGAGGCACCGGCCTTCAGCGCGCCGATCTCCAGCTTCGACGGCCAGGCGTGCAACATGTGGTACCGCGCCACCGGCTTGCCGTCGTAGTTGTACATGACCAGCGAGCAGGACTTGCGGGCCGCGACGATGTCGCCCTGCAGCACCGCCTCGTGCCACAGCCAGAGCTCCATGCCGGAGTTCTTGCCGCGCTTGAGGGTGACGTGCGGGGGCTTCGCCTTCCCGGGAAGCTTCTTGAAGATGACCTCCTTGTCGCTGGACTCCAGGAAGTCGACCGGCTCGACCTCGGTGGTGATTCCGGCGAGCTCGGAGAACGACGCGATCTCGTAGCCGTCGATGGTGATCGAGAACCGCGCCGCGGTCAGCGCGTCGTTCGGTTGCTGAGGACTCAAACCGCCTGGCATCTGCTACTCCCTACTCTTCGAGCGCAGCGCCCTGCGCGTACTGCGAGATCCGGAAGACCACGAACTCGGCCGGCTTGACCGGCGCGATCCCGAGCTCGACGGTGAGGATGCCGGCGTCGCGGTTCTCCGGCGGGTTGTTCTCCTCGTCGCACTTGACGTAGAACGCCTCGGCCGGGGTGCGGCCGAACAGCGCGCCGTCCCGCCACACCCTGCGCAGGAACATGGTGATCGTCCGCCGCACCGAGTCCCACAGCTTGTGGTCGTTCGGCTCGAAGACGACCCAGTTGGTGCCGCGCAGGATCGAGGTCTCGACGTAGTTGAACAGCCGGCGCACGTTCAGGTAGCGCCACTCCGGGTCGGAGGACAGGGTGCGCGCGCCCCACACCCGGATGCCCTGGCCGGGGAAGCTGCGGATGCAGTTCACCGCGATCGGGTTGAGCTGGTCGTGCTCGCCCCTGGTGATGTTCAGCTCGAGCGAGATCGCCCCGCGGACGACCTCGTTCGCCGGCGCCTTGTGCACGCCGCGGGTGGAGTCGTTGCGGGCCCAGATGCCGGCCATGGCACCGCCCGGCGGCACGTGGATGGGCTTGCCGGACAGCGGGTCCATGATCTTGATCCAGGGCCAGTACAGCGCCGCGTACTTCGAGTCGTAGCCGGCGGTGTTGACCCGCCAGTCCTTGACCTGCTGGGCGTTCATGTTCGGCGGCGCGTCCAGGATGGCGACGCGGTCGGCCATCAGCTCGCAGTGCGCGATCATGGCGAGCTGCACGGCCTTGAGTCCGTCGTCGTCGAGCATGCCGCGCTGGTAGGCCGCCATCAGGTCCGGCACCGCCAGCATGGTGATCTCGTCGATCGCCTCCAGGCCGCCGAAGCCGGTGCGGTCGGCGGAGTTGCCGACGTACTCGTCGGGGTTGACCGTGCTCGCAACCGGCGCCCCGCCGCCGGCCAGCGCCATCTGCGACCCCTTGGCCGGGACCGCCAGCGCCTTGCCCTTGACCTCTTCGATCTTGATCAGCTTGGACTGCTGGCGCACCTGCGTGATCACGTTGTTCGGACCGCGCCGGGTGGTGACGTTGTCGTAGGTCTCGACCGGGTTGCCGCCCTTCTTGACCACCAGCTTGAAGTTGTCCTCGGCCGGCTCGGACGCGTCCTGCACCTCGACCGAGATGTCGTCCCCGGTGGTGCCCGCCTCCAGCGCCTGCACGGCGAACGCGGGCCGCTGCGCGTCGCCCGCCGCCGGCAGCTCGGCGTGCGCGATCGCGTCCGGCCCCTTGCCGTTGCCGCTCGCGCCGCCGATCCGGACGACGTAGGCCACGCCGCCGCCGTTCAGGAAGTACGCGTAGACCGCATGGGCGAGGTACGCGCCCTCGACGAACTCGCCGAAGGTCTGGGTGAACTGGGTCCAGTTGGTGACCAGCACCGGCTCGTTGGACGGACCCTTCTCGGCGAACCCGACGAACGCGGCAACGGCGGTACCGACGCCCTCGATCGGCTTCGAACCGGAAGAGACCTCCTCCATGTACACACCGGGCGCGAGGTAATTGGGCATCGGCCCTCCCACTCGAGAACAGCTGACATGACGACGCACGTGCGCGTCGATCTCCTGGCAGCCTCGCAAGTTCGGCACCCCGGCCACACTGGCCGCCGGGCGGGATCGGGGGCAGCGGACTGTGCCCGATAGGGCGGCCGGGCGGGACCGTCCGGCCGCCCACCGACCCCTGCCCCGGCCCGGGCACCCGCGAGGAGACTGGCTGGGTGTTGGACGATGTGGACGCCTCGCTCGCCGCGATGCTGACTCAGGCGCTCCCGGACGGGACGACGGTCAGCTTCGAGGCGCCCGCGCCGGCCTGGGCCGACTCCCCGCCGGGCAAGCAGGTGGTCAACGCGTTCCTGTACGACATCCGGGAGGAGCGGGACGGCCGCAACGCCGACTGGGCCGACATCCGGGACGAGCGCGGCCGGGTGGTCGGCCGGCAGCCGCCGCCGCGCCGGTACGAGCTGTCCTACCTGGTCACCGCCTGGGCCGGCGACGCCGCACTGGAGCACCGGCTGCTGTCCGACGTGCTGCGGATGGTCTTCGCCGGCGAGGCGGTCCCGGCCGACTGCCGGGTCGGTTCGCTGGCCGAGAACCCGCTGCCGGTGCTGCTGCGGGTGGTCCGGCAGGACCCGCCGCACACCCCGTCCAAGGTCTGGTCCGACCTCGGGCTGCCCCCCCGCCTGGTGGTGGACGTCGCGGTCAGTGCCCCGCTGGTGCCGCCGGTGTCCACCGAGCTGGCGCCGCCGGCCGAGGGCATGCACCTGGGCATCGGCCGCGGTGGCCCCGGCAGCTTCCGCCCGGCCGGCCCGAAGGGGCCGCAGCGCCCGGACGGGTCCGGCATGCCGGCCGCCGCGCCGGACCAGCACTGGCGCAGCCGGATGGTGGACGAGAATGAGGAGGCCGGCACCCCCGGTGGCGCGGACACCGGCCAGGTCGGCCAAGGCTCCGGCGACGCGGCCGGGGCGGGCGCCGCGGCGGGCGAGGCCGGCCCGGGCGAGGCCGGCACGGGTCGCGGCGGAGACGCCGCGGACCGGGCCGCGCAGCTACGGTTGCGGCGGCGCGTCACGACGAAGAAGAAGGACTGACGGTGGCGATCGCGGCGAAGATGGGTGACAAGGTCATCGGCACCGACATCCACATCATCATGGTCCCGAGCCCCGGCGGTCCGGAGCCGACCCTGATGCCCGCCCCGGTGAGCGTCGTCCAGGCCGTCGGCACCGTGATGATCGGCCCGTAGCAGAGCGCCACGGCCCGGCTTCGGTCGGCCACGCCACCGCGCGGCACCTACGCGGCATGCATCCCCTGGATATGGGTGTCGCCGCCTGACCCTCCGAAATGAAATGCCACGACAGTGAGGTCCATCATGACCGGCACCGAAGGCCAACAGCCGTCCGAAGAAGAGATCCGGGCGGTGGGCGACACCAACCCGGAGCCCGCCACCGACGTGCCCGAGCACCTCCA
>WNGA01018541.1_pt1 | contig 11954 bp, 9 predicted proteins | sample 5400061 | NCBI WGS metagenome assembly WNGA01 (sample SAMN13153366, study PRJNA577476) | soil metagenome | isolation source: 100 cm soil or saprolite under grassland replicate 2 | place: USA:California | collected 2016-06-15
AGTGTCGCGCGGTTGGACACGTACGCTTCCCAGCAGCCGTTCGATCCGCACGAGCATCGCGGACCGTCCAACGAGAGCGGCACGTGACCGAACTCGCCGGCGATGTTGTGCCGGCCGCGCAGCACGTCGCCGTTGATGATCACGCCGACGCCGATGCCGTCCGAAACGCTCACGAATACGAGATCGCCGGCATGCGCGTGCTGGTCACCGCGGTGCGCCCACGCCTGCGCCAGGGCACACGCGCGGCCGGAGTTCTCGATCTGCACGGGCAGACCCGTCGCCGCCACCAACGGCTCGCGCAGGTTGACGTTGCGCCACCCCAGCGTCGGCGCATGCAGCACCCGCATCGTCGAGTGCTCCACCATACCCGGCACGACCACGCCAACGCCTTCGCACCCGTCCAACTCCGGATGGTCCGCCAGCAGCTTGGCGATGCGGTTGGCAAGGGTGGCGACGAGCCGTTTCGGATCGGTCACGGTCGGGAAGCTGATGACGCCGGTGAGTGGCTTGCCCAGCAGATCCGCGAGCATCACGAACGTCTCGCTCGCGCGGATGTCGGCGGCGATCACGGCGCGGCGGCGCGAGTCGATATACAGAAAGGTCGGCTTCCGCCCGCGGACGGCTTCGCCGGTGGCGCCCTCGAAAATCAGCTGGTGCTTGAGGAGGTCATTCACAATGAGCGTGACCGCGGCGCGGCTTACGCCCATGGTGCGGGCCAGGTCGGCGCGCGAGATGGGCTGTCGCGTCCGCACCAGGTTGAGGACGATGCGGCTGTTGATCTCACGACTGGTGCCGCGGGTGGCGATCTGAATCTGCGGCGGGTTGATTCGTCTCATAAGTTCTAAACTTAAACAAATTACTCGTCTCATAAGTTCTAAACTTAAACAAATTACCCGTTTCGACTGGCAGATAGCGGGGTCGAAGCGCCGTTTCAAGGCGGAACGTTTCGGCCTTTTGTTTAACAGAGCGACAAAATATGCCTACCTCGCCGTGCTTGTCAACAGGAAAAGCAAATGCGGGCGCTGCAAGGTGCGACTGAGCGGCGACGTTGACGGCTGGTACGCACGGCTGGGCGGGATGACGCGCGGCAGCGGCTTCGCCATCGGGCCCGGCTATCGGTTCCACATCGGCGATGTCTTGGTCGATCTGTCAGGCGCCTATTCGCTCAAAGCCTACAAAGCCGTCGATGCCAACGTGCGGTGGCTGCGGGCGTACGACGATCGACTCGAGTTATGGACCAGCTTCGAGGATTTCCCGCAAGAAGACTTCTTCGGCATGGGGTCGACAGCGTACGCGAGGCGCGGACAAGCTACGACTTCGACAGCCAGGCGTTCAATGTAGAAGGCCGCTTCAAAGCCACCGGATGGCTGAATCTCAGCGCCCTTGTGGGTCTGATGGGTCCTGACATCAACGAAGGCACCGACGATAAATATCCGTCGATCGAGCAAGTGTTCACGGACAACGACGCGCCGGGACTCGCGAATCAACCGCGATACCTGCATACGACGCTCAGCGCTGACGTCGACTACCGCGATGAACCCGGAAATCCCCGCAGCGGCGGTTTGTATCGTGTGGCGTTCGGGATTTGGGACGACACGTCGCTCGAGCAATACGACTTCAGGCGCTTTGATCTGTTGCTGCGACAGTTCATGCCGCTTGGATCAGAAAAAGCCCACGTTGTATCAGGCGCGTTCGGTGTCAGTTACGTCAACAACTCAACCGGCGATCGCGTGCCGTTCTATTTCCTGCCGTACGTCGGCGGTGTCGACACCGTGCGAAGCTTCCACGAGTTCCGCTTCAAGGACGAGAACGCGATCTGGATGTCCGGGGAATATCGCTGGATCCCGATCAAGTACGTCAGCTTCGCAACGTTCTTCGATGCGGGCAAAGTCGGACGAGACTACCAGGACGTGCACGGCGGCGAGTTCAAGAAAGGCTACGGCTTTGGCGTGCGCGTGCACACGCGCCGGCAAACCTTCGCGCGCATTGATATCGCCACCGGCGGCGGCGAAGGCTGGAAGGTGTTCCTCAAGCTGGGGCCCCGTTTGTAGCACGCAGGTGTCTGCGGCGACTCCCCGGACCTAAAGGTCCGCGAAAACGGGTTCGATTGCTTCCGGGCTCCGCTCTTTTCATCAGCACTCTCAGACTTCGCCAAGGTGTCGTGATCGGGTCCAACGCGATTCGCCTAGGGAGGAACAGCTGCTGCAGTCTCGCGGCGGTGTGGCCACGGGTATCGGCTGCAGCCGGCGATAAAGGTCGAGTCGCCAAGAGGCGCGTAATCGACCTCGGCAATTCGCTACTGGGCGGGCTCGGCCCAGCTTGGATCGCGCTGGAAATCGTTAGCCAAGCGACTTTTTTGCTCGGCACTGAGCCATGTCGCTTCGATGGATGAGAGAATCAGCCTTCGGATCTCATTGCGTGTGAAGCGGTGAACGCGCTGCGCGCTCTCGAATTCCATCGCGAGGGAATTGCCGAAAAACAATGGATCATCTGTGTTGAGCGTCACCGGAATTCCGGCATCGAAGTACTGACGTAGCGGGTGCGCCTCGATGGAATTGATCACGCCGGTGCGAACATTAGAGAGGGACACAGTTCCAACGGAATGCGGCGCGCGGCAAGGTGCTTCACGAGATCCGGATCCTCGATGGCGCGAGTAGCGTGACCAATCCGATCGACTCGCAGCGCGCGAACCGCACCCCACACGCTGGCTGGACCCGCGGCTTCGCCAGCGTGTGCAGTGGTCCGCAAACCGAGCACCCGCGCACGTTCGTAGGTGGCCTCGAAGAGCTCAGGAGGAAAGGTCGGCTCGAAACCGCCAATGCCAATACCGATCACCCCCTGGTTCTTCATTTCACCCATGCGCTCAAGCAGATTGCCAGCGTGCTCCACACCACGATCGCGGACGAGATCGGGGACGAGCGCCACCTGGATTGACGTGACGCGGTTCAGCCCCTTGCGCAGCGCTTCGGTGACGCGTTGCGGATCGAGCTTTGCCCGCCTGTAATCGGGCGGAGAGAAGAACCCCTCGACGTAACGGATGTTCTGCCGAGCCAAGTCGCGCGCCACCGCTTGGCCAATCAGGGTGTAGTCGTCATACTCTCGAACGTAGCGCATCATCCACACGAACGTCCTGAGGAAGCCGCCGAAATCGCTATAGACAAAAACGCGATCGAGATCTCCACGCGATTTGATTGCGGGGTCTCCGCCGTACTTCGTGATCAGCTCCCATAGCGTCGCTCGCGGATGGGCTCCTTCGAGATGCAGGTGCAGCTCGACTTTCGGCAGGCGATCGTGCCAAGCGGCTGGTTGCGCGGTCAGGCCGAGGGATGGGTGGACGGCATACGCGGCCACTCCGGCGGCAAGCAGGTCGATGAAAGTGCGGCGATGCATCGTCAGTTGCTCCTCATGATTCAATGCGGCAATCGGTTCGAGCTAGTCGTGTCGGAGGGCGACCACCGGGTCGACTCGAAGCGCCCGGCGGGTTGGCACGTACGCCGCCGTGAGCGTCGCCGCTCCGAGAAAGACGGCGACGCCGCCGAGCGTCAGCGGATCCACCGGGCTGGTGTTGAAGAGCATTCCGACCAGTAGACGCGTTACGCCCAGGGAAGCCAGCAGGCCAAAGGTCAGACCGATCGCGGCCACTTGCGCAACGGGCCTGAGTAGAACATGCACGACGTCGCGGCCCTGGGCCCCGAGCGCGACGCGCACGCCAATCTCTCGCGTGCGTTCTGCAGCCAAGTGCGACGTGAGACCGTAGACTCCCACGATCGCGAGCACCAGCGCCAGCAGCGAGAACACACCCAGAAGAATTAGCGAAAAGCGACGGCCGGCGAGGGAGCGCGCAATCCCCTCATCCATCGACGTTTGGTTGATCATGACCTGCCCGGCCTCGTACTCCTCGAGCGCCGCACGCAGCGATACCAGCGCCTCGGCGGTCGTTGTCGACGAGCGTACGACGACGCTGAATCCCCTTGCGGCGAGCGGTGCGAGACTGTCCGGTAATTGCGCGTCGGGAACATAGACTTGTAGTCGCGCGCCATTGAGGGCCTCTCGGGCATCGAGGCCCCAATGCTTCACATCCCCAACGACGCCAATCACCTCGACCGCCTCGCTGATCGGGTCGAGATGGAGTCGCCGGCCAATCGGATCCAGACCAGGAAAAACACTCGCGGCGAACGCTTCGTCCACGATCGCCACACGCACGCTGTGCGACGTGTCATGGGCTGCGAACGCTCGCCCCCCGCGCAGCGGGATTCCCATCGTGAGGAAATAGTCCGGACCCACCGCGGAAAACAACGCGAGCGATGCGTCGCTGCCCACTGGCTTTGGCTCCCCCGCGCGCCAGAAATCGACGGCGTTGTTGTTACCCGTGTACGGAAGCGCCCCGAACGCCGCGCTTGCAGCCTGCACACCGGGACTCGCGGCGAGCCGCTCGGCAATCTGACGTACGGCGCGGCGGATCTGATCGGGATCACTCGCACGTTCGCCAGAGAGCCCGGTCATGAACGTGACGACACCACGCGGATCGAATCCTGGGTCGACTTGCCACACGCGCACCAGGCTGCGCGCCAAGAGACCTGCGCCCACGAGGAGCATCAGCGTCAGCGCTACCTGAGTGACGAGGAACGCGTGTTGTGCCCGGTGTCGCTGTGAGCTCCCGAATCGCCCGCTCTGCTGCAGTCGCTGAATGAGGTTCGGCCGAGCCGCGCGAAGCGCCGGCACGACGGCAGACGCGAACCCGCTCACCAGTGCGGTTATCGTCGCAACGAGCCAAACGCGTCCATTTAGTTCGACGCTCACGATGTCCGGCAATGCCGACGGCAGAAGACTCAATGCCGCCCGGGCAGCCCACGCCGCGAGCACCACGCCGACGACCGCGCCGGCCACCGCGAGACAGAAGCTTTCCGTAAGCGCCTGCCGCAGAATCCGCGTACGCCCGGCGCCGAGCGCCGCACGGATGGCGAACTCCTGTGATCGTCGTGTGAACTGCGCCAGAATCAGGTTGCTGACGTTGGCGCACGCGATGAGCAGCACGAACGTCACCGCGGCGAGGAGCAGAAGGAGCGTGGGCTGCAAGTCGCCGACGAGGTCCTTACTGAGCGGTACGACGTCGACGCCAACACCTTTGTTCACCTCCGGGTAGGCGGCTTCGAGCGATCTTCCGATCGTCTCCATCTCGGCGCGCGCCTCGGCGAGGCCTATATCCGGGCGAAGCCGCCCGATCGCCCCGGCGGCGTTCACGTTCCGAGACAGGAACAGTTGGTCGTCGTACTGGCCAATCGGCAGGAACACGTCATTGTAGAGACGAGGAATCACGCCGACGCCGACGTGTGCTGGCATCACTCCGATCACCGCGTACGGATTGCCATCCAGCGTCACCGGCCGTCCAACCACGAGCGGATCGGCAGCGAAACGACGGCGCCACAGCCGCTCGCCGAGCAACACAACCAGCGGCCCGCCTGGCTGGTCTTCCTGCGCCGCGAAAGTCCGTCCGAGCAGTGGCTGCACGCGCAGGATCGAGAAATAACTCGCTGATACGCGCCCACCGATCAGACGTTCCGCTTGCGGCTGTCTGGCAATCGTGAACATCTCGATCCGCCATGCCGCGATCGCTTCGAACGTGCGCGTGCGCGCGCGCATGTCGAGGAAGTTGGGATAAGAAAGAGAGTTCGTCGTCGATGTCGGGGACGTGCTGTGAATCGCAGTCAAGCAGTCGGGCTCGCTGTAAGGAAGCGGATCCAGCAGAGCGGCGTTGACGACGCTGAAGATCGCGGTGTTGGCGCCGATGCCCAGCGCCAACGTCACGATGACGATGCCGGTGAGGGCCGGACTGCGGACCAATTGCCGAATCGCGTGGCGAAGATCCTGAACCGTGTGCTCGATCCAGGCAATGCTGTTCATCTCGTGGATGTCTTGGCGCAGGACGGCGGGGTTGCCGAACTGCCGCCGAGCGGCGATGTACGCCTCGTCAGGCGTCATCCCCTGGCGGCGATAGTGGTCGGTCAGCGACTCCAGGTGCGTGTCGATCTCCAGTCGCATGTCCTCGTCCAAGCGCCGTCGCGCCACCATGAAGGCGAGCCGCGAGACGACGGCACGGAGGCGCGTCCAATGTGACTACTGCTCCGCTCCGCGAAGCCGGGCGACCAGTCCTGCGAGCTGGTCCCACGCCTCGACTTCGCGCGCCAGCTGACGCTTGCCAGCGGCCGTGATCGCATAGAACTTGGCCTTGCGATTGGTGTCCGACGTGCCCCAGCTCGCCGAGATCCACCGCCGATGCTGGAGCCGCATCAGGGCCGCGTAGACGGTGCCTTCGTTCAGTTCCAAAATGTCATTGCTCATCTGCTCGATGCGCCTGGCGATGCCGTAGCCGTGTTGGGGCCCCATCGTGTCCAGCGTTTGCAGCACCATCAGATCGAGCGTGCCTTGCCGCAGTTCCAGCCTCGTCCCGGGATTCGCGCGACCTTTGGTCATCGCATATGACTCTAACAGGACACCTATGCGGTGTCCATAGGTGCCTCCTGATGACGTTGCGATGCTCGCCGGCGCGACGAGCGCAACCTTGTTGAGGCCGGCCGTCGAAGTCCCTCAACACGTCTGGCACGGGTGAAGGCATCACCAAAGTCGCCGAATCGCTCAGGTTGACAGCATTTGCGAACGCGCGTAGCTTGAAAAGCATCTCTCTGGTGGCGACTGGTCGCCACCCCCTCCACGGCCTCTTAGAGCACGTGGAGCGCTTCCATCGCATCCCCACAGGCGGCATGCGATGCGCGAGCACCCGACCGGGATCGGTTGGCCCGATCGATGGGCGCCGTAGGGATTGGCCTCAGGTCAACCCATCGACTGTAACGTCGACGGCGGTCGATCGGCTCGAGACGGTGATCGCCGTCAAGGGCGGTGCCAGTCAGTCGAGGCAGCAACCGGGGGCCGGCAATCCTCCAGCTGGGCGACTGAGCGACCTCTTCTCAGGAGACGTTGCTGCAGCGCTCGTCGGGACGCGCGACGTGCTCCGGAACATCCCCGAGCACGTCGCACGCGCCGACACCCAGCCACGCATCGCGTTCGGGGTTACCCCGGACGACAGAGCGGCTGACGACGCGAGCGCGGTCGGTGCCGAACATCCCGCACCGACCGCCAACTCGCCATTCGCAGTCAACCTGTTTCGTCTGGAGGGAACCATGAAGCGGAGCGACCACACCGAGCCCTTTCAGAATCAGACCGATCAGCAGTCGGCGGCGCAGGCGCCAGCAACGTACCGCGACCTACCCAATCGGCTGCTCACCGCATTCGAAGTCGCTGAGTTCGTCGGCTGCCACGAAGAGACCGTGCGCCGCGCGTACTTGCGCGGTCTGTTAACCTCGCAGCGATTCGGCGTCAGAGGAAGGAGGTTTCATCCGGCCGACGTGATGGACTGGATTCGGCGCGGCGCGCCAACCAGAGTTTCGTAAACACTGAACCAAAGGAGTCACATGAAGGAGGTCGTATGGCTATCTGGCGAAGATGTAGCAGACGAACGTGCGCGAACCCTCGACGCTGCCTTGAGCATCTATGGTTCGACGTGACGTATCGCGGGACGCGAATTCGCGTCGCCGCCAACGAGTTCGCGATCCCGCGCATGGATCCGGTCAAGCAGCGCCCGATCCAATCGCTCGAGGAAGCACGCGATTGGGAGCGCGTCTTCATCGGCGAGATTAAAGCGGGGCGCGATCCTCGTCGCCCAAGGCCGGTGCAGAAGTCATCGGACGCCGTACCGAAAGACATCGCCCACTTTCTGGACGCGTATGTCGAGCGGTGCGTAAGACCAGCTGCCCTGAAGAGTATGAACTCGATCGGTAGCCGCATCGCGGTGCTCAAGGAGCACTTGGGCGACCTGCCGCTTGAGGCTCTTGAGGAGCCAGGCGAAATCAATCGTTTCAAGTCTCAATCGGCCTACGCCAAGCGCGTCGAGCTGGCGACGATTCATCGGACGCTCGAAACGCTCCGCGCGGCGATGAACTGGGGCATGGCGCAAACACCGCCGCTCTTCAAGAAGTCGCCGTTTCACCGATTCGGCGTTCGCATGAACAAGAAGGCCGAAACGTCGCGCGATCGACGGCTTACCCGAGACGAGGAGAAGAAGCTGCTCGACGCGGCACTGCAGAAGATGAACACGCCGGAGCATCAGTTCGTCGGACCACTGCTCCACGATCGCATCGTCGGCGCGCTGGAGTTGTGCTGCCGGCGCGGCGAGATGCTGCTAATCCGAAACAAGCGTGTGAACTGGGAGACGTACCAGATCGGGATTCCTGGCGCGACCGCCAAGGACAAGGAGAACCGGCGAATCCCGTTCAACCCAGAGGGTCGGCTCGCGGCTATCCTCGAACGTCGTGCCAACCTTGGTCCCCAGGCCTACGTCTTTGGGTGAACGTCACGGATGAGGAACTGCGGAGAGGACTGGAGGTGAGCTGGAACAACAAACGCCGACCGCTTCGACTCGCATCGGGAGCCTGAGGCGATCGGCTTATGTCTGGAATGTTCTCGGCATGCGCGTCGGTCACAAATCGGTCACAACGCGGTCCCAGAAGGCTTGAAAAGTGGTTGCGGGGGGGGGATTTGAACCCCCGACCTTTGGGTTATGAGCCCAACGAGCTACCGGACTGCTCCACCCCGCGTCAGAGTGATGGCGGGTTTTTCGCCCGCCCGGCAAGACCCCAAGTTTAACACACGGGAAAGCACCCTCTCGCGGATGCGGGTAAGCTTGCGCGCAGAGGCGATGCCTGAGCGACTTGCCGATTGTCCACGTTTCCCACTGGCGACGCTCCCGACACCATTGCACGACGCGCCGCGTCTGCGGGACGCGCTCGGCGGGCCGAAGTAGTGTCCGAAGATTCTGATTAAGCGCGACGATCTCACAGGCCTCGCCCTCGGCGGAAACAAAGCGCGCAAGCTGGAGTTTCTGATCGCAGACGCGCTCGACCAGCGCGCGACCGTCGTTGTCACCACTGGCGCCGTGCAATCGAACCATGCGCGCATGACGGCGGCGGCGGCCTGTGCCGCCGGGCTCGGCGTGGAGCTGGTACTCACCGCTGAAACGGACCACCCGTCGCTCCAGGGAAATCTCCTGCTCGATCGCCTGTTGGGCGCAACGGTCCACTACATTCCGCCGCCGAAGGATCCCGCACTCGCGACCAACGAAGAGGAAGAAGCGAAGGTTGCCGAAGTCGTCGAAGATCTTCGCTCGCGCGGTGAGCGGCCGTACGTGATCCCGATCGGCGGGTCGAGTCCTATTGGCGTCTTCGGATACCTCTCTGGAACCGCGGAGCTCATGTCGCAGCTTTCAGCGCAGAACGAGCGGCCGCGACGGCTGTATTTCGCCAGCGGCTCGCGTGGGACGCAGGCGGGTTTGACGCTCGGCGCGAAATGGTGCGGCGTGCCGTACGAAGTTTACGGCGTCGCGGTGAGCGGCGGCGAACCGTGGAAGCGTGAGCGCGTGCTGCGCATAGGAAACGAAGCGGCGAGACTCGCAGACATCTCGACGCGAGTGACCGAAGACGATCTGTTCACGAATCAGGAACACATCGGACAGGGATACGGGATGGCGACGCCTGAATGCATCGAAGCGATCGGGCTCGTCGCACGCTGTGAAGGAATTCTGCTCGATCCGGTATACACGGCGAAGGCGATGGCGTGTTTGATCCAACACGCGCGCGCCGGTGAGCTCGATCCGTCTTCGACCGTCGTGTTTCTCCACACCGGTGGAGCGCCGGCGCTGTTTGCCCACGCTGCGTTGTTCGAAGATCAGTCGCGGGTCTGAGCGCCTCTGACAACGTCAACCGCCGCCTACCGCGCACCGCCCTACGCGAACGCCCACGGCGAAGCCGCCCTACCCGCCCACCGCGAAGCGGCCCACTCACGGCCCGCCGCGCAGCGGCCCACCAAGGGCCAACCGCGAAGCGCCTCTATTCCGGACACGGCGCGTTGCTGTAGCCGGAGCGGAACGCCGTCACTTTGTGCGCTTCGGGTTCGAAGCGATGACGCCAGACACACGCGGTGTCATTTGCCAGCAGGTGAATCGAGATGGACGGCACCTCCGACACCGTTTCCACATAGTGGATGTCGTCCTCCGGCGGCAACAACGCGTAAAACTCGCCCGCGTCAAGCGTCTGCCGCTGCTTCACCTCGAGATCAGCACGACTTTCGTCAGTGCCATCGTCGGTGCGGCGATAGATCGTCTCGTCCTGCCGGCCGCGGTAGATGCCAACGAGGCCCCACGCCAGGTGATCGTGAACCGGCGTGCGCGCACCTGGCGGGACCACGAGAGCAAAAAGACAGAGCGATCCGTCTTCAGCTCGATACAAGGCGTACTGCCCGATGCCTCCACCCATCCTGCTCTTGAAATCAGGCTGCGCATACGCATCGGGCAGCCAGCCGTCAGCCGCGAGGAGCCTCGCAAACGCGGGACGCAGGCGCTCGAGACGCGCACGATCGTCGGCGACAAGGGTCATCAGGCGCTCGGTTTCGTCGATCAATGCATGGACTTCCGGCGTGTCGACAATGAAGCCGTACTGGGGATCGTCATGCTGCAGGTTACACATCGTCTTCACCTCCGCGCGAGTATTATCTTCGACATGAAGTGTCTTGTCCGCCGCTTTTCTCTCGTCGTTTTCTGCGCTGTTGTTCTTTCGCCCCCAATCGCCCGCGCGCAATCCACAGGGCCAAATCCAGGTCCGTTGCCCAAGTACGTAAGCGAGCCGATCTCGCTTTACAAGACGGGACTTGGACCCTTCACGCGGAAGATCTCCTCGTCAAATCGCGAGGCACAAGCGTTTTTCGATCAAGGCTTTCAGATGATGCATGCCTTTGCCAAGCTCGATGCGGTGCGGTCGTTTCGAGAGGCATGGAAGCGCGACCCGGAGTGTGCGATCTGCTACTGGGGCGAAGGATGGGCGTGGGGGTCCTATTTGAACGGGCCGATGTCGGCCGAACAATCGCCGTTCGCGTACGCGGCAACGCAGAAAGCTCTCGCGCTCAAAGACAAGGCAACGCCAAAGGAGCGCGTGTTCATTGACGCGCTCGCGGTCCGCTACGTCAAAGATTTCGACGTGAAGACGCGCGTCGATCAGGATCGTGCATATGCGGAAGCAATGCGGAAAGTATACGAGGCATATCCAGACGATCTTGACGCCGGCACGCTGTACGCCGATGCGCTGTTTCTGCTCGAGCCGCGCCGCGGCACGCGCGACGTGAACGCGCCGAACATCAAACTGCTGCACGCGGTGCTCGAAGGCGTGCTCGCAAAAGATCCGAGGCATCCCGGCGCCTGTCATCTGTACGTGCATGCGACCGAATCCACGGTGAAGCCCGAGAAGGCCGAAGCGTGCGCGCAGTTCCTTGGCAGCACCATCCCGGGCGCCAGTCACATCAACCATATGCCGTCGCACACCTTCAACGAGGTGGGCCGCTGGGGTGACTCCGTGCGCGCCAATCTCGACGCGTGGCATTCGGATCAAAAAGCAGATCTCGGCGAAGGCTTCGCGATTTATCCCGATCACAACCTGCACATGCTGCTCTACGCCGCCTCGATGGACGGACAAGGCGCGATTGCGATGCAAGCCGCGAGAGACTACGCCAAGCGGACCAACGACACGATGTACCAGGTGCTCACGTTTATTCGATTCGGACGGTTCGACGAGGTGCTCGACGTCACCAAGCGTCCGGAACGTCCTGTGCCCGCCGCGGCTTGGGACTTTGCGCAAGGTTATGCGTACCTTCGCACCGGCCAAGCAGATTTCGCCAAGGTCTATCTTGCGAGGATCGAGAAGACCGCGGAGACGTCCACATCTGAATTTCGCAATCATCCTCCGAAGCGGCTGCTTGGCGTGCTTGCAGGCATTCTGCAGGGAGAGATCGCCCGCGACGCGAAGGATTTGCCGGCCGCGATTGCCGCGTTCGAGCAGGCTGTCGCGTCAGACGACGCG
>WNGA01037967.1_pt1 | contig 11954 bp, 14 predicted proteins | sample 5400061 | NCBI WGS metagenome assembly WNGA01 (sample SAMN13153366, study PRJNA577476) | soil metagenome | isolation source: 100 cm soil or saprolite under grassland replicate 2 | place: USA:California | collected 2016-06-15
CCGCCTCGACCAGCGAGCGGAAATCGCCGTCGCCAGAGAACAGCACCATGTGGTCGATGTGGCCGGCGAGTTCCATGGCGTCGACGGCGAGCTCGATATCCATGTTGCCTTTGATCTTGCGGCGGCCGGTCTGGTCGACAAAGTCTTTGGTCGGTTTAGTCACGACCGTGTAGCCGTTGTAGTCGAGCCAGTCGATCAGCGGCCGGATCGAGGAAAATTCCTGATCCTCGATGACGGCGGTGTAATAGAACGCCCGCAGCAGATCGCCGCGCGACTGAAACTCGCGCAAAAGCCGCTTGTAATCGATGTCAAAGCCGAGCGACTTCGCGGTGGCATAGAGATTGGCACCGTCAATGAACAGCGCGAGTTTTTCTTTGTGTGGGGACATGAGTTCTCTCTCGTGATCGAAACCTAAGCCCATCCATCAAGCAGGCCGACGCGTGCGACGGCGTCAATGAGCTGCATTCTCTTGACAAAAGGATGATAAGCTTTCGTCCGTAATGAGGCCTCATCCGCTGATCGGGCAGTGAAGTAAAAATCCAGATTACTAGGTCGTGGACTCGTTAATGCGCAGCCATAGCCTGATCGACGCAAGTTGGATGAATGCGAGGTAGTTGGCCGCGAGCTTGTCGTAGCGGGTTGCCACTCGCCGACAGTGCTTGATTTTGTTGAAGAACCGCTCGACCAAATTTCGAGCCCGGTAGAGATGTGGACTGAAGCTGAGCGCCTCTTTCCGATTGCTTCTTGGAGGGATATTCGCCCAGGCTCCATGCTGGCGGACAAGCGCTCTGATCCAGTCGGCATCATAGCCTCGGTCAGCCAGCAGCATTGCTCCCGACTTCAGGCGGGACAAGAGTTTCGCGGCAAGCCGGTTGTCGTGCGCTTCGCCCGTTGTGAGCGCGAGCCGGACCGGCAAGCCGCTGCGATCGACCACTGCATGTATCTTGCTGGTCAGACCGCCCCGCGACTGGCCCATGGACTGTCTCTTGTTGCGAGCGATGCAAGCGGCGTGTTGATGAACGCGCACAATAGAAGTGTCTATCATTTGGACGGCAGCATCATGAGCAGCAGCCAGTGCGTCCATGATCCGACTCCACACGCCAGCCCGACGCCAGCGAACAAAGCGATTGTAACAAGTGGTATAGGGACCGAACTCCTGCGGCAGATCGCGCCACGGCGCGCCAGATCGCAAAACCCAAAAGATGCCATTCAGGACTCGGCGGTCATTCACCCGTGGGACGCCGCGCGGCTTGTTTGGCAACATCGGCTTGATGGCCGACCACTCATGGTCGGTGAGTTCATAGCGCATGATTCGAAGCTCCGTTTTGGAGCTTGAATCACGGCTCGGCAGCCGGCCTCAACATCCCCCTGTCGCGGCGCTTCTTTTGGTCGGTTCGGTATAGTCCTGAAAGCGGACTCGTTATGCTCATCGTGAGTGCTGTCGTTCATGACCCGACCCGGACCTGGGCCAGCATCTCAATGAGGTATGCGCAAGAGTCCTATTCCAAATAGCTCGACCAGCCAATACAATGCATTTTCCGAGCCTGGGAGACTCCGCCATGCTGTTCGGGACATGCAATTGTAATTGGAGTGGCTCATCGATCTCCAGACGCGGCTTGCTTTGCTCTGGTGGGGCAGGCTTTGTGACCGCACTGATCGGCACCTTGGCCGGTAGCTCACGGACGGCACAGGCGCAAGCGTTGGCTTCCACGCCACCGGAGGTCGACAGTGTTGCAGTGCGAATTGTTACGGATAATCAGATCATCAAGTTCATTCCGACCGAGAAGCGGGATGGGCTGACCATCGAACGAAAGCCGGGAGGCTATCTGAGCAAAGAGGCTCCGCCCAATGTAGAGCTAATCGCTGAGTGGGGGCTGTCCATGCATGCGGAGTCCCGGCGCGGCGACCAGGTGCGCAATATTTTGATCGACTTCGGCTACCAGTCGCAAACGTTGCTCAACAACATGTCGGTGCTGAACATCGATCCGGCCAGCTTCGATGCATTGGTGCTAAGCCACGGCCATTACGATCATTTTGGTGGCTTGGTCGGCTTCCTCTCGGCGAACAAGGGCAAGCTCAAGCGTGACCTGCCTTTCTTCGTTGGCGGAGAGGACTGTTTTTGCATGCGCGAGACCGATGCTGGCCAGTACGGCGCGCTTGACCGCAAAGCAATCACGGACGCTAACCTCTCGCTCATGATGGCTGAAGGACCAGCCGTCGTGGCCGATCATGCATTTACTACCGGCAAGATCGCGCAGACCGGTTTCGAGAAGCCGCTGCGACCAAGCCGCGAGAAAATCGGCATTGTCAACGGTTTCGGATGTTTCCCGGAGAAGGTGTCGGCGGCAAAAAATACCGGTAATTTCATTCCTGATGATTTTGAGCATGAGATCGGTACGAACTTCGTTGTCAAAGGTAAGGGACTGGTCGTGCTGACATCCTGCAGTCACCGTGGCGTCATCAATACGATCAAACAGGCACAAGCCGCTTCCGGCATCCAGAAGGTGCATGCTGTTATTGGTGGTTTCCACATCGTGCCGCCACTGACCGACGAGTACATTCGGGAGGTCATCGCAGCCTTCAAGGAGATCAATCCTGATTATTTGGTACCCGGCCACTGCGCTGGAGAGAGATTCTACGACATGGTGCGCGCCGAAATGCCCAACAAGGTGATTCGCTCCGCGGTCGGAACCCGCTTCGTCTTCGGAGCATAAGAGTCAAGACGATTGAAGCGGCGCGAATTTAATCTCGTTTGATCGCGCCGTCGATGAAGGTTTGTCAGCGCAGATGGCAGGTGTTGGCACGACTCGGACCACCCGGCATGTCGCTTTTGCCGCCGCTGTTGGGGGCAGAGCGGACATCAGTCAGTGGTGGCCCAACGTTGGCGATTTATGAGTACACGTCCTAAACCCTACAGAAGGAGCGAAGTCCATTCACATTGGAGCAGTAAGGCAAACGGCAAGAGCACGATCAAGCTGGATGTGCATGAGTCTCAAGATGCCCATCGTGCTCGTCTCTCTTAGACCTGGATGACGGCGCACCCGACGGGAGAGTGGATCGCGCAGCAGATTACTGGAGCATTCCCTTGAAATGAGAGCCCACGCTACCTGATCCGCGACCAGGACGGGATCTACGGTGCTGCAGTCACCCGCCGATTGCGAGCCATGGGTATTCGTGACAAGCCCATTGCCCCAGGTTCGCCGTGGCAGAATGCGTATGCGGAGAGACTGATCGGCACGATCCGACGGGAATGTGTCGACCACATGGTGGTCTTGGGCGAGGCCCACTTGCGCCGAGTGCTAAATTCCTACGCCCGATATTTACAACGAGTCGCGAATTCATCGTTCGCTGAGCAAAGATGCTCCGTTCCCTCGATGCCTCGCCCGCACTGACCAAAACCTGCGATGCGGGAAGGTGATGCGCGGCCACCCCAGTACGAGCTGGTGCAACTTGGCGCCGCCGATGATCGCGCTAACCGGCGCTCTCCGCGCAACGGCACCACGCCATGCACGATTGGAATTCTGCGCCGATTTTGCTAGAAGATAAGGAGCCGGGGGCTTCGCGACATCAGAGGAGTTCCTCTGCCATGTGTGACTTCAGTCTCCACCACGTTAAATCCCGCCCTGCTAAGGTCGGGGACAAGCTTAGGACAGTCAACTTCAACACGGGTACTCGAGGGTTTGCTGCGCCGGAGGATTCTACAACGGCGGTGTGCATTCTTCCTGGAACAGAGCTTGCGTTTTCCGAGGAGGTGAAATGCGCCCCCACAGCCTTTGGCTTCTCCTCGTGGAGGACAAAAACGGTAAACTTCAGGACGGCGATCTTTCGGCAGATCAACAAGGACCAGCCGCGGATGCATCACGATGCGCTCGAGTTTCCGGATGGCACCCGTGTTCTCCTCACGGATTTGCGCGAGGGTCAGGAGGCAACGGTGCTCCAACTTCCGGCACAGCCAAAAACGCCAGCCGAGGAAGCAGCACAGAGGCGCGTCAGTTACGTGGGCTGACGTTCGCCGATCATCGGGAATAAAACGATGATGCGGTCCCCGCGATCTATGTAGGCCGTGAATTTGCCGAAGCCGGCGGGCTGTGCTTGAGGCCAGGCTTTGCCGGTGGCTGCTGCAAACGCACGATTGCATCGACGGCGATGCGATACGCAAGAGTTTCTCGGGCAGATGCTCGGCGTCCGCCGAACCACGGTGACCATCGCGGCCCGCCTGTTGCAGAGTGCCGGTCTGATCCGTTACCGCCGCGGTCTCATTCAAATCGTCGATCGGCGAGCGCTGGAAAACATAGCGTGTGAGTGCTACGCCGTCGTCAGACACAACGCCGACAAGATTTTTCCGGCGCTCGGCGAGGCGTGTGAGCGGATTATGCGGATGCTCGATCACGACGTGAGGCTGTTGCGTGAGAGGCGGCGGCGCGGCCAGCGACGACAGCGCTCGGAATACGCCGTCGGCAAACCCGAACATGACGCCGAACTTGCCTTCGCAGATGCGCACCGCGTTGGCGAGCATGGTCTGAAATACCGGCTCTAGATCGCCCGGCGAACTCGAAATGACCCGCAACACCTCCGCGGTAGCCGTCTGCTGCTCCAGCGCCTCGGACAGCTCGCGGGTGCGCGCCGGCACCTCCTCGAACAGCCGCACGTTCTCGATCGCGATCACCGCTTGGTCGGCGAAGGTGGTGACAAGCAATCGCTTGTTCGGCCGCTCTCGGCCCTGGCGCAGACCGCACCCAAGATATTCAGGATCGGGCACATAAACTCGGCTCCCCAGCTTGTCCTCAGCGCGGCCAATGCTCACTATGCCCGCGCTGCGAGACTGCAGCCAAGCAGCTGGCAGTACGGAAGCGTCATGACTGAAACCACACATGTACAGCAGCTTCGACAAGCGATCTCTGGCGAATTTTATTTTGGGGCAATGTGCCATCAAACCGGGCGACGGATTGCGATCTCGCCTGATGCGAGTCGAGGCAAGCAGAGATATTCTCAGTCGGGCGAGACGATAGTGTCCTGTCATCACTGTCACAATCGCGAATATTCTCTTTTCAGCAAGTCGGATTGGAATAACCTCTCTCAGCGAAACAAATTCGTTGGGTTACGGAAAACGGAAAGGCAAGATGAGCGACCCACGAAATGACTTTGTATTCAGGCGCGACTGGAAATTGCTGGTGGCCGCCGTTCTGGCCCTCGCGCTTGTGATTGGGGTTATTGCCTATAAATACACTGGCGACTTCACAGGTTTCGCTAGATTTGGAACCAGCGGACAACCGAGCCGCGACTAGACCACGCCGACGACGGGCGGTGCTGTGACGGCGTCCGGTGCAATTAGGTGCGCATCCGGTGAAGGCTGCGGAGATCGCGACCGCTGCCGTCAGCGTCGAGCAATATTGCACAGACACCGCACAGTCAGCGCGCGAGATCGCGTCTGTATAAAATTGCTCACCCCCGCATCTTTATGCGATCTGAGCTTTGTTTGCCTTATTCAAACTGGCCCTACTGCCGGACCACGCCATCATCGAATCAGATCGGCGCGTAATTTCTCGACCCGCCATTGTTCTTTGCGCCCGACACCCCACATGACGCAATACTGGCAAGCAGCGGCTTGTCCGAGAGCTGCCCAACAAAAGCGGCGACGTACCGAAGTCTCCGTTCCCCACAGTGGCAGTCCTGGTACCGTCGGCAGGCACAATAACACTCCAAAAAGAGTTTGCATTCGATGCGTGTGCCATAAGCACCCGCCTCACCCACGTCCGCGCGCTGCTTGTGGCGCGCGACTCCTCATCGAAAGGCGTAAGCCATTCAAGTTCCTTCAAGGCATTCAATAAGGCCACCTGATCGCAAGGGTCCCGAAATAACGGGGCCCACAACGAACAGCTTTCGAAATAAAGATCAGGTTTCCAAATCCGCCAGACTTTTCACAAAACCGTAGGAGGACACCTATGAAATTCCGACCGCTTCACGACCGCGTTGTCATCGAGCGAATCGATGCCGAGGCGAAGACCGCTGGTGGCATCATCATTCCCGACACCGCCCAGGAGAAGCCGCAGCAGGGCAAGGTCATCGCCGTTGGACCCGGCGGCCGCGACGAGGCAGGCAAGCTCATCCCGATCGACGTCAAGGTCGGCGATCGCATCCTGTTCGGCAAATGGTCGGGCACCGAGGTCAAAATCGATGGCGTCGAGTACCTCATCATGAAAGAGAGCGACATTATGGGGGTACTGGTCGAGGCCGAGGCCAAGAAGAAGGCCGCCTGAGTGCGCTCTCCAAATTCTCGTCCTGGAGGAGACCGTGAAGCGGGCCCCTCGAAGGCCGAGAAAACATCGCTCGATAATCCTCATCGTTGGAGCTCGCCAACAGCGTTCCCCGAGATGAGGTCGAACAAAAAGGAATACTGAGATGTCTGCCAAGGAAGTGAAATTCTCGGTCGACGCGCGTGACAAAATGTTGCGCGGCATCGATACGCTCACCCACGCGGTACGCGTGACGCTCGGCCCCAAGGGCCGCAACGTCCTACTCGACAAGTCGTTTGGCGCACCGCGCATGACCAAGGACGGCGTGACCGTTGCCAAGGAGATCGAGCTCGAGGACAAGTTCGAGAACATGGGCGCGCAGATGGTGCGCGAGGTTGCCTCGAAGACCTCCGACGAGGCCGGTGACGGCACGACCACGGCGACCGTGCTCGCTCACGCGATCGTCAGGGAAGGTGCCAAGGCTGTCGCCGCCGGAATGAACCCAATGGACCTCAAGCGCGGCGTCGATCTTGCGGTCGAGACCATTGTCGCTGATCTCCAGAAGAACTCCAAAAATGTCACCTCGAACGAGGAGATCGCCCAGGTCGGAACTATCTCGGCCAACGGCGATGCAGAGATTGGTCGTTTCATTGCCGATGCGATGAAGAAAGTCGGCAACGAGGGCGTGATCACGGTCGAGGAAGCAAAGTCGCTCGAGACCGAGCTCGAAGTGGTCGAGGGCATGCAGTTCGACCGCGGCTACATCTCGCCCTACTTCGTCACCAATGCCGACAAAATGCGGGTGGAAATGGAAGATCCCTATATCCTGATCTACGAAAAGAAGCTGTCCGGACTGCAGGAGCTGCTGCCGTTGCTGGAAGCGGTGGTGCAAGCGAGCAAGCCGTTGCTGATCATTGCCGAGGACATAGAGGGTGAGGCGCTAGCCACCCTCGTGGTCAACAAGCTGCGCGGCGGGCTCAAGGTCGCGGCGGTGAAGGCTCCCGGCTTCGGCGATCGCCGCAAGGCAATCCTCGAGGACATTGCGATCCTCACGGGCGGCACCATGGTCTCCGCCGACCTCGGCATTAAGCTCGAGAACGTAACAATCAATATGCTTGGGCGCGCCAAGAAAGTGATGATCGACAAGGAGAACACCACGATCGTCGGTGGCGCGGGCAAGAAGGCCGACATCCAGGCGCGTATCACCCAGATCAAGGCGCAGATTGAGGAAACTACCTCCGACTACGACCGGGAGAAGCTGCAAGAGCGACTGGCCAAGCTCGCCGGCGGCGTCGCGGTGATCCGCGTCGGCGGCGCGACCGAGATCGAGGTGAAGGAGCGCAAAGACCGCGTGGATGACGCCATGCATGCAACCCGCGCCGCGGTTGAGGAAGGTGTCCTGCCAGGCGGGGGCGTGGCGCTGCTGCGCGCAAGCGAGACGCTCAAGAAGGTCCGCACCCACAACGAGGACCAGAAGACCGGCGTCGAGATCGTGCGCAAGGCGCTCTCCTGGCCCGCGCGCCAGATCGCCATCAATTCCGGCGAAGACGGTTCGATCGTGGTCGGCAAGATCCTGGAGAAGGACACCTACGCCTACGGCTATGACGCGCAGGCGGGTGAGTACGGCAATCTCATCTCCAAGGGGATCATCGACCCGACCAAAGTGGTGCGCGCGGCCCTGCAGGGTGCGGCCTCCATCGCGGGTCTGCTGATTACCACCGAGGCGATGGTCGCCGAGGTGCCGAAGAAGCAGAGCCCAGCGATGCCGGGCGGTCCCGGTGGAGGCATGGGCGGAATGGACTTCTGAGGTGCTCGATTGATCATTGAAAATAAAGAAGGCCTGAGCACGCTCCGGCCTTCTTTGAAACCTGACACTTGTTCCTGCGGCTCAACTGGCAACCCGCAGGTGCGGGGGGTACGGCGGTCACAATTGGCCGGAGGACGTGCCCACGCGTCGGCTACAGGAGGATCCAATGCGCACACACCGATTCGGACAAAAAATCAAACTTCCGGCGACAATCGCCATCAAACATCAATTGAGGAAACTGATGTTCGAAGACTCGGTCAAAAAGGCAGAGGCTGAAGCAAGGGCTGAAGCAATGCGTGGACAACTGCGCGAAGAAACACGATCGCTCGCGTGAGAGCACCTTCTTGGCGTAGCGCAGCTCGCCAATCGGCGTGGCGCTAGGTCGTCGGAAGCGAGCCGCTTTGAGGAGGCGGGTCCGTCCCGAGGGCGAGCGGATGTTTCAACTGCTGATCTCGCTAGTTGGCGCGATCGTCCCCATATGTGTCGAGCATCGACCAATCAGTGCAACCCACAGCAACTCCCCGCGAAGTGAGCATCTTCGTACCCTCTAGTTCAATTTTAGACCCCATCGCCGTTAGGCCAACGGGCATTCCTGCTCCACCACTTAGGCATTTTGTCCACCTGGCTTGCTCCTCGCGGCCTCAGTTGCCCTGGCGGCCGAAGCTGGGAAACGATCGGAGCGAAGCAGGCCTGCGCGGCACTTTAATAACATAGCCCGCCGGCTCGGCGGCCGGCGGGCTATTTAACAGAATGCCGTCGTGGATCAGAATTCGGCCGGCAGGTAGCCGTTGATTTCCAGTCCGATGCAGATTTCCACGAGTGTTGGAGTCGTCCAGTACATTCGCGTCTCCCTATTCCATATAAGGCAGCAACCTAACTGGGTCACGTCCCGACCGCAAGACGGCCTGGGTGGTCACGGCAGTGACTTGAACCAAGCGTTTTTGGATCGACGCGCGCGCCAATGTGCACTGAAATTCCAGCTCCTTATTGCTGCGCATTTGTCCCTTAGCCATGGCCGTCCTCCCGCTGCTTGATATGTGCGGTAGCCGACGAATCCATGATCCGATTTCAACTTCCGTGAACCACGCGGTGGTCGCTGAGCTTCTTCACGGCGCCCGACGCGAGCGCGGTTTCTATGGCGGTCTTTATGGTACACGCGTGGCCGCACTTGTGACAGGTCACGCTGGTCTCCGGCGCGAGCGTCGCTGGACCCGAAAAACGGTGATCTGCGCAGGCCGGGCACTGGCCGACTGCACCGAAGATGAAATAGGTGGCCATCACGCCTCCTTGTCGGGAACGGGTAGCATCGTGCGCGTTCACCGGGGAAATTGCCCTGGGGGCCGCCCTACCTCTCCCGCGGTTTCTAGCCGGCGCGGCGGGCGCCGCGACCTTCGCCACGATTCGAGCCATGGGTAGGAATGAGAATGCGCGTGTGCATAATTGTACCTCTGCATAAATCCTACATCCGATTCTCCAACTTCGTGAGGATCGCTGCAATCTCATCCTTTAGCTTGAGACGCCACTTCTTGAACCGTGCGAGAACCTCGTCGGTGGTCGGCTCTTCCCCCGACTCGATGCGATAGATATTGCGGTTCACTTCGTCGTAGCGCTCCGCGAGGCGCCTGAACTCATAATTGGTTCTTATCATCCGCTCGATAAGCGAGATCTCTTGCGGAAACTCATCTCGTAATTCGTGTGGAATATCCATGGCTACGCATTCCTAGAGACCGGACCCGTTTCGGACATTCAAGCTTTGCGGGCTACCGCCTGCTTTTTCGCAAGATAAACCGTTTGCGTGAAGGGCTTATCTTGAAGCGGGTTGTGAAACGTCACCTCCTCGGCGCGCGCATCCGCGAAAATGCGGCGAAGACGCGCGGTGAAGGCGTCGTCCAGACGATCATTGGACCAGAGAGCGAAGATACCGCCGGGGCGCAGATGTGCGGCAAGCCGGGAGAGCCCCTGCTCGCCGTAGAAAGCGGCGTTCTGCGGATCGAGCAGAAAGTCGGGGGAATGATCGATGTCCACGAGCACTACGTCAAATCTGCGGGCGGGGACGGCCGGATCAAAGCCCGCTTCGGACGCCGCGAGTGCGAAGAAATCGCCTTGAACGAAGCGACACCGGAGATCGCCGGTCAGCTCGGGGCCGAGAGGCACCAGCCCTTCCGCATGCCATTCGATCACAGCTTCCAGCGCCTCGACGACAAGAAGCGAGGCGACTTTCTGGTGCTCCAACACGGCCTTGGCCGTGTAGCCGAGCCCCAGCCCACCAACGACGACGTCAAGTCCATGCTCGGAAAGTTCGGCCAGCCCTAGCCGGGCCAAAGCGATCTCCGATGCCGTGAACAGACTCGACATCAGAAATTTGTCGCCAAGTTTGATCTCAAAGACATCCACACCGAGCTTCAACTCGCGACGCCTGCGCAAACTCAATGCCCCAATCGGTGTTGGGCGATAGTCTAGTTCTTCGAAGTCGAAGCTCATTCGGCTCGCTAATCTTCCTGCGCGGACGAGCGTGAAGCTAACGGCACCAACCAAGACAAGCGCGGCGACCACAGCCAGACCTTTCCAGCCCGCGACCATGCCCCAATCCGGTCCATTCGACTACGGGCCGAAAATTCAAACTAATGCACTACCCTAAAAATCAGTAATATTGTAATTTGCGATCGACGGCATCATGGCAAAGAGTCAGCCCAGCTTTTTGCCCTCCACCAAGGCGCCGCCGCCGATGCGGCTTAGGCGGCCTCTCCAAAACATGGCTTGCATACAAGCCCCCAGAATAATTCATCGGATCATCCAGGGATAATATGAGCCATAAAGGTCGTAACCGCGATCCGGGGCGCATGCCACGCGAACCGGCGGTCACACACAAAAAGTCTACTGCGCTTATGGAAGCCCAGCTTGAGTCTCTAAAGCGAAACTCCGGTTCTGAACTCATCAAGGCGGGCGATAAACGACTTCAGCCCAAGGCTGACGCCACGCTCAAAACGAAATTCGAGTCCCGACCTCTGCGAGGCCGACGTCATCGCTCCGATCGATCCTAGGGTTTTTGTGCAGATCAGCGACTTTTTGTGCAGAAGCTGCATTTGGAGCCGGAAACAAATGAGCACGGCTTCTGGGAGTGGTGGCCAGGCCGGTGGCGTATCGTGAAATTGCCCATGCCGCGGGACCCTGGCGTGCTATCGTCTAAAGTATGAAACGGCGCGAGTTCATCACGTTGCTCGGCGGCGCGGCACTCGCATGGCCGCTCGCGGCGCGCGCGCAGCAGCCGGCGATGCCGGTCATTGGGTTCCTCAGCAGCCAATCGCCTCAGGGGTTCACGGAGCAGCTGCGCGGATTCCGCCAGGGCCTGAAAGACACCGGCTATGTCGAGGGCGAGAACGTAGCGATCGAATACCACTCGGCCGAGAATCAAATCGATCGGCTGCCGGAACTTGCGGCCAAATTGGTTCGGCGGCGGGTCGCAGTGATCTCCACCGGAAGTAATGCTGCGGCGTTGGCGGCCAAGGCGGCAACCGCGACGATTCCCATCATCTTTAGCGTTGCCGAAGACCCGGTCAGGCTCGGTCTTGTCGCCAGCCTCGCCCGGCCGGGCGGCAACCTGACAGGGATCAATTTTTTCGGTGGTGAGGTGGTGGCAAAGCGGCTGGAACTCCTGCGTGAGCTGGTGCCCGCTGCCACTCGCGTTGCCGTGCTCGTCAACCCGACCGGCGGCCCCAGCGTCGAAACCACGGTGAGAGACGTGGAAGCGGCTGCCCGCGCCATGGGGCTGCAAATCCGCGGCCGCGCGCGTGCGCGCGTGCGCGCGTTATGGGGTCTTAGTGGTTGGAGAGGAAATGAAACAGAGGTGCTATCCTTCCCATCGTTGAAAAGACGGATATAGACTCTCTTAAGGGCCAGGTATCCGGTGAGCTTGA
>WNGA01010910.1_pt1 | contig 11952 bp, 7 predicted proteins | sample 5400061 | NCBI WGS metagenome assembly WNGA01 (sample SAMN13153366, study PRJNA577476) | soil metagenome | isolation source: 100 cm soil or saprolite under grassland replicate 2 | place: USA:California | collected 2016-06-15
CAGAGCCATGTGAGCGTACCTGAACTGGCAGCACTGCCCGCTGCGGATGACGAGCCCGGCGATATTGCCGTGATGCTCACCGGCGGCGGAGCACGAGCCGCCTATCAGGTCGGCCTTCTCAGAGGCATTGCCCGACATTTCCCCGATCTGCGATTTCAGATCATTACCGGCGTGTCGGCCGGCGCGATCAACGCCGTCTTCCTCGCAGCGACGGACGACGGCCTGACCGACGCGGTCGACAGGCTTGCCAAGCTCTGGTGCAATCTGCGATGCGATCATGTCTTCCGGCCGAACTACACGGCACTTCTGCCATTTCGAAGCGCATTGAGAAGCGTTTCCCCCGTTCATTTCCGGGGCGGGCCGCACGGGATTTTCAATGCCGGCCCACTGGCGTCGCTGCTGAGGCGACTTTTCGGCTGTCCGATTCGCCGGATGCCGATCGATGGCATTCGCCGAAATCTCGAAAAAGGCTGGTTGAAATCGATCTCCCTCATCGGACTGGACTACACGACCGGCCAGAGCGTGCGGTGGGTTCAGGGCCGAAACTTCGACGTCCATGAGGGGCCGAATTGCCGCGTCGCACCTGCGGAGCTGACCGTCGAGCACGTGCTCGCGTCGGCAGCGCTGCCGTTCATTTTTCCCGCGGTACGGATCGGCGACAGTTGGTACGGCGACGGTGGCATTCGTCTCTCCGCTCCCCTTTCCGCCGCCGTGCACCTCGGCGCACGCCGTATTCTGGCGATGTCGACCGGTCATCAGCGCTCGCCCGATCAAGCAGCGACGCGTGTCGTGGAAGGCTATCCGCCCGCAGCGCAGATCATCAGTCAGCTCGTCAACGCGATTTTTCTCGACGTGATCGACGAGGACGTCGTGCGTATGGAGCGGATGAATGAACTACTCCGGCAGGTTCCACCCGAAAGCCGCGACGGTATGAAACCGATCGATCTTTTCGTTCTGCGCCCCTCGCGAGATCTCGGGAAGCTCGCAGGAGAATACCAGCGCCGGCTGCCGCTCAGCGCGAAGTTGATGGTGCGCGCGCTCGGCGCGTACGAGACCGAGTCGCCGGACGTCGTCTCGATGATGATGTTCGAGCCGGACTATCTGCGCGTGCTGCTGGAACTGGGCGAGAAAGACGTGGAGGACCGCCGTTCGGAGCTCGCGGCTTTCCTGGAAGAGAACATCCGTCCGGCCTTCGGATGCCAGATTAGGCGATAATATTGGATGATCGTGTCCGACACGACATCCAATGGTCCTGCTGCAACTCGATCTCCTCGGTGATCTGCAGATGCGATTCGCGTCCGGATCGCTGCTCACCGTTTCCGCGAAAAAGTCCCAGGCGCTGCTCGCGTATCTCGGCGTGAAACCGTCGCAGCGCGTCTCGCGGGAGAAAATCGCCTCGCTTCTCTGGAGCAGCACCGGTCCCGACCAGGCGCGCCAAAGCCTGCGGCAGACGCTCTCGACGCTGCGGAAAGAGCTCGCGCAGCTCTCCCCCGATGAAAAGATCCTCATCGAGGAAAACGACCTCCTCGGCCTGGACGAGTCGCTCGTGTCATGCGACGTCGCGGCATTCGAGTCCCTCGTTGCCGGCGGGACCGAGGAGTCGCTGATGAGGGCGTCGCATTTGTATCGCGGCGATTTTCTCGACGGATTTCAGATCAACGAAGAGCGTTTCGATCAATGGGTGATCGCCGAACGCGACCGGCTGCATCGCATGGCGCTCCGCGGCAACATGCAGTTGATCGAACTCCAGACGCGGCGCGGCACATTCGATGAGGCGATCAACACGGCGCAGCGCTCGTTGCGCATCGACATCCTTCAGGAGCCCGTCCATCGCGCGCTGATGCGCCTCTACATGCAAAGCGGAGATCTGGTCAACGCGCTGCAGCAATACGAGACTTGCGCAAAGGTCCTGAAGCGCGAGCTGCGGATCGAGCCCGATGCGGAGACGAAAGCACTTCATCGCGAGATCACCCAGCTTCGCGCAAAATCGAGCGCGCAGGCGGCAAGCGCGGAAGAGCAGCGAAAGAATGTCCTCATCGTGGAGGACAACGTTCTCAGCCGCGAGCTGACGAACGCGCTCCTCAAAGGCGCCGGGTACAACGTCCTGGTCGCAAAAGACGGCGCCGAGGCGCTGATGCTGATCGGGAGATCGCGAGTGGACCTCATGCTGCTCGACGTCGATCTTCCCTACATCGATGGCCACAGCCTTCTTCAAGCCGTTCACGACAACGGTCTCGATATCCCGACGATCTTCATCTCCGGACTGCCCGGCGAGGAAGTGGAATTGAAAGCGTTCCAGGTCGGCGCAACCGACTTCATTCGCAAGCCGGTGAAAAATAACGTACTTCTCGCTCGCGTCGCGAAGGTGCTCAAGGCCGAACGCTGAGCTTGCTACTCACACCGCAGCGGCCATAGAGTGCGCTCATGCGCCGCGAAGACAAGCTCCTGATCGTCGAGGACAACCCGCTGATCGCCGCGGCCATCGAAAAGGCCGGCGAGCGCCTGAACATGCGCGCCGATGTGGCCACCGACGGCTGGGACGCCATCGAGAAACTCCGTAGCGAGGAGTACAAAGCGATCGTCATCGATACCGATCTGCCGCGACACAGCGGCTACGGCGTGATCACGTTCCTGCGGCAGGAAAACGGTGACGACCTGGCGAACGTGGTGCTGATGACCAGCGCCGATCCCGTCGCTTTGCGCCGGCGAACGAGCGAGCATATGCGGGTCATCGACAGAACGGAAGCCGTTGATGACATCGCGGCGGCGTTGGGCGCAAAAGTGTCATCCTGAGACGCGCAGACGGCGAAGGATCTCAAGTCACGATTGTGTCGGTTGAGATCCTTCGCTCCGCTCAGGATGACACCAATCGTCGCGCTGCCGCTGGAATGGAATCGCCAGCGCTTTTCCGAGTGTCAGCTCGCGCGGGTCTTCCCACGCCGGCACTCCGATCGTGATCGACTCCTGCGGCACGCCATAGACGAACGTGCGGTGCAGCATGTCCCAGCACGTGAAAAGGCTCGACCAGTTGCTCTGCGTCTGCTCTTCGACATCCCCGTGATGGATGCCGTGCATCCGCGGCGTGACGACGAAGCGAACGAGGCTCGCATCAACGTCCGGCGGGAGCGCGAGATTCGAATGGTGAAAAAGAATCGAGACCAGGAGCATGCGTTGCCACCACGCGAGCGCCTCGGGATCGACGCCGAGAAACCGGACCTGTGCGGCGCGGAAAAAGGCCGCGAGCGCCATCTCGCCGAAGTGGAAGCGAAGCGCCGTTGAAGCATCGAGATCACGATCGAGGTGGTGCACGAGATGGAAACGCCACAACGGAGGCGCGACGTGATTCAGCCAGTGCCACCACCACAGTGTGTAGTCGAGCAGCAGGATGCCGGCAGCGAATCGAATGGCGCGCGGCAGCCGGACGATGTTCAGCAGACCGAGGCGGCGCTCCGTCGTGCGTCGAAGTACAGGATCGACCAGGGGCTTTTGGAGCGCGGCAGTGATCGCCGCTGTTAGGCCGGCCATGGCGAAATTGCGTGCCAGCCGGCGACCTTCCGGTTCAACGCGGCGCCGGAGTGGCCGTTTCCGTTCAGCAATGGCGATGACCACGAATGCGGTTGCGACCAGCGCGGGCGTGAACCACTTCTTCACGAGCGCACCGTGCGAACGATCGCATCCGCTGAATGCACGATGTCCTCTTCGTTCGTCGCCCAGTTCGACACCGAGATGCGCATTGCGGCCATTCCGTGCCACGTGGTCCCGGCCGCCCAGCACGTTCCGTCCTGCTGCACACGGGCGATGACGCGGCGCGTGAATTCATCATTCTCACCGAATCGAACGAGCACCTGATTCAGCACGACGTCGTTCAGAACACGCGCTTTCGGCTCTGCGCCTAGCAGATCAGCCATCTGACGAGCGCGCGCGCAGAGCCGGTCGACGAGCGACTGGACACCGGCGCGGCCGAGATGTCGAAGCGTCGCGTATACGGTGATACCGCGGCCTCGTCGGGAGAACTCCGGCACCCAATCGAACGGATCGCGCTCTGCGCCCACGGTCTGCTCCAGATATTCGGCGCTGACGGTCATCGACGCGCGATGCGCTGCCGAGTCGCGCACGACGACGATTCCATTGTCGTACGGCACGTTCAGCCATTTGTGTGCATCGGTGGCCCACGAGTCGGCGAGCTCCGCGCCATCGAGTAGCGAACGGCGGTCGCGGCTCGCGCGACCCCAGAGACCAAAGGCGCCGTCAATGTGCAGCCAGGCGCCGCGCTCGCGCGTGATTTCCGCCATCTCGCGCAAAGGATCGACGGAGCCGGTATTGACGTTTCCCGCTTGAGCACAGACGATCGTCGGCCCGCTCAAATTTCGCAGCGTGCGGCGCAGCGCATCCGCGCGCGTCCTCCCCTGCTCGTCTGTTTCGACGACGTGCAACGTGCGGGTTCCGAAGCCCAGGAGCCGCAGCGACGAGTAGATCGTGATGTGCGCCTCCGCGCTGATGACGACGTTGACTGCCGGCGCGCCGATCATCCCCTGCTCTTCCACGTTGTAGCCGGCGCGGCGGAGGACGGCGTCGCGCGCCGCGGCGAGTGCGGTGAAATTCGCCATCTGGCAGCCGGTGACGAATCCGACACTTGCCGTTCGCGGCAGATCCAACAACTCGAGCAGCCATTCGCGCGCCACTTCCTCGACGACCGACACCACGGGCGAAGTCACGAAAATCCCGGCGTTCTGGTCCCACGCGCTGGTGATCCAGTCGGCCGCGAGGGCAACGGGAAGCGTCCCGCCGATCACGAATCCAAAGTAGCGTGGCGCCGCGCTTCCGACGACTCCACGATCAGCAGCGCTCGCAAGAACGTCGAGCACGCGCGCTCCCTTTTCGCCGCCTTCAGTGAGCGGCTGGCGAAAAATCGACAGCAACTCTTCGCGAGTCGCTCGCGCTCCGACGTGGCGATCGGGAAGCGTCCGGAGAAACTGAAGCGCGTGATCGTGCGCGCGCTGGAGGACTTTTTCATCAACAAACTGCCGCATACTCGCTCCATGTACACGATCCATTTCGCGTTGTCATCCTGACGCGGAGGGGAGGGACCTGGGCAGCGGCTTGGTACGCGCCTAGTCCGCCACGCGCGCCGTGAGCAGATTCGCCAGCGCCGTCTTCATCGCCTCGAGCTTTACCGGCTTGCGCAGGAGCTCGTCGGCTTCGAACTGATTCGCCGCTGCGTCGACCGGCGTTTCATTCGTGTACATGCCAGTCATGAGGATCACCTTGACGTCCGCGGTCTCCGGGTTCGACTTGATCAACTGACACAGCTCGCGGCCATCCATCTTCGGCATCGACGTGTCGGCGATCACCACGTCCGGCTTGCGCGCTTTCGCCATACGAAGGCCTTCGAGACCGTCGGATGCGATCTGGACGTCGAAACCGCTCTTGTCGAGGTTGTCGCGCCATAACGTGCGGAGCGCCGGATCGTGATGGACGAAGAGCACCCGTGCCTTTTTCTCCATACTCGGCAGAGGCACATCTCCCGGCGATGTGATCCGCCGCAGCGCCTCCTGCGCCTGCTCCGCAAATTCCAGGACTTCCGCGCGTGCGCGCTGCTCCTCCTGCGGCTCGGGCGTTTCGATCGGAAATGATGTCTGCGCGGGCGGGGCGGGCGGCGGCGACGCGTTGATACTCGCCTGCAACGACTCGCGCGCCTGCCGCTCGGCATCCAGCTTCTGCTGCAGCGCATTCATTTTGATATTGAGATTGCGCACTTCCGCGCGCGCGGCTTCGCGCTCCTCGATCGCTTTGCCGACATCCCCCTCGTGATCGGAGGCCATGTGACTGACGATGGTCTGCAGCTTTTCGCTCCACTGGGCATCGATTTTTTCGCGAAGCGCTCTCTCGTTCACACCCGGAAACGGCTCCTCGGCCTTCGCCTTGAGCGCGGCATTCTGATTTTCCAATTTTGAAATGCGGAGGTTGAGCGAGCGCACTTCCGCGCGCGCTTCTTCGCGCGCGGCGATCGCCTCGCCAATGTCATTTTCGTGGTCGGTGGTCAGTCCGGTGACAATCTTCTGCAGCTTGGCATCCCACTCTTTTCCAAGAGTCTCGATCTTCGATTTCAACTCTGCATTCTCTGCCGTGAGACTGCGCACCTCCGCGCGCGCCGCTTCGCGCGCGGTGATGGCCTCACCGAGGTCGTTTTCGTGATCGGTCGTCATTCCGGTGACGATCTTCTGCAGCTTCGCGTCCCACTCTTTTTCCAATTCCGGGATGCGAGCCTGCAGTGCACGCATTTGCGCGAGTGCCTCTTCGCGCGCCGCGGCGGCACCTTCGAGGCTCGACTGCAAGGCTGCCTTTTCTTCATCCAGCCGCCCGCGCGTGGCGGCGAGCTCGCGCGACAACTGCCGTTCGTGATCGAGCTGCACCAGCAGCTCGTCGAGCCGATTGGCGACTGCGCGCGCTTCCGCCTGCATCTCGTCGCGCTCTGACCTCGACTCGGCAATGACTCTCTGCAGCTCTGCGTTCAGCCTTTGCCGCTCCTCATCGACCTGCTGTGTGAGCGCCTCGTTCGCCTGCAGCAGTTGCTGGGCGCTCTTGCGCGTCAGATCGAGCTCCTTCTGCACATCGTCGACTTTCGCGCTCCACTTCGCCTCGATGGCCTTGCGGAGCTCGGTCTTTTCGACTTCCGCTCGCTGTCGCGTTTCTTCCACTTCGTGGTGAGAACGCTGACGTTCGGCGCGAAGCGCCTCGAGCTCCTGAAGCGACGATGCCAGGCGGCGATCGAAATCAGCGAGCTGCGTCTCCAGTGTGATCGCGCGGGCGCGTTCGCGCTCGACCTCAGCGCGCAACTGATCGTTCGCGGCGCGACTGCGCTGGATTTCCTCGAGCGCTCTGCTCGCGGCGCGCTGAACGTGCTCGCTTTCGCGCTCGTATTGCTGCCGGACCTGCGCCTCGCGATTGCGCGCCTCCTCCTCATCCGCCACACGCGCCTGCGCCAGCGCAGCGATCCGCGATTCGTATTCGTCTCGGAGTTGGTCGATCGTGCGTTGCGCGTCGAGTGCTGCCGTATCGTCAACCACCGCCTGCGGCGCCGGCACGGCGGCGGCACGCTTCATGGGCCGGAGCATCTCGTAAATGACGACGCCCGCTGCCAGCGCAGCGATGGCCCGGTTGAGCATCGGCGCACTCGGCAGAGCGACGCTCAGCGCACCGTAGATTCCGGTGACCAGGATGAAGAGGGCGGCCGCGCGTGCAATCGCGAACATCAGCCGCCGCATCGGGCGTGGACGGAGCGATCCGTCCTCAGGCATTGTCCACTCCCCCACTCGCTCTGCTGTTGCGGTGTCATGCTAGTGTAGCCGATTTCGCCGGAATCTTTCCCCGCCGGAAGCGTTAAAACCAGCGCGTGACCCAGAGAAAAACTCGCGAGATTCGCATCGGAAACATTCGCATCGGCGGCAGTAATCCGATCGCCGTGCAGTCGATGACTGCTACACGAACGCAGGATGTCGATGCCACCATCCGGCAGGTGGAACTGCTCGAAGCGGCGGGAGCGGATGTCATCCGCATCGCCGTGGACACGGCGAAAGATGTCGCAGCGCTCGCGGAAGTGCGCAAGGCGCGGCCGGACGCGAATCTGGTCATCGACCTTCAGGAGAACTACCGGCTTGCGGAAAAGGTCGCGCCGTTCGTCCAGAAGCTGCGTTACAACCCGGGTCACCTACATCACATTGAGCGCGAGAAACCGATTCGCGAAAAAGTGCAGTACCTCGTCGACGTGGCGCGCGATCACGGCTGCGCGATGCGCATCGGTGTCAACTGCGGCTCGGTCGATCCGGCGAAGCTCAATCGCGATCCAAAAAACGATTCGATCACCCCGATGGTCGAATCGGCCGCCGAACACTGCGCAATGCTCGACGATCTCGGCTTCGACGCGTATTGCGTGTCGCTGAAGGATTCCGATCCGAACAAGGTCATCGACGCGAACATCCGCTTCGCCGGGATTCGCCCTGACGTTCCGCTGCACCTCGGCGTCACGGAAGCGGGAATGCCGCCCGATGGAGTGATCAAGACGCGCATCGCCTTCGAGCAGCTCATCACCCGCGGCATCGGCGACACCATCCGCGTTTCGCTCACGCTTCCTTTCGAACGCAAAGGCGAAGAGGTGACCGTGGGGCGACAGATTCTCGACGACATCGACAGCGGCCGCTTCCGCTCCGTGCCGCGATTCGAGCACAAAGGACTGAACATCATCAGTTGCCCGTCATGCTCGCGCGTGGAGAACGACGCGTTCATCGATCTCGCGCAGAACGTTCGCACGGTGACCGAATATGCGAAGGAACACGACATCACCATCGCGGTCATGGGCTGCCGCGTGAACGGCCCCGGCGAAACCGACGACGCCGACCTCGGCATGTGGTGCGCGCCGAGTTTCGTGAATCTGAAGCGCGGTCCGCAGACGGTCGGCCAGTTCACTTACGATGAGATTCTCGGCCGGCTGCGGATGGAGCTGGATAGATTGATTGAACATCGGAGGGTGTCATCCTGAGCGGAGCGAAGGATCTCAAGAAGCGTAGCTGGAGATCCTTCGCCGTCTCCGCGGCTCAGGATGACACGGCCACATGAAACGACTTCCCTACCTGCTCATCACGCTCGGCGTCATGGCCCTCGACGCGTGGTCGAAGTGGCTGATCAGCGCGCGAATCGACCTCCACGATTCGGTCACCCTCATTCCGAATCTTTTTCAGCTCGTGCACGTGCGCAACACCGGCGCGGCGTTCGGCATCGGCGCCAACGCCGAATCGCACATCGTTCCGCTGCTGCTGAACGTCGGCGCGATCGGCGTCTTCTTCGTCGTCGTCGCGTACGCGTTCCGCACTGCAGTGACCGATCGCGTCCTGCAGATCGGTTTGCATCTGATCCTCGGCGGCGCGGTTGGAAATCTCATCGATCGTTTCCGCCTTGGCTACGTCATCGATTTTCTCGACGTCTACGTCAACTGGGGCGGACAGGCCCACCACTGGCCGGCATTCAATGTCGCGGACTCCGCGATCTGCATCGGCATTGGCCTGCTCTTCCTCGACATGCGCAAGAAGCCGGAAGAACGCGCAAACGCCTCGGCAGCGGCATAATGAGGACGTGCGACTGAAAGCGAAGGGTGTGACCCGGATCGATGATCCTGGCCGGCATGGCGTCGGCTGGTATGCGCGCGTGGTCTATCGGGCAAAGACATTTTCGAAATACTTCGCTGACGCCGCGCACGGCGGAACTCGAGTCGCGTTCGAGAAAGCCCTCGCCTGGCGCAACGCCGCCGAAAAGATCCTCGGGAAGCCGCGAACGGATCGCGTGTTCGCCGTGGCCGGGCAACGGAGTCCCACCGGCATTCCCGGCGTGTATCAGGAGAAGCGAAGCTACGTCGTCGCCTGGACGCCGGAGCCTGGAAAACTGCGGCGCGAATTCATCTCCATCGCCAAACATGGCCGCGAAGAGGCGCTGCGCCGCGCGATCGCGCTGCGCCGCAAACGGGAACGGGAAGTCTACGGCCGCGCGGTCAGCGACGCGTCAGCGTCACGTCGACGCGCGCTGGCCTCTGCGCGAACAAAGCGCCGGACGCCGCGTCAACCAGGACCGCTCCGGAGAAAAACACGCCTGCCACTGCGGCCGGCGAAACGGAAGCGCTCCCCGTCGCGGACACGTTGACCACGCCGCCGGAAGGCACACCGTTCTCCGCCGAAAAATCGATGTTGCTGTTCGCCACGATTGCGCCGGCGAGCAGCCCGGCCGCGACATCAGTCATCGCTGCGGGCGCGAGCACGCGATGAAAATCGACCCGGGTGCCGATCCATCCGTTTTTCACGATGACCACGTTGCAATGCGAATCGCGGCGACGCAACATCAGCGTCAACGGAGTCGTACCAATCCTCGTCGCGCCGCGGCCGCAGTCGAGCGTGACGTCGGCGCCCGTTGGCGTCGATGCGACCGGAACCGCCTGTAGATCGTGATGGATCGCTGTCGCGCAACCGGCAAGCGCGACGGCGACGATGATCAGGGAGCGAGTTTTCACACCGTCATTCTATGGTGCCGTTTGCGCCGACGAGCTTGTCCTGCCGCGGCCCGCTCGGCCGAATTCCATAATTCAGCACTTGCATTAGTGCCACAGTGGACGTAAATAAGACATATAGAATTAATGATTGAATACCGGGGGTAAGCAATGCGCTCGCGTATGCCATGGTTGGCCGTTTTTGCCTTTTCCGCTTTCGTCGCCATCGCCGCATTCGTGGGGTGTCCTCGTCCCAATGTTAGTGTGCCGGAGGGCCATCGGCCACTCGCAACGGGCGGCGTGGTTTACGGCAGCCTCTATTACGCCACACCAATGGGCGGCGACGATGTGAATCCGAAGAGGCCGCTCTTCGTCTTCCTGCCTGACATCGACGTCTACCTGCACAAAACGGCCACAGGCGTCGACAGCCCGACAGTCACCACCGACCTTTATGGCCGTTATCAATTCCCGCATCAGTCGCCGGGTTCTTACCAGTTGCAATGGAAGGCCCAGCGCGGCTGGGCGGCGGGCAGCCATCCCGATCCAATCGTGATCGCCAGCGGTCCGCGCTTCCCTGTTCCGGCGACGATTCGGCCGGAGAGTGGAGTGGTCTTTGGACGCGTCACTCTCGCCGATGGCGGCTCACCCTGGTCCTACGACGAACTGTTCGCGCTGAATCACACCGCTACCGTCACGGTGCTGAACGCAGCGCGCACAGTGACGCTCGCCGGCCCGGTTCACGCCAATGTCGAAGGTTTCTATGCGGCAGCAGGCCTTCCACGTGGAAATCCGGTCACCGTTCGGGCGCAGAGCGAGGCGTCAACGGTGACGCGCGCCGTCGCCGCATCGAGCATTTCATTCGGCAACCCAGTTGCTCGGAGCGATGTGCAGCTGCCCAACACACGGCCGGAGATTGTCTCTCTCGTCCCGCGGATGGGCGGGGTGCTGGTCAAGACCGCCGCACCTGGCGACACAATCGCACTCTCGGCTGTTACCCGCGACGTCAACGGAGATCCGTTGACATACCAATGGGCCCTCATGCCCGGCAATGGCTCCATTGTGGGCGCAGCTGCGTCGGCCAACTGGAAACTGCCGGCTCTCGCCGGCCGGCACTCCGCGTATCTGCAGATCAAAGACGGTCGCGGCGGTTATGCCCGGCAAAGAATCGATTTCACCACGAACAGAACCGATGCGACGTTCTCCGGTCGCGCGATGGACAAGGGCACAGGTTCTCCCATTCTCGGAGCCAGCGTTGTCGTCAACGGCAAGTCGACCACGACGGACAGCAATGGTTTCTTCCGGGTCAAATCGCCGCTCACCGATCGGTACGTTCTGAACATCGCCCATGAAGGCTATGCCCTCTTCTCCCGCGTCGTCGATTCGGATGCGACCGGCCAGACATGGCGGCTGGTGAAAGCGCAATCCCAAACGGTCGATCCAACGAATCCGATCACGATCGTCGATCAGCGACCGGAGCTCGATCGGAGAAAGATGAAGGGCGTGCGCATCAAGGTGCCGGCGAACGCGCTCGTTGGACCAAACGGAATGTCGCCGACAGGCAATCTCACCGCGTATGTAGCGACGTTGGATATTTCGGATGCCGAGGCCCCCGGCGATTGGGGCGCTTTACTCGCGGGAACTGAGACGAACCTGACCTCCTACGGTGCGGCGTTCATCGAATTCCGCGATGCAGCGGGAGCGGTTTACAACCTGGCGCCCGGCAAACAGGCGGACGTGGAGCTCTTCGCCCCGTCGAAGATGCTCCCGGGCGCGCCGCCAAACGTGAAACTCTGGTCCTATGATGAAGCGGACGGCTACTGGAAACAGTCGGGAACGTCGACTCTTTCAGGCGCCGGAAGCTTTGTCGGTAAGGTGAAGCATTTCTCGACCATCAACACCGACCTGGAGAAGAACAACGCTTCCTG
>WNGA01015494.1_pt1 | contig 11952 bp, 9 predicted proteins | sample 5400061 | NCBI WGS metagenome assembly WNGA01 (sample SAMN13153366, study PRJNA577476) | soil metagenome | isolation source: 100 cm soil or saprolite under grassland replicate 2 | place: USA:California | collected 2016-06-15
CGCCGACGAGTTCGACGTCACCATGTGCCAGGAGATGCTGGTCGACCATGCGGTGACCATCCCCATGACGCTGATGTGGCCGGGCGAGACGTGGCCGGTGAAGATCGTGCCGGTGTCGATCAACACCGTGCAGCATCCGCTGCCCTCGCTCGCACGTTGCCTCAAGCTCGGGCGCTCCATCGGCCGCGCGCTCCAATCCTATGCGCAGGACCTGCGGGTGATGATCGTCGGCACCGGGGGACTGTCGCATCAGCTCGACGGCGAGCGGGCCGGATTCATCAACAAGGAATTCGATCAGCTTTGCCTCGACAAGATCGTAAACGATCCGGAGGCGCTCACGCGCTACTCGATCCATGATTGGGTCGAGCTCGCCGGCGCGCAGGGCGTGGAGTTCCTCAACTGGATGGCGATGCGCGGCGCGCTGACCGGGCGCGTCACGGAGGTGCACCGCAACTACCACATCCCGATCTCCAACACCGCCGCAGCGACGATCGTTCTGGAAAACGACAGCAAGGTGGCGCGCATAGCCGCGTGAGTGTGCGGCCTGTGCATCGCTTATCGCTGGTCTGCTGCATCAGCTCATTCGCGACGTCCATTCATTCCAGCACGAGATGCGCGAAATTCGTGTTTTGGATTCATGACTGTCCCAAAAAAGGGGCTCTTTTCGAGACAGTTGAAGTATATCGTCCGCCTGGTGGTGACTGCACAGAGCGGTGATCAAGGACGGGATAATCGCCTTGATTATGACAGCTGCAAGCTCATCGTATTGACGTAAATCAATAACGTTTGATTTAGATCAATTTTGTTGCGTTGTTTTTACATAACAATTTTACAGGACTCTAACTCCAATCCCATGACCTCTAACCCGGATTTCTCACACTATTCTTGCCTGATTTGCCATCTCGCTGCGCGATTGTCTTGTTTTTTCAATGGACGCACCACTGCGTGGCGTCGGGAGACGCGAGCGTTGTCGGCCATTTTTAGGAGCTGAGAAGGGTTCTCGGTGGGCCTTGGGATGATGCCGCGTTTGTCACGCGTTGCGGCGGCGCGTGTCAGGCGGGAGAGCCGCGGGCGCTGGCCGCGGCATTGAGCCGAACGGCAGCGTGGCCCCAGGCAAGGGCGGCGGGACAGCCCGATGCCATCGCGATCTTGATGCGGCGAACACTGACGCGCACGATCGCACCGATCTTGAGCAACTTGAGGCGAATGGTGCCGCAGCTTGCGTCCATAAATGGGGTATGATGCAGCCCGATCCGGCGCAACGCGCACAACAGCACGTAGGCCATCGAGGCGAACCAAAGGCGCATCTGGTTGGCGCGCATCGTGGCGGTCGAGGTGCGATCGGCATAGAGATCGAGCTGGCATTCCTTGATCCGGTTCTCCATGTCGCCGCGGGCACAGTAGACCTTCTCGTAAAGGTACTTGGGCTTGCACTCGGCTCGCCTGAGCGAGGTGACGACGAAGCGCGGATTGGCGTCGCCGCCGGTGAACTCGGCCTTGGCCACCACCCTTCGCTCGCGGCTCCAGCTGCGCCGCGTCCGCCATTTGAATTCCTTGAAGTACCGCGCCGGCTTGCCGGTGCGCCGGCTCTTCGCTTCGGCCCGCGCGAGCTCGCTTGCAATCTCGGCAATGAGCCGGTCGTTCTGCGCCAAGCCGAACAGGAACTGCACGCCGTTCGCCTCGCACCACCTCATCAGGTCGTCCCGCGCAAAGCCGCTGTCGGCGCGCACCACAATGCGCACGTGCGGCCAGCGCCGGCGGATGTGCGCAACGATGCGCGCCACCTCCTTCACCACACCCGCCGCGGCGTCCACGCTCGCCGGCCGCAGCTTGGCGGCCAGCAGATGGCGCCCGCAGAATATGTAGAGCGGCAGGTAGCAGTAGCAGTCGTAATAGCCGTGGAAGAACCGTCCCTCCTGCTCCCCGTGCACCGGATCGTCGGTCGCATCAAGATCGAGGATGATCTCGCTCGGGGGGCGCTCGTGCCCCTCCAGGAACAGCTCGACCAGAAGCCGCTTGATGGCGATCGGATTGTGACTGATCTTGTGATAGCGCGTCGGCTCCAGACGGCTCAGCTCCAGCCGGTTCAGCGTCGACTTGCCCGCAACCGGTGCGCAGTCCTCGCGCCGCGCTGCAAGCTTGCCCGCCAGAACCGCCATCATCGGATCATGGCGCAAGTCGTCGTGGTCGTTGAGATCCTCATAGCCAAGCGCGATCCCGAACACCCGCTGCGCCACCAGGGTCACGACCTCATGCTCGATCAGATGCTGACGCCGCACGTCGTGAAAGCACGCCGCAAACCGTTCCATCATCCGGATCGCGCGATCCGTCGCCCCCAGCAGCAGCGCTCCCGCATCCGACGTGATCGCGCCGCCGTCGAACGCCGCCGCCACTTCGCGTCCTTCGACAGGTGCAAATCCAAACAAATCCGGGCTACACTCTGTCGGCATCGGGGCGCTCCCTGAATCAGTCGTAAATTGTTGCGGCACAACAACTTTCGCTGATTCGGCGCCCCGATGCACTTAGTAGTGTGAGATATCCGGGCTAAGGCACCGCCAGACGAAAGAGGCGGCAACAGATATGTTCGGCCTAAAGCCACCGCGCCACATCTCGACTCTACCAAAGGCGGGTGTTTGTTGGCCCCGTCAGCTGATTCCGCAGCTCATTCAATAGCGGAACGAATGTTGGTGCCATGGACGCGGAACAACGTGTCCTTGCTGCCCTGGAAGAGGTAGAGCGCGCGAGCGCCCATCGGGTTGTGCGGACCGCCCGAGACGAAATCGGGAATATCGCCGAGCCGCTTCTTGATGTCGGAGGTAGGCGTCCACGTGGGCCACTCTTCCATGCGCCCGATCTTGGCCACTCCCGACCAGCTCAGCGCCTCCTCTCCGACCGTCACCCCGTAGCGGATCGCCTTGCCTTCCGGCAGCACGTAGTAGAGGTAGCGCGCATCGCTATCGATGACGACCGTACCGGGGGCTTCGCGGCGGTGATAGCTGACGATGTGCCGGCGATAGGGCTCGGGAATCGACGCCATGGCGTAGGGCGCACTGGCCAAAAGCTGCTTGTCCCGCGGCTTGAGATTGGTCTCCGCAGCCGGTTCCAGCGTCGACTGCATGCAGCCGCCAAGCATCAGTCCCGCAAGGAGAATTGCGATCCTTCCTGCCGACATGGTTTGCTCTTCTGTTGTGAACAAAAGCCCTACCCGCCTTCGACTCTGGTGCATTAAACAGAAATTCCGTTGCCGTACCAGCCACATCAACATCACGCCGACATCCTCTTCCCAACCTGTTGCAAGAATGCCGCACTCGCCGCCACGTCCGCCCTTGGCGGTTCTGTGGGGAAACACCTGAAATATCGGGCATTTCGGCCTGCTCCGGCATTCCGACGCCAGGATAATGCAGCGGTCCTTAAGCAACGGTTTACCATACCGACACTCCAATACCTTGACGGTCAGGAGCGTGCGGTGCGGGCGCCGCACGTGAAACGTCACAATAGTGTGCGATTTGCCGCCAACATCTGCCGCACTCGCGCACTAGCTCAAGCCACGCCCAAGGAATGACTGGAGACGATTTGATGCAAGCCAGCTACAAGAACAACAACGCGGAACGGGAACGCGCCGATCTCGATCGCCGCTACGGCGAGATCGGAATCTCGGCGGTGGCGGCGGCATTGCGCTATTGCGGCGATGCCAAGAATCCGGCCTATGCGCCGGTCGCTTCGCAAGCGAAGGACGAGGACGTGGCGGCCTGACGCCGCCCGCAGACCTCGGCAAAACTGCGACCAACCTCGCGCGCGTGATGGACGCCGGCGTTCGGGCGCGCTACGGGTGGCGTTGGAGCCAACGCCACCCCGAGGGAGGGATATGCTCGCCATCTATGTTCCGCGCGGCACCTCGCTCGAGCGCAAACAGGTCGAGGATCTCGCGGAAATCCCCGAGGCGGCGGTCTGGTTCGATCTGGTCAATCCGACCCAACAGGAAGACAAGCTGGTCGAGCGCGTGCTCGGGATTGCCGTACCGACGCGCGAGGAGATGCAGGAGATCGAGGTCACGAGCCGCCTCTATGTGGAGAACGGCGCCCGCTACATGACCGCGACCCTGATGTGCCAGTCCGACACCGCCAATCCCAAGACCACTCCCGTCACTTTCATCCTCGCCGGCCACCGGCTGGTGACCGTGCGCTACGACGAACCCCGCCCCTTCACCATCGTCGGCAGCAAGCTCGCGCGAATTTGTTCTCCGACCGTGACGGGAGAGTCCGTGCTGATGGACCTGCTGGACGCGGTGATCGATCGCGCCGCCGACATCCTGGAGCGGATCGGCACCGAGGTCGATCGGGTCTCGCACGATATTTTCGAGCCCGAGGGATCCCCGGCCGACCGGTCGCGATCCTACAACGACATCCTCAAGACGATCGGGCGCAAGGGCGACCTGACCTCCAAGGTACGGGAGAGCCTGGTCTCGATCGGCCGGCTCCTGCTGTTCCTCGCCAACGAAGCCGATGTGATGCGCTGGCCGAAGGAGATGCGCGCCCAGCTCAAGGGAATGCAGCGGGACGTCCCGTCGCTTTCCGACCATTCGACCTACTTGTCGAACAAGATCACCTTTCTGCTCGATGCCGTGCTCGGCATGGTCAGCCTGGAGCAGAACAACATCATCAAGATTTTCTCCGTTGCCGCCGTCGTGTTGATGCCGCCGACGCTTGTCGCCTCGATCTACGGCATGAACTTCCGGCATATGCCGGAGCTCGACTGGACGTTCGGCTATCCGCTCGGGCTCGCGCTGATGCTGATTGCTGCGGCGCTGCCTTATCTCTACTTCAAATGGAAAAAGTGGTTGTGATCGCATAACCGTACAACGGTCTTTTAACCACGTATCTTTGCTCATTTTTCGTTACCTGCGGCTAAAAGCAGCACGAACCAGCCGTCGGGGGCGCCGCATCCGAGCGGCGCGGGACCAAACATGTTTCGCGTTCTATCCTGTCTTGGCGGTGAGCATGACCTGCGACTGGTCGCGCTCGCCGGGGTCATTTGCTTCTTTGCAAGCCTCGTCGCCATCAATCTGTTTCAGCACGCACGCGCTACGCGAGGGCGGCCACGTTCAGTCTGGGTGGGGTTGGCGGGGGCCGCGACTGGATGTGGCATTTGGGCGACGCATTTCATCGCCATGCTCGCCTACGAGCCCGGGGTCGCGATCGCATACGACATCGGCCTGACGTCCCTGTCCCTCGTCGCGGCGGTGACCGTGACGAGCATTGGCCTCGGAATCGCGGTGAACGGCTCGGGGCGGTGGAGTGCGCCGGTTGGCGGTGCAATCATCGGCGCTGGCGTTGCCTGCATGCATTACACCGGCATGTGGGCCGTTGAATTGCCGGGCCGCGTGACTTGGATATCCGACCTCGTCATGGCCTCTGTGGCGCTCGGCATCCTGTTCGGAACCGCCGCCCTGGCGGTTGCGGTGCGCCGGGACGACATGCGTGCGACCCTCGCCGCCGCGCTTCTCCTCACCCTGGCAATCGTTTCGCATCATTTCACGGCGATGGGAGCAGTGGAGATCATTCCCGATCCGACGCGCGAGATCGCCAATTTTTCACTTTCGCCAACGTCGCTTGCTCTTGCGGTGGCGGGTGCGGCCGTGGCTGTCCTCGGGATGAGCCTCGTCGGCGCGGTAGCTGACCGTCGCCTTACCGTCAATACGAGATTGTTCGCCCGCGCGCGGCAGCAATTGATCGAGGACTCGGAAGAAAAGCTCCACGAGCAACACCTCCGGCTCGACACGGCCGTCAACAACATGTCGCAGGGGCTGGTGTTGTACGATTCACAATGGCGAGTCGTCATCTTCAACAAGCGTTACATCGATATCTACGGCCTGTCGCGGGACATCGTGAAGCCGGGATGCACGCTTCTGGACCTTCTCGAACACCGTAAGGCGACGGGCACCTTCTCGGGGGACCCTGAGCAACATGTCGTGCAGCTTCGGGCCACGCTCGCCAAAGGCAAAACCACGACCGTCGTCTCCGAACTGCCCGACGGACGCGTCATCTCCATCTCAAATCATCCGATGCCGGACGGACGATGGGTGTCGACGCACGAGGATATTACGGAGAGACACCAGCTCCTGCGCGCACAGAAGCAGGCCGAAGAGCAGCTCCGCGAACAGAAGCTGCAGTTGGATACGGCCCTCAATAATATGAGCCAGGGCCTCAACATGTTTGATACGACCGGACGGCTCGTGGTCTGCAACGAGCGCTATCTTCAGATGTACCGCCTGTCGCGGGACGTCATCAAACCCGGATGCACGGTTCGCGACCTGGTCCAGCATCGCATGGCAGCAGGAACGTTTTTTTCCATCGATCCGGAGAAATACATCGCCGATCTGCTGGGCTCGATGAACAAGAAGGAGCCAACAAACCTGACAGTGGAACTGACCGACGGCCGCGTCATCACCGTCATAAGCCAACCGACGGCGAGCGACAGCGGCTGGGTGGTGACGCACGAGGACATCACCGAACGATATCAGCTCTTGCGGGCACAAAAGCAGGTCGAAGAGCAGCTCCGCGAGCAGCACATACGGCTGGATGCAGCTCTGAACAGCATGCGCCAGGGCCTGCAGATGTACGACGCGAAGGGCCGCGTGATTCTGACCAACCGGAAGTATCTGAAAATGTACGGCTTGCCGCCGGACGCGGAGAAACCCGGCTGGACGATTCGCGATGTGCTGTGCCTGCGCAAGGCTGCCGGCACTTTGGCCGGAGATCCGGATTCGTACCTCGCCAAGATGATCGACCGCGGAAAAATCGAAACCAAAGTGGTGGACCTTCCGGATCGGCGGACTATCTCTGTTACGAACGCACCGGTCCAGGGTGGCGGATGGGTCTCCACGCACGACGACATCACCGAACGGCGCCAGGCTGAAAAAGAGCTCGATCGCACCCGAACCTTCCTCGATACCGTCATTGAGAATGTGCCTGTCATGCTCATCGTGAAGGACGCGCGTGAGCACCGTTACGTCCTCATCAATCGAGCGAGCGAGGCGTTTTTCGGCGTTGCTCGCGCGGACATGATTGGGAAGACCGCTTTCGACGTCTTTCCGAAGGAGCAGGCCGACCTCATGGACGTGCGCGATAACGACGTGCTGCAGTCCGGGGAGCAGATGCTGGTCGAGAACAATCCGGTCCAACCGGCCGGCGGGGCGGTGCGCCTCATGACGTCAAAAAGGCTTGCGATCCGCGACGACAACGGAGAGCCGCAGTACTTATTGACCGTCATCGAAGACGTGACCGAGCGCAAGCGCGCGGAAGAGCGGATCGCACACCTGGCGCACCACGACGCGCTGACCGATCTTCCCAACCGCGCGGCGTTCACGGAACATCTGCAAGCGACGCGCGAAAAGGCGGCCAAGGCCAATGAAAGCTTCGCCATCCTGTGCATCGACCTCGATCGCTTCAAGGAGGTCAACGACGTCTTCGGGCATTCGGTCGGCGACGCGCTCCTCCGTGAGGTGTCCCGCCGCCTCCAGGAAGCCGCCGCCGGCGCGTTCCTCGCCCGCCTCGGCGGCGATGAGTTCACGCTGATTGCCGCGGGCGGCCCATCGGCGGCGGAGAACCTTGCCGAGCGCTTGCTCGCCAGCGTGTCCGAGGACCTCGACATCGAGGGCCATCGGCTGCGCATCGGTCTAAGCCTCGGCGTGGCGATCTATCCGACCGATGGCGCCGACCCCACCACGCTCCTCGGCAATGCGGACGCCGCGCTTTATCGCGCGAAGGCGGATGGACGCGGCACGATCCGCTTTTTCGCCGCCGACATGGACCAGCGGCTGCGGGAACGGCGCGCTTTGCAGCACGAGCTGCGCTCGGCGCTCGACCACGGCGAGCTCGTCATGCACTACCAGCCGCAAGCCTTGATCGACGGAGAGATCACCGGCTTCGAGGCGCTGATCCGCTGGCGGCACCCGACGCGCGGCCTGGTGCCCCCGGGAGTCTTCATCCCGCTCGCTGAGGAAAGCGGATTGATCATTCCGATCGGCGAATGGATCCTGCGCAACGTCTGCCGCGAAGCGGCGTCGTGGCCGAAGCCGCTGCAGGTCGCCATCAACCTGTCGCCGGTTCAATTCCGGCATGGAGACCTGCCGGGGCTCGTTCATGCGGTCCTGTTGGAAACCGGACTGTCGCCCGGCCGCCTCGAGCTCGAAATCACCGAAGGGGTGCTGATCGGCGACTATTCGCGCGCGGTGTCCATTCTGCGCCGCCTCAAGGCGCTCGGCGTGCGCATCGCCATGGACGACTTCGGCACCGGGTACTCGTCCTTGTCCTATCTGCAGGCCTTTCCGTTCGACAAGATCAAGATCGACCGGGCCTTCATCACCAATCTCGATCGCAATGCGCAATCCGCGGCGATCATTCGCGCCGTGATCGGTCTCGGACGCGGACTCAATCTGCCGGTGGTGGCGGAAGGGGTCGAGACCGAGGACCAGCTCGCGTTCCTGTCGCGCGAAGCTTGCGACGAGGTGCAAGGCTATCTGATCGGACGGCCGGGGCCGATCGAGAACTACGCCGAAACCGTCGGATGGCCGCAGGAACCGGTCTCCCGGGTTGCCCTCACCGGCTGAGGATCTCGACGCATCACACGTGCTGGCCGCCGTTGATATGGATCTCGGCCCCGTTCACGTAGGACGAGGTCTCGGTGCACAGCACGTAGATGATCTTGGCGACCTCGTCGGTGGTCCCCAAGCGATGCAGCGGAATCTGCTCGACGATCTTATCGGTGCCGGGCGATAGAATCGCCGTATCGATCTCGCCCGGCGCGATCGCATTGACGCGGACTCCGACCCGGCCGAAATCCGCGGCCATCTCCCGGGTGAGCGCGGCGAGCGCGGCCTTGGAGGTCGCGTAGGCGGCGCCGGCGAACGGATGCACGCGCGAACCCGCGATCGACGTGACGTTGACGACCGAGCCCTTGACCGCCTTCAGCTCATCGAGCAGGCCGCGCGCCAGCATGATCGGCGCGAAGAAATTCACCCGGAACACGTGTCTCCACACGTCGAGCGTCGTGTCGATCGAGCCCAGGCGCTGACCGCCTTCCGCCTTGGGCGAGATTGCCGCGTTGTTGACGAGGGCGTGCAGATGGCCGTTTTCCAGCCGGCGCTTGATCTCGGCGATTGCGTTGAGCGTGTCGTCGGGATCGGCGAGGTCGACCTGGATGTGGTCCTCCGGTCCCGCCTCCCACGGGCACTGCTCGGGAAACGCATGACGCGAGCAGGTGATGACCCGCCAGCCGGCGCTGGAGAAACGCTTGACGGTCGCATGGCCGATGCCACGGCTCGCCCCGGTCAACAGCAGGGTGCGGCGCGGCTCGTTCGAGGTCGGCATGATGCGGTTCCAGGATCCGGGCGGATGCTAGAGCGCATCCCGATCAATTGGAATCGATTTCCTACAGGGCCGAACAAGGATGCGCTCTAGATTCAACGTTTGTCGCATTTTCTACGCCGAACCGGTGTCCGCTTCGGCGGAAAATGCTCCAGCTCACGGATAGAGCCGGGTCTTGATCCACGGCGTATCCGGCTGCTCGCGGCGGAACTCGATGCGCTCGTGCAGCCGGAACGGCCGGTCGTGCCAAAATTCGATCGCCAGCGGCACGATCCGGTACCCACTCCAGAACGGCGGTCGCGGTACCGCGCCGATGGCGTATTTCGCCGTGTAGCGCGCGACCGCCTGCTCCAGCGCGAACCGGCTCTCCAGCGGCGCCGACTGCTTGCTGGCCCAGGCGCCAATCTGGGAGCCCTTCGGGCGCGTGGCGAAGTAGGCATCGGCCTCCGCGTCGCTCACGCGCTCGACCGTGCCGCGCACGCGCACCTGCCGCCTGAGCGATTTCCAATGGAACACCGCCGCAGCCTTCGGCTCGGTGGCCAATTCCCTGCCCTTGGGACCTTCCGTGTTGGTGTAGAACACGAAGCCGCGCGCATCGAAACCCTTCAACAGCACCATCCGGACGTTCGGCAGGCCGTCGGCATCGACGGTGGCGAGAGCCATCGCGGTCGGGTCGGACGGCTCGGCGCGCGTCGCCTCGTCGAACCATGCGGCGAACAGCCCTAAGGGTTCATCCGCCTCGATAAAATTACCGGACATTAACGAAGTTGGGCTTTCCATTGACACAAATTGCGACATTCATCGGAGAAGCTGGGTGGCGACGACTGCTCGATCGGACCGGCAGCCACCTTATAGTGGAACGCCGGCCGCGCGCCTATCGTGCCCCGCGCCGCGGCGACTCGCTGCGCTCGCGGCTCTCTTGCTGCTCGGGTTTGCGAGCAGCGGCTGCAGCTACCGGCTCGGCGGACTTTTCGCCAAGGAAGACCCAGGCTCCGAGCAAACGAGCTCGGTGACGCCCGCCCGGGCGTCGGACAACTTTCCGCCGGAGGCGGATCTGGCCATCGCCAAGGCCGCCGTGCACGACGTGCTGAGCCGGGGCGGCGAGGGTGCCAGCACCCCGTGGGAAAACCCGCGCAGCGGAGCACGCGGCACGGTCACCCCGATCGCCGCGGCCTACACCCAGGACGGATTCGTCTGCCACGACTTCCTGGCGAGCTACGTTCGCGAGGAAAGCGAATCCTGGATGCAGGGCGAGGCCTGCCGAATCCACCAGGGCAAATGGGTTGTCAAAAGCCTGCGGCCGCTGAAAAAGACGTAACGGTGGATTAGAAGCCACCGGCACTCCTCCGTTCTCTGTCCTCCGTTCTCTGTCCTCTGTCCTCTGTCGTCTGATCCCCGTTGCGGCGCGGCAGGACGTGCACCACATTGACGCCGGTGGCTCGGCCTGATCGAGCCGGCATTTAGGAGCAAAAGCAGGATGCGCGACCCCTACGAGGTTCTGGGGGTGCCTCGGACGGCGAGCCAGGACGAAGTCAAGAAAGCCTACCGGCGGCTCGCCAAGAGGCTGCATCCCGACGCCAACAAGAACGACGCCAAGGCGGCGGTGAAGTTCGCCGAGATCACCGCCGCTTATGAAATCCTCGGCGAGGAGGACAAGCGCAAGGCGTTCGACCGCGGCGAGATCGATGCCGAGGGCAAGCCGCGGTTTCGCGGCTTCGAGGGCTTCGGCGCCCAGCCCGGCGGCGGAGGCTTCGAGACCTTCAGCTGGGGCCCGGAGGGGTTCCGCCGCTCGAGCGGCGGCGCAGCAGGCGGCGCCGGGGGCTTGGGCGGGATCGACGACATCGTCAAGAACATGTTCGGCGCGCGCGGCCGGGATTTCGGCGCGCAGTTCGAGGACTTCGCGCCGCCCGGACGCGGCCAGGACGTCACCGCCGAGATCGCCATCACGCTGGCGGAGGCCGCGCGCGGCGGTTCGCGTCGCGTGCACTTGCCGAACGGCAAGGAGGTGGAGGTCAAGATTCCGGCCGGGCTTGCCGACGGCCAGCAGATCCGGCTCAAGGGCCAGGGCCATCAGGCGCCCCGCGGCGGAGCAGCCGGCGACGCGCTGATCACCCTCAACATCGCGCCGCATCCCCACTTCAAGCCGGAGGGCGCGAACCTGCGCGTCGACGTCCCGATCACGCTCTACGAGGCGGTGCTCGGCGCGAAGGTCAGGGTGCCGACGCTCGACGGCGCGGTGGACTTGGCGATTCCCGCCGGCACCAGCTCAGGCCGCACCTTCCGCATCAAGGGCAAGGGACTGCCGGCCAAAAGCGGCCGCGGCGATCTCTTCGCCAGCGTGCGCATCGTGCTCCCGGCAGGCAGCGACCGCGAGCTCGACGAGCTGATGCGCAAATGGCGCGAGCAAAAACCCTACGATCCGCGCCAGGACATGGGATAATACGCTTGCCCGTCGACGGCGACGCGTCCTCCTGACGACTTCAATCCGGATCGTCCGCCCGCCGATCGATCCACGCGGCGGCGCGGCGCATGACCTCGGCCGGCGTGATGAGCCGGTGCGCGCCGGTCTTGGGCGCGCCGAGGATGA
>WNGA01015170.1_pt1 | contig 11950 bp, 8 predicted proteins | sample 5400061 | NCBI WGS metagenome assembly WNGA01 (sample SAMN13153366, study PRJNA577476) | soil metagenome | isolation source: 100 cm soil or saprolite under grassland replicate 2 | place: USA:California | collected 2016-06-15
CCGGCTCGCTGGCGGGAAGCGGGGCCCCCTTCCGACCAGCCTCGCCGCGGACCTCGACGCTCGCGACGCCCTGGCACGCCGTGACACGACGCGCGCGCTGCGGCTCTGGGATGGCGCGACGCGGCGCTACGCCGTTCTCAGTGTGCCGCTCGAGCTGGTCGCGTCACTCTGGCCGCTGCGGCTCGACATGGCGCGCGTCGCGACGGCGCAGCGAGACAGCGCCATCGCGGCGCGCGCCTGTAGATCCTTCGAGACGCTGATGGGCTATGTGGATCAGGTCGCGCAACCCGAGGTCCAGGGGCTGTGTCAGGCCACGCGATGAAGTGAGAACGCGGGACCCTCTGGACCTGGTCAACGCGCGCAAGCCGGCAGCGGATCAGGGTAGCTGGTGGTGAACCGATTGCGGCCCCAGCAATCTCCCACACCCGAGCCGTCCCACAACAAGTCCACCGCGGGGAGGAACGGGATCGGCGACGCGGTCCCGTTGCCCGTGACCCGGTTGTTCCGGATCACCGCATGGTCCGGGTTTGGCTCGATGTCGGCGAACGCCTCCGGCGGCAGGCCGGCGAGCGCGCCGAGCAACAACGTGCTGCCCACGGCGATCCCTGTGAACTGGTTGCCTGAAACCGCGTTGCCTTCGACGGTCGCACGATCCGCGCCGACGATCAGGATCCCCGAGCCGCTCGGTACGAACGACGCCAGGTCGCCGGGCGGGGCGAAGTTGGGGTGATTGTTGTCGTGGACCCGGTTGCCGGCGACGAGCACGTCGCTCGTGGTCTTCACGTCGAGACCCGGCAGCACCACCACGAGGATGCCCACGACGTTGTCGTACGTCTCGTTCGCGACGCCGCGCACGCGCTGCGAGTTCTCGAACTCGATGCCGTTCACGTTCCCGAAGGCGACGCTGTGGCGAACGATGACGTCGTGCGACTGCCCGACGTAAATCCCGGTGTCGTTGTGCCCGGAAGCGCTGCAGCGCTCGATCACCCCGTGGGATGAGTGCACCGGGAACAGACCGTATTCGCCGTTGTTCTGGGCCGTGACTCCGGCGATCAGGAATCCGTTCACGCCGCTCAGCAGGACGCCGTTCTCGCCGAACCCGCGGACCGTGACGTTGAGCAGCACGAAGCCGTCGCCGCCTTGGTCCACGCTAATGCCATTGTCCTGTCCGCCCGGATTCTCGATCACTACGCCAGCGCCATCCCGCCCCCGTTGGCCGACGAGCGCGAGATGGGGGACCGAAATGTGAATCGCCTCGGCGTACGTCCCTGGCTCGATCTGAATCACCGTGCCCGGACCCGCGGCGTTCACCGCCGCCTGAATCGACCCGCCCGGATGCACGACGATGTCGGGACGACTCAACCGGTCCGCAGAGAGCTCCGGCGGCGCCACCATCCGGCCGGGCGCATCGCAGGCGGCAACCGCGACCAACACGATCAATGGCGCATACCGTCTCATGTGATCCTCCTCGCTAGCAAGAGGGGAAAGACTTCCCCCTTCGGGTCAAGGACCGGTCAAGCGGACCGGCCCGCCATCTCGAGCATGCGCTGCCGCTGTCCCGGCTTTACCATGTCGCGATCGATCACAGCCCGCACGATCGGCGCCACGAACGCGTAGCCTCGGCGCTCGGCCGCCAGCCAACCCTGCCACTCGAGCTCGTCCAGCGCCCCCGCCAGCGCGTCCCCGGCGACACCCGATGCGCGCCCCAGGAGCTCCCGGCCGATGCGGCCCTCCAACACAGCCGCCGCCAGGAGCACCAGCTGAGCGTCGCCCGACAACCGTCGGAAGTTGATCCGGATGGCCGCCACCACGTTGTCCGGGAGCTCACCCGGCAACGTTTGCTCGAACGTTTCCGTGGGCTTCGGCCAAGGTGGCTGTGCATCACTCGGCTCGAAACCGGCTGCCACCGCGTGCAGCAACGCGACTACGAGGAGGGGAATGCCCGCGGAGTCCGCCATGACCCGACGTGCCAGGCGGCCCAATTGCTCGTCGTCGTACGACGGTAGCGCCCAGCGCCCCAGCTCGCGCACATCGTCGCTCTCGAGCCCCCCAAGCCGTATGACCGTGCCGGCGAGCTCGCGCCCGACGCGGGCGCGGGCCTCGTCCACCCCGGGAGCGGCGGGGTGCAGCGCCACCGTCATGAGGAATGCCACCGGCGAGCGCGCCAGGTCTCGCATGACCCCCCCGAGCGCGAGCAGCGACTCCCGGTCGAGCCAATGCGCGTCATCCACGAACACGAGGACCGGCTGCTCGTCCGCAACGGCGTGCAGCACCTCGGAGAGGGCCCGCCCTGGCGCTTCGGGTGGCGCCGCACCGCGCAGCTGCGCCAGCGCGAGAGGCGCGGCCGCTGCCACCCCCGGTGCGTCGAGCAACCCGCCCCGCGCGATCCCGAACGTCCCGCTCCACGCGTCCGTCCGATCGGCTTCGACCGCGCGCACAGCGGTCACTACAGCGCCATCGAGGCGAGCCCGGGCCGCGAGCTCCTCCGCGAGCCGGGTTTTCCCGGCGCCGGCGTCGCCCTCGATGACGACGACCGTCGCCTGCCCCTTGGCCCGGCACGCCGTCCACGCGTCCGTCAGTCGAGCGAGCTCGAGCGCGCGCCCCACCAACGGGGCGCGACGCGACGCTGGCCCGCGCGCGTCCGCATCGCGCCCGGCCTTCGGGAGCCGCCAGGCTCGCTCCAGCCGCACCCGCTCGGCGAGCGCGCGGGTCTCGGCGTCCGGCTCCGCGCCCAAATCCCGCTTCAGTCGCGACGCGAACGCCTTGAACAGGGCCAGGGCCCCGGCCCGGTCTCCGGCGAGCGCGAGTGTCCGGAGCGCGCACCGGACCGCGGTTTCGGGCCGCCAATCCAGCTCCCGCGCGCGCTGCACCGTGTCGTACGCCGCCGCCACATTGCCGGCCGCAAGGAGCTGCTCGGCGCGGCGTACCAGCACATCCACGGAGCGGCGGCACCAGTGCTGGCGCTCCGCGGCCAGCCAATCGTCGAACTCCGAGGCACCCCGAACGCTGAAACCTTCAAGGAAGGCCCCATTGATCAGCGCGGCCGCACCAGCGTAGTCGCCCGCCACTGCGAGCCGCTCGAACGTGTCGGTGTCGAGCTCGACGGTGCCGGGGGCGATCCGCACCTGCGCCGTGTCGGACTGGAAGCCGTCGTCGCCCGCACAGAGACGGAGCACATGCACCGCTTCATTCAAGGAGTGGCGTGCCTTCTCCTCCGGCTTATCCCCCCACAACAGTCCGGTGAGATGCTCGCGCGTTCGCACGCCTTTCGGCGACCGGGCCAGATACATCAGCAAGGCGAGGTTCTTCTTCCACAGGAGCTTGGCCGGCGCGGCCGCGCCGTTCACGCTCACCTCCGCTGGGCCGAGGGCGCGGACGGCGATCACGCGCCCGCCCCACAGCCCAGCGCCGCGAGCCGTCGGGTCGCGCTGTCCGCGCGGGCGTGGTACCGGGCTTCCCCGGTCGCCCACAGCCGCGCCACCGTTCGATATGCACGGCAGATGTCCGCCACGTGGCCACCGGTGCGCTCGAGCAGCGAAGCCAGCCGCCATTCGGCCAGCGGCGCGAACGCCCAATCCACTTCGGCCGCCTGGGGATCACCGGTGGGATAGCCGTACAGGTCGGAGTTCTCGTGCCACCGCAGCTCGGCGCGCGCGCTCCGCGGGTGCCCCGTCTGCTCGTACCAGTCGGCCCGCCGGAAGTGCAGCACAGCACGGAAGAAGGGATCGTCCGTCAGCTGGGCGGGAATGCCCGTCAGCGCTTCCGTGGCCCCAAGCGCCGAGTCGTACGCACCACGCGCGGCCAGGTCGCTGGATTGGAGGAAAGCCGCCATCGCGTGCGGCAAGGTCGCATCGCGCCGCGGCCGCTCGGGTCGCGCGCCCGCGCCGGCGCGCCACGCACGCTCACCGAGCTCGAGCATCCACCGGGCCCGCCGCCGGCGATGCTCCGGTCCCGCCCGCTGGTCCGCGGTGCCACTGAGTGCGAGGCGTACCTCCGGCCACCCGGGCGCGAAGAGCGCCGAATCGACGTCGAACAGCAGGGTCGCCGCGGCCAGCTCGTCTGCGAACAGGCTGAGCTCCGGAAAGCGACTCCCGAGCCCCCGTGCCAGCGTAAGGCCTGAGTCCGGTCGGCCCAGGGCGACCGACGCAAGGACGCGTGCGATGCTCGCCGAGCGTTCGAAGCCGGGCTCACGGAGCAGCCGCTCGCCGAACGCCAGCGCTCCCTCGGGCGTCCCGAAGCCCGACAGGTAGCGCGCTCCCGCGTCGAGCTGCTTCACGCCGGCGGCCTGGGCGGCGCGCACGAGATCGGCGGTACGCTGCGCCGCCTGGGCTCGCGGCAGAAACCGCCAGGCGTACGCGAGCTGCACCAGGGCGATCGTCGCGAATGACGGGTCGTGGGGATCCTCGAGCGGCTTGATGCGGCCGAGCGCCGCCGTCGCGTCGGCCGAGTCGCCCTCCGCGATGTGCACCCAGGCGACATGCTGCACCGCCGGCCCGAACGCTGGCTGATGCTTGAGCACATCTTCGAACGGCCCCATCGCCTCGCGCCGGGGACGGCCCACGAGCGGCCCGCGGTGCAGCAGCTCGTCGCCGCTCCGGAACTGTCCGAACAGAAAGTCCTTCCAGCGGCGTGTCAGCGCTTCGAGCGAGTCGAGCCGCTCCGTCTCGGGCAGCCGCTGCGCCCCGATCAGACTCTGGTAGTACGCGGGAAACGCGTCGAGGTGGGCGAAGTACCGCGCGCTGTCGCGTGGGTCGTCCTGCAGGTCGAACCAGCGCCCGACCTCGGCGTGACGCCAGAAGCACAGCCAGCAGGTCGAGTCGAGCGCGGCGGCGGCGGCGTAGGCCGCGCGCGCCTCGCCCCAGCGCGCCTGGGCAAATCGCTGCTCGGCCTCCCCGAACGCCAGCAGCCCCTCCCGCGACTTAGGCAGGACCGCCGCGGGCAGCGACGGATCGAGCAGCTTGCTGCGGGTGTTGAGCAGCGCGCCGAACGCCCGATCCCCGAGACCGCCCGCCAGCGTTTCCCACTCGGCCGGCCGCCCGCGCGCCTCGATCGTGTCCAACGCCGACATGCCACTCGCAATGCGGACCCGCGCGAGACCCTTCTCGTCGGCGATCTGTAAGCGCAGGCGTTCGCCATGACCCCACAGTCGAGCCATTCCCGACACGCAGCGCGCCGAGAGCGCCGGATAGCGATCGAGGATCCGCGCGAAGCCGCATGCGAGCGAATCGCCCAGCCAGCCGGGAAGACCCGGCGGCGAAGGTTCCGCCTCGACGCGCATCCGTGCGGTCGTGCGCGACTCGGGCAGGAGCGCCGGGAGCGCAAGGCCGAGCACCGTACACCCGATCGCCACGCCGATCGTGTTCCGGCGATACGGCCAGACCCGCGTGTGCCACAGCGCGCGCCGGAACGATGCGGCATCCGGCCAGCGATGCTTGGGGTCCAAGTCCACGGCGCGGCGGAGCACGCGTCCCACATTGAGTGGAACGCCGGACCAGTTCCCGTCCTCCGGCGGGCACTTGTCCCACCGGCGACCCGAGAAAGACTCGTAGATCACCATGCCGGCGGCGTAGATGTCGCTCCGCTCATCCGCCTCCACACCGGCGAACAGCTCCGGCGCCATGTACGCCGCCGTGCCTGCAGTGACGCGGGGATCCCATCGCTGCTCGCCCGCGATTCGCCGGGCGATCCCGAAATCCGTCAGTACTCCCCGGCGCGTCTCGATGAAGAGGTTGGCCGGTTTCACGTCCCGGTGCACTACGCCGGCCCGATGCGCTGCCTCCAACGCATCGAGCAAGTCGCGCCCGAGCTTCAACGCCTCACTGCGGGACAGTTGCTTCCGGGTAAGCCGGTCCGCAACCGTCTCGCCTTTGAGATGATCCATCACATAAAAGAAGAGTCCGGCCGACTCCCCGACGTCGTGCACCGGGACGATGTTCGGATGACTGAGACTGGCGAGCGTGCGGGCTTCGCGCTCGAATTGGTCGGCGCCCCGCGCCGTGGCGAGCGCGGGGCGCAACACCTTCACCGCAACCAGCCGGTCGAGGGTGACCTGGCGCGCCAGGAATACGGTTCCCATGCCGCCGCTCGCCAGCTCGTGCAGCACGTCGTAACCCTTCGGCGCCAGAGCGGCACGCACCCGCTCGAATAAGGCGGACATCGGTGGCCCCCGAGAACATCCCGGCCGCCGTCCCGAAAGTCAAACGGCCCCGGGTCTCCCAGGGCCGTTTCGCTGCACCACGATGCCGGCGGGTTACTGCACCGTGATCGCGATCTTCATGCCCAACGCGACGTGCGGGAGGCAGAAGCCCTTGTACACCCCAGCCGGCGCCCCCGCAAACGACACGTCGTACTTCTCATTCGGCTGCGTCAGGAACGGCCCGGTGAGATCGCCCATCGGATTCGGCATCCCCTTCTTCAGGGCGTCCGCACCGCCCTTCGGGACCGAATCGGTGAAGAAGGCGACGTTGTGGGGACCGCCGGACACATTGATGAACCGTACCGTTGTGCCGGCCTTGATGGCGAGCTTGCTGGGCTCGAACGCGGCCACGCTCGTGCCGTTGCCGGTCATCTTTACTTCGACCACCGCGCCAGCGGGCTCGGCGGCGGGCGCAGCAGCCGGCGTACCGGCCGGCGTGGGGGTGGCAGCCTCGGCCTGGGACGCCGCCGACTTCTTGTCGCCGCCACAGGCAACGACCGCGAACGCGACGAGCGTGGTGAACTGGGTGAACCGCATTGCACACTCCCTCCGGGACGAATGACGAGACAAGGCTTGTGAACGCGTTCACAATATATCCGCAGCCCCTCAAAACGGGAGCCCTCGAACCAGGGGACCGTTGCATTTTCGCACCACCCCGACGACACTGATGCGCATGCCGGAGCCACCCGCACCGCTCATTCCCGCCGCCGATCTCGCGCGTCGCCTCGATCAGGGCGAACGCGTGCAACTGCTCGACATCCGCACGGCGGAGCGGGTCGCGCAGGGCCGCGTCACGCTCGGCGCCACGCTCGATTTCCGCGCCCTCGTCGCATCGCAATTGTACCAGCTCCCGACCCTCGACCCGCTGCGGCTCGATCCGACGGTCCCGGTCGCCGTGATCTGCGGGCACGGCAATTCGAGCACCCAGGCCACCCGTTTCTTGCGCGATCGGGGATTCGAAGCGTACTCCCTGGCAGGCGGGATGGCGGCGTGGGAAACCGTCTACCTGCCGCGCCAACTGTCGCCGACCCCAGCGCTCGAGCACGTGATCCAGGTCGACCGCGTGGGCAAGGGCGCGCTGTCTTACGTGCTCGTGAGCGACGGGGACGCCGTCGTCGTGGACCCGGGCCGCCACCTGCAGCCGTACGAGGCGCTGCTCGAGGACCTGGGGGCCACGGCCGCGGCGGTAATCGATACGCACATGCACGCCGACTATTTGAGCGGTGCCCGCGCCGCCGCCGCCCGCTGGCAGGTCCCATACTTCGTGCACCCCGACGACGCACGTTCGCCGTACGACGGCGCCGAAGGCCGATTCGCCCACCAACCGCTCACCGAGGGGGACACGATCGCGTTCGGGCGCGCGACGCTCGTCGCGGCTCACGTCCCAGGCCACACCCTGGGCAGTACGACGCTCGTCGTGGACGAGGCGCTGGCGCTAACGGGCGACTTTCTGTTCGTGCAGTCGGTGGGGCGCCCCGATCTGGGCGGCCAGCGCGACGCCTGGACGGCGCGGCTGTGGGACAGTCTGGAACGCGTGCGGCGCGAGTGGCCGGGGGACCTGCTTGTTCTACCGGCGCACTATGCGAGCGAAACCGAGCGCCGCGCGGACCGGAGCGTCGCTGCCCGTTTCGACGTGATCGCGGCGACGAACCAGGCGCTCGCCATCCAGGACCGGCGCGCCTTTCTCGCCTGGGTGACCGCCCACACCACCACGCCGCCCGAAGCCTATCGCACGATCAAGCTCGCGAATCTGGGACTCGTGGACGTCGCCGACGCCGACGCGGAGATCCTGGAATTCGGGCCGAACGTGTGCGCGGTAGGATAGGCGTAAGCCAAAGCAGATCCTTCGCGCCTGCGGCGCTCAGGATGACAGGCGCCCTCCCTGCGCGAAAAGGAAAGAGAGAAGCCACCCCCGATGCAAGACTGGCAGACACTGGTTCCAGGCACCTCCTGATCTCGTTCACTCCTTGCTCATACCAACCGGCGGGGCGTTGTCATCCTGAGCGAGCGCGCGGAACGCGCGCGAGCGAAGGACCTGCTCTTGCGGGCTTGCGGCTATTCAGTAGGCGCTTGCAGTACCACGTACACCCAGTCCGCTCCACCCAGCGTATGCATCCCATACGGCACGCCCGCCGGAATGTGCACCAGATCGTTCGCCGAGACTTCGATCCGATCCCCGTCCAGGACCATCACGCCGCGGCCCGCGATTGTGAAGATGAGAAGCCCGGCGTCGTCCTCCGTCGAGACGGGGACAGCGGCCCCCGGCTCCATGACGGTGTGCTCGAAGGTCAGGCCGTGCAACATGCCCGGAAGGTTGAGAACGGTGTGGCGACGCAGCTGGTCTGCGGTGCTGGGCAACTTCGCGAGGCGGCGATAGGTGTAGCGCGGCACGATTCCCCATCCTGTAGGGCGCGGCAGCCTTACGCGGAGGGCGCTGCGGCGCCCCCAAAATGGGCACGCCGGGCCGCCTGTGCAAGCCAGTGGGCGCCAAGCGTCTCTCCTGGCGTCCTTCACAGGAACCGTTGCCATCATGTTGCCCGCACCTCGCCTCTTCGCAGTCGTCTGCGCCGTCGCCCTGCCGATCGCCCCCGCGGCCGCTCAGGGCTGGATCGAGCATCCGCGCGGCGCGATCGAAAAGGTACGCAGCACCGTCCAAGTGAGCGTCACCGGTCGCGTCGCGCGCGTCACAGTGGAGGAGTGGTTCCGGAACGCGGGCGCGCTGCTCGACGAGGGCAACTATCTCTATCCGCTGCCGGGTGAAGCGGTGTTCAGCGATTTCTCCCTCTGGCAGGGCGACCGAGAGCTCAAGGGCGAGCCGATGGACGCCGCGCAGGCGCGCGCGATCTACGAGGAGATCGTGCGCCGGAAGCGCGATCCCGCCTTGATCGAGCTCGCGGGACACGGACTGCTGCGCGCGCGGGTGTTCCCCATCGGCCCGGGCGAGACCCGCAAGATCACGCTGCGCTACACCCAGATGCTCGATCGCGTGGGCGACGCCTGGCGGTTCCGCTACACCGCCGGCAGCGGGGCCGGCGCGGCGACGTCCGCCAGCTTCCGGATGCAGGTCGATAGCGCCGCCCGGTTCGGCGATCCCTATTCGCCGACGCATCGACTCAGCACGAGCCGCAGCGACAACCGCATCGAGCTCACGCTCGCCGACACCACGCCGCGCGGGGACCTGGAGCTGTTCCTGCCGCTCGCCCGCAGCCTGGTGGGGATGTCGCTCGTCACCAGTCAGCCGGCGGGGGAGGACGGCTTCTTCATGCTGCTGCTCGCGCCGGGCCGTTCCGAGACGCCATCGGTGCGTCGCGACCTCGTCGCCGTGCTCGACGTGTCGGGCTCGATGTCGGGTGACAAGCTCGATCAGGCGAAGACCGCGCTGGTCCAGCTGCTCGGCACGCTGCGATCGGGGGACCGGTTCCGCGTGGTCTCGCTTGGACACCGACGGCGGCACCAACATCGCAGGCGCGCTCGCGGAGGCGTTCGCCGAGGCCCCCGCCGAGGGCCGGCTCGGCGTGGTCGTGTTCCTGACCGACGGGATGGCGACGGTGGGCGAGACGAATCCCGAGCGCATCGCCGACCAGGCCGAGCGGGGCCGCGGGCCGTTCCGCGTCTTTGCGTTCGGGATCGGGTATGACGTCAACACGTATCTGCTGGACCGGCTGACCGAGCGCGCCAGGGGCGTCACCGAGTACATCCGACCCGGCGGTGACATCGAGCAGGCAGTTGGCTCGCTTGCGTCCAAGGTTGCGTCCCCCGTCCTCACGGACCTGGCACTGCAGGCGAACGGGGTCGAGCTGTACGACGTCCAGCCGCACAGCTTGCCCGATCTGTTCGGGGGAGACGAGCTAGTGGTGTTCGGGCGCTATCGGGGAGCGGGGAGCGGGGAGCGGTCCGTAACGATGGCCGGACGCCGAAACGGACACGAGGAGCGCTTCTCGACGGCCGCGCGGTTCGGCAGCGAGCAGTCGGGCGCCGACTATGTCCAGCAGCTGTGGGCTGCGCGGAAGGCGGGCGCGCTCTCGAGCGACATCCGACTCCATGGGCCGAACCCGGAGCTCGTGAGTGAGCTGAAGCGGCTGGCCTTGCGCTACGGCATTCTCACGGAGTACACGTCCTACTTGGTCCAGGAGCCGAATCAAGTAGCGAATAACCGGCAGCTGCGCGAATTCCGCGTCCCGGCGCCGGAGGCCCAGGTGGGGGCGGACGCAGTCGAGCGATCCCGGGAAACTCGCAAGCTCTCCGGTTCACTCAGCCTCGACGCGATTGTGGTGACCGGGGCCGGCCGAGCATCCGATTCGGCCGCGGTCGTGCCCGGCGGACGGCCCGATCGCTCCCAGCGGATTGGGGGCAGGCTATTCGTGTGGCGCGACAGCGTATGGACCGACATCGCCCACGGCGACTCACTGCGCGTCATCAACGTCGCGGCCTTCAGCGACGCCTACTTCGCGTTGCTCCGGGCCCTCCCCGAGCTGGTGCAGGCCGCCACGCTCGAGCCCTCGGTCCTGGTGGCCGGACGTCGTGTGAGTATCAAGATTGGGGCTGGCGGCAAGACGGATTGGGCATCAGGCGAGCTCGCGAAACTCGTGGGCGACTTCAGGTGATGACACGAATGCGGAGCGCACCACCTACCGCGCGCTCGTGCGGTTCCTGTACCGCAAGGTATGGAACGCCGAGCGCGCGGAGGACCTGGCGCAGGAGGCCTTTGCCCGGGCCGTGATACACAAACCCGACAACGCGAGGGGGTGGCTGTTCATCGTGGCGGCGAACATGGCGCGGGACGATGCGCGGCGCGCGGCCCGGGAGCGACGACACCTCACGTTGCTCACGGCCGAGCCGCAGGAAAGCACGTCAGCCACCGATGAGGCGCTGGAGGTCGAGAGCGACCGGGCACGCGTCCGGGCCGCGCTCGACGAGCTCTCGCCGCGCGACCGGGAGGCGCTGCTGTTGTGGGATTCGGGACTATCCTACGAGGAGATCGCCGCGCAGACCGGGTTGGCACGCGGCGCGATCGGGACGACGCTGTCGCGGGCGCGCCGGCGGTTGGTGCAGGCCTACGAGGCGGGAAGGCCAGGTGAGCATGTCGCACGTGGATGACGGCACACTGCACGCCTATCTCGACGGCGAGCTGTCGCCGGCGGAGGCGCAGGGCCTCGAGGCACACCTCGCCCAGTGCCCCAGCTGCCGCGGTCGGCTCGAGGAAGAGCGTGCGTTGATCCGGCGCGCCGGCGAGCTGCTGGCGCTGGCGGCACCACCGGACCGCGAGCTCCCGCCGTTTCGAGCGGGGGACGTGAAGCCTCCGGCTCGGGCTTGGTGGCAGGTGCGCCTGCCGCTCGCATGGGCGGCGACGGTCGTTCTGGCGCTCGGGCTCGGGACCTACCTCGGCAGTGGGGTCGAACAACTCCGGAAATCCGAGCCGGCAGCCGACGCGAAATCCGCGGGGCGCCGCGCCCTTGAGGCTCCGCTCAGCTCGGAACTGGCACAGCGCGAATCGCGCGTCAAGGTGCGCGGCCCGGCCCGCACGCCGCCCGCGCCTCAGCCGGCCGCGCCCGCCCCCGCAGCCCGCAACGAAGCGGCGGCCATGGCGCAAGAGCGCGACGCGCGGGTCGTGGACCGGGCGGAGGCGTCCTCGGCGTTGGGCGCCGCCAACCCAGCCCCGGCCCCGCAGGCGGGCATCCTGAGTCTCGATGGTGAGCGCCACGTGCTGAAGGGATCTCCCATCAGCGTCGACACCGCGCGCGTGCTGCTCGGCAC
>WNGA01026531.1_pt1 | contig 11948 bp, 13 predicted proteins | sample 5400061 | NCBI WGS metagenome assembly WNGA01 (sample SAMN13153366, study PRJNA577476) | soil metagenome | isolation source: 100 cm soil or saprolite under grassland replicate 2 | place: USA:California | collected 2016-06-15
CTTCTGGTGTGCCCCATCAAGCCACCGAAGGAGAACAATATTTGACTTCCCAATCGCTCAAACTGGACTCCCGGAACGCTCAAAGCTGTTCTGGTCTCACTGGTCGAACCAGTGGCTTCCCTTTTTGTGATTTTAGTGATTGGGCAAAGCGTTGGCCATGTGGCGGCGTGAAGACCGGTCTGCAATTAGGATTCGACGCCTTCTCCATTTACAATATTGCGCCCCACACTTTGAGCTTCATCGGCGCATTGCCCGCCGACGATGGCGCTCTCAATAGTCATCCGTGGCGGAATGACGCCCGAAGCCACTACCAATAAACTATCGGAGCTTTGATCAATGCCTACAACCAGGAGAGATGATCCGGCGGAGTTGCTTCGCCTCGCCCTCATCGGCTTTGACACACAGATCGTGGAGCTGCAGGCGACACGCGCACAACTGGCGGCGCTTATAGATCAGCGATCCGTAGGCCCAGCCGCGGAAACAGCAGCGCCACAAAAGCGGCGCAAGCTCTCGGCCGCGGCGAGGGCGAAAATCAGCGCCGCCCAGAAAGAGCGTTGGGCCAAGGAGGGAAAAGGGAAAGCTGAAAAGCAGAAGCCAAATGCTGCGGCTAAGACAGCGCGAGCGAAGGCCAAACCCATAGAACCAGCTCCGGCTCGAACGAAGGCAAAGAAATCTACTGTGGAAAAGGATAAGCCGACAAAAAATAATTTAGCAAAAAAGAACTTGGCGCTGCAGGGTAAAGAGATTGGCGAACCTAAAACGCCGAAACCCGATGTCGACACGCCGGCAGGAATCGTCGAACAGATGGCGCTTGCTGGCGCTCGCTTTCGCATTACGCGGGGCGGGACATTGATCGTAGGAAACCTGGGGAGCCTCCCGCCAGCTGTGCAGAGAATGTTTCTCGATCATCCGAATCCCCACTTGCTGACCGCAGCTGCACGCCGGTATTTGGTAAGCGGAACCCAATCCTCTGAGAAATGATTCAAACCATGACATGCTAAAACAGTCATCCCAGTCGCTAACCTAGCCCTGAGTTGTGGGCGACCGGCGCGGCGGTCCACCCTCTCTCGTCGGCCTCCCGCGCAAGGCAGGGCAGTTCGAAGCTAGTATAAGACGCCGCCGAACCTCGCGCCGGCGGCCTCGGCGAAGCGCGTGAGCGCCTCGCAACTATTCCCCGTGCGCGAATAGATGGCGCGGGTGATCACTTGGAAAGACAACTCGCGCGCGGCGGGGTCGCGTTCGTAGGTGAGCAGGTCAACGATCCTGAAGACCGCGGAGGCGATCCCGTCAGCCTCGTCGGAGTAACTGTGCATCCCCGCGAACAGCTTCTCGGCCAGCGCCACGGCCTCCTCCTCTGACAAGACCCTGTCACGCCAGCTGTCATCGTCATCGTCATCGTCATCGTCGGCGCCGTTGCGCACCGTGGCGCCGATCGGCGTCATGCACGCTCAGGCCCATGCTATCTATGCCAGTGTAGTTACCGCCGAGGGGCTTTGTAAGATGGACAACGCCGGCGCCATCACGGTCTTCATCGAAACCGACAGGTTCAAGCCTGAGCCTCAGTACGCGAACGCTGTCACGCTGAACGTCGCGCCGAAATCGGACAGCACGATTGAGCTACGCGACCTCGCCCTTTCTGGCCTGGCCAAAGTCTTCCGAGCCGGCTTCAAATATCGGCGCGCGGGCGTCACGCTAGGCGGGTTGGAGTTGGTCGAGCGAGTATCAATGCGGCTGTGGGAGAACGAACGTTACGAACGGCATCGGCGGCTGATGGCCGCGATCGATCGGGTCAACGCCAAATATGGGCGGGACACTGTGCGCTGCGGCGTCTTTCACACCTCTGGGTTGTGGCGAACGCGTTTCGCGAAGCGCTCGCCCCGGTACACTACGCGCTGGTCGGAGATATGTGATGTGATGGCGAGGTGATTCGAGAACCGCTAAAGGCAGATACCTAGCTCATCCCACGCTGTGGGTCATCAAGCTAAAGCGGCCGTTTGAGGCGGCCGCGGGGGGTTATACCTCAATGTCCAGGTCGCGGCAGGCGCGCAGGAATGCGATCAGCCGGCACCGATCGGTACGATCGAGGCTCGGCATGATGTTGGCGACAGTATCGTCCGTGCCCTCCGGCCACACGCGTCGAAAGTGGCGCACGGCAGCCGCCAGCGCAATGAGCGCTGCAGATCGCTCCTTCTCAAGGTTCGCTTGTGTCGCGCGGCGATCGGCTTCGGCCCCCGCATCGATGTCGCCGGCGCGGTCCTGGTCCTCGGGCATTATGAATGCTCCCTTGTAATAGCCTGTCGGCCGCACATTGTGGGGCCAGTGGGCGCATGACGGCAGGTCCTTTTCTGGCCCGCGGGCTTTGGCGACTCTGACAGGCGGCAAGCCGAGTTGCTCCCCTATCTCGTTGCAGGTATCGCGGAATGCGGGTCCGTGGCCTTTGTAGGACTCCTCGGTCTCGCCCATGACCTCCTGGTGGTACTGGTGGACCGTCTCGTGGAGCAGGACGTCGGCCACGAACAGAAACCTTCCTTCGGCGTAGCGCTCCCCTTTTCGGAGGGCCTTGTGGTGGCCGGTCAAAAGGGTCGGCCGGATCATGATCTGCGAGTGGCCGCCGAAGCCCGAGACCGGGCTGAAGTCGCCCAGAGCCTGCGGCCGCGATGGCGAGGAGAGCATGATGTACGGCGGAATCATCGGCTCTTTGAGCAACTCTTTCGTGTAGGCGTCCCAGAGGCTGTAGAGCTGCCGCAGGATCGGTTTGTAGACGGGATCGGCGTGCGCGATGACAAAGTCCTTGAACTCCTGCCGGTGTTTGATGTCGGCCGGCGTCACGGTGGGTGGCATGGCGTCTCCTTTCGGGTATCGGTTGGGATTGTCTCTTATACTGGAGACAGTATAGCACCCCTGCCTCACCGGAGAGCGATTGTTGCACCCTGTGAGATCGGGAAAAACCGGGGGCTAACAACAATCCCTGATCCCTGATAGGCTATCCCGCGCCATGGATCAGGCTCCGCATCCCAAGGTCTATCAACTTCACGTCTGGATTCGCCAGATCAGTCCAATGATTGCACTCGCTAAAGGGCGTCTCGTTGCCATACCTGAAATAGAAATGGAATGTGAGTGAGGGAAAAGCGGGCCAAAGCCCTGCCTTCCTAGGGCGAACGGGTTGATTCCTCGTTACAACTTACATTGAGGTCGATAAGGCCTGTTGCCCCACCTGAAATATATTCCCCGTGCTCGATGGTGTTGGCCGTCGAGGCTCAAACGGATTTAGTTCGTGTGGCCGCCGTCATCATGGCCACCAGACAGGGAAAGCGAGGAATCAATGAAGGAAACTCAATCTAAAATTTTGACGGAAACCGCGCTTGTCGCCGAGTTGCAGAGGCTTGGATACAGCAGCGTCAGTGTAAGAACCATTCAGGAATGGAGAGCACAAAAAAGTCGGGGGTATCATGCTACCATCAGCATTGCTGGGTTGGTGTCTGCGCAGGACGGAAGTTTGGATACCATTTCCGGAAGGTCTCGTCCCAGTCCTCGTTGAGGACCTGAGTTCGGACTTGCAGTAGCAGATGAGCCCCACGTGGGGTCCACTGCATTTGCTGCTTCTTGACCATCCGCTTGCTCACCACCTGGTTTATCGTGGACTCGACGAAACCGGTGCTGATCCGTTCTCCGTTTCGATACCGTTCGCCATAGTTGACGATGAACCGGACGTTATTGGTGATGTAGGTCTCCAGTTCCAGTACATACTTGAGCATCCGCGCAGCCGACTCATTATCCGGTCGAGGCTTCTTCTCGCCGGCTTCATCGCAACCCCAGCCCTCCTCGAGAGCATCTTCCAAATCCTGGAGACGATTCAGGGCCTTTGCGCTATTGCCATGCCATAGGTAGTGTTTAACGCTCTCCAGACAGCGCTCCAAACTCTCCTCGTCCTTATCGGTCGCGTCGGGGGCGGTATCGCTTGTCCTCAGCTTCTGTAGCCCTCGGGCACACTGCTGCAGAACTGTGATCCGCATGGTGATGTGGAACCAGTCCAAAATATGCTCCGAATCCGGGTTGAGATATTCCTGGAGCTTGCGAACGGTGTCACCACCATCAGAGAAGAAAGTCACCTGCTGGTTGGCCTGCATTCCCTGGGATTGGAGCAGATCAAAGAGACGGCGCTTGGGCTTCTTGTCGAAGCTCTGCACCAGGGCGAAACACTTACTTGAAGGGGGCGCGTCTTCGGGATCGTCGCGGCGGAAGGATAGGATGCTTTTCCCGGCAATAACCTCGAAGAGGTTCGGCGTCTTCTCCCCGGACTTGCCTTTACGAGCGCGCACAATCCCGCCGTCGAGCCCAACCGAGAGCGGGCCGTCGGGGATCGGTAGACGATCCAGATCAGCCTGACTGTCTTCGAGAAACATGACTTTCTCAGCGCCCAGGGTCTGCTCCCGACGCTGCGCCATACGTAGCAGATGGTTACGAATGGTAACCTCACTGTGCTTCTGATCGATTGGCAGGACTTCGTGGAGTAGTTTTGAGGTGATGCCGTAGGAAGCGAGCGACGCCCATTTCGTCTCCAGGTAGAGTAACTCTGGACTGGTACGTTCTGGGAGAAGTGCGGTCAACGGCCGAAAGGTGCACTTCTCCTGCTCCTGGCAAGCACAGTGATGCCAGCGTGGGTTCGGGACCTGGATGGCGCCGAAGAGCGTGCGGAACGGGGAGGTATCACAATCCTTCATTTGCCTCTGTTTTTGGCATTGAGGACAGGGGCGTTCCTGTTCGAGATAGGCCGTAACCTGATGTTTGACGATGGTCTCTTGCAGATTGTGGAGAACCTGTTTGCTCTCCTCCAGTGTCAGGCCCATCGTTTCAATCTTCGCCTCGGAACGCATCAAGTCAGCGATCTCCTGAAAATGTTCCGTTCCACCCTCCGTGACAGCGACTATTTGGATGCGGAAGTGCATGTCGTCTCCATTATGCGTAGCGCCGCGTTCACCTTACGGCGGTTAAATGAGATGGGGGAGTTCTCTACTCGGCTGTTCATCCGCTCTATGGCTTCCACAAAATCCTTGTCTTCATTGGTCGGACGTGGCCCGCCCTCACAGAAATCGAGAAGCCGCCGAGCTACCAGAAGCACATCTTCCCGGGCTTGCAGCAACTCCGACCAGGAGCAGCGCTCCTCTCTCAGGCTCATGAAATCCCAGGGGCCGCCGCAGTCCTCCGGTGGACAGTCGCCGCTTCCCCCAGTGCAGACGGGATACTTCTTCCTGGGTTCGAGCAGCAAAATCAGTTCGAGCCGGATGTCGTGCTGCCACCAGTTCTCCATATCGTATTCATAGAGGAAGCGCTCTCCCCTGCGCAGTTTGAAATCGCAAAGTTTGACCCGATGGGGATCGTCGTCAAAGAGTATGCCGCCGTCGCGAGAGATGCCGTAGGTTCTGCCATGAATGCGGAACTGATGCAGGTGCAAATCCTCCCAACCCATGACGGTCTGTAGAGTGTCATGGAGCCGGGCAATCGTCGTGTCGCTCGTTACCAGCAGTCGGCGCCAAATCAGCGGAGTAATATGGCGCAGAGTTACTTTCAGTTGATAGACTTTGTCGGCGCTCATGTGGTGTCGCTCTCGGTGATTTGATCTCTTGGAGGTGTTCAAAAAAACGAGCGTTTTTCTGATATCTTCCACAACCTGCCGCGAGAACCTTATTGTAAGCCAGCCCCGCAGAAACAAAGTGTCTCGGAATCACAAGAGAACGCGCCTCTACACCAACCCAAGGTGATGAAAGTGAGGATGTGGCTGCGGGTTGCGGATTCTGATGATCGTGAACGCTGATTCTGATGAGGCGTGAACAGCGGAATTACATCGTGAACACCAAAATTATGAACGTGAACACTCGTCCGCTGCCATGAGTTTGCTGGCGGTTGTAGTTTTACTTCTTCGCTTCGGATTTGGTCAAGTTTGCGCTCCTCTTGCGCATTGATTCGCCTTTCAGTTCGAGACGATGGGCGCCGTTGAGCAAACGGTCAAGCAGCGCATCGGCGACGGTTGGATCATTCAAGTACTCGTGCCAGGCGCTGATCGGGAGCTGGCTCGTAATCAACGTCGAACGCAACCCGTGCCGGTCTTCAATCAATTCCAGCAGATCGTGTCGCTCTTGTTGCTGTAAAGGCTTGAGGCCGAAATCATCAAGGATGAGCAGATCGGTTCTGGCCAGCAGCGCAAGTTTCTTGTGATAGCTGCCATCGCCGCGGGCAATGCGCAATGTGTCGAGCAAGCGCGGCGCTCGTTCATATCGCACACTCAGGCCCTGTCTACAGGCTTGATTGCCGAATGCGCAGGCAAGCCAGCTTTTCCCCGTGCCGGTCGGCCCGGTGATGTGAAAATTGTGGCGCGAGCGAATCCAGTCGCAGGTGATCAATAAGGCGACGAAGCTGCGATCGAGTCCGCGCTTGTGCTGATAGTCAATATCTTCTACGCAAGCGCTCTGGCGTAGGCGAGCCAGTTGCAGGAGCCGTCTTTGACGACGGCTCTCGCGATAGGTTCTTTCCCGATGAACGACAGGCATTGCGTCTCAGGCTGATCCAGTTGCTGAGCGTAAGCGTCAGCCAGGCCGGTCAGCTTCATCGAACGCAGAGTGTCGAGTGTCGGTTGATTGAGCATTTTGATTCTCCTTTGTCTTGATCATTGATAGTAGGCCGAGCCGCGAACGTTCTCGTGAACGGGCGGTGTGTCAGCCGCTTCTGTGTCGGATTCTGGCAACGGTTGAGAGTCGAGCCCTTTCTCGAGAATCGACAGCACGCTGCTGCGCGTCGGCGCTGAGAACGCGAGAGCGCGTTGGCAGGCAGCTTCCAGGCGTTGATTGCCGAATCGTTTCTCGAGTGAGAGCAGACCGAGACAGGACCGAAAGCCCATCTCCGGGTGAGGTCTGTTGGTAAGCAGATGCTCGACCAGATCGCGCGTCGAGGGGCCGATTGAGGATGCCCAGTTGAGAAAACGACCGGGCGTCCATTCGAGATGAGCGCGGTGAGATTTTGGCATGTGCTCGGTGATGGTCGAATGTCCGCCCCGGCGGTCTGAGCGAGGATGGACGGCGACGCGCTGATTGTTGAGAAAGCACTCGATGGTCGTGGCTGTGACGCGGACGTCGAGTTGGCGTTTGATCAACGAATGAGGGACGCTGTAGTAGTGGCCCTCAATCTCAACGTGATAGTCAATATGTACGCGGGCTTTTTTCCATTCGGCGTATTCATAGGCTTTGGCGGGCAGGGGCTTGAGAGCGGGTCTTTCCAGAGCTTCAAATTGCGAATGGCGAGAGCCTGGCAGTTTTTTGAACGGCTTGTGGTTGAGCACATCGAGCAGTTGGAAGATGGCGGCATTGAGATCAGGGAGTGAGAAGAAAGTCAGTTTGCGCAGACGCGCCAGCACCCAACGCTCGACAATCTGTACGCCATTCTCGACCTTCGCCTTATCACGCGGTTTTTTGGGGCGCGTGGGCAAGGCTGCTGTGTCGTAATGTTCGAGCATTTCGGCATAAGTCCGCGAGAGCACGGGTTCAAAACGATCAGCTTTGTTGACGCCGCTTTTGAGATTATCGGGCTTATGTGCCCGAACGGATTATGCGGCCGCACGGGCACAAACAGGTTAAATCTGGCATGAGCCGTCCTCTGTCGGGAACATAATTCCTATAGAGAATTCAGCCAATCCAGGAGAGATTGATCGTCTTTCCAAACTGCTCTTCGCGGGGAGCCCGCCGAAGAATCCCAAGGAAGCTCGCAGACTCGCAGGGCCTTCTCTTTTGTCTGTGTCGTTATCTCCGCATAGCGATTTGTCGTTTCCAAAGTGACATGCCCTAGCCAACCCCGAATGACGTTCACTTCAACGCCTGACTCAAGTAGATGTACGGCTGCTGTGTGACGAAACAGGTGCGGGCTGACATGCCTGGGATGGGCGCCGCCGGAATCGAGATGACCACAGCACCAGCGTACGATTTTGTAGATGCCAAACCGAGTCAGCGGACGGCTTGGTTTAGAAACGAAGATGGGGGCATCGGCGCTCGGCGATTGTTTTTCCTGCTCGATCAGTCGCTGGAGCTGATCGGCAGTTTCGGCCCATAGTGGACAAGTCCTCCATTTATTCCCCTTTCCGCAGAGCTGAACACGCGCCGGCGGACCGAAATCCAAATGCCCGAAGCGAAGATCGGCGACTTCCTGCACTCGCGCTCCCGTGTTGTACAGGAATAAGAGAAGAGCTCGATCGCGCAAAGCGTGACGGCCTTTCGTGGAAATGCTCTTAAACAAAGTAGCCACTTCCTCCCGTTCCAGGTAATGCGTCTGCGGTGGGGGTACTCGTTTGGAAGGGATCAGTGCCACTTGTTCACAGGTCTGGAGCATTGCGGGCTCCCTTTGGGCAATATACTCAAAGAAGGACCGAAGAGATGCCAGCCGCTGATTTCGGCTTGGAATCTGATTCTTGCGATCTTCCTCAAGGTACTTTAAAAATTGTTGTGCCCACTCGAAGGTGAGATCCGTAAGGGTCAGTTGAGTGATCCGGCGTTGACTTTCCTTGGCCACAAAACAAAGGAAAAGCCGCAAGGCGTCTCGATAACTGCGGATCGAGTTTGGCCGGAGTCCCCTTTGAACTTTGAGATGATCCTCAAAGAACGAATGCGCAATTTGACCGAGAGTCATTGTCATGGCAACGCCTCCTCTTTGATCAAATCTCTCGCGAAGTCTTCAAACCGTTGATTCGCCTCTTCCAGCAATGGGTCGATAATCGTCAGATAGACAGAGGTCGACACTGGGTCGACGTGTCCCAGAAATGTGGAGAGGCGCAGCAGGCCGGCTTGAGGGTCAACCCCGGAACGATACCACCGCAGTAATGTGCCTACGGCGAATGAATGGCGAAGATCGTGAAGGCGCGGACTTGAAGTCCCGGGAGGAACAATGAGCTTAAGTTGTGGCGCTAAGGCGTGAAACGTTTGGCTGATTGTCTCTGGTCTGATCGGCCGCCCCTGTCTGAATGAGAACAGTGGCGCTTCGGCAGGAAGAGATTGCGCATCACGAGCCTGAACGAAATCCCTCAACAACCCCTCGATCTGAGGACCGAATGGCGCCAGACGGCTTTTGTAAAACTTCGTTTCCCTGATGACTAGAAGCCGGCGTTGAAAATCGAGGTCTCCAATTGTCAGGCGGGTGACTTCGCTGACACGCAGGCCCAAACCATAAAGCAGCGCAAAGATGGCGCGATAAGTCACTCCGCGTAACGGAGCGCTCTGGTTATCTTTCAAGCCGGCCGCCGCCTCCAGTAGCGCACGTGCTGCCGCGCGATCAAAGATGAACGGCTTTCTAGGCTCCGTCTCTTTTTTGGGTCGGGCTTGGAGAGGAGACCGCTCAAGCAGCCCTTGCCCGACGAGCCAGGTTAATAGTCGCGAGACCGTACACAGCAGATGATTGTAACTCCGCGCTCGCTTCCGTGGCCGAGAAGCTAGAAAGGCATTGAGCAAGGTGGAGGTGATTTTCTCCGGAGAATCGATCTGCTGCTCAACCAGATAGCGATCAAAGAGCCTCAGCGTTTTTTCTTCAACCTCGAATCGACAACCGAGGGCGCGCTTGTGCGCGAGGAACCGTTCTATGCTTTCTCCAAGGAAGCTGTGGAAACTACGATTAACGGATCTCATAAGACCTCCTCTCCGTCGCCGCAAGCGACTTCGCGAAGGGCTTCAATATCCACCTTACTGTAGATCTCGGTGGAGGCTGGCGACCGATGTCCGACGTAATCCCCAATGAGTTTGAGGGAAAAATTGGCCTCGACCAGCCGCTGCACACAAGTATGACGCAGCGTGTGAGAACCGGGTCTTGCGACCGCAATGCCGGCCTTGTGAAGATAGTGAGCGGCAGTGGAGGAAATCCCCTCATAGGTCAGAGGTGTTCTGGGCGCCAAAGTCCGAAAGAAGAGATGGCGATCGGTGGTTTCAGGCCGGGCGAACTTCAGGCAATCCAGGATTGCCTGCCCGACAATGGGCGACAATGGGTACGTCGTTGAGTGGTCGGCCTTGCGGTCCGGGACTTTCAGTCGATCATTTTTCCAATCCACGTCATCCAAGGTTAGCGCGGCCACTTCGCGCGCACGAAGCCCATAGGTCACCAGCAAAAGCAGAATTGCATAATCCCGCTTTCCCCGAGGGGTACGGAGGTCGACCGCTTCTAACATGCGGCGCACTTCATCCCAGGAGATCGAACGAGGGAGATTTGATAGGCGGTAAGTATGAGGCTGCTCGACAACACTGCTCAGGTCGCGGGGCAGCGCTCTTTGGCGATACAGATATCTGAGAAGTACTCGCACCACGCCGCAAGCGTCTCGAGTGCTCGCCCACCGCACTTTTTGGCTGAGATCGGAGACAAACCCACTCAGTACGGGCGGTGAGAGGTGTCTCAGGTCTGTCAGCCCGATTGACTCAAGATAGGCTGCAAATTGTCGGAGATAATGCGAGTAGTGAAGGATTGACGTCTCCCGAAGCCCTCTCTCTTGCCGAAGGTAGACGAAAAAATCCGGCGCCAACTGTTGAAAGGGGTTCTCTGGTTTTACAGGTCGCCCCGTTCCCACAAAATCGGGCAAGATGAGGCGAATCATTTGTTGAATCGGGTTTTGCAAATCTTTGGCAAGCTTCCTGATCGCTTGGGATGACTTCGGCTCCTTTACGCGATTCTCAAGCCATGAAGCGACAAAAGAATCGATATGAGCCGGAAGATCGGCCCAGGACGTTGCGCCCTGGGCTTGCGCGTGATCCCCAAACTTGACAAGCAAGGGGACACGACGAGAAACACTCCTCCAGGAGTAGTCTTGTTCCGAGAGCCAGGTCACATACTGATCGATGGCTCCGCCGATCCATGACGATTGAATCCGGTCAACGGTATCCGGACGGACAAAGTAGCGTTCTAGCATAGATAATCTCCTTTCTGTTTTTTGTCGGGAGATTATCTTCTGATGGACAGGCTCGATTATGTGAACGCTTGTGATTCAGGAAGGCTTTCTTTTCTTACAAATACGGGGCGATGGCCACATAACGCGGCTGGGCACATAAGTACGACTATGTTCCGCGGAACATAATCGTACACGACGAGTCGGACCACGCCGCCGAAAAACTGAAAGGCGCGGACGTGCGAACCGATCCAATCAGGAAGCTGTTGAGTGAAAGTAGCTTCGGCGTAAGTGTAGTTCGAGGCGCCGAGCGTGGCGACGAAGATTTGCGCATAACGAACTTCGCCGGTCAGTGGATCAAATACGGGAACGGTCGGGCCGCAATATTCGACGAACATCTTGTCGCCGGGCGTGTGCGTCTGTCGCATTGTCGGCGAGAGTCGCTGCCGCCAATCTCGATAGAGCACGCAGAAGTGTGAATAACTGTAATGCTCGTCCGAATCGGCGCCGGCGTACTCTTCCCAGAGAAGCTGAAGAGTGACGCCTTTGCGGCGCAACTCCTGATGAATCTCGGCGAAGTTTGGTAAAGGTATCGTGGATAGATTGGCTGGGGGCGGTGGTTGTAGCTTTTGCGCTAGCGCATCCTCATCGAGATCGTCCGGCGGCGGCCAAGTGATCCCGGCGGCGGTGGCGAGTTGCAGGTATTTGCTAACGACCCCAACTGAGATGTTGAGGCAGCGGGCAATCTCACGGAAAGAAAGTCCCGCATCGTGTCTGAGTCGTAGAATGTCTTTGATCTGACGCATGGCAAGCCCATCGGCTGGCATTTCGAGTGTCCTCCTTGGATTGAAAATCGGGGAGGACAGGGTCGACTACCAGCTTGAGATTTGCCAACAAACTCTGGTGGGCGAGGTCAAGTGTTCACGATCACAATAATGGCGTTCACGATGATAATTCTGGTGTTCACGATGCGTAATAATCGTGTTCACGATCAATAATTCCGGTGTTCACAATCAATAATTTTCGCGTTCACGATCCGTCAGAAAACGCA
>WNGA01030064.1_pt1 | contig 11948 bp, 9 predicted proteins | sample 5400061 | NCBI WGS metagenome assembly WNGA01 (sample SAMN13153366, study PRJNA577476) | soil metagenome | isolation source: 100 cm soil or saprolite under grassland replicate 2 | place: USA:California | collected 2016-06-15
GGGTAGGTGAAGGCCTCCAGGCCGTTGGGGTTGATCAGACACACCAGGACAGAGGCGGCGGCGAGCAACGCCAGGCGCTTGTCGGAAGGACGGAGGGCGAGCGGTCCGCCGCTGACGGGCGCCGGCCCGGGCTCCAATCGGTGCACGACGGCGGAACTCGCGAGCAGCAGCCCCAGGGCGAGCAAGCCGAAGAAGAAGCCACCGTGGAGGTTGACCCAGACGAGGAACACCAAGGGCAGCCACCGCGACGGCTCGGCGCGGCCGAGCGTCAGGTGCAGCACGATGGCGAAGCCGAGCAGCGAGTACAGGTGTGGGCGCACGTCGAGGAACGGCGCTCCGACCGCCAGCGCCGCGATGGCGGCGAGATAGGCTGCGAGCGGATCACGGGTCAGCCGGTGCAGCGTCCGCATCAGCAGCCCGTAGGCGGCGAGCATCACGGCCCACTTCCAGAAGGCCAGCGCCGGGAGGCCGAAGAGGCTCGCCCAGGCATGGTAGATGACGTCCGAGAGCCACTCGTGGTGGACCCAGGGTTGGCCGGCGCGGGTAAAGGACCACGGGTCGGTCAGGGGCAGGGATTTCTGCTCCCACATCCAGCGTCCGGCGGCCACGTGCCACCACAGGTCCGAGCCGCGCATGGGGGTGTAACCGAAGGACCAGAAGGTCAGGGCGCCCGCCGTGTACCAGAAGGCGAGGAGCAGGGACGAGGCGACCGGCGGCGGCTCGCTGCTCCAGGCGGGGTGGGGCGGAGGAGGGACCGCGGACCGTCTCGCCTTGCGTCGCTGCCGGTCGGCGGAGCTTCTCTTTCCCATGAGCGACAGACCTCGGGATCCGGCGCCGGCTCCGGCCAGTGACGGCTCGCCACCGACTCGCGGCTGGAGTGTGGCCACCTCCGTCCAGGTCGGAGATGCGAGCCTTCGCTGAGGCAGGACGGTTGAACCGGTCAGGACGGGGGGAGTCTAAACGGGCTCGTGGCGGCGTGTCAAACGCTTCCGGCTACGGGGGCTACGGGCTGGCCAATCTAGCCTCGCATCACGTCGAGACCGGGCCCGGAACGTCCAGCGCTCACGGCGCTCGGAGCACTGGGTCTCCTCGCTCTCCTCGCCTCGAGATTGACGGCCGCGGTCGCTTGGGCTAGGCTCGCCTCGTGCTCGATCTCGTGATCCGCGGAGGACAGGTGATCACGCCCCAGGGGGTGGGACGCTGGGACGTGGGCATCGAGGGCGAACAGATCGCGGTCGTCGCGGCCGCGGGCACGGCGCCCACCGACACGGCGCGCGTCATCGACGCGACGGCGCTGATCGTGTCGCCCGGCGGCGTCGAACCCCACGCCCATCTCGCCCACGCGATCATGTCCCACCCCGACGAGCCCTCGGCGACGCTCGGCCCCGAGGACGACACCCAGGGCATGGCCTGCGGCGGCACGACCACCCACATCGACTTCGCCTTCGTGCGGCCGGGGAGCGACATCCAGCCGGTCCTCGAGCAGCGCGTCGCGCGGTGGAAGGGCAACTCCTACGTGGACTACGCCTTCCACATCACGCTGGCGGGGGCGCTGCCGCTGCGCGTCTTCGAGCAGATCCCCGAGGCCATCCAGCAGGGCTTCCCGAGCTTCAAGGTCTTCACCACCAATATCCTGCCGCCGCATCCCAGGCGCGCCGGCAACCGCATCGACTTCGGCCGCATCCACCTCGCGATGGAGAAGGTGGCGGCCCACGGCGGGATCATGGTGGTCCACGGCGAGGACGAGGACCTGGTGCAGTTCAACTACGAGCGCTTCCGCGAGGAAGGCCGCATGGACGGGAGCAACCTGCACCTGGTCCACAGCAAGCTCTCCGAGCTCCTGGCCTTCCGCCGCACCATCGCGCTCGCCCGCGCCTCGGGGGCGGGGGTGTACTTCGTGCACACCTCCGCGCGCGAAGGCGTGCACTCGATCGTCGAGGCGCGGGCGCTCGGCCTGCCCATCTACGGCGAGACGCTCCACCAGTACGCCTGCTTCAACGCCGAGTACTACAAGACGCCGCGCGGCTTCTGCTCCCACACGTACCCCTCGCTCAAGTTCCCCGAAGACCAGGCGGCGCTCTGGGACGGCCTCGTCACCGACGGGCTCTCGACGCTCGCCACCGACGAGTACCCGACGAGCCTCGCCCTCAAGCTGAGGGGCCGCACGATCGAGGACGTCACGGGCGGGAACATCGGGGCGGAGGCGCGGATCGGCATCGCCTTCACCGAGGGCGTGGTCAAGCGGGGCATGTCGCTCCCGCGCTTCGCCGACATCACGGCCACCAACGCGGCGAGGATCCTCGGCCTCTATCCGCAGAAGGGCGTGATCGCCCCCGGCAGCGACGCCGACCTCGTCCTGATCGACCCCCGCGTGAAGAGGACGCTCGCCCGTGAGGACTTCCACGTGAGCGACTACAGCCCCTGGGAAGGGTGGCCGGTCTCGGGCTGGCCGGTGATGACGCTCCTGCGCGGCAAGGTCATCGCCGAGCGCGGCAAGCTCCTGGGCAGCCCCGCCGACGGCCGGCTGCTCACGCGCAAGATCGATCCCGCCGTTCTCCGCCGGCCCGTCTGCTAAACCCTCCGGGGTCAGGCTTTGCTTTCTAAACACGCGCGAAGGGGCGACTCCCGTGGATGTGGCGCGCGGGAGCCGGAATGTTCAGAAGTCAAAGTCTGACCCCAATGGCCGGCAAGCTGTTCGAGGAGCTGACGGTTGGCCAGGTGTTCCAGCACCAGCCCGGCCGCACCGTCACCGAGGCCGACAACGTCTTCTTCTCCTGCCTCACCATGAACCCGCAGCCCCTGCACGTGGACTTCCACGCCGCCGGGAAGGCCGAGTTCGGGAAGCCGCTCGTCAACAGCCTCTTCACGCTCGGCGTTGCCGTCGGCCTGAGCGTGGGCGAGACGACCCTCGGCACCACCGTCGGCAACCTCGGCTTCGAGAAGGTCGAGTTCCCGAAGCCCGTCTTCCACGGCGACACGATCTACGCGGAGACGGAGGTGGTGGACAAGCGCGAGTCGCGCTCCCGCCCGCAGTGGGGAATCGTCGTCTTCGAGCACCGCGCGAAGAACCAGCACGGGGAGCTCGTGATGCGCTGCCGGCGCGCGGCCATGATGCGCCGGCGGGAGGCCGGCCGATGAGGCGCTCGCTCCACTTCGTCCCCGGCGGCAACGAGAAGATGATCCAGAAGGCGCTGACGCTGGCCGCCGATGGGCTCATCCTCGACCTCGAGGACGCCGTCACGCCGGACCGGAAGGCGGCCACGCGGCCCATCGTGAGACGCTGGCTGGAGACGCTCGACTTCGGTCCGCGCGAGCGCTGGGTGAGGGTGAACCCCATCTTCAGCGAGTACGCCGAGGCCGACCTGGCGGAGACCATCGCCGGCAGACCTGACGGCTACGTGGTGCCGAAGCCGCGCCGCGCCGAGGACATCCGCCGCATCGTGGCCATCCTCGAGCGGCTGGAGCAGGAGCACGGGCTGCCCTTCGGCTCCACGCGCCTCATCCCGATCGCCACCGAGACCCCCGAGGGCCTGCTCAACATCCGCGAGGTGGCGGCCGCCAGCCCGCGCATCGCCGCCATCTCCTGGGGCGTCGAGGACCTCTCGGCGGCCATGGGGCTGCCCCGCGTCCGCGACGCCGAGGGGCGCTATCTCGACATTCCCCGCCACGCGCGGGTGATGTGCGCGGTGGCGGCGGCGGCGGCCGGGCTGGAAGCCATCGACACCGTGTACACCGCCATCCCGGATCTCGAGGGGTTGAGGCGCGAATGCGAGGAGGGCGTCGCGATGGGCTTCGCCGGGAAGATCTCCATACACCCGGAGCAGATCGCGGTCATCAACGCGGCGTTCACGCCGTCGCGCGAAGAGGCGCGGGAGGCGGTGGCCCTGATCGCGGCGTTCGAGGAGCATGCCCGGCGCGGCGCCGGTGCCTTCGCGTGGAAGGGGCAGATGATGGACCTGCCGCACCTGACCCGCGCCCGGAAGATCGCCGAGCGCGCCCGCGGCGCGGGCGTCGTCTGAGCTTCCGGAGGAATGACATCACGCCTGGCTGGACGCGATCCGCAGGGCAGTCGGGGTCGACCAAGGTCCACGAGGACACTCGGAGGGGGGCTTCGCCCCCCTTCCGAACCTCCGGTTGCGCCGGCAAAGCCGGCGCTCGAAAGCGTCGATGCCGTCGCCCGAGGTTTTCTCCGAGAGACTCCTAGGGATACCGAGTCGTGACGCCCCCGCGGCTTCGATGCCGCCTCGAGAACGAGAGGGATCATTCAGGTCGCGTAGCCCGCTCGTCGTGCATGAGAACGCCAAGACCCGACTTGGGCGGAGCGGTCACTTCCACGATGGAGGAGGGGCCGCTCGGGTTGAGCTCCACCACGAACTGGCGGGCGTGGAAGGGGCGCAGCGTCGCCCGATGACCCACGCTGAACACAGTCGTCTCCGCGAGCCGCGCGCGCAGCAACCGATAGAGGCGGGCCTCCGTAGCCTCGTCCACCGCCGAGGTCGCCTCGTCGAGAAAGAGCCAGTCGGGCTTCTGGACCAGGGCACGAGCGAAGGCGATGCGCTGCTGCTCGCCGGGGGAGAGCTGGAGCGCCCAGTGGCCGTCCTCGTCGAGCCGCCCGGCCAGCTCAGTCAGCCCGACTGCCTCGAGCGCTTCGCGTAGCGTCACGTCGTCCACACCACGGCTCGACATCGGATAGCTCACCACTTCTCGGAGCGTGCCGATCGGCAGGTACGGTTTCTGTGGCAGGAAGAGGACCCGGGCGTCCCGCGACCTGCGGATCTCGCCGCGCCCAAACGGCCAAATTCCCGCGATGGCACGGAGGAGCGTGCTCTTGCCTGAACCCGAAGCTCCGCCCAGGAGCACGGTGTCTCCGCGCAAGAGCGAGAGATTCACATTCGCGATGAGCGGCTGACCATCGGGGAGATCGAGATCCACACCCTCCACTGTCAGGTGCGTGGCGCCCCCGTCGGCGCGCCGGACGCCGCCGCCGGTCTGCGCCTGGATGCGCACGCGCTCGAGCGCGAGCTCGAACCCGGCGAGCCGCTCGACCACGGAGCACCACGCCGCGATCTCCTTGTACGATTGGACAAAGAAGCTGAGCGCATCCTGTACGTAGCTGAAGGCCCCGATGGTCTGCATGAGCCCTCCGAGGCCAAGCTCGCCCCGGAAGTAGCGCGGGGCCGCGACGACCGACGGGGTGATCCACGCCGCTTGCCCATAGCCGGAGGTGAAGTACGTCAGCCGCCTCTGCCGGCGCATGATGCCCCACCAGTTCCTCACCACCGCCTCGAACCGTTCGAGGAAGCCACGGAACTCGTCCGCCTCGCCGCGGTAGAGCGCCACACCCTCGGTGTTCTCGCGGAAGCGGACGAGGCTGAACCGGAAGTCGGCTTCATAACGCTGCCGGTCGAAGTTCAGCCGTACGAGCGGGCGTCCGATCCAGTCGGTGAACCAGGTGCCGGCGATGGCGTACAGGAGGGCCACCCATACCATGTACCCGGGCAAGGTGATGGGAAACCCGCCGACCGGGACGGTGAGCGTTCCCGAGAGCCCCCAGAGGATCACCACGAAGGTAGCCAGGGTGACCGCCGAGCGCATGCCTCCGATGAAGAGCGCGAGGGTGTGGGAAATGAGGAGGTGGACGTCTTCAGCGATGCGTTGGTCTGGGTTATCGGTTTCGCGCGCCAGGAGCTGCATCCGATAGTAGGCTCCATCGGCCAGCCAAGCGCTGAGGTAGCGCTTGGTCAGCCAGCGTCGCCAGCGGATTTCGAGCATCTGGTTGAGATAAAGCTGGTAGACAGCGAGAAAGATGAAAACGGTCACCAGCCACGAGACACGGATGAGCTGGTGGCGAAACATTGCATGATTCTTGTCCTGCAGGGCGCTGAAGAACGCGTTATTCCACTGGTTGAAGAGCACACTCATGTACACCATCCCGAGAGTGAGTGCCACGACCACGAGGAGCAGCCCCCCGTTGGGAAGCGTTCGGCGCAGGCGAGTTGGGGACGGGGCTTCGGGACGATCGGGAGGACCGGGACGAGCTTCCGGATCGTGGCCGGTCAGCCCCTGACGATCGCTGATGACAGAGTCTTTGCCTTCCTCCTCATCGTCCAGTTCCCTATTCACGAGTTGCCACCGCCGGCTCGCTACTTGTTACTCTTCCGTTCGGCCATTCCTGCTTTCGCTTGGCTTGCTCCCCATGTCGCTGGACAGAGGGGGGCATGAGTTCTGGGCGCGCCCGGCACTCCGCCCCTCGTTGCCAGCGCCGGATGGGACGCCTGGCGACCGTAGTCGTCGAACCCAGCTGCCGAGCCGGCCGAGCACCGTTTCCGCATCGCGGAGCTCCGCGATGCGGACGTAGTCGCGCTTGAACGTGCGCGCGAAGGCCTCGGCGAACCCATGGCTTTCGAGGCTGTAGGCCGGCGTGGTGATCGGCACGAGCCCGAGCGCTTTGGGCATCGAGCATCGAGGCGGTCGCCGTGTACGGCGGCCCCAGGGAGCGAACCACCTCGTTCACGATTCTACATTAATGTTGTGGAAACGTCGGGAGGAATGCGCTTAGAGTCCGATGAGGGCGCGCCCGTTGGGGGGAGGGGCCGGCGGCCCTGGGCAAGCGGGGGCCGGAGGATGTGAAAGCCGCGAGAACCTGACGGTTCCCCGAGGCGCAGGCACCGTCCCGGATGGATCAGGCCTGCCCTGAGGCTGCACACCGATGAGGTTTCGGGGACACGACCGGATCCTCGCCGCGGCGGGGGCGGTCATTGGGCCGGGTGGCGCTGTGCTGTGCGGGGGGCTTGCCGATGGAGGACTTGACGATGCGCCGACTGCTGCTCGTTCTGCTGGGAACCTCACGGCGTGACGCGTGCGGCGGGGTCACCCGATGGAAGGGAGCCCCGCGCAAGCTGCGCTCTGGTGTTCCGCTCATGAGTCTCGCGTTGCTGATGGCCGGGTGCGCGGGCCACTCCCTGGTGCCTGAGGAGCAGGCATTGGCCATCAGAACCCGAGAGCGAACTCTCACGCCCCACGCCAAGGCTATCCATGACGCCATCCGGCAATCCGGCAATCTGGGAGCCCTCGCCTTTCTCGACGCCAGGGATGGTCATTTGGTCGTCCTGCCCGGCGACAGTCCGACCGATGCCTGGGCGCGTTACAGCGCGTCCCCGCCCGAGAGCAGCCCACCAGGCCGCGTGTCGGTGCCGGTGGTCGTCAGCTTCGTGTATGGAGCGGACGTGCCCAAAGCGCCCGAGACCGTTACCCATGTCTTTCTCCAACAGCAGCAGGCGCTGAGGACGTCACTCAGCGCTCTCGACACCGAGCAGCGTGAGCTCTCCAGTTCGATCGCGGCGGCCAAGCAGGAGACGCAGCAGTCGATCGTCGCGACCAAGCAGGAGACGCAGCGGTCGATCGCGGCGGCCAAGCAGGAGACCCAGCAGTCGATCGCGGTAGCAAGAGAGGACGTGCAGAGGGCATTGGACTCACTTGCCGAGGACCTGGCGGCGGCGCGTAAGTTCATGCTTCAGACTGCTCAGCTCGGTTGGCTCAATCACGAGCTGAATGTCGAGAACGCAAGTGGCATACTGAAGGCGGCAAAGGCCAGCGAGCAGTTGACCTCGGATACGTCAAGGCTAGCTGACACCATGCGCAAGCTATCGGACAGTCTCGCCAGCCAGCTGAAAGAGCTTGCCAACCGGCTCGACAGCATACAGAGCAAGGTCAGCAACGTCAAATGAGGCCGGCGATGCATCACGGGCAACCCGGCCGGCGTCTCGGCACCATGATGGCTTTCCTCGTGATATGGCTGATTCCAATCCCGGGCTCGGCAGGATCGCCAGCATCGCCGGAGGAAGAGGCGAGACTCAGGAGTGAGTGGGAAAAGGTTCGCGAGAATCAGGAGAGAACGATCAAGGATAATGAGAACCGGATTGCCGAGATCTACGCGAAGGAGCGCGGGGCTTCGGTCGACCAGGAACAACGTGCGGGAAAGATCACGCAGGATAGGCTCGCCGGAGTCAAGGCATCCCTGAGAGCCGGTGGCGAGGGCAGCCGGTTGGCGGACACGGCTGAGAAGGCGGGCAGTGACGCGAGGGCGCTGGTCGAGATCTACAAGGCGCAGGTCGAGTATCTTGGCATCGTGACCGGTGAGTGGGGGGAGGGTGCGGAACGAAGGACGCTCCAGGCCGCCCGCACGGCGCTGCAGAAGAACATCGAACTCATCCATTCGTACTTGGCCAGAGTGACCGAAGCGGCCGGGGCGGCGTCAACGCGCGTGCGGCAGTCTGCTGTGCTCGAGAAGGCGGCTCGGAGCGAGACTACCGCGCGAGAAGCTGAAGAGCGGCTCAGCGCGAGGTGGGAGCGCGAGCGAGCCGCGCGGGAGCGGGAGCGCGAACAAAGAGAGCGTGAAGCAGGTGAGCGCGCACGGGAGCGGCGATTGTGATCATCGCGATCGAGGGACGGATGTTGTGCACCGCCAATCCGGCGAAGGCGATCGGCGCGTCGCACCGACTGGGGAGCCTGGCGGTGGGCCGGCAGGCCGAGCGCATCGCCCCCGACATCCCCGGCGCCGAGGCGACGCGGACGATCGCCGTGACCGGGAAGATCGTCACCCCCGGCTTGATCGACCTTCACGCCCACGTCTTCGAGGGTTTCAACCGCAACGGCGTCCACCCCGATCTCGGCGGCGTGCACGCCGGGGTCACCACCATCGTCGATGCCGGCAGCGCGGGGGCGGCCACCTTCGGCGGCTTCCCCCGGCACATCATCCCGCGCTGCCACACCGAGGTGATTCCCTTCCTGCACATCTGCCAGACGGGGCTCGCGACCCTGCCCGACATCGTCGCGGAGAGCAGCATCGACCTGGACGACACGCTGAAGGTCGCCGACCAGTACAAGGGCCTCATCTGCGGGATCAAGGCCCGCATGGTCTCGCCCGCGCTCGAGATCATGGGCATGGAGATGCCCCGGCTGGCGAAGCGGGCGGCGCGGGAGAGCGGCACCAAGCTGATGGTCCACATCGGCGACACCGAGAAGCGCTACGACCCGGCGGTGATCCGCGCGCTCCTGCCGCTCCTCGACGAGGGCGACATCCTCACGCACTACTTCACCGCCAACCCCGGCGGCGTGCTCGATGCCAATGGCAAGCTGGTGCCCGAGGCCCGAGAGGCCGCCGACCGGGGCGTCTGGTTCGACACCGCCCACGGGCGGATGAACTTCAGCTTCGGGGTCGGCCGCCGCGTCATCGAGCAGGGCCTGCTCCCGCACTGCATCAGCACCGACCTCACGGTCCCCGGCCGGCTCCGCACCGTGCACAGCATGACGGAGATGATGACGCGCTTTCTCGGGCTCGGGTTCACGCTGGCCCAGGTCGTCACGATGTGCACCGCCAATCCGGCGAAGGCGACCGGCGCGGCGCACCGACTGGGGAGCCTGGCGGTGGGCCGGCAGGCCGACATCTCGGTGCTGGAGCTCCGCGAGGGCGACTGGGTGGTCCACGACGTCCTGGGCGCGAGCCTGCGCGTCACCCGCGCGATGGTTCCGTTCCTGACGGTGAAGCGTGGCCAGGTCTTCACGCCCGACTGGGGGCCGCGGCCGTGGGGCTGGGAGCCCGATCCGGCCCTCCCGGCGGGGGCGTCGATGCGAGGCTGCTGCTGACAGCATCCCGCCGCGAGCCATCATCCGGCGAATGACGAGATGGATCGCGGCGGCGGGCGCGTTCGTCGTCTCGCTGGACTCGATGGTGAACATCGCCTTCCCGGCGATCGCGACGGCCTTCGTCCTGCCGCCGGACGCGATGCGCTGGGTGGTTCTGTGTTACGTCTTCACCTACTCGCTCGTCTCGTTCGCCGGCGGCGCGCTGGCCGACCGCATCGGCCATGCGCGCGTGTTCTCGACCGGCCTCGCGCTCAGCGCGCTCGCCTTCGTCCTCGCCGCGAGCGCCCCCGCCTTCGGCTGGCTGCTCGGCGCGCGCGTCCTGCAGGGTGTCGGCGGCGGGATGATCTACGGGACCGCGCCCGGCATCATGACGCTCGCGTCGGCCCCGTCGGCGCGGGGCCGCGCGCTCGGGCACCTGAACGCCGCCATCGGCCTCGCCTTCGCGATCGGCCCCATCGCGGCCGGAGCGCTCGTGGAGTCGGCCGGCTGGCGGGCTGCGTTCGGGGCGCGGCTGCCGGTGGCCCTGGCCGTGCTCGCGTGGGCGTGGCGCGCCCTGCCGCGTTCGGCGGTGGCGACGGTGCACAGGAAGATCGACGTCAACGATCTCGCGCGCCTGCCCGTGCTCCACGCCTGCGCCCTCGCCTTTCTCGCGAACGCCGGGATCTTCGCCATCTGGCTCCTCGCGCCCTTCTACCTGGTCCAGCAGCGCGGTCACGACGCACTCGTGGGCGGCCTCCTCTTCATGCTGACGCCCCTCGGCACGACGGTGGCGGCGCCGCTCGCGGGCCGACTGGCCGACCGGCTGGGTCCGCGGCTCCCGAGCGTGCTCGGGCTCACGATGGAGGCCGGGGGCCTGCTGCTGCTGAGCGGCGTCGCGCGGGGCACACCGGCGGTGGCGGTGGCGGCGGGGCTCTTCGTGTCGGGCTTCGGGCTCGGGCTCTTCCAGGTGCCGAACATGACGGCGGTGATGGGCGCGTTTCCCGCCGGCCAGCAGGGCGCGGCGGGAGGCCTGGCGTTCATGGCCCGCACGCTCGGCGTCGTCACCGGCGTCGCCACCCTGTCGCAGGTCTTCGCGTCGCTGCGGGAGAGCGGCTTCGAGGCGGGCTTCGCCGCCGCCTTCGTCGTCGCGGGCGCGGCCGTGGCCGTCGCTGCCGCGGCGGCCTGCTTTCGCGCCACGTCGGGCAGGTGATCCGTCGCCGGGCGAGGCCGCGAGGCGGCGCGCGAGTGCTATGATGCGCGCAGACGCACGGGAGGGGAGCGATGGGATCACTGGCGGGACGCACGGTGTTGATCACGGGGGCGGCGCGGGGCATCGGCGCGGCGTGCGCCCGGCGGCTGGCGGGCGAGGGCGCGCGGCTGGCGCTCGCCGACGTCGACGGCGCGGGGGCGGACAAGCTGGCGGCCGAGCTCGGCCAGGTCGCGATCCAGGCGGATGTCACGCGCGGCGAGGACGTCGAGCGCATGGTGGAGGAGCCGTACCGGCGCTGGGGCCGGCTCGACGTCCTGTTCAACAACGCCGGGGTCATCCGCCTCCAGCCCTTGCTCGAGGTGACGCGCGAGGAGTGGGACCGGGTGATGGACGTCAACCTCCGCGCCGTCTTCTTCGTGCTGCAGGCGGCGGCCCGCCGGATGCGCGATCAGGACCTCATCCCCGGCTCGGAGCTCCGCGCCAAGTTGATCCAGACCGCCTCCATCGCCTCGTACCGGGGCGGCAACCACCTGATGACCCCGTACTCGGCCTCGAAGGCCGGGGTGGTGAGCCTCACGCGCTCGGCGGCGCAGGCGCTCGCCCCGCACCGCATCACGTCGAACTGCATCTGCCCGGGCGCGGTGGAGACGGCGATGTGGGAGCAGATCGACCGCGAGTGGGGCGCGCTCGAAGGGCTCGGCCAGGGCGAGGCCTGGAAACGGCGGATCCGCGGGATCCCGCTCGGCCGCCCCGAGCGACCCGAGGACCTTGCCGGCGTGGTGGCGTTTCTGGCCGGCCCCGACTCCGATTACATGACGGGGCAGGCCCTCAACGTCGACGGCGGGCTCGTGATGGGGAACTAGACTCGGAGGGGGGCTGCGCGCGCCTTCCGAACCTCTCCCGAGGATGTAGTGCCAGCCGCAGGACGGCCACGGGCTCGGCCCCGTGCGTCCGAGGCGAGCAATCCGGAGGTTGCCTCGGCGGAGCCGGCGCTCGAACCGCCCGGAGCACCCGGCGCGATCGTGCATCACGAGTTGCTCGGCTCGCCCCCTGTCGTCCCGAAGGAGAGAGTCGTCTCGGGCTGATCGGCGCGCGCGCTCCAGGAAGGAACTGA
>WNGA01031807.1_pt1 | contig 11946 bp, 12 predicted proteins | sample 5400061 | NCBI WGS metagenome assembly WNGA01 (sample SAMN13153366, study PRJNA577476) | soil metagenome | isolation source: 100 cm soil or saprolite under grassland replicate 2 | place: USA:California | collected 2016-06-15
TTCCCTCCATGGAACGAAGAGCTGTCATTGTGATGGCGGCAGATCATGGCGTTGTGCTCGAAGGAGTCAGCGCGTATCCTGCAGAAGTCACGCCACAGATGGTATTGAACTTTCTAGGCGGTGGCGCGGCGATCAATGTGCTGGCGCGACAAGCTGGCGCGCGTATCATCGTTGTGGATATGGGTGTCGCCGCGGATATTGATGACCCGGGTGCGAAACTTATCAGCCATAAGATGGGATTCGGAACCGCAAATCTGGCAAAGGGTCCGGCGATGACGCCTGAACAAGCGAGCGAATCCATCCAAAGCGGAATCGAAATTGCAGATGCTGAAATCGGGCGCGGAGTGGACATCTTGGCAACGGGCGATATGGGGATTGGGAATACGACAGCTTCGGCAGCAATCGCCTGTGCGTTGATGAATCGGAACCCTGAGGAGATCGCGGGTCGTGGTACAGGTGTGGACGATGACGGATTAAGAAGAAAGATCGATGTGATTGAACGCTCATTGGAGATCAATCAACCCGACAGAAACGATGCACTGGACGTACTGACAAAGGTGGGCGGCTTTGAAATTGGCGGACTGGTGGGTGTGATTCTGGCCTCGGCCGCCAGCCGCAAACCTGTCGTGGTGGATGGCTTCATTTCTACGGCGGCGGCGATGCTCGCAATGTCTCTTGCACCCGCGGCGCGTGACTATATGATCGCGGCACACGCCTCGCAGGAACGCGGGCACAAGCTGATGCTCGAATGGCTCGGTTTGAATCCGCTGCTCGACCTGAATCTGCGGCTCGGCGAAGGCACCGGTGCAGTACTGGCATTTCATCTTATTGAAGCCTCAGCGCGAATTTTATGTGAGATGGCAACGTTTGACGAAGCAGGCGTGAGTGATAAGGAATGACTGTTTATCGCTTGTCTCATAAATGACTAAACTTTTTGGTGCAGATTACGAGTGAATATCACAAGTTCGGTTTAGTAAATCATGCGATACTCTGTAACACAAAGGACACGACACTTGCACCGCACGATTTGCTAAGCAAATCGAGTGCAGGTGAGTACACTAAGGGAAATCCAAAGGAGTTCCTGGTTTTGCAATCTTATAGACCTTTGAGTCCTTAGTGTTTAGAGTTTTTTACATGCGAACCTTGCGAATTGCTTTTGGATTGATGACCACGCTTCCATTCCGACTCCCCGCGGATTGGTCGGCGGGCGATAGCGGCCGCGCCTCCGTATGGTATCCATTCGTGGGATTGATCATCGGTGCGTTGACGTGGCTAGCATGGAAAGGTGCGACCTTTGTATTTCCTCCGTTAATAGCAGGAATTACAACGCTGATTGTTGGGGTCGCCTTGACAGGCGGATTACACCTCGATGGACTCGCGGATTGTTGCGATGGCTTGTTCGCCAGTGTGCCCTCAGAGCGCAGATTGGAGATCATGAAAGATCCACATGTGGGTGCCTTTGGCATGATTGGTTTAATCCTGGTTTTATTTCTCAAAGCCGCGGCACTCACTTCGTTCGCATCTCTCACTCCTGTTTCAAATCTTGGCATCCTGCTTGCAGCCAGCCTGGCGCGTTGGTGCATCCTGCCAGCCGGGCTGATGCCGCTTGCGCGCCCCTGCGGCATGGGCGCAGACTTTGCATTGGGTTTTCGGCGTTCATTCATTATTTGGGGCGCGATAATTCCTTTGGCTCTTATGATCATGCTCAACCTGCGTGGAATTTTGGCTACGCTGATCGGAGTAGGTACAGCAGCTTTGATCCTGTGGCTGGTGAAGCTCCGCATCGGCGGCGTGACCGGGGATGTGTTTGGGATGATTGTTGAAATCGTCGAAACAGTTACGTTACTTACTTTTCTTATTGGAGCCTAATGCAAGCTTATCCTTTTCGTCTCGGCACAACCTCTTACATTATCCCCGCTGACATTTTGCCCAACGCGCATTATCTGGCTGGCAAAGTTCGGGATATTGAGTTGATTCTCTTTGAAGTAGATGATGGACCGAATAATCTGCCCTCCACAGAAGTGATCGACGAACTATTACTCATTGCCCAACAGCATGACCTGACCTATACTGTCCATTTTCGGTGCGCGCCTTGGAGTTGGTTTCCGAATGGGCAGACAGCGCAGAGAAACTGGCGGTAGAGAACCTTGAGACCTACCCGCTCGATTTCATTCAACCGGTGTTGGATCGTATCCCCGTCAACCGTTGTGTGGATATCGGTCACTTATGGCTGGATGGTCATGATGCCATTCCTTATTTGCAGGCAGCATTGCCGCGTACGCGCGTCATCCATATTCATGGCATCTTGGAACGCGACCATCGCTCGCTGGTATTCATGCCGCAGGAAAAAGTGAGGGAGGTATGGAAGGAACTTATTCATGCGAATTATGAAGGTGTGTTGACTCTGGAGATTTTTTCGGAAGAGGATTTTATTTCTTCGTTGGAAGTAATTGAGAGATTATCGTCATGACAGCAAGAACATTGATGATACAGGGAGCTAGTTCTTCCGTCGGGAAAAGCCTGTTGGTCACGGCCTTGTGCCGCATCTTTGCTCGTCGCGGCCTGAAGGTTGCCCCGTTCAAGGCACAGAATATGTCCAATAATGCCGCGGTCTGCCCAGACGGTTCTGAAATTGGCCGCGCACAAGCCTTGCAGGCTCATGCGGCAGGGACGCCACTCTCTTCTGATCTAAATCCAATTTTGATCAAACCTGAAGCCGATACGCGCAGTCAAATCGTCTTGGATGGACGACCGTTCAAGTCTCTAAGCGTATACGATTATTACACCTATAAGCAAATTCTGTGGGATCATGCTACGGCGGCACTCGACCGTTTACGCGCGCAAAACGATTTGGTGATCATCGAAGGTGCAGGGAGTCCTGCGGAATTGAATCTAAAAGAAGGGGATATTGTCAACATGGCGATTGCGCGCTACGCCAATGCCCCGGTATTGCTTGTGGGTGATATTGACCGCGGTGGAATCTTTGCTCAGCTTCTTGGAACGCTATGGCTGCTGGAACCTGATGAACGTCAACTCGTACGTGGATTCTTAGTCAACAAATTTCGCGGCGATATTCGCCTTTTTGAGGAGGGTATTCGCGTCCTGGAGGAAAAGTCAGAGCTTCCGGTGCTGGGCGTGGTCCCTTATCTAAAGGATTTAAACTTGCCTGAGGAGGACGCGGTTGCACTCGATCAACAGGGATTTGATCCACGTGCCGATTCAACATCTATTGACATCGTGGTCATCCACCTGCCAGTGATTTCAAACTTTGATGATTTTGACCCCTTTCGCAATGACCCTGGAGTGCAGGTGCGATATGCTACACAAGCCTCTGATATTGGACAGCCAAAGGCCATCATCTTGCCGGGGACCAAGAGTACGATGGCTGACCTATCCTGGCTGCGGGAACGCGGCTTTGACAAAGTCATTCGAGAGCATGTTCAGAGAGGTGGGTCGGTGGTTGGTATCTGTGGTGGTTATCAGATGCTCGGCCAAAGGATTCATGATCTTGAACACATCGAATCTTCAAATGATAATGTCGAAGGTTTGGGCCTTCTGCCAAGCGAGACGTTCTTCATTCCAGAGAAAGCCACCTATCAGGTTCAGGCACAGGTGATAGGGCGAAATGCGTGGCTGGCAAATTTATCTGAGTATGATCTGCAAGGCTACGAGATCCATATGGGGCGCACAAACAGCGATTCAACATGGCTCAAGATCAACACGCGTAATGCGATGACTTGCGAATTTTCTGATGGTTCAATAACTGCAGATGGGCAGGTTTGGGGCTGTTATTTGCATGGCTTGTTTGGTAATACCGCATTCCGCCATGCATGGTTGACCAGCCTAGGTTGGATTTCTAAAAGTCAATCACTTGCTTCTCAAGCAATCGATCCGCTTGAAAAGTCTTTGGCTTATCTTTCGGATCAAGTAGAGGTGGCAGTTGATATTAGTGAGATTGAGCGAATGATATGGGCAGATTAATGTTGATCCTCGGCGGCGCGCGCAGCGGAAAATCATCTTATGCACAAAGTTTAGCTGAGGCAACTGGCAAATCTGTGACCTTTATTGCCACTGCGCAGGCGTTGGATGACGAAATGTCAGCTCGTATTCAAAAGCATCGCATGGCACGCCCGGCGAACTGGGAAACGCTTGAGGTTCCATTTGATATTGCAGCTTGTGTGCAACGAATAAAATCAAAAGTAGTGATTTTGGATTGCATCACTTTGCTCATCAGTAATCTTCTCATGCAGTTCGTAAATGATGAACTTGCCGATGAAGAGCCATTAATGGCGGCGATCCAAAAGGAAATCAACGAATTGATCAGTACGCTTCGCATCTATGAACAGGATTGGCTCATCGTCTCGAACGAGGTCGGGCTGGGACTAGTTCCGCCTTATCAAATGGGGCGCGTCTATCGGGATGCCATTGGCTGGGCAAACCAGCAACTGGCGCGTGAGGCCAATACAGTCATTTTTATGGTCGCAGGTATTCCAACTATTATCAAGTAGGTTTATATGCAAATCACCATTCGCGAAATTGACAAAGATATCCTTCAGGATGTAAACAAGTGTGACGGTACTTTCACAGTTGATTCCAAGCTGGTTTTGCACGCAGAGAATGGCATTATCCGATACTCAGTTGTCAGTGTTGAGCCCTATGAAAAGCAATATATATTTGAAGAAAAGGATTATCCGAGTTGTATCTCCAATCCGAATAAGACTATATATTTTGCATACGTTAATGGTCAGTTAGCAGGACAAACTGATGTCATCAAGTACTGGAATACTTATGCACGGATTGATGACTTTATTGTGGATGTCCGGTTCAGGAGGCGCGGCGTTGGGCATGCCTTGATGCAGCGAGTTGTGGACTGGGCAAAAGCCAGGCAGCTTCCCGGTATCATGTTGGAAACGCAAAATAACAATGTCGCCGCCTGTCGGTTTTATGAAAATTTCGGATTTCGGCTGCGTGGTTTTGATACATATTTATATAGTGGTATGAATCCGTCTACTGATGAAATTGCCTTGTATTGGTATTTCGTTTTCTAACGTTTCCTATGAGGATCATTTTGAATAAACGCTTTGAAACAACTTTCAATATGTTCAAAGAATTAGGATTTTGGTGAATGGCTAACATTATCAAACCTCCATCGCCATTACAAGATGGCTTTTCCGTTTTTCTCGGCGGGAGTATTGAATTAGGAAGTGCCGGAAATTGGCAAACACTTCTGGAAGAGAAGTTGTCCGGAACCGATGTCATTCTTTTCAATCCCCGCCGGGAGTATTGGAATCCATCCTGGATTCAAAGCCAGGCAAATCCAAAATTCCGTGAACAGGTTGAATGGGAATTAGATGCGCTAGAAAAGGCAAATATCATTGTCATGTATTTTGAACCAGATACAAAATCTCCCGTTTCCTTATTGGAGCTTGGTTTATTTGCCCGTACTGGAAAGATGATTGTTTGTTGCCCTGAAGGATTTTGGCGGAAAGGGAATGTAGATATTGTTTGTGCAAGATATGGTGTGAAACAGGTTGAATCATTGACTGACCTTGCAGAGCACATTATTCGAATCGCCAGTGAAAATGGAATGACAGAATGCTGAAAATTCAAAACCTAGCAGTTGATTATGGCACTCGCCGCATTTTGCACGGCGTTTCCTTTGAGGTACAAAGTGGAGAAGTCCTGGCGCTGATCGGACCGAACGGCGCTGGCAAATCGACGTTGATCCGGGCGGTAAGCGGCGTGATTCCCATCGCAAGCGGACATGTCCGCACCAATGGAGATGACTTCGCTTCGCTTTCGACTCTTCAACGCGCCCGATATATCGCCACCGTTCCGCAGGCGGTATCGCTGCCTCCCGCGTATGCCGTTTGGGAGACTGTTTTGTTCGGGCGCACACCCTATCTTGGATTTCTCGGTCAGCCCTCCAAAAGGGACGAAGAGATCGCGCGCCAGTCGCTGGCACGTGTGAGTGCGCTCCCGTTTGCAGAGCGACGCGTCGGTGAACTCTCCGGTGGCGAACAACAACGTGTTCTTCTGGCGCGTGCGTTATGTCAATCCACGCCGATCCTGTTGCTCGATGAGCCCACCGCTCATCTCGATTTGCAATATCAGGTCAGTCTGTTGGAATTGGTGTCGGAGCTTGCTCATAAGGACAAGCTCGCAGTGCTGGTTGCATTGCATGATCTAAATCTCGCTGCACATTATGCGGACCGGATCGCGCTAATGGTTGCAGGGAACATCAAAGCAATAGGGAAAGCGAAGGAAGTTCTAAAACCTGAATTGATCGAAGATGCATATTGTTTACCTGTTCAAGTGGTCAAGCATCCATTTTTGGATATCCCACTCGTCTTGCCCAATCCAACATTCAAACGCCAGGTGAAACGCCTGGCGTTTGAGTCTAGCAAATCGAATGATGATTTTCTAATGGCAATTGCTAGTGCCGCTGTCGGTGAATGTCGAGCCTGCGACAGGCACAAACTGCCAGTCATAGCTGCTCGAATGTAGAGTCAACTTCAATACACCGAATGTGGAAGAGTTGCGGACTTCGCTGCTCGACAAGGCGCTTCCGAACGCGTAGTGACTTGCGCCTCCGGTGCCAACCACAAATTCACGTAAGCCTTGGGAAACAGTTGCCCCGGTGGCATTCATCTGTGCGAAGCGCTCATAGTTGTGCTCGTGTCCATTGAGGACCACTTCTGCCCCGGCGTTATAGAGGATCTGCCATATAGCTTGCATACTTGAAGCGCTGCCATGGGATGACCCCGAGGACCAGCGCGGTTTATGCCAGTACGCCAGAGCACACTGCTTGGGGTTCGCTGCGAGATCAGACTGAAGCCAGGTTCCCTGCGCGCCGCTGGCTGATACATCGATTTCAGAATTCAAAGCGTAAATGCGCCAGGCACCCAGATTGTAGGCATAGTAAGCCGGAGGATTATTGAAATATTGGAAGTAACCCGCCGCACCGGATGTATTGTAGTCATGATTGCCGGGTGAAGGCTTGGTTCGGGACTTATGACGTCCCCAGGTTGGGTTATAACAGTTTGTGAATTCCGAAGTTGTACCATTGTCATAAGCATTATCTCCAGTGGTGAAAACAGTGCCTGAAATGCCATCCAATAATTTTGCGGTTGCCTCATCATCGTTGTTACTGCATTTTGAGATATCCCCCGCCCCAACCAAGACGGCATCGCCAGAGGATGCCGTTGCAGTCCTGGTCGGCGTTGCTGTTTGAGTTGGATTGCTGGCAGAGGTGGGCGTCCGAGTGGGAGTCCGGGTAGCCGTGGGTGCCGTACCGCCCGTCTGGATAACGAGTTGAGGCGCGTTCGCGCCTGACTCGCGGCTGGCGAGGCTGAGGGCAGTGCTGCCAGAAGTGGTCAATCCTAAATTATAGGTCCCGTTGCCCGTGATATAAGCTGTGACGTTAACACTGGTCCAGGTGTTGCTAGTAACACTTCCAGAAGATCCGAGCACGTTCCCAACTGGCGGGGCATTGTTATACGTAATACTGGACTCAACCCACGTATTGTCCGCTACGCTCCGGGCATCATAGCCAGCGGTCACCGCACTATTGGCATAGACTCGCAAAGTTGCACTAGTCACTGCGCCAGATAAACCTTGTACATTGAAACGCAAGTAACTGCGCACATCCGGGGAACCATCTACCCGTATTTGGGTGGCTGAGCCATAGTTGGTACTTGGATTGGAAGATTCCACATAGGAATCGGCAATGGATGTAAAAGTCAGGGTACCACCAGCCTGAGTGTTGATCGCCGTCGGTGTACGAGTGGGCGTTGATGTGGAGGCAGGTGGTTGAGTGGCAGTGGGTGCGGTGGAAGCAAAGGTGATGACCAGTTGCGGAGGATTGCTGCCTTCCCGTGAGGAGAACCGGACGTCATCGCGACTGTCGCCTGCCAGCACAAAACTGAATGTTCCATTGCCAGTTAACAAGGAGGTTATGTCATACTCGACCCAGGTGTTAGTAGGTATCGAACCTTTGTTGTCCGCTGCGCCACTCGTACGCGCCGGGCGATTATTCCAGGTAATTCCCGTCTCGGTCCAGGTGTTGTCTGTGGCATAGATCGCAGGGCCATTGTTCGTATTGGCAGATGTAGAGTAGACGCGTAATCGAACATTTTGGATGGTTCCCGATACTCCGCTGACTGTAAAACGCAGATAGCTTTCGATGCTGCGATTGTTTGCTCGAATCACATCCAGGTAATTGATAGTCCCCGCGTTCGTATCTGGATTTTGTTCTTCAACCAGTGCATCCGCTTCTGCGGTAAAGGTAAGCGTGGATGCAGTTTGAAGTGCCAGTCCCTGATCTGAATGGCTGGGTATTGATATTGCGCCGGCTGGTGATACGTCGACAACCAGCATCAGGATCAATACCATCACGCGTATAGGGAAGAACCGTTTCGTTGTGAAGCCAGTTTTCATTTCCACTAAAGATTGTCTCCCTCTCGGTTTCCTATTCATATCGTCTCCTGTAGCTTCTTATCTTTTTGATCCGGTGCGGGTATGGAAAGACGTTCAGGCAAAGCATGTGAAGACACACTTCAATGTTCGCATAATGGTGAATTAACAGTGAAATATAAAATTGAAACTGTTATGAGCAGTGGTGTGGATTGTGATCAGGTCCGATGCAGGTCTCGGCTATCCATGAATAATCATGCCGGAAGACGAATATTCCCCGCTGTAATAAAAAGAATTCTTTAAATATCAGGTACTTCAGATGTTATTGTTTATAACGAAAATTTACAGCATTTAACATTACCAGATCATGTTAATGGAGCAGTCACATGCATAGTACATCGGTACTAGCTAAATTTCACGCCAGCTTAATTTCATTTGAAATTGTGCGACTTGTTATTGTGGAATCAAAAACTTCCGAGTGCTTTGCGCAGCATTTCGGAAGTTGCTACATGTTTACCTGTCTACGTATTTTCCTGTTCACTCTTTTAACCCCATTTCCACTTCGTCCCTTCTTTACTATCCTCGATCACAACCCCAAGTTCCTTCAATTTATTTCGGATTAGGTCAGAGGTTGCCCATAACTTTTGTTTTCGCACTTCACTGCGCACTTCCACCAGCAGATCAATAAACTTATCCGCGTCACCGGAGCCTTGTTTTTCCTGCAAACGCAAACCGAGTACTCCGGTCAATTCGCGCAGAGTTGCCTGCGCGGGTTGGAGTTGCTCATTCGTTGCCCCATTATCGCGAGCGGTATTGATCGCTTTGACCAATTCATGCAACGCAGCGATGGCAAGCGGTGTGTTGAAGTCGTCGTCCATGGCATCGGTGAAGGCTTGTTGCGTGGTTTCGGTTTGGGTGGCAATCGCCGAAGCTGCTTCCGGAGAGAGTCCTTTGGCAGAAGCGGAAGTCGGTCGAAAGGCAGATTTGAGGCGCTCCAGCGATTTTTCGGCGGCGTCCTGTGTCTCTTCATTAAAGATCAGGGGCGCCCGATAGTTCCCGCTTAAGACCAGCATGCGCATCACATCGGCATCCCGTTTGGACAGAAAGTCCTTGATGCTGACGATATTGCCCAGCGACTTGGACATCTTCTCGCCACCGAGTTGTAACATGCCGTTGTGGATCCAATAGCGCGCAAAGGGCTTGCCGGTGTAGGATTCGGTCTGGGCGATCTCGTTTTCGTGATGCGGGAAGATCAGATCATTGCCACCGCCATGAATGTCGATCTGTTCGCCAAGTTCAGCCAGGTTCATCGCCGAGCATTCGATGTGCCAGCCTGGGCGTCCCTTTCCCCACGGACTGTCCCAGGAGATTTCACCCGGCTTGGCGGCTTTCCATAAGGAAAAATCCATCGGGTGCTCTTTCGCTTCGCCCACTTCGATGCGTGCGCCTGCCTGCATATCTTCGATTTTGCGTCCCGAGAGTTTGCCGTAATCCTCATCCTTGGTGACGCGGAAATAGACATCGCCATTCTGCGCTGCATAGGCATAGCCCTTATCGATCAGACCCTTGATGAATTGGATGATAAGCGGCATGGTCCGGCTGACCTGAGGGTTGGACGTAGCCGGCAGGACGTTCAGATTCTTGAGATCGTTTGTGTAATCTTCAATATAGCGCTGGGAGAGCTTAAGCGGTTCCTCGCCCAGTTGTTTGGCGCGGTTGATGATCTTGTCGTCCACGTCGGTATAGTTCATCACATGTTTGACCTTATAGCCGCGATATTCGAGGTAACGCCGAATGACATCGAACACCAAGGCCGACATGGCATGACCTACATGCGCCTCGTTATAAACCGTCACTCCGCAGACATATAGTTTGACGGTGTTCGGCTCGAGCGTTTGAAAATCTTCTTTTTTGCGAGAGAGAGTGTTGTATAAGCGGAGCATGAGCTTATTATAATCATAGTATCTCTAATACAGTAGATGATAGGCAGGAAGGGAGTATCTAATTTCGAGGTGCTATAAGGCTATGTCACACTGAGCGAAGCGAAGTGTCTCCCGAGAATTTCAGCCGATTGGCTGAAATTCTCGGGGATTCTCACCTGCACTCGATTTGCTTAGCAAATCGTGCCGGCGCAAGTGTCACTCCCTTCGGTCGTTCAGAATGACATGATCATTTTGATGCTAGATACTCTTGGCAGGAAAATCAAATCTCAATATAAAGTAAAACTTCGGAGAATTCTCCGAAGTTTTGTTTCCTATCGAACAGAAAAGAAGGACGTTATCTTTTCCGCTTCCCGTTTTCGTCTTCCACGCGGGCAAAGACCATACGCCCGGCAGCCGTCTGCAGAACCTTGGTCACCACCACATCCTTATACTCGCCGATGTAATCGTGTCCATTTTCCACCACCACCATCGTTCCATCATCCATGTAGCCCACCCCCTGACCGAATTCCTTGCCTTCCTGGAAGATGTTCAGGTTCATGCGTTCACTGGGCAGGACCACCGATTTCACCGCGTTCGCCAGTTCATTGATGTTCAAAATGGTCACACCCTGGAGTTCCGCCACCCGGTTGAGGTTGTAATCGTTCGTCAGGATGGGGCACTTTAATTGCCGTGCCAGCACCACGAGTTTATCGTCCACTTCGCGCACACCCTCGGCGTTGATGTCGCTGATGCGGACCAGGATGTTCGGCAGTTTCTGTAATTCTGCCAGCACTTCCATCCCGCGCCGTCCGCGCTGGCGGCGCAAACCATCGGGTGAGTCCGCGATATATTGCAGTTCGTTCAGGACGAAGCGCGGGATCAGGAGCGTGCCCGGCAGGAAACCTGTCCTGGCGATGTCAGCCACACGCCCATCGATGATCACGCTGGTATCCAGTAAGATTGTCCGGTTGAGGTTCGTCCAGGAGGTGGAGCCGCCGCCTTCATCGCGACCACTCAGGGTACTGAACAAACCCATCAGGTCGCCCTGTCGCATGACGAATAGCGAAACGCCAAAATAAGAAAACGCCAGCACTCCGATGAAAGGCAGAACCTCACCGAACGGCGTAGGAAGCTGGGAAAAGGGGAAGGAAAGCAGGGCGGCGGTCAGCAGGCCAACGATCAGCCCGGTCAGCCCGGCAAAGAGTGTCTCTGCCGAAAGGCGGCCAAGCCGGCTCCGTATGGCACGTGAGGGACGAGTGGTCACATAGGGTGTCAGCACCAGTCCCGCCAGGGCGCCGATCAGGCCGAAAACCACCCGGTAAAGCAATTCCTGCATGGGATCAAACGGTGGAATACGGGCAGCCCAGGCCCCAAATGACCAACCCAGGAAAGCGACCACGACCATACCCACCAGGCGTAGGACAAACTCGACACTAAACTTCATGAAAAACTCCTTAATAATTGCTGGAATAATATCATAGCATGGCTGGGAGATAGGGTCAACTGACTTATCCGACATTCATATAGAATTGTTATAATGAAAGACACCAATGGTGAGAAATAGTTTTGAATCCAATACCCAGCCTATGGCTCTTCTAGATACCCTCCA